>OGDN01000518.1_pt1 | contig 79065 bp, 54 predicted proteins | sample 1570271 | NCBI WGS metagenome assembly OGDN01 (sample SAMEA4384481, study PRJEB24528) | human gut metagenome | reverse complement strand
GAACACGGAAGTTAAGCTCCTTTACGCCTAAGATACTTGGTCGGTGACGACCTGGAAAAATCGGTAGATGCCGGCATCTTTTCTTTGAGGCGAATCAGTAAGATTCGCCTCTTTTTATTTGTCATGTTATCGGAAACCATAAAAAAGTGGCTTGCAGATGAAAAAACCTGCAAGCCACTTTTTTATTTTGTTGATTTTAAGATGTTACTGCTTTTTCGGTTCTTGATGGCATTCTGCTAAATTTTCCTTTGGTGTTCCAAGGCTCAGCAGTGTTTTTGCAATGCCATTTCCATAGTGATTAATGGTTGTAATTGCAACATAAAAAATCTTCTGAATCTGCTCATAAGTCGGAACGGTTGCACCGCAGAACTGTGCCATCTTATAGCGGATTTCTCCGTCTTCAAAGTCCATATCAAAACAGCCGAGGTTGATTTCATAGTTTGCCCGTGTCAGAAATTCAGCAATTGCCGGACGAGCTTTTTCTTCTGCATGCAGCGGAAAAACAGAAATCATGCTGTAACCGTCTTTCCGGATGTCCATATAAATATCGACTCTGTGAATCTGAGAAGAAAGCATCATTCCGCTGCGAATGACACCATTTTCATTGCAAGGGATATAGTTTAATTCCTCTTTTTTAAAAAATTCCTCAACTGCGGTTGCAATTTCCGGTGAATAATTTTTTGCCATATTCGTATACGCTCCTTTTAGAATTAGAAGTAATATGCAGGAAAATCCCGACATTGTATATAATATACCACATTTATGAAAAAATGTCAATCTGTTTCGTGAATATGATGGGGCATTTTTTCTTGCAATTCCGGAAAAATCGAAACACTTCGCCGCAAAATCCCATGTACATAGGCAATCAATGTTCCATAGTTGGTGAACGGAACGCCAGCTTTCGCCGCCAACTCTTTTCGATACTGAATCACACGTGGCTGCAACATACATCCGCCACAGTGAACAATCAGCCGATATGGGGTTAAATCATCCGGAAACGCATTCCCAGAAGTCCATGTGAAATCCAGCGTTTTTCCTGTGTATGTTTGTATCCAGTTCGGCAGCTTGACCGTTCCGATGTCGTTGCACTGTCGGTGATGCGTGCAGCCCTCAGCAATCAAAATACGGTCGTGGTTCTGCAAACATTCCAGCGTAGCGGCGGCAGTCACTGCCTTTTGCAGTACATCGTGATAATGTGCATATAAGATAGAAAATGAAGTCAGGGCGATTTCCGGCGGAACAATCTGATTGATCTGTTGAAATGCTTGACTATCTGTCACAACCAATTTCGGCGGCTGTTTTAATAGCGAAAGCGTTCGCTGCAACTGTTGTGGCTGAACAACCAAACAAATGGCTTCTTCATCTAAAATGGAGCGAATCGCCTGCACCTGCGGCAGAATCATCCGTCCCTTTGGAGCAGATTCATCAATCGGTGTCACCAGTAAAATGATGTCGTCCTGCTGGACAAAATTTCCCAGCAGGGAATGGCTTGTTTTTTTCGGGGCTTGTTTCTGATAGCAGGCAGCCATTTTTTCTTTGAGCTCTGAAATGTGGGATCCAGTTTTTGCACTGACTGCAATTGCTCCATCTGGCAGCTGTTCCGGCATGTGCAGGTCGCATTGATTGTAGACCTCCAAAAAGGGAATCTGTCGTTGCTGCAAATCTGCTTCCAATTTTGTTTCCAGTTCTGTCTTTCCAATGGTGCTGTTGATGACAATGACAGCCAAATCCGTGCGGTGCAAAATTTCTTTCGTCTTTTGCATCCGCAGTCTGCCCAAAGTTCCTTCATCATCTAGACCCGGCGTGTCAATGATGACAACAGCCCCCAGTGGAAGCAATTCCATTGCCTTGCGAACGGGGTCAGTCGTTGTTCCTTGAATTTCTGACACAATCGACATGGTTTGATTGGTAATAGCATTCACTAAGCTGGATTTTCCAGCATTTCTTCTGCCGAAAAAGGCAATGTGAATGCGGTCAGCACTGGTTGTTTGCTGTAAACCTGCTTCCATGAAGCATCCTCCTTATAATAATGAACGTCGCATCAACATGGCATCTACAACGGTGATTTGTTGGTCATCGTTCCAGTCGGCACGATTGCCCTGTTCTGTGGTGAGCGATTCCAACCGCAGCAAATACCGATTCAGTAGAACCAAATCGGAAACCGTGATAGTTCCATCTCCGTCCAAATCGCCCTTTGTGGAATCTGTTGTAGTTTCTGGAACGAGCCAGTTTCCTGTTACAGAAATCATGCAAAGCATACGGATGGTGTCACCAAAATAAACATCTGTGCCATAGTCGGCAAGCGTGTCCCATAATGCCTGTTCCCAAGAAGATGCAGAATCTTCGCAGGCAGCAGCCACCAAGAACGGAGCAGTGAAACAGAGGTCGTCATAATCCTGTGTCGGCGTGCCATCCAGTTCATAGCCAGCAACGATATTCTCCGGGTCACCATCGGTTTCCGCCTGAATCCAGCTGTTCAGCTTGTGAATAATGGTCTTTACGGTATCATTTGCACCCTTTTCGGAAGGGTAGAGCAAATCCATTCCCAATCGCCACGGAGTCCGGCAGCTGTTATAGGCATATGTGCCATCTGTGACATCTTCCAAGAAGTTTTCCGGAGCTGGAACAAATTTCCCCGCTGCATTTTTTACGATGAAATCCGGCAGCAGTCCCGTGAATTGTTCAGCGGTGATGCTTTCTATTACTGCACACGTTCCATCATATAATTTTCCCCAGCGTTTATCGCCGGTAATCGCTTCAAAAACTGGAAAATATTGCAAAATAAAGTCAGAAGAACGGGTTGCGGAATAGTAAGAATCGCTCGGGTCACATTCATGCACCCAGTCGCCCAGCTGCAACAGCCAGTCCTCTTGATTCACTTCATAGTCCATAATATCTTGAATCATGGCAAGAGCTGTTTCCCGATAAGGTGTTTCCTCACTAGAGCCCCAACGCTGGTCGGCCAACAGCAGCGAATAGGCAATATCCAAATCACCATCTGTTGCAGAGTCTGCATCTCCGCCCTGCATCGCCCCGTCGGTTGCCCCATCAATCAGAGCAGAACCATTGTCGCATTGCTGCCAGGACATCAGATTTTCACCAATATCGCTGAGATGTGCCCGATAATAGCGGTACATTCCATCGAATGTATCTTTTGCCTGTGCATCATAGTCCGCCATGCAAACTGTAATCAGCATACCATAGCCGTGTGCTTCAGAAACGGTGACTGGAACAGAAACACCATCTCCAGCATAGCGATTTTCTTCATAGGAAACATAATACTGTGGCTTGCCAGAGGAAACATAAGTGTCCTCGGTCACATAAGTTTTCTTCCATTGTTGATAGGTGTCCTGTAAGACTTGTTTCCGGTCAGCGTTAGCAGCCTGCACGGAAGTGATCAGCGGACAGGCGGAAAGGGAAAATAATCCTGCCGAAAAAGCGGCGATCCATTTTTTTGCAGTGTTCATGGTGCATCTCCTTGTCTTTGAGGTGCAGTAGAATTAGAAGCGGAAATCTCGTTTTCCAGCAGCCATTTCTGTAATGTGTTCGGCTGCAATTGCCCGTACTTTTTCGTTTGGAATGTTCAGCAGTTCCTTTTGAATCAGGGCTTTTCCGATGGCACGAGTTTCCGGCTTTGCATAATCCTCCAAATATTCGTTTAATGTCATGAGGGCGTTCGGGTGACAGCAGTTTTGAATTTGACCGCTCTTGCAGAGGGACATGAACCGGTCGCCGGTTCTGCCAGCCCGATAGCAGGCGGTGCAAAAGCTGGGGATGTATCCCAATTCCATCAGCCAGCGGACAACTTCATCTAGAGTACGGCGGTCGCTGACATCAAATTGAGCAGAATTTTCGGACTCTGGTTCTGGCGTATCGTATCCGCCAACACTGGTACAGGATGCACCGCTGATTTGTGAAATCCCCAGCTGCAACGCCCGTTCCCGAACGGCTTTTCCCTCTCTGGTTGACATAATCATGCCCGTATATGGAACAGCAATCCGAATAACGGTGCAGATTTTTGCAAAGGTTTCATCGTCAATGCTGTTATCGAATGCAGTCGGGTCAATATCATCTGCATGCTTGATGCGGGGAACACTGATGGTGTGTGGACCTACGCCATAAGTTGCCTCCAGATGTTCTGCATGCATCAGCAAGCCAGCAAGTTCATACGGATATGTTTGCAGCCCGAACAGAACGCCCAGCCCGACATCATCAATCCCACCCTGCATGGCTCTGTCCATGGCTTCGGTGTGGTAATCGTAGTTGTGTTTTGGCCCTGCCGGATGCAGTTTTTCATATTGCTCCTTGTGATAGGTTTCTTGGAACAAGATGTATGTTCCAATTCCAGCGTCATGCAATTTCCGGTAATTTTCCACTGTAGTTGCAGCGATATTCACATTGACTCGGCGAATTGCTCCGTTTTTGTGCTGAATGTGGTAAACCGTGTCAATGGATTCCAGAATGTATTCAATGGGGTTGTGCAGGGGGTCTTCTCCAGCCTCCAAAGCCAGCCGCTTGTGTCCCATATCTTGCAACGCAATGACTTCTCGTTTGATTTCCTCTTGTGTCAGTTTTTTTCGGCAGATATGCTTGTTTTTCGCATGATACGGGCAGTAAACACAGCTGTTCACGCAGTAGTTGGAAAGATAAAGCGGAGCAAATAATACGATTCGCTTGCCGTAGTAGTCCAGTTTAATGGCTTCTGCTAATTGGTAGAGTTCTTCCCAGACGGTTTCCGATGGACAGGCAAGCAAAACAGAGGCTTCCCGGTGCGTCAACCCTTTTTGTAAGCGGGCTTTGGCTAAGATTTCCTGAATCAGTGGAAGATTATTTTTGTTTTCCTGTGCATAAGCAAGCGTCTGCATCACTTCTTCGTGGCAGAGAAATTCTGCTGCTTTTGTGGAGTTTGGAAGATACATCGTTCTCTCGTCACCTTTTTTCCATAAAGTGCAGCCAAAAGCGGCTGTCTGATGTTATTATACCATGCAGCAGATGCTTTGTCAATGAATCGAATTCGCAATTGCTAATAAATGGAAATTAAAATTCAAGTTTGCATAAAAAGATATACAACTTTTGTGATGATTCACCTTGACATTTTGTATAAATTATGGTATCCTTATAGTAATATCATTCATATTCGATGTGAAAAACAGAAGGGATGGAAGAAAACATGAAGAAACAGGGAAAGAAAAACCGAATATTTGCCGGAATTGCCGCAGCGGTGATGGCAGTGAGTGCAACCGCAGTTGGAATGCGTTCTTATTCTGCCAATGCAGCAGATTTGGAACTGGACAACTATGCAAAACTGCTGCAATATTCGCTGTATTTCTATGATGCAAATATGTGCGGGGACAAGGTAGGGGAAACTTCTGCATTCTCTTGGAGAGATAATTGCCATACCGGAGATGTCGCACTGGGCGGCTTCCACGATGCCGGCGATGCAATTAAATGCGGACAGACTGCCGGATTTACCGCTTCTACCTTGGGTTGGGCATATTATGAATACAAAGACCAGTTCCAGAAGACCGGAACGACTGCTCACTTCAAGGTGATCAGCGATGAATTCAACGAATTCTTCAAGCGGTGCACAACACTGTCCGGTGACACTGTAACATCGTTCATCTATGAAGTTGGTGATGATGGTTCTGACCATGGAAAGTGGTTTGCACCGGAAGCAATGTGGGATCACGGCAGCAGTGAAACTTACTCGACCACCAACGGTGCAAGCGATATTGCTGCACAGTATGCCGCTTCTCTGGCACAGAGCTATTTGAACTTCGGTAACGAAGAAGATTTGAAGTATGCGGTTGCCCTGTATAACTTTGCTGATAAATACCGTACGATTACTTATGACCAGAATACATATGCTGGCGGTGCAAAGGATGTACAGGATGATATTTCCTGGGCAGCAGGCTGGCTGTATCTGGCAACCGGGGAAGAATCATACTTGACCGAAAACAGCAAGTATACACAAGTTAAAAACGACTGGACACAGGATTACTGCTATGCAAACTCTCAGTTGGGTGCAGCCATCATCAACGCTGAAATCACTGGAAACTGGAGTTTTGCAACCAACTATATTGGGCAGAAAGTCAACGCAAACCAGAATCAGTTCTATGTCATGAACAGCTGGGGCAGTGCAAGATATGATGTTTTGATGCAGTTCTGTGCATTGGTCACTTCCAAATATGAACAGTCTGGCGTAGACTATACCGAATGGGCAAAGAAGCAGATGAACTATATTTTAGGTGACAACAATGCAAATGTTTGTCTGGTTGTTGGCTATAATGATGTTTCTGCAACCTCTCCGCACCACCGTGCAGCATCCAATTTGAAAGTAAGCGATGACTGGCATGAATGGAACTCTTGGGATGGAAAGTATTCCTCCAGCAATGGACACGTATTGTATGGTGCATTGGTTGGCGGTCCGACCAGCACAGACTTTACAACTTATAAAGACAATGCAACAGATGCCACTTCCAACGAAGTTGCAATTGACTATCAGGTCGGCTTAGTTGCAGCAGCAGCAGGTTTGTATGACAAGTATCAGACCGGCAGTGTTGTTGCACAGATTGGCGACGAAGTAACTGTATATCCGGATGAAGTAGCAGTTGCAAACGGCGGCGAAGTTACCACTACTACCACAACCGAAACCACAACCACTACCACAGAAACAACGACTACAACGGAAGAAACTACCACCACAACCGAAGAAACCACAACGACACCAGAAGAAACGACTACCACACCGGAAGAAACCACCACTACAACAACAGAAGAAACAACTACCACACCGGAAGAAACCACGACTACAACAACCGAAGAAACGACAGTTACAGAAGAAACAACAACAGTTTCCGAAGAAACTACAACCGAAGAAACCACCACCACAACTTCCGCAAGCGTTCTGCCGGGTAAAAATGTTGGGGATGTCAACTTGGATGGAAAGGTAGACCTGCTGGATGCAATCCATTTGAATAAGTATCTGGCACAGCTGATTACCTTGACACCAGTTGCAGTTGCAAATGCAAACTGCAATCAGGAAGATGGAACAGAAACAATCGATGATAAGGATACATCTGTTTTGATGAAGTTTATTTTGGGCAGCGAAGATGTTAAGAATCTTCCATATGTTAGATAATTTCTTTTTTCATTTTTTCCTCTAAGCGAAACGTGTTCGACAATGATTGTCGGGCACGTTTCTCGTTTTTTCGGAGCGGAACATTTACAATTTTTTCTTTACATTTTCCTATTTATCTTGTATAATAAAAAGAGAAGGGATGCTTTTTGTGAAGGGAGAAAGCTTTATGAAAAAAATTTTGAAAAAAGGAATTTCCTGTATATTATCCATGCTGGTATTGCTGCAGGGTTGGCTGTTCGTGCCGAATGGTGCAGCAGCGTTGGAAGAGGACTGGAGTCCGGAAACCACCACCGCAGCGACTACAGAAAACGTGGGACAAGTGCAGGAATGGGAGCAGTTTCAGTATCAGGTATCTGAAAATGAAGTTACGATTGTCGGGTATGTAGGGACGATTGAGGGCACTTTAGAAATCCCTGCAGAGATTGACGGCTTGCCTGTCACACGAGTGGAAGATGATGCATTTATCAAACAAAATCAATTGGTGGAAGTTGTGATTCCAGCCAGTGTGATTGAAATCGGCAGCACAGCATTTCATGATTGTGAGAACTTGCAGGTTTTCACCGTTGCCGAAGAAAATCCAGTGTATTGTGTTAAAAATGGGCTGCTGTTGGATAAGGGCGAAAAAGTTTTGATTCGCTGCCCCAGCGGACGTTATGGAGAAGTAACTGATATTCCAGATACGGTTTTTTTAATTTCAGATGCAGCGTTTGCAGATTGTTCTTCTCTGTCCAAAATTGAATTGCCAGTATCGGTTCTTTCAATTGGAGCAATGGCATTTTCTAATTGTACTGCCTTGTATGACATCACACTGCCAAAGGACTTGCAGACAATTGGAGATGGTGCATTTATGAATTGTACCGCCATTCAGCGAATGATATTGCCGGAGAATCTGCGTCGAATCGGCATGATGGCATTTTCCAACTGTCAGTCTTTGTCAGAAGTAATCGTTCCATCAGGGGTGCAGACTTTGCCGGATTCTGCTTTTGCAGACTGCATTGCCTTGCAGCGAGTGACATTATCAGAAGGATTGACGAATATTTCTGTTGCTGCTTTTAAAAATTGTACGGCTTTGCAGGAAGTGCAGCTGCCGGATACTTTAGAAAGTATCAAATCCAATGCATTTGAAAATTGCAGTTCCTTGCAGAGAATGCACTTTCCGGCAGCTGTTTCTGACCTCTCAGCCAATGCATTTTCGGGCTGTATTTCGTTGTCAGAAGTGACAGTTGCAGCAGAAAATCCATATTATACGGCAGTTGATGGGGTCTTGATGACAGCTGACCAAGAAACATTGGTTTACTATCCGCCGTGCAGTTCACAATCCGATTATACCGTTCCGGAAACAGTAAAGACCATTGATAGCTATGCATTTCAAGATGCCATGCAGCTGCAATTTTTGACCGTTCCGGAAACAGTTGAAACGCTAGAGCCGTATGCTTGTTATGATGCCAATTCTTTGAAAGAAGTGATGTTAAACGGTGCATCTGTTATTTCGGCATATGCATTTCAGTCTTGTGACCAGTTGGAAGCAGTTGTATTCGGCGATGGCGTGCAGGAAGTGCAGACGGGTGCATTTTTGGATTGTCCGTCTTTGAAAAGCATTATTTTGCCGAAAACAATTACAACAATTGAAGACTATGCATTTGGCTATCAAACAGATTCTGCGGAAGCAGGTACGTATTCTATGGTAAAAGGCTTTTTTATCTGCTTTTATAAATATACAGCTGGTGCATACTATGCAGCTTTGAATGGATTCGATTCACTTTCATTGGATGATGTGATTACGACCACAACCACAGCTGTTTCTGCGAATGTTACTACAACAACTGAAACCAAAACCGAAACAACAGCAAGCAATCAGACAACAGCAGCCGTTACAACAGCAGCACTTGAAACGACAAGCAAATTAGAAACAAGTCAAGCAACAGCGACAAAAGCAGAAACAACGGCAGTTGTCACCACAACAACAATCGCTGCAACCACAAATCGACCAGAAACCAGCATTGTTTCAACAACAACACCACAGTTTGGCACAACAACGACCACCACAACCCATCAGCACGGCGGAACGGCTACCACTGTAACGACAGGTGTAACAACGCAGACAACAGCGGTTACAGGGCAGACAACGCAAGTTACAACGGAACTGAAAGGTGACTTGAATTTAGATGGACGACTTTCCATCGTAGATGCGATTCGGGTATTGACCTATTATGCAAAAATGGCATCCGGACAAGCAGCATATTTGTATTCAGAAGACCCTGATGTAGAAGAAGCTGCAAAAAGACGGGTGGATATGGATGGAAATGGAAGAATTGATACGACAGATGCTGTTGAGATTTTAATTATTTATGCAAAGACTGCAGCTGGACAATTATAAAATAAAAAACAGAATAAAATCTGATTTTTCTGAAAAGGACGAATACACCAACCAGATTTTTTGGTTAGAATCCTGGTAAAATTGCAAAAAATAAATTGACTTTTGATGCAAGTTGCTGTATAATAAAAGCAGTTCATCCGTTTTTTATGAGATCAAATGATACAGAAAGGAAAATCAGAATGAAACAGAAAAAACATGTTGGAAAACGTCTGCTTGCAGGATTGTTGGGAGCAGTGTTGTTGCAGACAGCAGTCAGCATTCCATCCGGATTGCAGGCATCTGCTGCGGACGAAGTGGAGTATAATTATGCGAAAGCATTGCAGTATTCCATTTATTTCTATGATGGCAATATGTGCGGAACAGAAGTTGCCGAAAATAACCGCTATCAGTGGCGTGGCAACTGTCACACCTATGACGCACAAGTGCCTTTACAGCCAATGGGAGAAGATAAAGTCGGCACGAACTTGTCGCAATCGTTCATTGACCAGTATCGGGACATTCTTGACCCGGATGGTGATGGCTATGTAGATGTTTCCGGCGGATTCCATGATGCTGGCGACCATGTAAAGTTTGGCATGCCGGAAAACTATGCCGCTTCTACTTTGGGCTGGGGCTATTATGAATTCCGGGATTCCTACAAAAAGACAGGACAGGATGACCATATTGAAACAATCTTGCGGTATTTTAACGATTATCTGATGAAGTGCACGTTCCGAGATGAAAATGGCGAAGTCGTTGCACATTGTTATCAGGTGGGTGATGGCGATATTGACCACGCTTATTGGAACTCTCCGGAAGTAGATACCATGGCAAGACCTGCCTTTTTCCTGACAGGCGACAAACCGCAAACCGATTATGTTGCCTCAGCAGCTGCTTCGCTGGCAATCAACTATTTGAACTTTAAGGATACTGACCCAGACTATGCAGTACAGTCTTTGGACTATGCAAAAGCACTGTTCCAGTTCGCAAAGAGCCATGAAAAGCAGCTGAGTGACAATGCAGATGGCCCGAAATCCTATTATGTATCTTCCAAGTGGGAAGATGATTACTGCTGGGCAGCAGCATGGCTGTTTAAAATCACCGGCGATGAAAGCTATTTGCAGGAAATTTATCCGTACTATGATTACTATGCAGCACCGTGCTATGTATATTGCTGGAATGATATGTGGAACGGCGTGCAGTGTATCTTAGGCGAAATTTCAGAGGACAAGCCTGCCAAGGAAGGCGAGCACGTTTATCCGCAGTTTATTGAAAAGTACAAGGAAGCTGCTGAAAAATCGCCGTATGAAGAAATGGATTGCTGGGCATCCGTTGCAAAGGCAATCACCACTTATATGACAGGCGGTGTCGGAACGATTACACCGGCAGGCTATTTCTGGTTGAATACCTGGGGCTCTGCCCGATATAATACTGCTGCACAGTTGTGTGCACTGGTTTATGACAAGTACAACAACAATGGAAAACCATCCGAATACAGCGAATGGGCAAAAGAACAGATGCAATATTTGATGGGCAACAATCCGATGAATCGGGCTTATATTGTCGGATATAGCGAGAATGCTGCAAAGTATCCGCATCACCGTGCAGCTTCCGGCTTAACCAGAGCAGAAGATACCAGAGAGCAGCGTCATGTTTTGTATGGTGCATTGGTTGGTGGGCCGGATGCCTCCGACAAGCACAATGATGTTACCGCAGACTGGATTTATAACGAAGTAACCATTGACTATAACGCAGCCTTTGTCGGTGCAAGTGCGGGATTGTATGCATATTTCGGCGATGACTCCATGCAGGTAACGCCAGATTTCCCACCGAAGGAAGAAAACAACGGAGAAGAAGGCGGCGGCAATAACTACTGGGTTGAAGCATTTGCAGTCAATAACCCGTGTGCAGGCGGAGCAGGAACAACAAAGATTTCTATGAAAGTCATGACCGATTCCATTACGCCGAGAACAGATGTTACGGTTCGTTATTTCTTCAATACAAAGGAAATGACCGATCCAAGTTTGGTACAAGCAACAGAATTGTATGACCAGGCTGCAACGGAAGCAGCACCAGCAGACGGTGTCATTTCTGGACCATTCCAGTACGATGCATCCTATGACCCGAATATCTATTATTTTGAAGTGGCATGGGATGGCTATACCATTGCAAATTCCAACAAGAAATATCAGTGCTCGGTTGGCTTGTACTATGGCGATCAGTGGGATGCCTCCAACGACTGGAGCTATCAGGATTTGCCAGTCTTGACTGATTCGGAAATGTTCGGCGATGGCAATGAAGTAAAGAGCGATTATATTTGTGTTTACGCTGGCGGTGAACTGGTTGGCGGTACAGAGCCGAACGGCAGCACACCAAAACCAGCAGAAACAACAACAACATCCACAACAACAGCTACCACTACAACAACCACAACCACGACTGTAACAAATGCAACAACCACAGAATCTGAAGTTTCTACAACTTCTGCAACAGAAGTTACCACTACAGAATCCAAGCCAGCTACTACGACATCTCTGACAGAAGCAACTACTACAGAATCCACAACCACAGCGACAACAGAAGCAGGTGCTGAAATTTATTATGGAGATGTGAATCAGGATGGCGTTGTCGATTTGGCGGATGCAATTGTTATGAATAAGGCATTGGCAAATGTCATTACATTGTCAGAATCTGCCGGAAAATGTGCAGATTGCTATGATGATGGCATCCTTGATGATAAAGATGCAACCATTTTGATGCGGTTTGTCATTGGGAAAATCAACGATGTGCCATCTAAAGAATTGTAAGATTTCGAATTTTGCAATTCATCGCAAAAAAGAAGGGAATCATTCAACATGAAAACAGAACATCTGACAGAAGTCAAGCAAATTTTAAAGCAACATCAATTCAAAAAGTTATTTTCCGGTGATACAGAAAATACATTTATTCAATTTTTCCGGTATTGTTTTGTCGGCGGTTTCGCAACAATAGTAGACTGGGCATTGTCCTCGCTGCTGTTTTATCTGGCCTTTTCCGGTTCTGGCTATGCAGCTCTCTGCAATGGCTTGTCATTCGTTGCCGGATTGCTGGTCAACTATTTTCTTAGTACATTCTGGATTTTCAAGCAATCCAAAATGCAGAACCGCTTTTTAGAGTTTCTCTCGTTTGCGGCGATTGGCGTTGTGGGATTGCTGTTGACCATCGGCATTACAAAGGGATTTGCTTGGGCGTTGGCAGATGTGACAAGCTTGTATCAGATTTTGAGCAAGGTCGTTTCCACAGCAGTGGCATTCTTCTGGAACTTCTTCGCAAGAAAGTATCTGCTGTATACCAAGAAAGAAGCATAAGAATCTATATTTTTTAAAATTGACGGAAAGAAAGGTGTGAAGCGATATGAAACTGTTGTTTATTGGTGCGACCCATGAAGTCACTGGCAGCTGTACCTATCTGGAGGCGTGTGGAAAACGCATCTTGATTGACTATGGCATGGAGCAGGGAAGAGATGTCTATGAGAACATCCGTGTTCCCTGTGCTCCATCGGAAATTGACTATGTATTCTTGACCCATGCCCACATTGACCACTCGGGCTTGCTGCCGCTGTTGTATGCAGGCGGATTCCGTGGGGAAATTCATGCCACACAGGCAACCGTTTCACTTTGCCAGATTATGCTGCGAGATAGTGCCCACATTCAGGAATTTGAAGCAGAGTGGCGAAATCGAAAGGCAAAACGCAGCGGTGGCGATATCTATACACCGCTTTACACCATGCAGGAAGCGTTAGGGTCGCTGGAACACTTCGTTCCGCATCCTTATGGAGAGAAAATTTCCATTGCAGATGGCATTACGATCCGGTTTTTGGATGCTGGACATCTGCTCGGATCGTCCAGTATTGAAATCTGGCTGGAGGAAAACGGTATCAGTAAAAAGCTGCTCTTCTCTGGCGATATCGGGAACTTCCATCAGCCCTTGATTCGTGACCCACAGTATGCCGATACTGCGGATTATGTCATTATGGAATCCACTTATGGCAATCGCCTGCATGAAAAGCCAAAGAATTATATTCAAGATTTCGTGCAAATTCTGCTGGAAACCTTCCAGCGGGGCGGAAGCGTCATTATTCCATCGTTTGCCGTGGGTAGAACGCAGGAACTGCTGTATTTTCTGAAACAAATCAAAGATCAGAATTTGCTTGGGAAGTATCAGGATGTTCCGATTTATGTGGATAGTCCGCTTGCCATTGAGGCAACAGAAATCTTTCAGCGAAACAAGGAAAGTTGCTTTGATGAGGAAGCCCTTGCCTATGTACAGCGGGGCGAAAATCCCATCGGGGTATCTGGGTTGCGGACGGCTGTCACCAGTGAAGCCTCTATGGCAATCAATGCAGACACTCGCAGTAAGATTGTGATTTCTGCGAGCGGTATGTGTGAAGCAGGACGGATTAAGCATCACTTGAAGCACAACCTCTGGAAGCCGGAAAATACGATTTTGTTTGTCGGCTATCAGGCTGTCGGCACATTGGGACGGCGATTGCTGGAGGGTGCAAACTATGTGACACTGTTCGGCGAATCGGTAAAAGTTGCCGCACAGATTCGGCAGTTGCAGGGTATGAGTGGCCATGCTGACCAGAAAGGGCTGGAACTTTGGATTCAGCACGTGCAGCAGGTGAAAAAGGTCTTTGTCATTCATGGAGAAACAACCGCTGCGGATACATTCACCGCATTGCTGAATGAGCAGGGTATTTCTGCCTATGCACCCTATAGTGGAACAGAATTTGATGTGGCAAGTGGGCAGTTCTTGCATGAAGCAGAGCCGGTTTATCTGGAAAAGCCGAAGTCTGTAAAGGCATCTGCAACCTATGACCGTCTGCAAATTGCATTGGATCGTGTCACTGCTTATATTCAGAATGCACGTGGCTACTCCAATAAGGAATTGGCAAAGATGGCAGACCAGCTGACCCAGCTGTGCAACAAGTGGGAACAGTAACGGGCTGTAATTGAATTTTGATACACGCAACACCGCATATTTTTGTGCGGTGTTGTTGATTTGATAAGAAAATAGGAGGACAAATGCCATGGAACAGACGATGTTAGAAGCAATGATGAGCAGAAAGAGCGTTCGGAGTTATACCGACCAAATGGTATCTGATGCGGATATCGAGAAAGTATTAAAGGCTGGACAGTATGCTGCAAACGGCAGGGGTCAGATGGCAACAAAGTTTGTTGTTGTCAAGAATCGGGAGATTCGAGATGAACTTTCCAAGATGAACGCTGATATTATGGGCACAACCAATGACCCATTTTATGGAGCACCCGTTGTCATTTGGGTGCTGGCTGACCGGAATGTGCATACTTATGTAGAAGATGGCAGCCTTGCCATTGGCAATATGCTGTTGGAAGCACATGCATTGGGATTGGGTGCTTGCTGGATTCATCGGGCAAAGGAAATGAGCGAATTGCCGGAGGGCAGAGCATTGCTGCAAAAATGGGGCGTTTCTGATGATGAAATCGGTGTTGGATGCTGCATTTTGGGCTATGCAAAGGGCGAACAGCCAGAAAAGAAGCCAAGAAGAAACGACCAAATTATCGTTGTAGAATAACGCAATTTTTTTCACGCCGTAGGCGAACTGCGGTCGAGCTGGCTCAGCTCGGCGAGGTGGTTTGTTAAGGAGGGCAAGCTGCCCTCCTTAACGAAGGTTTTGATGAAATGCAACGGAAATCTAAGAAAAATCGAAATAGAATCGCAATTGCCTTCAAAATCAGAAGGTTGTAATGAGATACAAGGTTTCAGGGGCAATTGCGATTCCCAAGGCAAGCTGGGGATGTGCCCCAGCCTTGCCGAACCGTACGCAGGAGGTTTTCCGAAGAGCAAAGCAGATTATTTTTCCCAGAGCACCCCCATCACATATAGTAAAATTATGAAAAAAACGTAAAAAAATATCGATTCTCTTGACAACCGCCATCAAAAGTAGTATAATGAAATTCCATGATGTGATGTCATGCTTTCAGAAAATAACAGGACTACTGTCTGCCTCAAGGCGGATGGGCTGCTGTATTTTATTGCGATTCTTCGGAATCGGTAAAAACAACAGAAAGAGGTGAAACTACATGAAAAAGGGACTGCACCCGACTTTTGAAAAAACCACCATCACTTGTCACTGCGGCAACGTAATGGAAACCATGTCCACCAAGAAGGACATCAAGGTTGAAATCTGTGCAAAGTGCCACCCGTTCTTTACCGGTAAACAGAAGCTGGTAGATACTGGCGGACGTGTTGACCGTTTCAAGAAGCGGTTTAATCTGGACAAGTAAGCGAACAGATCTTCTTCCCTGCGAAGAAACAGATGGTACGAAAACGGTATCTCATCTGTACGCAAACAGACCAACGGAGCAGGACGGTAAGGCATATGATTCTTACCGTCCTGTTTGTCTACATAAAACGATTGGAGGCGTTCCATGGGATACCGAACCATTGCACAGGCAGTGACTGCCTCTTTTATCGAAAAAAAATCAGAATTTATTGCAACATTGGTGCCGGTACAGACAGCAGACGCTGCCATTGCCTGTATTGAAGAAGTTCGCAAGGCGAACCGCAAAGCCCGACACAATGTTTATGCTTATATCTTGCGGGAAAACCATATGACCCGTTATTCCGATGACGGCGAACCGCAGGGAACGGCTGGCGTTCCTGTCCTGAATGTCCTGCAAAAACAGAATCTCACCGATGTCTGTTGTGTGGTCACCCGTTATTTTGGCGGCATTCTGCTGGGCGGCGGCGGTTTGGTACGGGCGTATTCCCACAGTGCTGCACTGGCAGTGGAAGCAGCACAGATTCAGACAAAAATTTCCTGTCATCCAGTGACCTTAAAAATGGCATACTCTCTCTATGGAAAGGTATCCTATCGACTGCCACAGCTGCCCATTTTGCAGCAGAATGCGGATTTCGGCGATACGATAACTTTGTCGTTGCTTGTACCAGCTGGCTTAACAGCATCGTTCCAAGCAGATATGATTGAACTGACAAACGGAGAAATTTCCATTCAGGTCGGGGAACAATTGGATGCAGATTTTGCGGAGGTTGCAGACCGGTTGCCGCCGGAACTGCTGTGATTCGTAGGAAAACAACCACAAGAACGCCTTGTATGCGGAGAACGATGGAAGGCAGGTGACAGCAGATGGTTTCTGATGTGTTTCTGGAACAGCTGCGGAATGCGTGTCCGCTGGAAGAAATCGCACGCACTTATGTGGATTTGAAACGGCGTGGCAGAACCTACGTCTGCAATTGTCCGTTCCATTCGGAAAAAACACCGTCTTTTACGGTATTTCCCGATACGCAAAGCTTTTATTGTTTCGGCTGTGGGGCTGGCGGTGATGTCATCACCTTTATTCAGCAGATTGAAAATCTGGATTTTATGGATGCGGTGAAACTGCTGGCACAAAACAGTGGTATGACCGTTCCCGAACAGGGGGCAGATGAAAAACAATCCCGTATGCGAAAGCGGATTCTCGCTGTAAATCGAGCCGCTGCCAATTTCTATTACCGAATGCTGACTGGCAGCGATAAACGAGGGCTGCAATATTTCATCCAGCGACATCTAACCACGACCACCATTAAAAAGTACGGGCTGGGCTTTGCTCCGGAAACTTGGGATGCTTTGAGTCGGTATCTGCTACAGCAGGGATTTACGGAAGAGGAACTGTTGCTGGCAGATGTTTCCCGTCGCTCCCGAAGAGGAACGCTCATTGATACGTTCCGAAACCGTGTGATATTTCCCATTGTTGATTTGCGGGGAAATGTCATTGGATTCGGTGGACGGGTGTTGGATGACAGCCAACCAAAATATTTGAATACTGCACAAACGCCAGTATTTGACAAGGGGAAAAACCTGTTTTCCCTGCAATTTGCCAAAAATTCTGTAACCACCACGCTGATTTTGGCGGAAGGGTATATGGATGTCATCGCCGTTCATCAGGCAGGGTTTGAAAATGTTGTGGCGACGCTGGGAACTGCCATTACACCCGACCAGGCAAGAAAAATTTCCCAGTATGCAAAAACAGTGATTATTGCCTATGACAGCGATGCAGCCGGGCAGGCAGCAACGCAAAAGGCAATGCGGCATTTTAGTGAAGTGGGGATTGAAACCAAAATCTTACGGATGCAGGGTGCAAAAGACCCCGATGAATATATTCGGAAATTTGGGGCAGAACGATTTCGGATGCTCTTAGAGGGTTCGGAAGATGCCATCAATTTCCAACTAGACCGCTGTGAAATGGGGCTGGATTTACAGACGGAAAACGGCAGGGCAACGCTGTTGCGACGTGCCACAGAAGTTTTGATTCAGATTCCAGACCCTGTGACAAGGGAAGTTTATCTGATGCGAACCGCTGAAAAATGTCACATATCGGCAGATGTTTTGCGGATGAGCATCAATCGAAAGCAGAAGAATCGGCAGAAGATGCAGAAGAAAAAGGAATTCAGCAATCTGGTTGCACATACGGTAACGGCACAGCAAACCGCAGCAGATGCCAGCGGAATGGCAGGCAGTTCCCGAACGGTGCGAGCACAGGAACGATTGCTCTGTTATTTCCTGTCACAGCCGGAGCAGATTTCCAAACTGGCAGACCATTTGCAGCCGGAACAGTTTACCGTTCCATTTTATCAGAAGCTGTTTCAACTGTTGCTGGAGCACCAGCAACAGGAATCAGATGGCTGGATTTCCGCTCTGGGAATGCAGCTGACACCGCAGGAAATGGGAACGGTGAGCCGTCTGCTCAATTTAAAACAGACTTGTCCAATCAGTCCGCAGGAAGTGCAGGATTGTATCCAGCTGCTGCAAACCCATTTGGTGCAGGCGTTGGATTCAGATGCAGCCCTTTTGGAACTGGTTGCACAGAAAAAGAAGAAGAATCAAGCATGGCAATGATGCGGCATTGTCCGCCTTGGAAAGGAACGAGGAATCATGGAAGGAAAAACGACCATTGAAAAACTGATGGAACGGGGAAAGGCAACCGGAGAACTGACCACAAAGGAAATCAGTGATGCACTGGAAGAACTGGATTTCGATGTCGATCAGCTGAACTCTTTTTATGACACCTGTGACCGTTTGAACATCAAGATTATTGACGATACTGCACCAGAAATTTCCGGAAAAGGCGGAGATGCGGATTTGGTGGACGATTTAGAAATGGCACTTTCCACCGAAGGCATTGCGATTGATGACCCAGTAAAGGTTTATCTGAAAGAAATTGGACGTGTGCCGCTGTTGTCCTCCGATGAGGAAACGGAACTTGCCAAGCGGATGGCGGAAGGCGATACCAAGGCAAAAAATCGCTTGTCAGAAGCAAACTTGCGTCTGGTTGTCAGCATTGCAAAGAAGTATGTCGGCAGAGGGATGCAGTTCCTGGATTTGATTCAGGAAGGCAATTTGGGCTTGCTGAAGGCAGTTGAAAAGTTTGACTATACCAAGGGCTTTAAGTTCTCCACCTATGCAACCTGGTGGATTCGGCAGGCAATTACCCGTGCCATTGCCGACCAAGCAAGAACCATCCGGATTCCGGTGCATATGGTAGAAACGATTTCCAAGGTCAAGAAAGTTTCCAGCCAGCTGCTGCATGAAACGGGTCACGACCCATCTGCGGAAGAGATTGCAGAAAAGTTGAACATGCCAGCGGAACGGGTACGGGAAATCATGCGGATTGCACAAGACCCGGTTTCTCTGGAAACACCAATCGGCGAAGAAGAAGATAGCCATCTGGGCGACTTTATTCCGGATGATGATGCACCAGCTCCGGCAGATGCAGCTTCTCTGATGCTGTTGAAAGAGCAGCTGAACGATGTGTTGTCGACCCTGACTGATCGGGAAGCAAAGGTATTGAAGTTGCGGTTCGGTCTGGAGGATGGACGTTCCCGGACACTGGAAGAAGTGGGCAAGGAATTCGATGTCACCAGAGAACGGATTCGGCAGATTGAAGCAAAGGCACTGCGGAAGCTGCGGCATCCGAGCAGAAGTAAAAAGGTAAAAGATTTTCTGGATTGAGGCAGTCCGTTACATAGACGGGATGAAATCACCAGATGAGAGAATCAGTCCTGCGAGAGCAGGGCTGATTTTTTTATGTGTGTTTGCAAAGTTCCCGTTGTTTCGCTGCTGCCTGCAACAAAAGCAGCGTTGCCCCAACTAAAAACAACGATGCAATGGGTGTTGTACGGCTATACTGCACCGCCGGAGCAGAAACGGAACAGATTTCCGGTGAAACAACGGCATTTGGGAACACCTGACAGCCAATCCAACAGAATCCGGCAGCCAATCCTCCAGCCAACACTCGCAAGGACAGCATCCAGCACAGGGAAAGCCGTCCGCCCGTGATGGTGAAAATCTGTAAATGTACGCAAATACCGCCGAAGGCGAGCAGAGCTGCAAAAAGTGCCAGTAATATGGGCGTATTTGGAACAAGCTGCGTCAGAGCAGTAATTTCCAGACCAGCAGACAGCAATCCCTCGGCGGTATTTTTCGGAAATCCCCATTGCAGCGGAACGGTGAGCAGGTCATACAGTCCGGAAGCCTGTGCAACGGTCATCAGACAGCGGAAAAATAAAATCATCGCACACATTTGCAACAAAGCTGCACCAGATTGCGTGACAGTTTCCACGAGTGTTTTCGCTTGTAGGCGTTGGAGGGAAACGGTTGGCAAGTTTGGCAGCTTTAAAAATCGGCAGGCAATTATAAATAGGCTGAAATTTGCAAGCAAAATTGACCCGAACAGCAGCCAACAGCCAGACGTTCCAGCCTGAGCGGAGAGCGTTCCGAAGAGAAAAGCAGGGCCGCTGCCAAAACAAATGCCGGAGAGAATGGCTGCTTGTTTGGGGCGAAGTGTTCCGTTTTGCAGTTCGTTGTCCAGTAATTTTGCACCGATGGGATAACCGCCAATCTGACTGAGCAGAAAAATTGCAAGGCATACATCCGGAATCCGCAGTACATTCTGTGTGAAGCGGTGCAGCGGCTTCAGTAGTAATATGTGGGCATTTGTGCGAATGAGCAGCTGTGTGAGAATCATCATCGCATAGAGCGAGGGCAGAATCACTTGCAGACAGAGAAAAACACCCTCTGCAAGTGCTGTATGAATGGGAGCAGCATAGACCAGACAGCCAACGGTCAATAATAATAGAAGGATACAAGTGCCAACGGTCAAAAAAATCCCTCTTTTCTGTGAAATGGAGTGGGGCTTGATGATGCAGGTTCTATGTTATCATAGCAATTTTTCGTGAAAAATATGCCAAATGATTCAAGTACTTTTTTCTTTCTGCATCGCATATAGTGCAGTGAGGTGATGGCGGTTGTTGGAACGCTGGACAGAATGGGGGCGGAAATGGTTTCATTTACAGCCCATGTTGCATGTCGCTGGCAATCAGGAACTTCGGATTGAGAATTGTCGGCACATTTTAGAATATAATGATATTCGGATTGTCATTCAGACGCAGGATTTGCAGATTTCCGTCTGGGGCAAGTCGTTGCAGGTGGATACTTATGCAACTGATGGCGTTTTGATTCACGGAACGCTGCAAAGCATTGAACTGGAACAGAGGGGAGGACGCTGCAAATGAAACGCCAAGCCGCAGAAAAACGGGGACTGTGGGGGCAGGTGTTCGGCGTTGTCCGAATTGCTGCACAGGGGAAAAAGGGAACGGCATTTTTTGATGCTCTGCGTGCAAAGCATGTTCGCTGTTTTGGGCAGCAGATAGAAAAAGATACTGTACAAGGCGTGATATATGCCAAGGACTGCAAGAAAATGCGGAAGCTGGCGGAACAATATGGAATGGTCGTCACAGAAACGCCCTGCAAAACGCTGCAATTTTTTCTCTGGCGGCATCGTCTGCGATTTGGAATCCCCATTGGAATGATACTGGCAAGCTGTTTTCTGATTTATTGCTGCAATGTCGTGATGTTGATTGAAGTACAGGGAAATACGACCATTTCCGATGAAAAGATTTGTGCGGTGCTGGAGGAATGCGGAGTAAAAAGGGGTTCGTTTATGGGGACAGTACCATTTCGCCGCTGTGAACATCAGCTGCGGGCAGCAATTCCGGAATTGTGTCGGGTTGCCATGCGGCATACTGGAAATCGGTTGGTAGTGGAAGTGACAGAAACACCGGAAGAAGTTGCACCGCTGGAAAAGCGAGTGCCTTGTAATATCGTGTCTGCCTATGATGCAGAAATCACAGGTGTTACGGTGCGGAGCGGACAACTTCTTTGTGCAGTAAAAGAGCCTGTGCAAAAGGGAGCGTTGCTGGTCAGTGGCGTGCAATTAGATGAAGAGGGAAATATTCGCTTCCGTCATGCCATGGCAGATATTGAGGGTATTTATCAGATAGAAGAAACCTTTTCCTGTGCGTATGAACAGACGATTCGCACCAGTTCAGGACGGGAGCAGACAAAGACGAGTCTGGATTTTTTCACGTTGGAGCTGCCCCTTTCCAAATCGCAAAAGCCTTATGCTTACGGGCAGACGATGACAGAGCGAACGCCGTTGACGATTTTTGGAAAGTCATTGCCGATTGCCATTTGTCAGGAAACCAATCGAGAATATACAGAGACGATCTTGCAATTTACGCCAGAAGAGGCGAAGCAGGATTTGGAACAGCAGATTCAGCGATACGAGCGAAATTTTTTGACGGATGTAGAGATTTTAGAGAAACAGGTGACGGATACAAAAAAAGAAACGGCACTATGCAGCACCGTTTCTTATACGCTCAAGGGAGAAATTGGTATTTCTAAAGAAATTTTTGCAAAGGCGGAACATTAAAACATGAACCAATTAAAATTGTTAAACATCCTGTTTCAGCAAGAACCGATTCAAGGAAATCAAGTCGGTTAAATCAACGGTGTTGTTTTCATTCCAGTCTGCATTCTCTGTGACAAGAATCGTTTTCGGGTCTAACAGATACCGCCGAATCAGCATGGAGTCTAAAATATTGGTTATTTCATCCCCGTTTGCGTCGCCCTTGATGGGGGATTCTGTCGGGGTTGTAGGGTCTGTTGGATTGGTAGAACCGCCATAATAGTCGCCCAGAGAAATGCCATTTGCACCTAAAGCAGTCTGATGGTCTAAGCTGATGAATTTTCCGCTATCTGTCTGCCAGAGAGCAGGCTCTACAAGAGCATATTTATCTTCATCCCATTTTCCGAAGTTGTCATAAACCAGTCCGCCGGTATCGCCAGAGTTTTCATTGAAGCACCAGAATGTGTGGTGAATATGATTTTCAATCATCAAATCCCGCAGTGCGAGCATCCATTTTTGATTAGAACCGTCTGGGTCATGCTGGGAGTCAATAAATCCGCCCCATTCGCCCATCAACAGCGGTGCAACCTTTTCATCTAACAGATAGAACCAGTTGTCATACCAGCAGTCTTTGAGCAGGGTTTCTTTTGTGAAGCCCTCATAGAACCATTTCTGCTGGTAAACCAATGGGCCATAGTCGTGCGGAGAATAAACCAACTGGCTTTGATATTCGCCCAAGTCAATGGGGTTTTCCTTTGCTCCTCGGAAATTTCCGCCCCACCAAGTGCCATAATAATATTCAGTGTTGGTTGTCCAGTCGATTGCCGGAGCTGTCCAGTCGTATCCCTCTTTCGGATAGACTTCGACCCCTTCTACCATAACCAGCAAGTTTGGATTTTCTTTCAGAACGTGTGCAGCAGCCTGTTCCGCTGCATATTTCCAGTTATTCGGGTCGGTGGTGTCGTCCCACTTTGCCATTTTGTCAGGGACATCTGCTTTTCCGTGCGGTTCATTTTTCAGGTCGATGGCTAAAATCGTATCATCATCTTTGTAATAGTCTGCGAACCAAGACAGTGCCTCGAACCAGTCCTCGGTACTGAATTTATCGGTATACCAGAGGTTGACCTGATGCCCAGCGGAGGCAGTTTCTGCACTGTGAATATCAATCATAATTTTAATGCCCAGCTCTCGACACCAAGCAATTGCTTGATTCCAGATATCGAAGCTGTATTTTACCGTTCCGCCGACAACACCCTCTTTGGTCAGTTCTGGGTTTGTCCATTCGTTAACCTTTGGCGTTGCTGGGTCAGGGTCGCCGTTTTTCCATTGCAGCAGCAGTTCTGTAGAAACCGGAATCCGCAGCAGATTAAAGCCGTGGTCGGCGATTTGCGTCAACATATCATGCATATTTTGCGACCATACGCCATCAAATACCTGACTGCCAACATTATAGCCGAACCAGTTGCAGCCCGTCAGCCAGACCGGATTCCCGTTTCGGTCAACGATTTCCGCATTGTCATTGACGTGCAGCCAGTCATCGTGCCAAGCATCTGGCTCTGCGGCGGCGGATACCGCCGGAGCGATGGCAGAACCTGTTCCCAGCAGCAGGGCGGAAACCGTAAAGATGGCACATAATTTTTGTAGAAATGTCCGTTTTTTCATGAGAAAACCCCTTTCGTTTTTTGCGAATTCACTAATTTTATCTTATCATGTTTTCTTTTTTCTGTCAAGGATTTTTTGTGATGGACATCATTCCGTCATGATAAATAAGAATTATTATCAAATGAAAATAATTCTTGATAACGCTTGCAAAATTGCCGGAGATGGTTTATAATAGAATCAGAAACCATTCATTTTTATCTGGTCGATTTTGGAGGTATGGAACAATGACAGTATATGATTCGATTCCTGTAACGGTTACGGGCGGAACGCTCTCAGATGCAGAGATTGCCGCATATGTGAAGCACAGCAAGAAAACCTATCCGAACCGGAAGATTGAACAGCTTTCCATTCAGGTGGACGGAGATTTTGTAGACCTGCGATGTCAGTTTGCACCGGAGAATTTTGAACGGATTCGCCGGATTACAGGTTATCTGGTGGGAACACTCGACCGGTTCAACGATGCGAAGCGGGCAGAAGTGCAAGACAGAGTGAAGCATTTATAAGCAGAAAAAGACCCAATTTCATGTAAAAATACCGCTGAAAATTTCCTGTGATAGAATGCCGTTGTGGTGAGATACTACTATTGCGACGAAAACGCCGCACACAAACCGGCAGAAACCCTGCTGGAACAACATTCTAAAATGAGAAAGGTGTTTTTAATATGAAGGGCGAATTCACACAGAAGGGCAAAGAAGCAATGGAACGGTTTAAGGTTGAATCTGCCAACGAAGTTGGCGTAAACCTGAAGCAGGGCTATAACGGCGACCTGACTGCAAGACAGGCTGGTTCGATTGGCGGTATGATGGTCAAGAAGATGATCGACGCTTACAAGATGCAGTAACCGAACGATTCTTTTCATTGCCCCCACGATTTGCACAGCATTGTCCTTTCTTTTCTGTAGCGTCTGACCGACCATGCGAACAAGCAGACTCTGTTCCATGACAGCAAAAAAGAAATGCTTTGCAAAACAGCAACGAAAAGCCCCATCTGGTGCGAACAGTGCCGGATGGGGTTGCTGTTATTACCCGAAATATTCCTGCATGAGGGAATTGAAGAGGGTTTGTGTTTGGGTGAGTTCTTGTTGCAGGATGGATTTGGATTGGTCTACTTGCTTGACAAAGTTGGCGAATTGGGTTTGTAATTCGAGAGGGGGAGCAGAAATTACTATTTTTCTGATTTCTGATAAATTTAATGTTTTTTGAGCAATTCCTTTTACTCTTTCATCAATTTGTCTTTGCACATTATCTGATAAAATTGCACGATGAAGATATATCGAATTTATAGTAGTTGGAATTGGTTTTAAATATGCGATGTGTCTTTGAAACAAGAATTTTTTGTTTGTTTTTACAATTGCTGGATGACCATAAGAACCAACTGTTGATAATATAATATCGCCGATTTCAATTGGAGTACGCTTATAGAGGTCATTATATGTTTCTTCAGATATAAATTTTTCTGCGTTGTACACAATTTCGTTTGTAGCGATGTTCGATACAAATAGGAATGGGATTCCATCAGTAGTGAATTTTGGTGGTTGATGTGTTCCATCTGTTATAATTGAACATACATCAGCAATTGTACACATATTTTCAATGTTCCCAAACATCTCGACAAATCGGGATTTTACAAGCAAGTCAAGCTTTTCAAGCTGGGTGCGGAGGTGGGTGATGATGGATTGAAGTTTATTGAGAATTAAAACAATTTCTTATTGTCTATCGCTATTCGGATAATTGAAAATCGTTTCTTTTAGCCATTTAAAGTGGCGGTTGTATCCTGTATTTGGTATTTTTACATTTTTTAAAGCATAATAAAGATATCTATAGTTTGCTTTTTCGAGTTTAGATTTAAGAACTTTTACGCCATCAGCACCTATAAAAAATGGTTTATCAACATATTTTATGATTCTTGTATGGTCGCCAAAAATAATTGCAGGAACATCGGAAAATAAACCTTCTTCTAAATCTGTATATCCAGCAATTTCAGATTGTCCTTGGTCAACTATCATATTTTTACCAGTTTCATGATATTCATCTGTTTTTATCTTTTTACAGTATTTTGTACTATCAGCAAATATCTCATTGAAAGATAACATTCAAATTCCCTACAAACACAAATCTGTTTGCTTTTCCTTTCTAAAAAATAAAAGCAGTGTCACTTCAGAATGTTCCGAAATGACACTGCTTTTTCCAAAATAAATTTGGCGCAGAAAGAGGGATTTGAACCCTCGCGCCGGTTTCCCGACCTACTCCCTTAGCAGGGGAGCCCCTTCACCACTTGGGTATTTCTGCAAGTTGTGAATGATAAAAATATTGGCGGAGAGGGTGGGATTCGAACCCACGGTTCCTTGCGGAATCACTGGTTTTCAAGACCAGCTCCTTAAACCACTCGGACACCTCTCCTGATGTCAGATGGCTTGCTCGTTCCTATCAGAATCAGCTTTATTATTATAGCATAGACACACCTATTTGTCAACTGTTTTTTCACTTTTTTAAGAAACGAAAGAAAAAACAGAAAAAAATAAAAATAAAAAAGAATTTTGCAGAAATCATAAAACAACAAGCTGGAAACTGCTTGTTTTGCAATTTCCGGCTTGCCGTTTTAATAGGAGGTTGTTTATCAAATATTAGTCGTCGCCCTGTAAAGCATCGTAACCTGTTTCGCCCGTACGAACCTTTACAACTTCTTCGACGTCGTAAACGAAAATCTTACCATCACCAATCTGACCCGTGTACAGAACCTTCTTGCAGACATCTACAATCGTTTCTACCGGAATGCTGGTGACAACAATTTCAATCTTAACCTTCGGCAGGAGCTTCGGCCCATCGACCCGAACACCACGATAATACTGCGAGTTGCCCTTTTGTGTACCGTAGCCCTGTACCTGTGTAACAGTCATACCGTTGACACCAATCTTGTTCAAAGCGGATTGCAGAACTGCCAGCTTTTCCTGCTTGCAGATGACAACAATCTTGGACATCTTCGCAGTGCCCGTAGCTGGCTTTACAATCAGCTGCGGTTCTGGCAGGTCAACCCCTGCAACCGATGCATTTTCTGTATCCATAGAAACGGTTGCAGCAGACGGCATAAAGTCTGCATAAGCGGAAGGCAGGTTGTGTTCGGTTGCATCCAAACCAATGACTTCTTCTTCTGCAGAAGCACGCAAGCCAATGGTGTGCTTGATAATCAGGAATGTAATGGTAATCAGAACAGCTGTCCATGCAGCGATGCAGAGCAGACCCAGCAGCTGAGAGCCGAGCAGGCTGAAGCCACCGCCGTAGAACAAACCTGTACAGCTGGAAAGCGGTGCATCCGGTGTTGCGAACAGACCAACCGCAATGATGCCCCACAGACCGTTGAAGAAGTGAACTGCAACAGCACCAACCGGGTCATCAATGTGCAATATATGGTCTAAGAGCCAAACACCGAAGCATACCAGCAGACCGGAAACAATGCCAACGATGATTGCACCAGTAGCATCCATGACATCACAGCCAGCGGTGATACCAACCAGACCAGCCAGAGAAGCGTTCAAGCACATGGAAACATCTGGCTTACCATATTTCAGCCAAGTAAAGACCATGCAAACGAAAGTTGCAATTGCCGGAGCAATGGTTGTGGTTACGAAAATCGAACCCAGTTGTTCAACAGAGGTTGCAGCAGCACCGTTGAATCCATACCAGCCAAACCAAAGAATGAAGCAGCCCAAAGCACCGATCGTCAGGGAGTGACCCGGAATGGCATTGACTTTTACGTTTCCGTTTTCATCTTTGGTGAATTTACCAATACGAGGGCCGAGGATGGATGCACCAATCAGGGCACACAGACCGCCGACAAAGTGAATCACACCAGAACCAGCAAAATCATGGAACGGGGTATCCAGTGTGGACAGCCAGCCGCCGCCCCATACCCAGTGGGCTTCTACCGGATAAATCAATGCAGAAATGACTGCGGAATAAATACAATAGGAAATAAATTTGGTTCGTTCTGCCATCGCACCGGAAACAATCGTTGCTGCCGTTGCACAGAAAACCAAGTTAAATACAAAACCAGACCAATTGAAGTTTGCATAATCGGAGAAAATATCGAAGCCCGGCTTGCCAATCAAACCAAGCCAATCTTCACCCAGCAGCAAACTAAATCCGATTAAAATGAAAACAACTGTACCAATACAGAAGTCCATTAAGTTTTTCATGATAATGTTGCCGGCATTCTTTGCTCTGGTAAAACCGGTTTCTACCATTGCAAATCCGCACTGCATAAAGAATACCAATGCCGCACCGACCAAGAACCATACGCCAAATACCTGACCGCCAACGAGGTCTAACAATTTTGTTTCGTCCATTCTGATACATCCTTCCGTGTTGTAAATTTGTTTCGGAGAAGCGAGCTCCTTCTTCCACCGGAACACAAGATGATGTGAGAAACAAAAAAGGTGCTGAATCGGCTCTTGTTCCGATTCAGCACCTTTGCTGTTTATGCTATTATGATAGCACAGAAATGGTCATTTGTCAACCGGAAATCTGATACAAATTTTCGGCTGCTTTTTCCTGAAATTTTGTCGATTTTATGCAAATCTCACGGAGTGTTCACATTGTCAACACAAAATTTATTGCTTTTTGCCAAAGGTTTCCGTCAGCATTACTGCGGTTTTTGCCAAATAGTCAATTTCCGCCTGCTCCAGCTTTCCGGCATCGCAAGCCGCTGCTACAGTCGGGTCGAGCGGAATGCGTTCCAGAACCGGAACAGCGTGGCTATCTACATGGTCATCTGAGCCGAACAGCGGAATTTCCTTTCCGCAGTCCGGACATCGCAGAAACCGCATATTTTCCACCATACCCAAAACCGGGACTTGCATCATCTGTGCCATGTTCATTGCCTTGTCCACAATCATGGAAACCAAAGACTGCGGTGTGGATACGATTAGAATGCCATTGATGGGCAGGGACTGAAAGACGGTCAGCGGAACGTCACCCGTCCCCGGAGGCATATCGACAAATAAAAAGTCCACATCGCCCCACTGAACATCTTCCCAGAACTGCTTGACAACGCCGGAAATGACTGGACCTCTCCAGAGTACTGGGTCAGTTGCGTTCGGCAGCAGCATATTCATAGACATAATCTTAACGCCGCTTTCGGTGACATGCGGCAGCAGAGAATTATCGACTGCTTCTGCTGGCTTGTTAATGCCGAAGATTTTCGGAATGGATGGGCCAGTGATATCCGCATCCAAAATAGCTGCGTGATAGCCCAGCCGCTGGGTCTGAATGGCGAGCAGGCTGGTAACCAGAGATTTTCCGACCCCGCCTTTTCCGCCAACAACCGCAATGACATTTTTGACACCGCTGGTGTGTTCTTTCACTCTCTTTTCGTGTTCCAGATCCTGTGTGCTGCAATTGCCATTGCTGCCACAGGAATCGCACTGATGATTGCATGCTTCTCCCATGTTGCAATCCTCCTTTTTGTTTGTTGGGGCTGCTGTTGGAATCTCCAAACAGCGAGCCGATTATAGCAATGGAGCGAGTAGCCCCAATACATAACTATTGCATTTCTGATACCACTTTCGGTTTTTGCAGTCCTCTAATGTGATGGGCTGTGATTTCCGTTGTGTTTTCAGGAAATCTGCCAGCATGGTTTGAATCACATTGCAGTGATAAATCAGCGTTGCACATTCAAAGTGCAGGTATAAGCTGCGGTAGTCTAAGTTGATTGTCCCTAAAACTGCCAGTTCATCATCTGCAACAAAGCTTTTTGCATGGATGAAACCGGGGGTATACTCAAAGATTTTGACACCAGATTCCAGCAACTCTTGATAAGCATTCCACGCCAGCTGGTAAACATACCATTTATCCGGAATATGGGGTGTGATAATTCGGACATCAACGCCTTTTTCTGCTGCCAGTTTCAGGGCAGTCAATAAGTCGTGGTCAGGAATCAGATACGGTGTTTCAATGTAGACATACCGTTTTGCGTTGGAGATCAAATCCAGATAGACCATAACGCCCTTTACATCGTCCTGCACGGGGCTGTCCCCGTAAGGCTGAATGAATCCGCCATTGGTCTGCTTTGGCAGATAGGTCGGACGGTATTGGTCGTAGGCTTCTTTTTTGTTGGGGTTGTTCATGTTCCAGAGTTGCAGGAACATCATGGTATAGCTCCAGACGGCTGCCCCTTCCAGCATGATGGCGGTATCTTTCCAATGCCCAAACCGCACCTTTTCGTTGATGTATTCATCTGCCAGATTCGTACCGCCATTAAATGCAATATTTCCATCAATGATTAGAATTTTGCGGTGGTCACGGTTGTTCTGGGCGGAAGAAAGCAGCGGACGAAACGGGTTGAAGCATCGGCATTGAATGTGGTGTTGCTTGGCAATTTTCAGGAAATCGCCTGTTGAAAAGAATTTTGTGCCAAATCCATCATACATCAGGCGAACTTCTACGCCTGCTCGTGCTCGTTCGATGAGAATTTCCAGAAATTCATTCCACATTTTCCCCGGTGCAATGATGAAATATTCAATGAAGATAAAGCGTTTTGCTTCTCGCAGGCGGTTTTTCATCTCTGCAAACTGTTCTTCGCCCAGTGGGAAATAGGTGACATTGGTCTGTTCATAGACCGGAAAACCTGTATGCTGCAAGTAGGTGGATAAGTTGTAAACCTGCTGACTGTCATTGAATAGGTGTCGGGCAGCGTCCGGCTCTTGTGTGAGCAGGGGTTTGGTCTGTTCCATCTGTTGTTTATAGTTGTGGAAGAAAATACGGGTATCTCTTCGGGTTTTCAGAAACAGATAGGACAATCCGCCGAAAATTGGCAAGACTGCAATGACCACCAGCCATGCATTTTTATAGGTTGGATTTTTTCGGGAATTGGTGATATAGATGATAAGCAGCCCGTTCAGCAGTAGCAATGCACCATAAACCCACGCATAATTCCGGTTCAGAAACAGAACAGAGAGCACCAGAAAGGCAATCTGCACCAGCATCAGCAAAATGTAGAGCATGTTTTGATTGAACAGATGTTTCCATATTTTTTTCATAGAAAAGCCCTCCTTGCCTCTGGCAGCCTGTAAAAATCGAACACTTCTATTATAACACAATGCGGTCAGAAATGCAAGCCGGTCATTTTACGCATTTCGTAAATTTTTCCCAAAAGTGCTTGACTTTTTTTCTGGTATCCGGTATAATGAAATTGTATGGACAAACATATTTTTTGTTCGTTTTGACGAAAAAGGGAGGAGCTTTTTATGAAAATGTGGAAACGCTGGAAAGCGGTTTTGCTGGCTGGCATGATGGCTTGCACCGCAGTTGCAGCTTCTGTTCCGGCAATCGGAACACTGAACGCACAGGCGGAAGAGGATACGAACAACGATGACTGGCTGCACGCAGTTGGCAGCCGCCTCTATGATAAGGACGGCAATGAAGTCTGGCTGACGGGTGCAAACTGGTTCGGTATGAACTGCACCGAAAACAGTCCGCATGGCTTATATGCAGCAGATATCAATGTCTTTGTAGAAAATATTGCAAACCACGGCATTAACATTGTAAGAATGCCGATTTCTACGGAACTGCTCTGCTCTTGGATGAACGGCGAACCGCTGGAAGTAAAGAGCATGAACTGCTACGCCAATCCGGAACTCTCCAAAAACGGAGATGGTAAAGACCCGGCAAAGAATAGTATGGAAATCTTCGACATTATTATGCAGAAGATGAAGAAATATGGCATTAAGGTCATGGTGGACGTACACAGTCCGGCAGCTCACAACTCCGGTCATAACTATAATTTGTGGTACTATGATGCTTCGGCGGCTGATGCAGATAATATGGCAGTAGGTGCATATTCCGGCGAACAGATTACATGGGATATGTGGAAAGATTCCATCACTTGGCTGGCAGATAAATATAAGAATGATGATACCTTGATTGGCTATGACCTGAAGAACGAACCGCACGGAAAGCGTGGCTATAATGGTACAACTTGCCCGACAGACATTGCAAAGTGGGATGATTCCACCGATTTGAACAACTGGGCATATTCTGCAACGGAATGTGCAAATTCGATTTTGGATGTCAACCCGAATGCTCTGATTTTTGTAGAGGGCGTAGAACAGTATCCAAAGACGGAAAAGGGCTATACCTATGATACCGCTGACATCTGGCAAGCTCCGGCAGATGTTTCCCCGTGGTATGGTGCATGGTGGGGCGGCAATCTGCGTGGCGTTCGGGATTATCCGATTCAGCCGGATTCCGGTACAAGCCAGATTGTCTATTCTCCGCATGACTATGGTCCGTCTGTTTATAATCAGACTTGGTTTGATAAGGATTTCACGGAACAGACGCTGTTGGATGACTATTGGTATGATACTTGGGCATATATCAACGCTGAAAACATTGCACCGCTGCTGATTGGCGAATGGGGCGGTCATATGGATGGCGGAAAGAATGAAAAATGGATGACGCTGCTGCGGGATTACATGATCAACCACCACATCAACCATACATTCTGGGGCTTGAACCCGAACTCCGGCGATACTGGCGGACTGTTAAGCTATGACTTTATGACATGGGATACAGAAAAGTATGATATGTTTAAGGAATCTCTGTGGCAGACACAGAAAACCGGAAAGTTTATCGGTTTAGACCATCAGAAAGCACTTGGCACGGACGGTTCTGGTATTTCCGTATCAGAATTCTACAAGTCCTATGCATCGACCGAGGGCAGCAACTTGGACGGCGGAACGATTGTAGACGGCAACACTACCAAACCAACTACCGAACCAACAAAGCCATCTACAACCACAACGACAACGGAAGCACCGATTACGGAAGTGATTGGCGACATTGATGGCGACAAGAAACTGACCGTTTCGGATGTGGTTCTGCTGAATCGGTATCTGCTCCGGAAAATGGACGGAAAAGATGCAGCATACACCTTTAAACGGGGCGACCTCAACAAGGATGGTGTTTTGAATATTGTGGATGCAATTGCCTATAAACAATATTTATTGGGGAATATTGCTCCGACGGAACTTTAACAAATAACAGCACGGATTCTTCCACCGCTACAGGTGGTAAGAGAAATTGCAAATCAGAACGGGAACGTCAATGGCGGGCGGAGAGAAATCGGTATCCCTCATTGATACGAGGCAAACCACAGTCAGTCCTCTGTTGACATGTCAGACTCTGTGAAATTACCGACTGCGGATTGAAACAATGACGTTGAAAGGGAGTTTTTGTCATGAAATTAAAAAAACGATTACAGGCAGTTTTGCTAGCAGGAATGATGGCATTGTCTGCAACAGCTGCTGCAATCCCCAGCTTTACAACCATCTCTGCACAGGCAGAGGATACCACCAACAATGATGACTGGTTGCACGCAGTCGGCAGCCGGCTCTATGACAAGGATGGCAATGAAGTCTGGCTGACAGGTGCAAACTGGTTCGGCTTCAACTGCGGAGAAAACTGCTTGCACTATCTGTGGAGCGGTGACGTGGATGATATGCTTTCCGAAGTTGCCGACCGCGGCATCAATGTTATTCGGATGCCGATTTCTACAGAACTGCTGATTTCTTGGATGAACGACACACCAAACCCTGTTTCCAGTGTGTCTGCTGAAAACAATCCGCCGTATTATGTCATCAATCCGGATTTCCTGAATGCAGATGGAAGCATGAAAAACAGCATGGAAATCTTTGACATTATCATGCAGAAGTGCAAGAAATACGGCTTGAAAGCGTTTATTGACATTCACAGCCCGCATACAGACAATTCTGGCCATAACTATAATTTATGGTATGGCAAGGAAACCGCAGATGGGACAATGGTTACCACGGATTTGTGGATTGAAACGCTGACATGGCTGGCAGATAAGTACAAAAATGATGATACGTTGATTGGCTACGACCTGAAAAATGAACCGCACGGAAAAGGTCAGGAGGGTGCAACTGCTGCAAAGTGGGACGGCTCAACTGATGAAAATAACTGGGCATATGCAGCAACAAAATGTGCCAATTCGATTTTGGATGTGAATCCGAATGCCTTGATTTTCATCGAAGGTGTAGAACAGTCTGTGAAGAGCGATGCCTATACTTGGGGACAGCCGGATTCTAAGACTGACCCACCGTATATTCCGGCATGGTGGGGCGGCAATCTGCGTGGTGTCCGGAAATATCCGGTCGTTCCGGATTCCGGTACCAGCCAGATCGTGTATTCTCCGCACGATTATGGCCCGTCTGTTTATAACCAGACTTGGTTTGATAAGGATTTCACGGAACAGACTTTGCTGGATGATTATTGGTATGATACTTGGGCATATGTCAATGCCGAAGATATTGCACCGCTGCTGATTGGCGAATGGGGCGGTCATATGGACAATGGAAAGAACCAACAGTGGATGGAACTGCTGCGGGATTACATGATTAACCATCATATCAATCATACTTTCTGGTGCTTGAATACCAACTCCGGCGATACGGGCGGACTTTGGGCAGGCATTGGATATGACCAGGCTGCCAGCAAGACCAATCTGACTTGGGATGCGGATAAGTATGCACTGTTTGAAAAATCCCTGTGGCAGACGCTGGAAACCGGAAAATATATCGGCTTAGACCATCAGAAAGCATTGGGCAACAATGGAACAGGTCTGTCCCTGTCAGAATTTTATGCTTCCTATGCATCGACTGAGGGCAGCAACTTGGACGGCGGAACGATTGTAGACGGCAACACCACCAAGCCAACCACAGACACAACAAAGCCATCTATAACCACCACCACAGTTACTACCACAACTACAGCAGCTGCAACGACAACAGAAGCACCGAAGACAGATGTTCTCGGCGATATTAACGATGACCAGAATGTTACCATTTCTGATTTGGTATTGCTGAATCGCTACTTGCTCCGAAAGATTGACGGAACAGATGCAGCATATGCATTCGACCGTGGCGATGTCAACGGGGATAAAATCTTAAATGTGATCGATGCAACGCTTTATCGGCAACATTTGCTGGGAACACTGAAAAAATTTCCGGCAGAATAAACCCGAATGGGTAATAGAAAGGAATTTCCCTTTATGAAACGAATGGATTATCTCTCATGGGATGCCTATTTTATGGGAGTTGCCCTGCTCTCCGCTCAGCGGAGCAAGGACAATCATACACAAGTTGGTGCTTGTATCGTCAATGCAGAAAACAAAGTGGTTTCGGTTGGCTATAACGGCATGCCAACAGGCTGCAATGACGACGTGATGCCATGGGAACGGGATGGCGGATTTTTGGATACGAAGTATGCTTATGTCTGCCATGCGGAATTGAATGCCATTTTGAACCGCAACGCAGCCAGCTTGCAAGACTGTCGACTGTATGTATCGCTGTTTCCGTGCAATGAATGTGCGAAGGCAATCATTCAAAGCGGTATTCGGGAAGTGATTTATCTGGATAACAAGTATGCAGATACAGAGAGTACCAAAGCATCGGTACAGATGTTCCGGCTGGCAGGGGTGACCTGTCGGGAATATCAGCCGATGCAAAAAGACATTACGCTTTCTCTTTAAACGCCGCAGGCGAATTGCGGTCGAGCTGGCTCAGCTCGGCGGAGAAGGGGGATTCCCCACAGTGTGGGGAAATGTCCCGAAGGGACAAAAGGGCAGGGCATCCTTTGAAATATAGGGAGGACAAGCTGTCCTCACTAACGAAGGTTGCAAGAAAGTGGTATTGAAATCTAAGAGCAAAGCGATTTTGCCGGATGTCACAGACTGGTTTTCCAAGAACTCAGAATTCAGAGTGCGTATAAAAATGATGAAACAACCTGCATTCCCTGCCGAACCGCAGCCGGATGCAGGTTGTTTTTTTGCAAAATATGTTACAGATAGTTGGAAAAACCACCGGACTTATGAAAAATATCCCTTATTTTTGATGAGAAAATCATTTTTCTTTGAATTATATCTGAAAATCTGCAATTTTCTCTGTTTTTTTCTCATAATTCCTTTGCTTTTTTCCAGGAAGTATGATATAATAAAATGGAAAGAATCTGCTTGCATAGAAAGGATGGATCGCTTATATGCGTATTCGGCATAAACCGTGGGCAAAACCAGAATTAGAGGCTTGTCCATTTTATATTTCCGAGCCAAAATTGAATCGAGGGCATTGGAATACGATTTTTCCGGGAGAAAAGAAACCGCTGCGGCTGGAATTGGGCTGCGGAAAGGGCGGCTTTATCTCGCAGGAAGCTCCCGCCAATCCGGATTATCATTACATCGCAATGGACATCAAAAATGAAATGCTGGTGCTTGCAAAACGAAAATTGGAAGCGGCTTATGCGGAACAACAGCTGCCATTGGACAATGTTCGGATTTTTATTTGCAATCTGATGCAGTTTTCGGAATATTTCTCACCGGAAGACCGGATAGATCGCATTTACATCAACTTCTGCAATCCATGGCCAAAGGGAAAACATAAAAAACGTCGCCTGACCCATCCCCGTCAGTTGCAGCAGTATCGGACGGTATTGGATGGAGAAATCTGGTTTAAAACCGATGATGATGAATTGTTTGAAGAATCGATCCTCTATTTTCAGGAATGTGGCTTTGACATTGTGTTCCAGACCACCGATTTACATAAAGAACCGGATATTCAAAGTTTCCGCACCGAACACGAGGCAATGTTTGAAGAGATGGGGAAGACCATTAAATTTCTGATTGCTCGTCCGCAGCAAGCATCTGCACAATAAATTTGGGAAAATAAAACAGGAAGGGATTGCAGTTATGGATTTTAAATGGAAAAACGGACAGCTTTTTCAAAAATTTTCAGAAATGACCGGAAAATCCGGCGTTGCATCCATGGAGATTATCGCAGACGGGACACAGGCAAACGAAAATCCGGCTGCCGCATATCGTGGGTTGGGCTGTATTTCTGCGAATAATGCCTCTCGTCTGCTGTTGGATTATAAAGTTGAACATCCAAAAGAATACGAAGAAATCATGCGGCTGTTGTTTCAGAAAGATTATGGGATTGGCTTGTCGCATATCAAGTTGGAACTGGGTGCGGATGTCAATTCTTCTTGCGGAACAGAACCGGCAACCAAGCGAACTCCTGAAGAACGGGCAGATGTGACCCGTGGAGCAGGGTTTCAGTTCGCAGCAGATGCCAAAGCCATCAATCCGGATATTACATTGGATTTGCTCCGCTGGGGAGAACCGGCATGGGTTTCCAGAGCGTTTACTGTCAGCCAGGAACATGGATTTAATGCCCGTTATAGCTGGATTAAAGAAACATTAGATGCAGCTTATCGGGTCTATGGCTTGAAATTTCATTTCATCAGTGCGGAACAGAACGAAACCGACCGCATCGACGAATCGTGGATTCTCTTTTTGCGGTATCGGTTAGACCATGAAGTCCGGACACCGTATGATTACCGGAAAATTAAACTGGTGGCATCCGATGAAGTCGGAACACGCAACATCGCTGCACAGATGGTGGAAAATGCTTCGCTGCGGAATGCCATTGATGTCATCGGTCTGCATTATACCACATTTGGCGATTCTTATACGAACCTGCTGAATGAAGCATATGGAAAAGAAATCTGGTACAGTGAGGGCAGTGCTCCGTGTAATCTGTCAGAACTGACCGTTCAGGCAGACCAATCCGGTTTGGTTGGAAAGAACAGTGCCATTGATATTGCAAACCGGATTATCAACAGTTATTACAACGGAAAAATGTGCATGTATGAGTTCCGTCCGGCGATTGCTGCCATTTATGACGGGGCATATGATGAACCAAAACACCTGATTGCTGCACAAGAACCGTGGTCGGGCTTTTATCGGCTGGATAGCGGTTTTTGGATGGCAATGCATTTCAGTCGGTTTTCTCCGAAGGGCTGGCTGTTTGTGAACGGTGCTTGCTACGGGGACGGCGAAGAAAATCACGCCATTGAACATACCAGCCATAACTTCATGACATTGGTTTCCCCAGACCGTTCAGAAATGACGATGCATTTCACCAATGAGGACTTGTTCCCAAGAACATATTCCGTTCAGCTGAAAGATATGGGCTTTACGAACCGGATGCTTTCCACTGTGCTTACAACAGGGCCGAATCCGGGAGAAGCCTTTGATGCGAATTGGTTTCGGCGGGGAAAGCCGATTAAGCCGAGCCACCGCAACGGGGAAACCTATTTCATCAAAGTGCCGCCGCAGAGCATCATGACGATTACCACACTGGATACCGGATGGGTCAATGGTGTGGAAACATTTTCGCATAATATCCCGAATGCAGAGCGTTTGCCGCTGCCGTATCAGGACAATTTCCGGTATCAGTCGGATGAAATCATGGTACGGGGCTGTGCACCTCGCTATATGACCGACCAAGGCGGTGCATTTGAACTGATTCACTCCGACCAAGACGGTGATATTCTCTGCCAGCGAATCAAAAAGGGAAATATCCCTGCAAACTGGCGGTATCGGGGCACACCAGAACCCATTACCTGCCTAGGGGATGACCGCTGGAGAAGTTACAGTGCAGAAATTGAAGTGCGTCTGGATAATCGAGATGCAGAAAACTACGCTGGTTTTGGAATTCGCTATAATTCAACTGTAACTTGTGAAACCACTTCTCGTTGCGGCTATACCGGGATTCTCTACGGTGATGGACGCTGGCAACTGTTGGATATGGACAATGTTGCAGCAGAGGGCAACTCCATGACGGTTCGGGCAACCGACTGGAACAAGTTGAAGCTGCTGATTTTGGGAGATTCGATTTTCTTCTTCCTGAATGGCGACTTGCTGACAACTTACCGCCCACAAAGTCCGGTAAACTCCGGTCGAATTTCCATTTGCAGCGACTATGAAATGAATACATTCCGGAATTTGCAGGTGACACCGCTGCCGATTCTGCCGTTGTATGTAAGAAGAGTGGACTGCTTCTCGGAAGAAATTTTCTATAATGATTTTTGGGATATTTGTACCACCGAATCCTATCGCTTCTATCACCGCACTTCCATGAAGGCACAGCCACAGGCAGCGTTCTCCTGTCAGTTTACCGGAACGGGTATCGCTGTCATTGGAACGGCAAGAAATGCGGAATTTGAAGTGGTTTTGGATGGCGAGCAGCTATATGAAACCTTGTTCGTACCATACAGTGCCCCACGGCAGGCTTGCTTGACGATTGACCAGCTGTCGAATGGCACGCATACCCTGCAAATGACACTGAAAAGTGGGGATTTCAAGCTGGATGTGCTGGAAGTTCCGGAAAACTTCACGATGATGCCAGATATTTTAACGGTCACTTCTGCTGCACAGGCAGCTGCGGAAGAACATGCTCTTGCAGAACAGCAGAAAGCACTTGCCAAGAAACAGGCTGCCGAAAACATCAAGAAAACCTTACAGCAGGCAGTTGCTGCTTTGCAGCCGGAAAAGCCAGCAGAAGAACCAAAGTCAGAAACGCCAGCAGCTGCGGAATCGGAAACAGATGCAGAAAAGCAGCCGACCTTTAAGGAAGTGCTGGAAAATTCCGGCGTGATTGGTGTGATTTCCAACAATGCAGCCAAGAAGAAAGAACAGCTGGAGCAGGACGGAAAGACCGAGGCAGATGAAACGCCGACGGTAATGGAATTTCCGCTGCCACATCAGGATTTTGAAGCAGCTGCTTCGCTGACACCTATTCCGGAACACGCTGAAGAATCAGTGAAGATTGAACCGCTGCCAGAAACCGATTCGGAAACAAGTGAAGAGCCTGTTTCCGCTCCGGCAGCAGAGCCGGAATCAAAACCGGAAGCAGCTGCTCCGACAGAATCAGAATCGGCAGCAGCAGCCCTAGTTGAGCCAGAACAGCCAGCAGAACCGCAGCAACCAGAAGAGCCAATTTCTGCTACATCAGAATTTATCGCAACACCAGAAGAAGCACCTGCAACGGAAACAACAACACCGGAACAGCCAGTTTCTGAACCAACTGCATCGGAAACAGCGACAGAATCCGCTGCTGCTCCTTCTACAGTGACCTATATTGAAGAGGAATGGGACGACTTGCCGATGCCGGAACTGCCACCGCAGGAAACCACAGCGACTGCACCGACAGAACCGCAGCAGCCAACGCCGAAACAGACCGCTGCTTCGCCGAAAAAGCCGATTACACCAACCCCTTCGCCTGCACCGAAAATGCCGCCACTGCATCCGCCGGTCTTGAATGATCCGATGCAGTCTGAACCATATCGAAAAGATTTTAACATTGATATTGATATCTAAGAGCAGAAAGGATTTCTTATGAAATGTAATCAAGATTTGTTTGAAACCCTATTTCAAACGGCACAAAAGCCACTGGTTATGGAATGCTCGCAAGCATTAGAAGCAATTCGCTTTTCGCTTCCGATTGATTGGACGGTACAGCAGCAGTCAGAATCTTTGCTATACTTATTGCCATCAGAGGGAGAAAGTTCATTGAGTGTGCAGAGTGTTGTTCCGGAATCTACAGATGTTATGGAGTTTGAGGAGATGTCCGTTCTGCATGCATTTGCAGACGGCATGCGGGAACAGCTCGAAAACTACGCTTATACAGAACTTTGTGACTATGAGGGCGTTTTCGATGCAGAACAGCCGATTTACGGGATGCGGTATACGGTTACCGTCAATGATGTGGAAATGACAACCGTTACCCTTCTGTTTCTGGTAGAACATCGGATTTACTGCTTGAGTTTTTCCGATGCTTTGCAGACAGAACTGTTTCCCTATGCAAAATCATTCTTGGAAAATCTGATGATTTCCGAATAATTTGATATTGCGTATCTTGACAAAACCGCTTGTATGGAGTTTCCAGAAAAGCGGTTTTGTTTGATTTTGACAGCAGGAGGGACGGTCTGATATGATACATCTTGTGCCAGTTTCAAAGAAATTGCCGATGATGGATTTTTGAACAGGAATTATTAAAACGAATCAAGCAAACCTATCCGGTGCAGAAAAATGGAACGATTCTGTTCCGGTTTCCAAGACTATTCTGGATTGCAAGAAAAGAATGCTAAGAAAAAAGGGAGGAATCGCTATGCGAAGAAGCGAACGGGAAGTAACCGACTGCAATGAGATTCGACAGATTTTAGAACGGGCAGAAGTGTTGCGGCTTGCGATGCACGATGAGCCATACCCGTATATTGTGCCGGTCAACTTTGGGTTTACCATGCAGGATGACCAGCTTGTCTTATTTTTTCACGGGGCAAAAGTCGGGAAGAAATGCGACCTGCTGCAAAAAAATCCGCATGTTTCCTTTGAAGTAGAGGGGAAACAGCAGTTGATTCCGCCGAATGGGGCAGCATCCTGTACAGCTGGCTTTGCCTATGAAAGTGTAATTGGTCAGGGGATTGCAGAACTCGCACCGGAAGAGAAAAAAGAAGACCTGCTGAAAAAGCTGCTGGAGCATTACCGAATTCCGTTTCAGTCATTTTCACAGGCACATCTTGAACGAACTGCTGTCTATCAGATTATCGTCAAGCAGTATACCGCCAAGAGAAGACCGATTCCGCAGGGGAGATAAACCCATCATAAAAATAAAATCAAATGCAGCAATGCCCCGAACAGTTCACACCGTTCGGGGCATTGTTTGTCAGCTTTGAAAGGTTGTTAATTAGCAGCCACAACCGCAGCCGTTGTTGTTGCAGCCACAGCCACCGCCGCAGTTACCGTAGCCACCACAGCCGCAGCATACAAACAGCACGATCAGAATGATAATCCACCAGCAACCGTTGTTTCCATCGCATCCACACATCGTAAAAATCTCCTTTTTTGTAGATTAAATTTGAAACAAACGACTTTCTGTCTGTTTCATAGTACATCATATGCAAAAGTCAAAAAAGCGTTCCTACTTCGACAGATAACGCACAAGTTTTGTGGCATACTAAATTTATATGAGTGCAGAAAGGAATTTGGTGTATGCGATATACAGATGGGTTTACAGGAAAAGCCATTCTTGCTTTGAAAGAAGCAATCTGTGCGGCGGAAGAATTGGGACATACTTACATCGGCAGTGAACATTTGCTGCTGGGACTGCTGGAGGAGGGCAGCAATGCTGCTGCAGCCATGCTGGCAGCCCAGCACATCACTGCACAACGGGTGCGGAATGCGTTGGTGGAACTGGTCGGAAGAGGGATTCCGGCACAGGTGCAGGAGGACTGCCTCACCCCTGCGTTGAGTGAAATTATGCAGCAGGCAAAGGCATTTTCGAAAGAAGATGGTCGCAGCCTTGCCGGAACAGAACATCTTCTGCGTTCGATTCTGCGAACGCCTTGCTGTACGGCAGTTGCGATTCTGAAGAAGTTGGGCGTTAGTTTGAATCAGCTGGGGGCAGTCAGTCGGCAGGAAACCTCTTGTCATATCCGCATGGAAGAACGGCGAACAGAGCGAATTTCAAAGAAAACACTGCCGAACCTCTTTCAGTATGGGAAGTGGATGACCGATCCGGCATTGCTGCATCAATATGACCCCGTAATCGGACGGGAAGCGGAATTACAGCAGATGGTTCAGATTCTCACTCGCCGTACCAAAAATAATCCCTGTCTGGTGGGCGATGCTGGCGTTGGAAAGACGGCGATTGTAGAGGGCGTTGCTCAGAAAATCTTACGGGGAGAAGTGCCGGAAGCCCTCTTACCGCAGCATATTTTCTCGTTAGATTTGCCAGCATTGCTGTCGGGGGCAAAATATCGGGGCGATTTTGAAGAACGGTTTCGGAACTGCTTGCAGGAGGCAACCCAGAACGAACAGATTATTTTATTTATTGATGAACTGCATACGATTGTTGGAGCAGGGGCAGCTGAAGGGGCAATTGATGCTGCAAATATGTTGAAGCCACAGCTTGCCCGTGGAGAAGTCAAGCTGATTGGAGCAACGACAACAGAAGAATTTCGCAAATATATCGAGAAAGATAGTGCGTTGGAACGGCGGTTTCAGCCGATTCAGGTTTTAGAGCCTAGCCCAGAGGCTTGCTTTTCGATTCTCTGCGGATTAAGGGAAACATATGCGAACTTTCACCACATTGAAATTCCGGATGCGATTTTACGGCAGGCAGTTTCCTGTTCGGTTCGCTATCTCCACGACCGCTATTTGCCAGATAAGGCGATTGATTTGCTGGATGAAGCCTGTTCTCGTGCTCGAATTCGCTGCGAGCAGGAACATGTTTCCTGTCCGGTGGTGACAGAATCCGATCTTGCAGAAATCGTTTCCATGCGGATTGGAATTCCCGTGCAGAAGATTACGACTGCTCAGCAGCAGCGATTGATGACGTTGGAACAGGAGTTGCAGCAGCAAATTATCGGACATACTGCGGCTATTCGGCAGCTTTCCGCTGCATTGATTCGTGCCAGAACGGGACTGCGAGAGGAAAACCGTCCAATTGGATGCTTTTTGTTTACAGGTCCAACCGGTGTTGGTAAGACAGCTCTGGCGAAAGCAGCCGCTCTGCATTTGTTTGACGATAAAGATAGTCTGATCCGGTTTGATATGTCGGAATACATGGAAAAGCATACCGTTTCCAAGCTGATTGGAGCACCGCCCGGATATGTGGGCTATGAGGAGGGCGGAACGCTGTGCGAACGGGTGCGAAAACGTCCATACTGTGTGATTCTCTTCGATGAGATTGAAAAGGCACATCCGGATATCTGTAATATCCTGCTGCAAATTATGGAAGATGGTGTTTTGAGCGATTCCAACGGCAGAAAAACAGATTTTACCAATGCTCTGTTGATTTTAACGTCCAATCTCGGCGGAACGGGCAGCAAGCCGCCTGCTGGATTTGTACAGACGGCACAGGCAACCAGTGAAACGGCTCTGCGGCAGTATTTTTCACCGGAATTTTTAGGGCGATTGGATGCAATCATCCCATTCCAGCCTCTGACACAGAAAGAACTCTGTCAGATTGCAGAAAAACAGCTGCAAAATTTGCAAAAACGAATGGAACAACTTCACGTTCAGCTGCACTTTACCCAAGAAGCCGTGCAGCAGCTTGCCCATGCACCGGATACCGGACGATATGGAGCAAGACCGATGCGGCGATATCTGACAGAGGCAGTGGAAACGCAACTGGCACAGCAACTCTTACAGAAAACCATTGCTGCAGGTGACCAAGTGCTGTTATCTGCAAACGAACACACATTTTCCCTGACCAAAGAAACCACAACCGTGCATTCCTAATCCAATTAGAATGCATGAGAAAAATCCCCTCTTTCTGCTGTCCTGTTGATTTTAACGTCCAATCTCGGTGGAACAGGCAGCAAGCCGCCTGCTGGATTTGTACAGACGACACAGGCGACCAGTGAAACGGCTTTGCGGCAGTATTTTTCACCGGAATTTTTAGGGCGATTGGATGCAATCATCCCATTCCAGCCTCTGACACAGAAAGAACTCTGTCAGATTGCAGAAAAACAGCTGCAAAATTTGCAAAAACGAATGGAACAACTTCACGTTCAGCTGCACTTTACCCAAGAAGCCGTGCAGCAGCTTGCCCATGCACCGGATACCGGACGATATGGAGCAAGACCCATGCGGCGATATCTGACAGAAGCAGTGGAAACACAATTGGCACAGCAACTCTTACAGAAAACCATTGCTGCAGGTGACCAAGTGCTGTTGTCTGCAAACGAACACACGTTTTCCTTGACCAAAGAAACCACAACCGTGCATTCCTAATCCAATTAGAATGCATGAGAAAAATCCCCTCTTTCTGCCATCATATGCGGACATAGGACAATTTCTTTCCGGCATATAGATGAGAGAAAGGGGGGATTTTGATGTTTTTATCGGCATTATTCCAACAGCTGCTCTGCTTTTTCCTGCATGTGGAAACCTCTGGAGCATTCCGCAAGCCGCTCTCACAAAAAGAAGAACTGCGATGTTTTCAGCAGATGCGTGCAGGAAATGCCTCAGCACGGGAAAAACTGATTCTGCATAATATGCGGCTCGTCGCACACATTATCAAAAAATATTACACCAATCAGACGGAACAGGAAGATTTGCTTTCCATCGGAACAGTTGGACTGATGAAAGCTGTTTCTACATTTGACTATGAAAAGGGAGCACGGTTTGCGACTTATGCCAGCCGCTGCATTGAAAATGAAATCTTAATGCATTTCCGCACCTGTCGAAAACAGGGAGATGCCATTTCTATGGCAGAGCCAATTGATACAGATAAAGACGGCAACCAGTTGACATTGCTGGATATTATCGAGGACGGCTGCGACATTCAAGAACAAGTGGCATCGCAAATGCAGATTCAGCAGCTCTACCAGTTTTTGCAGCAAAAGTTAACGCCACGAGAGGTAGAGATTTTGGTACATCGCTATGGGCTATATGGGCAGATTCCCATGACCCAGCGAGAAGTTGCCAAGAAGATGGGCATTTCTCGTTCGTATGTTTCCCGTCTCGAAAAACGGGCAATTGCCATGCTACGGAAACAGTACGATCAAACGCCTTTTTCCAGTTTTTGATGTCGCTGGTCAGCACGATAGACGAAAAAGAGTAAAATTAGACTACCTAACAGTGCTCCGCAGCTGTCAATTCCAATATCTAACAGTCTGCCGGTTCTGCCCGGAACAAATAATTGATGAAATTCGTCTGTGGTGGCATAGAAAATGCAGAATGCCCATGCACAAAACCAGCCTGCCGAAAGAGAGTGTTCTTTTTTCAGGCAATATGTCATCATCGTTGCACAGGAGAGCAACCCCAATATAAAATACAATAACTGGAAAAGTGGGAAATTGTCCTGTTGCGGAAACAGTACGATCAAACGCCTTTTTCCAGTTTTTGATGTCGCTGGTCAGCACGATAGATGAAAAAGAGTAAAATCAGACTGCCCAGCAGTGCTCCACAGCTGTCAATCCCAATATCTAACAGTCTGCCGGTTCTGCCCGGAACAAATAATTGATGGAATTCGTCTGTGGTGGCATAGAAAATGCAAAATGCCCATGCACAAAACCAGCCTGCCGAAAGGGAACGGCTTTTCTTCTGGCAATATGTCATCATTGTTGCACAGGAGAGCAGCCCCAAGATGAAATACAGCGTAAAATGAGCGATTTTTCGGATGAGAAACGCCATAGAAGTGTGCGTGCTGCTCTCTAAGTCCATCGCATCCGCTGGAATCCAAGCGGTGCAAATTTCTGCAATTTTATGTAAAACGCCATTGCTAACTGCGTTCGATTGTGTTGCATCCTGTGCGGAGAAGCAGAAAATCACAACACACCATAAAAGCGTACAGCAGAACCAGAAACCGGAACGCTGATAAAATTTTTGTGTCTGCATCAACAAAACCTTCTTTCTCAATGATGCTCCTATTATACACAAATTCCGGCAAAAAGTAAAGAGCAATGAGACAAATTTGTAAGGGATTTTTTTACAAATTCTGACGAACAAGCGAAAAATGGTCGGATTTTCCAGAGGAAACAGAAAAAGAAACTGCAATTCGTATGATTTTTTTAGAATAGGACTTGTCACAACCAGAAAAAAATGTTATAATAATAGGGAAGTATGTCTTGATTTTTTTCAGTCGGATAGAAAGGAGTTCCCGTTCGGTAATCTGCCGGACTGGAAAAACGCATTATGGAACAAACGCAAAATCTTGGACGAAAACGTGCGATGTCCGTCATTAGCTTGTTATATTTTCTGCTGATTGTAGCATTGGCGGTGCTCAGCTTTTTTTATACGGTAGAAGTTCCGCAAAAGGCAGCTTGCTGCGTGGTTTTGATTGCCATTTCCGGCGGTGCACTGGCAGCCATGCTGTATTCGAGAAAACAGGTGCTGACGAAAATATGCAGCGTGTTGCTGCTGCCATTTTTATTGCCGTCTGTGCTGCTCTGTTTCGGGGAATGGGAAGTGCTTGTCCCTTTGGTTGTGACGGCTCTGCTGGCATTTTTCCTATGTGGCTGTACCGAAACGATTAAAACCGTCTTTGGAACGATTTTCCTGCTGTTGTATGTGCTCGGTTCGCTGGCGTATTTTTTGGGAAGTTCGCTGTTCTCTACCTCTATGGCATCGACCGTTGTAGATAGTGGGATTTCACCTTCTCGCAAGTATCGGTATGAAGTCATCAACACCGAGGACAGCTCCAACGGCAGCACTGCTGTGACGGTTGAACCGAATAATTATGATGTAAACCTGGGCGTTCTCGAATTTCGGGCAGAGGGCTATGAACGGACGGTTTCGCTGGAACGACCCATGCAGGAAGAAACAGTTGTTCGCTGGGAAACCCAGACCCGTCAGCAGATTACCGAAGAATTGCTCACCATTTCCGAAGATGTCACGTTGCAGTTACCAGCAAGCGACCGGAAAGCGTTGGGCTATGATGAAAATACTACCATTTATCTGCGAAACCTGACCGATCAGGATTTAGAGCGGCTAGGCGTTCCGCAGAACAATGATGTTATGTATGTAAACGATCAGGTTTGTTTCCGGTCTTACATTGCAATTCTGGAGGATTATTTCTCTCCATCCAAACACGCAATTTCTGCTTTTTAATTGAGGGTATCAAAGAGAAAAAACGGACATCTTGATCAGTGTCCGTTTTTTCTGTTTCAAATGGAAAGGAACGATGAACCATGGCAAAGGAAAAATTAGAGAAAACCAATGCAATTCGGATTTTAGAACGGGAAAAGGTTTCCTATCAGCACCGCAGCTGGTCAGCAGCGACAAAAGAGAATACAGGTGTAGAACTGGCACAGGCACTCGGGCAGCCGCCGGAACAGGTATTTAAAACGCTGGTTACGGTTGGAAAATCTGGGAATCATTATGTTTTTATGCTGCCCGTTGCAGAAACCCTGCACCTGAAAAAGGCAGCGGCTGCCGTTGGTGAAAAAGCAGTTTCTATGATTAAGGAGAAAGAATTGCTGCCATTGACTGGATATGTACACGGCGGTTGTTCTCCCATTGGCATGAAAAAGCTGTTTCCAACTGTCATCCATGAAAGTGCTCTGCAATTTGATACGATTTTGTGCAGTGCCGGAAAAATCGGGCATCAGTTGGAAGTTTCTCCGTTGGATATTCAGAAAGTGACAGGTTGCACCTTTGCAGATATTATTGAGTAATTAGGCAGAAGAACAGGCAGCAAGCAAATCCATGCAAATTGCATGCTATGCAGCAACCGCAGTCCACAAAGTGGCACTTGAAATATTATCGAGCAATCAGGCGGAAGAGTAGGCATGCTGTTTTTTGGAGAGCAACGGAATCGAAGTGATTTTCCCATAACTTTTGAGCAGGGCATAGTCAATGAGGATGGCAGGTAGCAGACAAATCCATGCAAACTGTATACCATGCAGCAACCGCAGTCCACAGAGTGGCACTTGAAATGCCAGTGCTGCTGCAAATAGCGGAAATCCGACATCGCTCCAAAACGAAAAGCGAATACGGGCAGTTTTGCAGGTTTTCCAGAGGCGGAAACAGTTTCCGCAAACATTGCTAGCGTAGTAGGAGAGCACGATTCCATAAAAGCCGAATTTTGGAATGCAAACTAAAACAATTGCAATCCGAATGGTATATTCTGCTAAGTAGTTGAGGGAGGAGAACGACTGTTGCCCCATGCCCTTTAAAAGGGCTTCCAAGACGATTTCCAGATAGATGAAGGGCACAACAGGAGCTAACAGACGAATCAAATGGCCTGCTAATGCTCCGCCATCTAACAATGTACCAATGAGATTGCCATATAACAGCAATCCGGCAGCGATAAAAATAGAGAGCTGCAACGTTTTCTGGATGACTGCTTTTGTCAGCCGCTGCAAGTGGGCTTGGTTGTTGGCAGCCGTTGCACGGGCAGCTTCGGTAATTAAGATGCCAGATAAAGCACAGAGAATGGTAGATGGAAAAAATAGCACCGGAATTACAATTGCTTCAAATGTGCCGAACTGGCTCAGTGCCAATTCCGTGGAGTTTCCAGCTTGTCGGAGCGTGACCGGAATCAAAGCATCATTGGTGCTGCTCAGAGCAGCTGTTAAGCATCCGCCGAATAAAACGGGTATCGCTGCATGAATGTATCTGCCAAAAGAGAGCGAACATGTTCCCGTACGGGGAAGGCGGCTTCTCCAGCAGAACCAGAGCAGGCAGAAAAAGCCTAAAATCGTACTGCATCCGGTGCTATATGCCATTGCCATGCAGACAGAGGCATTCGTATGAACAGATTGCAGCTGCAACAACAGCATGAGCACACCGCAGCGGCTCAGACATTCGACAATATCGCAGATGGCAGGGTCTGCCACCCGACAGACGGCATTCAGATAGCCTTTTAAACAGGAACAAACACCGCCCAGCGGTAAAATCAATGTGAAAATGCGGATAGCAGCGGCAAGATCTGCACTTTTCAGGAATCGCAGGCTCAGCGGTTCGGCACTGCAAAAAATCAGGGCAGAAACCGGAATCCCTAACAGTAGACAAAAACCAATGGCATAGCCGAGAACACGGTTGGGGTTGCCGTTGGGCTTTCCCAACTCCTCCGATACAAAGCGGCTGGTGCAGAGAAAGCCGTTGCCATTCGCAGCGACCGCAGCCAGCTGAAAAAAAGAGCCAGTTAGTGCAACAATTCCGACAGTTGCAGAACCGATGCGGTGCGTGAGCCAGACGTTTAGCAATAAGCTTACCCATTCCAGAAAAAACTGTACCACGGTCAATTGAATGGTATCTTTGAGAATACTTTTTCGTTGCATGAAGCCCCTCCTGTCTATGGGTTTGGTTCAGTTTATGCAGGAGGATGGGGGTTCATGAATGATGAAACCGCAGTACAGAGGAATAAATAGGATTCAAAACAGAAAAAACGATGCCAACTTGTTACCGTTGGCATCGTCTTTTTGTAAAAATGCGATTTTCGTTAGTATTCCCAATCTTCTGTATTCCAATCGGATTCTGCCAGTGCATCGGTTTCGGTTTCCGTTTCGGTTGTTTCTGTATCCTCGCCGTCACTGGTTGCCGTTGTCGTTGTTGTTTTCGTCTCGGCTTCATCCAGATTGGTTACCCCAGTATCAACAGTAATGATGAATCCATCGACATTGTTTCCGGAAACGGTGTATTCCTGATTCGGCGGTACCATGACATAAGTGCTGTCGCCAGCTTCTGCCGGTACATAATAGACCTGATAAACCTTTCCGTCCCAGTTGGTGATTTCCAACGGGTTGTCAACAGAATAATCCTTCAGTGTTTCTGTATATTCCTCTAAACAAAGGTCGTTTTGCTGCATATAATAAGCATGAGGCTGCCCCACATAGCGATAGTGCCATGATTCATACCGGATTTCCGTCAGGTCAGTTTTATTTTCGGGATACCGCAGAATGAATCCATAGTGGGCACAGTTCTGGTTGATCCAGTCATATTCCCCCGTGCCGTCATAGTCGGCGGAAATACCGTCTTCAAACAGCGAAAAGTCCATAGCATAGCCAGTTTCATGTTCACTGTATCCGGGTTTTGCAACCAGCGTAGACGTATCTTCGCCCGTGTCTTCCAAATCAGCATCATATAATTCCTGCTGCTGTTCGGTAGTACGATAGCCGCTGATGATGATAATATCACTGTGACCGGTTTCCGTCTGGAAGTCATCCAGCATATTGTTCAGGTTTTCGATGACATCGCCCCGCAGCATTAGTTCTGAGCCGCTGACAGAATAGGAATCCGTTTTCTTCTCATAAACCGCTTCCAATTCGTTTTCGTCTGTGCTCTCATAGGCGGTGGAGTTATTCACCAGAATCAAATCCCCGTTGTGAATTTCCTGATTGTCCATGGAAACACTCTTGTACAGGTCGCTCTGATTGCCGTTTTTGTTGGAATCCGTTGTTCCTGTTGGGTCTGTAGAATCCGGTGTGGTTGTGGTGAGTGGAACTTGCTGGGCGTTATCCTCTAGCCAAGTGCTGCCGGACATCGTGTTGACTTCCGTCCAGTTATCCAGAAATGGATGCAGCAGCGTCAGCCGCATGGCAACCAACAGAGCAGCAGAGATTGCAACTTCTGCCAAAATCCAGCCCGTTTGCCGTTTCCCCTTTGTATCGGCGGAGCCGGAAGCAGTTGGATTCGATTTGGATGGTAATTCTACCGATTCTTTCGGCAGTTCTTTTGCTGTCGGTTGTTCCGAAGCGGTTTCGGCAACAGACTGTATTTTTTTCGTCTGTTCCTCCTGTTCAGCAGTTGATTTCTTTTTCTTTCTCTTTTTTTCCTGCATGTAAAAATTGCCTCCTTTTGGTTTGTATGCACCCCTTGCACACAGAAAACTGCTTTTCTTTATTATACCACACCAGATTGAAAAAGGAAAGTCTTTTTTCGGTTTTTTTTATTTTTTTGCAGGGAATCTCGGCGGTTTTCCGAAAAAGAAAAAGTTTTTTTCAAAAAAAGCGGGCTTTTCAAGAAAATCGTGGAAGTTATGTCGCTTTTTCGATTTTTATCTTGACAGTGAAAGAAAAATCATGCTATAATAAAAAGAATGAATGCAGAAATCGGCACTTGTCTACGCTCTTTCTTTTCTTTTTTGTACTGCTCTGAGGAAGTCCCATCTTTGGAGCACGAATTGCAGAAATCAAGGGAAACAGCGTATCTTATTTTTTGTCAATCAGGTCTTGCGGGACGCATCGGAAACGTGCGGTCTGGTCATTTTTCCCATTCGCCCAGCAAAAAAATAAACACGGGTGTAGCATTTCGCCATTCATGAAAAACAAAAAAGGAGAACACATGCATGAAGTTTGAACTTCTGGAGGTTGCCGGAACGCATATTTTCAGCATGAAAGCAATGACGCTGGTCTTGTTTTTCATCTTTGCAATTATTGTTGTCGGCTACCTGGTCGGAAAAATTTCCATCAAGGGCGTATCGTTAGGCTCTGCTGCAATCTTTTTGGTTGCACTGGTTGCCGGACATTTCAAGGGCGTTGCGTTTCAAGACATTGCTTCTTGGCAGGAAAGCCTGCCGGCAGTCGACCACTATTTTAAGTTGGTGCAGAATCTGGGGTTGGTTTTGTTTGTAACCTCTGTTGGATTGATTGCAGGGCCGAGCTTCTTTAAGAACCTGAAAAAGAATGCAAAGTCTTATGTTGCACTGGGCGGTATTATCATTATTACCGGATGTCTGGTTTGTGCAGCCATTACGCTGCTTGTTCCAAACATCAATTCGTCCATGAGCGTTGGACTGTTTGCCGGTGCGTTGACCAGTACGCCGGCATTTGCAGCAGCACAGGAAGCCGTTGGCGAAGCAAATCCGCTCTATGGCAATGTTGCCGTTGGCTATGCGATTGCGTACCCGTTCGGGGTTATCGGCGTTGTATTGTTCGTTCAGATTATCCCGAAAATCCTGCATGCAAACATGGATGAAGAACGGGCAAAGCTGGTTTCGATTCAGTCGAATGATGCAGTTGGCGGCAAGCAGAAAAAGCTGTTTGAAATGGATAAGTTCGGCATCGCAGCATTTTTCTTAGCAGTGATGCTAGGGTTGATACTGGGTTCGTTTCATATTCCGTTGGGAAAAGGTTCATTCAATCTGGGAACAACGGGGGGCCCATTGATTATAGGCTTAATTTTTGGACACTTCGGCAGAATCGGCAAGCTGAGCCTGAAAGTTGACCAGCACGTTTTGAGCCTGTTTCAGGAATTGGGCTTGATTCTGTTCTTAATTGGTGCTGGTATGGACGGCGGTGCAGAATTTGTTGCTGTCTTGAAGGAATACGGGGCATTGCTGTTCCTGTGGGGAGCATTGATGACTTTGATTCCGATGATTGTTGGATTCCTGTTTGCAAAGTATGTTTTGAAGCTGAGCCTGTTCAACAACTTAGGTTCGATTTGCGGTGGTATGACCAGTACGCCGGCATTGGGCACGCTGATTAAAACAGCCAACACCCCGAATGTAGCTTCTGCTTATGCTGCAACCTATCCAATTGCATTGATTCTGGTTGTGCTGCTCGCACAGTTCCTGACGAGATTATAAGGATTTCCTGATTGACAAGAAAGCGTGCATGCGATTGTGTGCACGCTTTTTCTCTGCATGAAGATCAGGCGGAAAGGTTGCAGGGATGGCTGCATAGAATGAGAATAACCAAAGTCAAACCCGAAATATAAAAATTAAAAAATCAATATTCGAAATTTGCATGCCTACTTGACAGATTGCAAAAAAACGTCTATAATAAGAATCGTGTTTTCCAGATGCATTCAGAAACAAAAAAATAGGGAATTAGGGAGGATTTATGTCATTCACAACGATTGAATTCATGTTTCGATTCTTGCCCATCTTCCTGATCGTTTATTATGTCGTGCCGACACGATATAAAAACATGATCTTGTTGATTGGCAGCTTTGTATTTTATGCGTGGGGACAGCATTTCTATTTGCTGTTGCTGATGCTGTCGATTGTCGTCAACTATACATTTGGTAGGTTGATTGGAGAGAGGCGGGCACAAAAAAAGCCCTTACTTGTGCTGGGCTTGATTTATAACTTCGGACTGCTGGTATTTTTCAAATATACCAACTTCTTTATCGAAAACATCAATGCCTTGCTGACGGCAACGCATGTTCAGATTCCAACCATTTCCGTGGTCATGCCGTTGGGTATCAGCTTCTATACATTCCAAGTGGTTTCTTACTTAGTGGATGTCTACCGAGGCGAACAGCGTCCGGTTAAGAATATCATTAATTTGGGCGTATATATTGCGATGTTCCCGCAAGTTACCTCTGGACCAATCGGACTTTACAGCGAGCTAGAACCGACTTTACTCCGCCGGCACTGCTCTGTGCTGAATCTGGAATCGGGGCTAAAGACCTTTATCATCGGTATGGGTGCAAAGATGCTGCTTGCAAATCCGATGGGAACGCTCTGGGCTGGGATGTCCCGTTATGGCTATGAAACACTGTCCTGCCCATATGCATGGCTGGGGGCATTCGGATATAGTTTCCAGCTGTATTTTGACTTCGCCGGTTATTCCCTGATGGCGATGGGCCTGGGGCAGATGCTGGGCTTGTATGTGCCGAGAAACTTTGACCACCCGTATATTTCCGGTTCGATGGCGGAATTCTGGCGGAGATGGCATATGACCTTGGGACGCTGGTTCAAGAAGTACTTATATTTTCCGCTGGGCGGAAGTCGGTGCAGCTTTGCAAAGACCATTCGGAATACGTTTGTGGTCTGGGCATTTACCGGACTTTGGCACGGTGCAAGCTGGAACTTTGTGTTGTGGGGATTGATTTTCTTCGTGCTCCTGACGATTGAACGGCTGGGGCTGGGAAAACTGCTGGCAAAAACAAAGGTACTGAAACATATTTATGTGATTTTCCTGATTCCGCTGACATGGGTGGTATTTGCTCTGCCGAATATGCAGGATATTGGAACGTATTTCTCCCGTCTGTTCCCGTTCTTTGCAGACAATACTGCAAGCTTTGTCAATACCAAGGATGTTATACGGGCACTGCACGACTATTGGTATTTGTTAATCGCCTGCGTTGTGTTCTGTCTGCCGTTCCCGTCCAGATGGTATGAAAAACATAAAAACAGCAAACTGGTGATTTTGGGACTGGTTTTGATTTACCTGATGTCTGTTTATAAGATGCAGACCCAGACCAGCAACCCATTCCTGTATTATCAGTTCTAAGGAGAGGAGATTTCATGGATTTTTTAAAGCAATGCCCCCTGTTGATTTGTGTACTGCTGACCTCTCTGCTGATTCCGTGGGAACTGCTGAAAAAAGAGGATGATAATCAAAAGGCTGCCCCGACAACGGTCGCAAAAATTACAACCGTTGCGACAGAGGCAGCAACCACTGCACCGCCTGCCAATGATGGAGCAACACCGGACGGCAGCGAAACCGCTGTTTCCGGCAGTGATTTGACGACAACAACGGTTACAACAGAAGCGGCTGGGGAATATGTTCCGCTTGCAAATGCGGATGAAAGCTATTTTGAAGATGCTCTGTTTATCGGGAACTCTCGAACCGTGGGCATGTATCTCTTTGGCGATATGCCAGAAAGTACGGATTTCTTTGCCGATGTTGGCATGACAATTTATGATGTCCTAGATGCAAATATTGATGTTCCGCCAGAAAGCGGTTCAAGCAATACGCTGACTGGCTTGCTGACTGCCAAGCAGTACGGAAAGATTTATATCATGTTTGGTATTAACGAACTGGGCACGGGCACGTCTGAGTCGTTCGTAGAATACTATCAGTCTGTGGTACAGCAGATTTGTCAGATGCAGCCGGATGCGATTGTCTATGTACAAAGTATCATCAATGTTGCAGCCTCAGCGGAAACCGATGTCATCAGCAATGCAAATATCAACGAAAAAAATGCGTTGCTGTCCCAGATTGCCGATAACAAGCAGGTCTTTTATATTGACCTGAATCCTTCTTTGGTGGACAGCAGTGGCTACTTAAATTCGGACTATACTTCAGATGGCATTCACTTGGGCGGTAGCTCGCTGCCACTCTGGAAAGATTGCCTGCTAGCAAATGCAATGCAGAAAAATTCGGGAGCAGGTGCTGCCGGAGGAGCAACGACAACCGTAGCTACAACATTGGATGCTGCTGCACCAGTAGAAGAAGATTCCGAAGCAAATCCGGAATAAGCAAATTTATTCATACAGAAAACAAGGGTATCTGGAAACAGATGCCCTTCTTTTTTTATTTGAAAAAAGAAAAATTTGCATTGCTGTCCGTGATGGAGAAACAATTGAATTTTCTATAGAAACACGTTTTTGCTTTCAAAAACAAATTGCACGAACAGAATTCTTTGAAAAAGATGGTTTTTTTCAATCAAACTGATTTTTTATTATTTGGATAGGATGGAATGATTTTTTTCTTTTCTTTTTATAGATAGCCCTTGCAAAATGATTTAAAAAGTGTATAATGATACTCATACAGAAATTCAGACAGTTCGACATTGCTTTTTTAATGTTTCTACAGGATAGCGACAGACTTTTAAAATCACAGAATGGTGTTCTGTTTGCGAAAGGAAGCGAAAAACAAATTCCTGCCGAACGGCAGACATGCAGAAACAAAAACAAATCTGTTTACAATGTGGAGGTACTGAATGGAAAAGCCATATAATCCGTTTGAGAATGTACAGACTGTCATGGAAGAAGCCATGGAAGTGGGCGGAATTGACCGGACAATGTTTGAAATTATCCGAAATCCGCAGCGAGAAACGAAAGTGTATTTGCCGGTGGAAATGGATGACGGCAGCATTCACGTGTTCGAGGGCTGGCGGGTGCAGCATTCCAACATCCGTGGACCATTTAAGGGCGGAATCCGGTTTCATCAGGATGTCAATCTGGATGAAGTCAAGGCACTGGCAACATGGATGTCCTTGAAGTGTGCCGTTGCAAATATTCCGTATGGCGGTGCAAAGGGCGGTGTACGGGTTGACCCGCATACGCTATCGAAACGAGAATTATGCCGACTGACACGGCGGTATACTTACGCCATTGAACCGCTGATTGGACAGGATAAGGACATCCCAGCACCGGATGTCAACACCAATGCACAAACGATGGCATGGGTGCTGGATACCTACAGCATGCTGAAAGGAAAGCCGTGTCCGGGCGTTGTAACCGGAAAACCAGTGGAACTGGGTGGCTCAAAAGGCAGACCGTCTGCAACCGGCAGAGGGGTTGTCATCAGTACCAAACTGATTTTAGGAAAGCATGGAAAAGAATTGGCTGGAACGGCGGTTGCCATTCAGGGCATGGGCAATGTTGGCAGCAATGCAGCAAAGATTTTTTATCATCGGAATGCAAAAATTGTTGCTTTGAGCGATGTTTCCGGCGGGATTTATTGTGCAGATGGACTGGATGCGGATGCAATTGCAGCCTATACCGGAAACGGCGGTCTGCTGAAAGATTATAACGGTGCTGGTATCCAGCATATTTCCAATCGGGAATTGCTGACTTGTGCCTGTGATGTATTTGTACCGGCGGCTCTGGAAAATCAGATTGATGAGGAAATTGCAGCAGAAATGCAGTGTAAGTTCATTGTAGAGGGTGCGAATGGTCCAACCACTGCGGCAGCAGATAAGATTCTGGAACAGCGTGGCATTGTGTTAGTGCCGGATATTTTTGCAAATAGTGGCGGTGTCATTGTATCCTATTTCGAGTGGGTGCAGAATATTCAGGAACTCACTTGGGAGCGGGAACAGGTCAACGAGATGCTGGAAAAGTTGATGACAAAGGCATTTGCAGCCCTCTATGATACCGCTCAGGAAAAACACTGCACGCTGCGAATGGGTGCGTATGTGGTGGCATTGCAACGGCTAATTGATGCAGAAGTCATCAAGGGCTTGTTCCCGTAATGCGGAGAGAAACATTCAGAAACTTTATTTTTGAAAGTCTGGTCGGTTCGCTGGAATCGGCTGGACTTTTTTGCGTTTCGGGCGAAAAATAGAAAAAATTGGTGCGGAAAAATCAAAAAATCGGGAAAATGATGCGGAACGGCGGACATCCGTCCACCACAGAGAAACGGTATAGAGTTTTCAGAATGATGGTTTGAAGGGCAAATTCTTAATAAATCATGGTTTCTGATGGGGGGAGTTTGTTTTTTTAGGTGGGTTCTTGCTACAGAATCAAATTTTTTTGTTTTTCTTTTCTTTTTTCTTGAAAAACGAAGAAAAAGAGTGTATAATATAAATTGCGTGAGGCGAACGACACCGTTCCCTCATCGTAAAAACTGACTTTAATTTTATGCAGGAGGTTTTGACCCATGGTGTTCACATTTAAGAATCAGTACTTGCAGGGCGTATATGACAAGACTGCAAAGTGCTACGCAAATGAACCAGAATTTTTACAGGCTGTTGGTGAAGTACTGCAGTCTCTGGAACCGGTTGTTGCAAAGGATCCGTCCTATGAAACAAACGGCGTTATCGACCGGATCGTAGAACCGGAACGGATGATTAGCTTCCGTGTTTCTTGGGTAGATGATAATGGTAAGGTACAGGTAAACCACGGTTACCGTTGCCAGTTCAATTCTGCAATTGGTCCGTACAAGGGCGGTCTGCGTCTGCATCCGTCTGTTTGCCCGTCTGTTATCAAGTTCCTGGGCTTTGAACAGATCTTCAAGAACAGCCTGACCACACTGCCGATGGGCGGCGGCAAGGGCGGTTCTGACTTCGATCCGAAGGGCAAGTCCGACGGGGAAGTAATGCGTTTCTGCCAGAGCTTCATGACAGAACTCTGCAAGCACATTGGTGCTGACACCGACGTTCCGGCTGGTGATATCGGTACTGGTGCAAGAGAAATCGGTTATATGTTCGGTCAGTACAAGAGACTGCGGAACGAATTCACTGGCGTTCTGACTGGTAAGGCTCTGTCTTACGGCGGTTCTCTGGCAAGAACAGAAGCTACCGGTTACGGTCTGCTGTACTTCACAGAAGAAATGATGAACGTTATGAAGAACGATACCGTTAAGGGTAAGACCATCGTTGTTTCTGGTTCTGGTAACGTTGCAATCTATGCAACTGAAAAGGCTACTCAGCTGGGCGGCAAGGTTGTTGCTCTGTCTGACTCCAACGGCTACATCTACGATCCGAACGGCATCAACCTCGATGTTGTAAAGCAGATCAAGGAAGTAGAAAGAGGAAGAATCAAGGAATATGTAAACCGGGTAGAAGGTGCAACCTACACAGAAGGCTGCAAGGGTATCTGGACAATTAAGTGCGACATCGCTCTGCCGTGTGCAACACAGAACGAAATCGACGAAGAATCCGCTAAGATCCTGGTTGCAAATGGTACAAAGGTTGTTGCAGAAGGTGCAAACATGCCGTCTACACCGGAAGCAATCGCAGTATTCCAGAAGAACGGTCTGCTGTTTGGTCCGGCAAAGGCTGCAAACGCAGGCGGCGTTGCAACTTCTGGTCTGGAAATGTCTCAGAACAGCGAACGTCTGTCTTGGACATTCGAAGAAGTTGATGCAAAGCTGAAGGGCATCATGATCAACATCTTCCACAATGCATATGACAGATCCAAGGAATATGGCGTGGAAGGCGACCTGGTTGTTGGTGCAAACATCGCTGGCTTCCTGAAGGTTGCAGATGCAATGAAGTGGCAGGGTGTTGCATATTAATTTGCAACCCACCAGTTCTTTTCATTGACAGCATTGTTTTGACACACATCATGGGCATAAAATAAACAAACAAACCCGTTTCGGTGCAGCTGCATCGGAACGGGTTTTTTGCGTCTAACATCAAATTTGTGTGATTTTTCCTATTATAATAGTATACTTCGATAAAAATCGGGACGGCGGTCTTTCTGCACGGGGAACACCTGTCGGGTTTCTGCAACGGTTTTTGCGGAGAGGTCACAGACAAAACAACCAGATGCACTGCGGCAGTCCTGTAAAATTGTGCCATCTGGAGCAATGAAACGACTGTCACCGCTGTAATGCAGCCCGTCTTGTGTGCCAACGCAGTTGATTCCAGCTACATAGACCTGATTCTCGATTGCTCGGGCGGTCAGCAGGCTGTACCAATGCAGCTTTCGGCGTTCTGGCCAGTTTGCCGGAACAAGCATACAGTCTGTTTTTGGAGCGAGAGCAGAAAAAACTTCCGGAAACCGCAAATCATAGCAAATTAAACAGCCGAACCGAGTCCCGTCAATTTCGCAGGTCGGCAGAGCATTGCCCTTTTCAAAAAATTGGTCTTCTTGTGCGTAGGAAAAGGGGTGTAGTTTTACCATATCGAAGAAAAGAGAACCGTCCGGAGCAACAATGCTGTAGTGATTTTCTGCTTTTCCGCTTTCAGCAGCCTTGACCCAACCAAATCCAAGATAGCATTGCCCAGTGGTTGCCAACTTCTGCATCCAAGGGACGGTATCCAGACCGGCGGCAATGCTGTAATCCGTATCCATATTGAAGCCGGTGAAGCTCATCTCCGGAAACAGCAGCAGCCGTACTTCCATCGCCTGTGCGAGATTGCAGATGGAGAGAGCTGTTTTCTTGTTTTTTTCGTATTGTTTGGAAAAAATTTCTGTTTGTGCGAGTGCAATTCGCATAGAAAGAACCTCCGAATTTTTTTTCATTATACCATACGATTTCACATTCTGCAAGCATCTTGCAAGAATTTTTTCCATGTTTTATAGAGAAAATCAGAAGATTTGTAAAAAGATGTGAACGGTATTTTTAGGGCTGCACGGAAGTTTTTTAAGTATTTTTTTGGTAAAAATAGGAATATTTCTTCGGCTAATAACTATTTTCATAAAAACAGGCACGATTTTTAGAAAAAGTATTGTATATTATGCACAAAATCAAAGTCTGTGAATTGAGAAAGCAGACGAAAATCATGATGAAATCGTGACGAATCTTAAAATAGTCTTGACAAAGCACAGGCGGATTGGTATAATATTGTTATGATGTGTTTATAGAATTGAAATAAAGGGAAATGCTCTGAAAATGGTTTCCCATACTTGAGAAAAAGAATTGCAAAAAGAATAGAGGAACAATCATGACACAAAAAGAACTGCGAAAACTGAAAAAAACAGAACTGCTGGAAATGATGATTGCCCTGCGGAACGAATTGGATCGGGTGCAGGCAGAACGGGATGCATTGCAGGAACAGCTGAAAACAGCGGAACAGAACGCTTTGCATCAGGTGGAAACAGATGCAGTGCTGGCAGTTCAAAAAATATTAAAAGCAGTTGAGGATGAAACCGCTGCTTATCGGAAACGCATCCAAGCAGAATCCAAAGAAACAAAATCGGTATCACCGGAAGTTCCGGCGGATTCTCAGTAAGGAGGCGGTTCGATGGAGAAGCAAACGATGGATTTTCCAACTGCTGCACAGCTGACGGAGGAACTGAAACGAATCCGATACCGAAAAGGCTTTCGGAAGATGCTGCGGAGCACCATTTCTTCTTTGCTGGTGGTTGCAGCGGTTGCCGTGTTGATTTCGATGCTGTTTTTGCCGGTTCTGCGTGTGACAGGAACGAGCATGACGCCCACATTAACGAATGATGAGTTGGTTATCTGCGGAAAGCGGAGCAACTTCAAAAGCGGTGATGTGGTTGCTTTTTATTTTAACAATAAAATCTTATTGAAGCGGGTGATTGGCGTTGCCGGCGATGTCATTGACATCAAAGAGGACGGAACGGTTTACGTCAATGGAACAGCGTTAGAAGAACCATATGTCAATGAACTGGCATTTGGCGAATGTGATTTAGAGTTGCCGTATCAAGTTCCGGAAAGCCGGATCTTTGTAATGGGTGACCATCGTGCTACTTCTGTAGACAGCCGTTCGAGTGTGGTTGGCTGTATTGCAGAGGAATATGTTGTTGGCAGGGTCATTCTTCGGGTTTGGCCATTAAAAGAAATTGGAACAATTCAGTAATGTAAGGGTATTTCATTTTATCCAATGAAGGAGGGCATTTTTTATGAACATCAATCAGAAAATTCAGGAATTTCTGACAGAACATCAATATCAAAAGAAGAGAAGAATTTTTACGGCAGTTTTGTCTTTGATGATTGTGTTTTCTGTTGTCAGCAGTCTGATTATGCCCGCCATTAGTATGACCATGCAGGATTTGGACGATGCAGCAGCGGTGGATACTATTGATGCAGAGCCGGCGGAAGAAAATATCATGCTGCTGGGAGATGGAACAGAGCAAACTGAGCAAACTGAGCCGATTAACCTTGCGGAAAGAGCAACATCAAGTGGTGGATCTTTTAATATATCAGCTTCAGATTTAGATAATAATAAAGCAAATATTGATAATAATTATATTATCAATCGGGATAAAGCAAGAATTGAGTTTAATATTGATTATCAATTAAATGGCATGGGAAATGTTTTTAAAAAAGATGCAGAGTTTGATAATCTTTATGTCGATATTGGTAATTTTGTTATAGATAATATTGGAAACGGAAACATATATGATGGGCATTATGAGAAAGGGGAAGCTGGTAGTTATACATTTGAAAATGGAAGGATCCATATCAAACTAACAAATGATTATATTGATTATATTAATACAGGAACTGGAAAGGTAACTGGTACTCTGAATTTTTCCGGTGAGTTGAGCCGAAATAATACTGCCAGCGGTGACCAAACCGTCAACATTGGTGGAAAGGATATTGTTATCCCGTTTCAAGATAAGCAGGCTGGTGTAGAAAAAAATTATTGGGTAGATTCCAGCAAGGGCGAAATTGAATGGACGATTACCGTAAAGCCAAACGGACTTTCTCTGAAAGATTATACTTTGGTTGATAATATGTTGCAAAAGGCTTCTGGTGATGTTTTCATTAACCCATCCAATGCAGCAACCTATAACCCCAATGATAAAAAAGTAACCTTTGATGAAAGCAATACTGGCGATGTAACAATTAAATATCGCACAAAAATTGGAACATCGGATTTGCAGGCTGGTAATGTGACGAATAAGGCAACTCTTCAAAAGGATGGAGAAAATCCAATTGAAGATTCCAAGACCGTTACTTTTGATAAAACACCTGTCAATGTTACCAAAGACGGAAAAGCAGACTATGAAAATGGCAAGTCCAGAAACAAGAAAATTGACTGGACAATTACCATTGCAAGCAAATATGGCACATCTCTGAATGGCTATCAGATTAAGGATGCTAATTTGCCAGACAACGGTGTTACCATTTCACCAAGTGGCACGTTGACGAAAAATGGTTATGCTTGGGTATTAAGCAATGTTTCAGATGGCACAAAAACAGTTACCTTAAATTATAGTGCAGATGCAACTGATGGCGACAATAAAAACAGCGTTTCTATTCACTATCCAGACGGAAGTCCGACTGATGGAAATGCAGAAAAAACTGTGTACTATAAGAAAGAATCAGAAATGATTTCTGTCAATAAAAACGGTAATTACAATCAGGATACCCACGAGATTACTTGGACGATTCAGGTAACGCCGGTAAATGGTTATTCCCTGAACGGTTATTATCTGGAAGATAGTCAGTTCCCAACATCAGCAGGTGATTTCCAGTTGACAGATTGCAATACATCTGATTTTAAAATTGAAAATGGCAGATTAACATTTACAAGTGATATTAAACATTCTGTCACATTGCAATACAAAACAAAGGTTTCTGTTCCAGAAAATAATGGCAATGCAGAAGTGACAACCGCTGTTACCAACGAAATCGAAGATAAATTTACGACAACAAAGGTTGTATCTGTTTCTGTAAAGTCCAGAAATACCATTGCAAAAACCGTTGTTGGTAATTCATATGAGAGTAAGCCAACAAGCAATGCAATTTCGCAAGAGTTTTCTTGGAAAGTGGACATTACAAGAGATGGCAGCTTTGATGGCTATATTTATCAGGATACCTTGACAGCTCCTGAAAATGGAACACATACCATTACAGCTGATCAATTAGCTGCTTTAAAAGTCCTTGCAAAAACGCAAGAATATGGAAACGCAACCGAATTGAAACAAGGTACAGATTATAACATTGTCAAGGATACAAATGGATTCCATATCGAATTTCTGTCTACGACAAAAGATTATAATTATATTTCTTTTGAATACAACACAACCGCTACGATTCCAGAATCTGCTGATTATGGACAGTATACCTTTAACAACAAGGGTTCTTCCAACAAGGGCGGTGGTACACCGAATCCGGGCGTTACCATTGAAAAGAAAAATCCAGTGCAGACGATTTCAATTTTTGTAAGAAAAGATTGGGACGATCATGAAAATTCTGCCAATGATAGACCAACCAGCATTACTTTCAAGGTACAGTATCAGGAAAATAATGGCGAATGGAAAGTCCTGAAAAAATCCGGCGATACCTATCTGTTTGAAGGCGATGCGGACTATAGCAGTGCAAGCGTAGTAGAAGTTACGCTGAACGCTGAAAATAAGGCAAGCTGGACAAATCACAGATGGGAAACCACGCTTTCCGGACTGCCGTCCAGTGTTACAATGAACGGGAATACGAAAACTTATCGGTATCGTGTTCAGGAAATCAAGTATAACGACAATCAGGCAATTGAAAACGGAGTTTTTTCCACTGAAAACGGTGTTTATCGGAATACCGGCGGCGGTTATAGTTCGCCAATAGAAGCAAATAATGGGGAAGCACTCGTTATCAACAAGTATTATCCGAATGTTTCTCTGCAACCGGTGAAATATTGGAAAGACGGCAACAATCAAGACATCACCAATTATCATGGCGATATTACAGACATCACTGTTGTTCTGGTCAGCAAAGAAAGCGATGGAAAATTCTATCCGGTAAAGGACAGCAATGGAAATCAGCTGACAGCAACTCTGAATGCAAGCAACAACTGGGGCAAGGATCTGACTGCATGGAACGGTCTGTCCAGCGAAAAGAATTATCTCCTGATCGAAACAGCGGTTAAGCTGAAAAATGGGACAACAGAAAATCTCTTCTCTGTTTCGGATAGTGGCACAGATTACAATAGTAAGGAAATGTCTTTTGCAGTAGACGGAACGTATTATAAGGCAACTCTGCTCGGCAATTCTGTTCAGCCGACTGCGGACACAACAATTTCTGTTACCAATACCGTGTATGAAACCAAAAATATTACTGTTCAGGCAAAAAAAGAATGGAATCCGTCAAAGCCAGATGGTGTTTCCGGCGTTGTTGTAGAATTGCAGCGAAAAGCCAGCAATTCGAATGACTGGACAGCATATCCGGAAAACGATACCACAAAATCAAAACAAACCTTAAATGATTCTAACAGCTGGCACGCAAGCTGGAGCAATCTGCCAAATCAAAACGCAGACAGTACTGGCAGAATCAGCTATACCTATCGGGTTGTAGAAGTTGGCTATGTAAAGACAGATGGAACGAAAGTTGCGATTCAGAATAATGCATTCGCACTGGCAAAGGATACACAAGGTAACGCTGACGGACTCTATCGGGTATCCTATCAGAATCAGGAATTGACAGCGGACGGAACTGTTACCATTACAAACAAGTATGAAACGCTGACATCCATTGAACTGACACCGGAAAAGAAGTGGGAGGGAGATATTGACTCTCAAACACAAAATCCTTTTGTGGAAAGACCGAAGAGTATTACTTTGCAATTGCAGCAAAAACTGGGAGAAAATGGAACATGGGTGTCGATGGAAGGAAAAACCCTGACATTGACAAAGAATGATCAATCTCAGTATGATAAGAGTACATGGAAATCCGATTCCAAGAAATTTGAAAATCTTCCAGAAAAAGTGATTCGTGTCAATGCAGATGGTTCTTATACAGAACAGAAGTATTACTATCAGTTAGTGGAAATCGGCTATACACCAAATGGCAGTGATACTGCAATTAGTATTCCGGCTGGAGAAACCTCTTTTGAAGTAACCGCTCAAAACAACGGTCAAACTTACAATGGACGTTATTCATTTAGTTCTGATGTGAATAATGGTTATAGCGGTTCTTTGAAAATTAAAAATACTTATAAAGAAGATATTGGATTAAGTAAAAATATTGTAATTGGAAGAACCAGTTCTAACAGTATTTCTATTTCAAAAGATGAACTGACACAATTTAAAAAGAAAATTGGAACGGAAGACTATTATATATTCAACTATACAGTAGACTTTTCCAGTAGCCAAAAGGATGCAGCAAGTCCATTTTCTGATATTATTCCGGAAGGATTTGAATTTTGTGAAAATTCAAATTGGGATGGAATACAGATGGCATGGCAATCTGGTTCCACAATTGATCAATATTCACCATTGACCGGAGATCCAGGAAATATTGCTAAACATTTCGATGGATATTATGAACATCCAGTTTTCGTATGGCCGACATATGGTATAAATAGTGCAAAAGTTGCTTCTGATTTGAACACAATTTGGAGCCAATTTGGAAAAGGAGAATGGTATTATTATGACAGAGCAAATAACAGAGTATATTTTAATAAGCCTGATTTGTGGGCAAAAATGTATATCTGTTATTCCATTAAAATTAAATGTGCAGATTTAGAGGCAAAGATTGCGAATGGAAATTATGAGATTCTCAATCAAGTAATCAAACATGAAAAAGATGGTGCAGAAACGGCTCAGAAAGATTCAGCTTCTGTTATCATCAAAAACCAGACCCCGACCGACCTCATCACAAAGACCTATCAGTCAGCCGCTCTTCCGGGTTATATCTCTTATACCTTGGATATTAACCCGCAGGGCAAGACCCTTTCCAGCGGCGATACCATCGACATCGAAGACCTTTTCAAAACCGTTAGCTATTATGACAGCGACTGGAACGGCGGCGAAACGACAAATGGTACGAATCTGGTCGATGTCCTGATGCGAAACATCAATATTTACAAGATTGATGCAAACGGCGACAAACAGCAGCTCTCTGCCAGTGAGTATACCCTGCAGTTCGATTGCAGCGAAAATGGTGTGCAGAGTGATGGCGAAAAGGGTGCAGCTCTTCTGAAACTGACGGTTCCGGATGCAACCCATTTGCAGGTGACTTATTCCTATAAAATCATCGCCAACAAGAATACACCATCTGTCATTCATGGCTGCAAAGTCAGAAAAAATGGCCGCTATGTGCCAATGGAAAGTGGTCTTGTTCCGCCAGCAGGCGATAAGATTACCTTCTCCAACACGGCAAAGTTGAAAGCAGACAGTGCCTCCGGAGAATCTTCTCATAACAATCAGGAATATACCGTATTCCAGTCTGGTGGTACGATTTCTACCAACCCGATTCCGAAGATTTATAAGGTCAATACTGGTGACTATACCATCAAATCTTTGCATGCAAGCTTCTTGCTGGCAAAGTATGAATCTGGAAACTGGTATTATGCATCGAATGTGAATGCAGATGGAGCGATTACTTGGGGCAAGCAGTCTTTCAATGGTAAAAATGTCCCTGCAACAAATGCAACAGATGCATATGTTATCAAAGTGGAAGGAACACAGCAGCCGAAAATCAGCTTGGAGCAAAATGTGCTTTATAAGCTGGTGGAAATCTCTGTTCCGGCAGGTTATGAAGGCTCGAACTTGAATCTGTCATCTACAGATTTCAGAGCATTGATAACTGGCTATCTGAACAGCAATCTGACAACGTACAACAACAATAAGGATTATACTACATTCCTGAATCATTATAACCCGAATCATTACTTCTCCTTTAACAGCAATGTCAGCGGAAACCATATTCCACATGATGTGAGCCAAAGCGAGATTCAACAGATTAAATCGGGTGATGACCTCAATATTCCGAATAATGAATTGATTGACATTGGTGTGCAGAAGCAGTGGGTAAATAGTACCAATACAATTCCAGAAAATGCTTCAATTACAGTAGAACTGTACTGGTCATATGAAAAGAGTACCAGCGGCATTCCAGCCAGTGCAATATTGGCAACTGCAACGGATTTGGGTATTCTGGACAGCAGCTTTACCGCAACAAAGACTTTGACAAAACCAGAAAATGCAAAAGTTTGGACAGATTTGCCGAACGGAAAAGCTGGCAAGCCGATTTACTACTATGTAAAGGAAACTGCTTATACTTATGGCAATAACACGTATACCTTGCAGGAAGATGGCAGCTATAAAGATGGTTCTGACCTCGGCGGATATTTGCCGATTTATCAGAACAATGCAGCCAATGGAGATGCAACGGTTCAGATTCAGAACACACAGCGTCTGATGCTGAAAAAGGTGTGGAAAGACATCAACAATCAGGATATGAAGCCGCTGTCGAGTTCTGTCAATGTTACAGTTTACGGTGTTAAAGTAGATTCTGCTGGCAATGAAACCAAAGAAGCATTGTTTACAAATCCAGTTACACTGGGCGATACGAACAACTGGCAGCTGGATATTACAAGCTCGATTGGCAATAAAGATTTGAGTGTTTACAAGCGGTTCGAGGTAACAGAAACAGGCGTGGAAGATACCAGCAATATGGTTATCAGCTGCGTATTCAACTTAAACCAGAATACTGGTGAAATTATCGTTACCAACAAGAGCACACAGCCAACCGATGCTTCTGTAACAGTTCAGAAAGCTTGGAGCGATGGCGAAACATTGCATGCATCAGAGTTTGTACAGGTTTCTCTGTATCAGTCAACGACAGCTCTTCCAGCTAATACAGAATTAACTGCGGCTTGGATTACAGCAAATGCAACCAAAATGACAGATGATAAGTACACCGTTCAGCTGAACAAGGACAATGAATGGACGTATACATGGACGGATCTGCCGTTGAAAAATGAAAGTGAGCAGACATACTATTACTATGTGCTGGAAGATTTGCAGAATAGTACCGTTGCAAACAAGGATAAGTATACAGCAACTTACACGAAATCCAGCAACAGCACAGCCTACAAGACCAACTACACCATCACCAACAGCAGAAGTGCGATTACAGTACAGAAGCAGTGGTATGATGAAGATGGAAATCTGATTACCAATCTGTATGATGAAGATGGAAATCTGATCGTAAATAATATGGCAAATTTGCAGGAAATCACGCTGAAGGTGTATAAGAAAACGGATGCTGTTCCAACTGATCAAATTGGTGTCGTTGCTTTTGGGGATTCCATTACAGATGGATATGGAGAATGTTCCAGAAATGACAAGTGTTATCCAAGCAAACTGACAACCATGCTTACAGCAGCTGGTTTCAAATTAAAGAACAATGCAGTGGATAATCAGGGTCAAAGCACACAGCAAATCGGTGATGCTGGACAGGGATTCCGTTCTCGTGTTGGAAATATTCCAAATGATACTAAGATTGTATGCTTATTGGGCGGCACGAACGATATTCATCAAAGTGGCAGTTCTGTAAAGGGCAATCCGCAAGGAGTTTTTGATCGTCTGCAAGCATTGATTGGCGATATTCAGAAGCAAGCACCAAATGCAACGATTTTTGTAGGCAGCATTCCGCATTTTGACTTCTACAAAAATGGAACATTAACAGAAGGCGGAGGTTGGTGGAATTGGCTCTCAGGTTATGCAGATAAAGACGGTGCAATTCCAAATGGTCTTATTGACCAGTATAATGCAAAAATCAAAGCATATGCAGAAAAAACAGACGGTGTTTACTTTGTGGATGTATGCAGCGTGGTAACAGATGATGATATTCGTGCGGATGGTTGTCATCCAAATGAAGCTGGCTACACGAAAATTGCAACCACTTATTCCAACGCAATTCAGGACTACTACACCAACAAGGAATATCTTAAAAAAGATAATAGTCAGGATGATTTGGAGATTAAGCTGAACAACAGCAACAACTGGCGTGCTGCGATTGATGTTCCGGCTGGCAATGGTACCTATTGTGTAGAAGAAGTGAATGTTCCAGATGGCTGGGATGTCACCTATGAAAACAATGCACAGCAGGCAAACAGCACCACACCAATTTTGGTGAAGAACCAGAAGCAGCCGACTGACATCGATCTTACAGTAGAAAAGACTTGGGCGAAAGATGATGTATCTAAGCGACCAGACAGCATTTCGCTGACCTTGCTGCGAAGCAACGGCAAGAAACAGGATAATTCTGATGCTGCAAACACAAGTGAATGGTTCTGGGAAGAACTCAGAATTTCAACGCCAACACCGACAAAGAACGGCAACAAGTGGACGTTTGCCTATACAGGACTTCCGGCAAAGGATGTTTATGGGAATGATTACCATTACAAGGTACAGGAAGCAGCGGTCAACGGCTATACCGTTTCTTATGGCCTTAATGGAGCTGGAGAAGAAAACGGCGTGACTGCAGCAGCTGGCGAAACTGCAACCTTGCATGTAACCAATACCCGTGCGATTACATTGCAGATTGAAAAGCAGTGGTCGGATGGTGCAACGAATCAGCACTTGCTGGATGCAGTTCGAGTTCGGATTTATCGTTCAACCGATCAAACAAAAGTTCCAAATGCAACTCTGACCTTGCAGGTTACACCGGAAACGGTTTCTGTTGGTGTCAATGGAACGGCAACGGTTACTGCAAACAAAAAGATTACTGTAAAGGAAATTGCAGATAACACAATTGCAAATGCAACTATTTCTGAAGACGGAAAAACCTTGACCATTACTGGGAAAGAAGCAGGAACAACTACGATTACAGTTACCGATGGAACGATGGAAAAGAAGATTTCTGTTACTGTATCGGTAGAACCAACTTTGAATCTGGATATTGAGCCGAAAAGCATTCAAGTTGGAGGAACTGCAACTCTGACACCAAGTATGAGTGATGGAAGCGATTGTAGCGGTGTTACTTATTCGATTAAAGCAGGTGGTACTGAGGTTGTTTCGATTAGCGGTAATACAGTTACTGGTTCGAAAGCCGGAACAGCAACTATTGTTGCAGAGCGAAACGGCAAAACATCAAATGAAGTGACCATTATCGTTACAGAACCACCGCTGAACTTGAATCCAGAAAGTGTGACTGTTTCTGTTGGCGATACGGCTACGATTCAGGCAAACCGGACTGTGACACTTTCAGCACCACAGCCAGATACCAACATTGCAACGGTTTCTGTAAATGGAAAAGATATTACTGTAACAGGTGTTGCAGCGGGTTCGACTTCTTTCACGGTAAAGGATTCGGACGGACAGGAAAAGACGGTTTCGGTTACTGTTAATCCGCAGCAAGTGGCGAATGGAAAAGTGTTGACAAGTGGGCAATCTTATGAGTTTAATGTTCCAGCAGACTATCAGAATAACATTCAAAAAGTAGAGATTTCATTTAAGGATTATTCAGGGGATGAAAATAATGCTGATGGTGGAATGAATGTTTATTTTGATAATACAGGTCGTAATAGCTGGGTGAAGCTTTCAAAAGATAAAATCAAAGAATTTCATGTATGGGATTCATCATTTGAAAGTGGTGGTTATACTGCTGATACAGCAACTTGGAATAAAAAATCTGGCGGAACATCCATAAGTCAAAAAATCATTATAAAAGCAAATCCTAAGGCGAATTCTTGCACCATCACACAAATCAAAATCACCAAGACAGACGGAAAATCCTATACTATCACTGATTTTGGTGGTGGAGGAGATACGCCAAGTATAACAACAACCACCACAACAACAATAACTACAACCACGACTACAACCACAACTACCACTACTGCGAAGGAAAAAGTATTTACAATTCCTGGCGTATCTGCTGGTAAAACCATTACAGTTACCGTAAAAGGTACAGCAGGCACTACCATCAATGGTTGCTTTGGATACAATGATAGTGGAAGCGATCATCCCACAACACCAACTTGGTATCAATGGGAATTTGGTAGTCAAACAATCAATTCAGATGGCACATTGACCTTGACGCATACTGTTCGAAATACCTATACGGATGGAGATGTCTTCTTCAAGGTATGGCACAACAATTCAGCGGTGTCGGATATTACCTACACAATTAGTGACAGCAGTTCTGGCGGCGGAGAATCGGGTGGCGGTTCTGGCGGCGGAGAATCCGGTGAAACAAAAACAGTGACAATTGAATCTGGTAAAGAAACTGATTTTTGGTTCAATGATGCTCATAGTGATGTTGTAATTAGCAGTATTATGATTGATGCTAAGAAATTAACAGGCAATGGTCATTTGAGAGTTCGTCTTAGAAGCAGCACTAATGATTGGGTAAAGGACTTTTATCTTTCTCATTCTAATAGTTCTAATAGTTTTAATATTGAATCAAAGGGCAACTGTGAAGTTACATTAAATGGAACAGTGTATACAATTACTAGCCTTGATTGTAATTTAAATCGGATTACATTTGCTGAATCTGACTTATCCGGCGATGTTGCAATAACCATCAATTATACCACCACCCCCCAATCCCTCTCAGCCCCACGCAGAGCCGTTGCAGCAGCGGCTGTCATCGAATCGGAACAGTTGCTCTCTGCCGCCAACGAAACCGCTGGCGTTCAGACACAGGCTCTCGAAAACACCATTGACGCAAGCGAAGTTTCCGATAGCGACTGGGCAAGCGGTCTGCTGCTCGAAATCGACGCAACCGACAACTGGCAGGGCAGCGTAACGAATCTTCCGGTTACCGACAGCAACGGCAACACCTACTACTATTGGGCGGTGGAAGAACCTGTCACGGGCTATACGCCAAGCTATCTGTTCCAGGATGCTGACGGCTCGCAGAGCAACGCCATCAAGGCAGATGCACAGGTGGACGGCACAGACATCATCGTCCTGAACACCAAGCAGGATACCTCCTACACCCTCCCCAGCACCGGCGGAACGGGCGTGACCCGCTATTATCTCATCGGCTTGCTGCTGATGGGTGGCGGCGGACTGGTAGTTTGTTATCAATTTCGGCGGAAACGCCATGGAAATTGTGCAAAATAAACAAAATTAGAGTTCTTCTGTTGACATTTTTGGAAAATATTTCAGAACTCCTTGACAAACGCATGGACTTGTGTTACAATAATATCAAGGAGTTCTGAATAAACAGAGAACCATGTACGGAACGAAAAACATACCGTCGTAACAAAAAATTAAAATGTGACTGGCAACTGAAACAAAGTCGGCACAGAAAAGAAGGAGCGTTTATTATGAAAAACACAAAAAGAGCAAGAAGAGCCGCAGCGTTCGCCGCAGCTGTAGTGATGGCAGCTTGTGCAGCTATTCCGATGGGTAGTTCGTTCTCTGCAAGTGCAGTAGCTACTGAAAATACGATTTCCTTTACTGGACAGGAGGGAACCGGCACACATACTTATCAGGCATACATGATTTTTTCTGGTACAGCTGTAGCAAATGGATTTGGCAGTTCTGCTGAATTGCAGGGTATCCAGTGGGCGAATTCAACTGGTGCAGCAGATTTCTTGAAGGCATTAAAGAATGATGCAACAATTGGTTCTGATTTTACAGATTGCACAACTGCTGCTGCTGTTGCTGATGTTTTGAAGGGTTATTCCGCAAATTCAGAGAAGGCGAAGGCATTTGCAGATTTGGCAATTGCAAATAAGACTAATTTGAAAGTTGTTGGAACTCCAGGTTCTACCATTACTGCTAATGAAGATGGTTACTATGTCATTGAAGAAATAAGTGTTGATGGCGGAACAGGCACAATGACAGCACACTTGCTTGGTGTTTATGATGCTTCTGCTGGTGCAGAAATTGAAGTAAAATCTTCACTTCCAACTTTTGAAAAGAAGATTATGGATAGCAATGACTCTGGAACGACCGTTCAGGATGGTTCTACAAATGGTGCATGGCAGGATAGTGCTGACCATGACTTTGGCGATGCCGTTCCATTCCAGCTGACTGGTACATTGCCGGGTGATTATGCTTCCTATAAGCAGTATAAGATGGTATTCCACGATAACTTGCAGGATGGCGTTTATGGTTCTCCGGAAAATGTAAAGGTTTACTATAAGCATGGTACAGATAATGCAGTAGAAATTAGTGATGCAAATTATACAATTTCAAAACCAAACACTGCTGATGATGGCTTTGCAGATACACATGGTGATAAGACCTGTAATCTGGAAGTCAATATCGCTAATTTGAAAACCGCAACTGGCGACGTAACATTGCAGGCAGGCGATAAGATTATCGTTGAATATCAGGCTGAACTTTCGACGAAGGCGAAGATTGGCGAAGAAGGCAACTGGAACAGTGGTTATCTGGAATACTCCAACAACCCATATCATACTGGTGAAGGAGATACTACCAGTAAGACACCAGAAGATATGGTTGTAGACTTTACTTATCAGCTGGCTGTAGATAAGGTGGATAATGCAGATAAGCCGTTGGAAGGTGCTGGATTTACACTTTATAAGTTCAATGGAACTGATTATGAAGCAGTTGGTAATGAAATAACTGGCGTTACAAAGTTTGAATTTAAGGGCGTTGATGCTGGTAAGTACAAGTTGGTCGAAACAACAGTACCAAAGGGCTTTAATAAGGCTGAAGATCTGGTTTTCGTTGTAAAGGCAGAACACGATGAAACAGCGGATGCACCAACATTGAAAACACTGACTGTTGTAAGTGAGAATGGAGATTCGCTTACTTCAACAGATAGTGCAGCTGGAAAATTTGTCGTAACTAAGAACGTTGGTTTGGCTGCAACAAAGATTATTAATAATTCTGGTTCTTCTCTCCCGTCCACTGGTGGTATCGGTACAACGATGTTCTACGTTGGCGGCGGTGTGCTGGTTGCAGGTGCTGGCGTGATCCTCATCACCAAGAAGCGGGCAAAGAAAGACGCTGAATAAACCACGATCCGGAACGTCCGGTTTTCAAAAATCCTAATTTCACAGTCTGCCGGCGGGTGTATGCCTGTCGGCAGGCATTAGGGAGTGCCTCATGAGAAAGAAAAAAACAGGTGTCATTTCAACCATTTTTTTGATTTTGATTTTACTGGTGGGGCTCTCCGTAATGCTGTATCCAACCATCAGCGACTGGTGGAATTCCAAAGTACAAACCCGTGCCATTGCAAGCTATAGTCAGGCGGTCGAGGAACTGGACGACGGCGAAGCGGAACTGCTGCTCCAGCAGGCAAAGGACTACAACAAAGACCTTTACAACCTGCCCGCCCCGTTCACCAATTGTGACCAGCTTTCTGCGTATGATTCGCTCTTGAATATCTCCGGAACGGGAATCATGGGCTATATCACCATTCCTGTCATCCATGTGGAGCTGCCGATTTACCACGGCACGAGCGAAGAAGTGCTGAATATTGCAGCCGGACACTTAAAGGGGTCGTCCCTGCCGGTCGGCGGAGCAAATACCCATTCTGTCATTTCCGCCCATCGTGGCTTGCCCTCGGCGAAGCTGTTCACCGATATCGACCAGCTGGTCGTGGGGGATACGTTCACAATTACGGTTTTGGATCAGGTTCTGACCTATCAGGTCGAACAAATCCGAATCATCCTGCCGGAGGAGATTGAAAATCTCTATATTGAGCCGGAACAGGACATGGTAACGCTGATGACTTGTACACCTTACGGAGTCAATACCCATCGGTTATTGATTCGTTCCAAGCGAATTGATACAAAATACCAATCTCACGCTACGGTTGCTGCCGATGCGGTACAGTTAGATCCCATGCTGGTTGTGCCATGTTTATCTGCACCGCTGTTGTTGGGATTATTTATTTTCTGGGGCGTGAGCGGAAAGCGAAACAAGCGGCATTTTCCACATGAAGACCCGCTGTCCCTGTTTTCCGAAGAACCGCCGAAAAAGAAGAAAAAGTAGGGAGGAACTGCGAATGATACAGCGAAGATGGTTTGCTCGTTTGCGTTATGGTGCAGCGGCATTGTTATTTTTTCTCTGTTTTTGGCTGACACCCATGCAAACAGAAGCTGCTACAGACGGAATGCTGACGATTATCTGTAAAGACGGCGATACCATTCTTCCCAATCTGACGTGGAAGCTCTATCGGGTCGGCAGCTATAGTTCCAGCGGAGAATTGCTTTTAGAGGGCGATTTTGCAGATTACCCCGTCAACGGGAAGCTGACCACCACCGCCGAAGTGCAGGATGCAGCGGATACACTGGCGAATTTAACGGTAGTGGATGCGATTGCACCGCTTTCGATTGGAAAAACAGACCAGAGCGGAGCAGTGACGTTTGCCCCGCTGGAAACTGGAGCATATCTGATTACCGGAAAGCCGGTTGTCGTTGGCGATAAGCGATATATTCCAGCACCAGCTCTGTTATATCTGACAGAAGAATCCGGCAGCGATACGTTTCAATGGAATATTTATCCGAAATTTACCGTGAAGCCGTTCTCGACTTCTTCTGAGGTAAAATATACCGTCAGCAAGGTTTGGCTGCATGATGAAGGCATGACCATGAATCGTCCGGAAGATTTGGTGATTCAGCTGTATTGCGATGATGTCATGCGGGAAGAAGTCACGCTGAATGAAGCAAATGGGTGGTCGTATTCCTGGGAAGGAAATTCTCTGGAAGAATGGCATGTCAAGGAAGTTGTCGTTCCGGAGAATTATTTGGTGGTCTATAAGCAGAATGATACACAGTTTTTGATTTTCAACTCTCACAATCAGACAGGTTCTCAGGAACTGACAACCGCACCCATTACAACCACTACAACGACCGAAACCACAACCGTCACAACGGAAACTGTACTTTCTGAAACAGAAACGACGATACTAGAAACCACAACTTCCGTTGGAAGCAGTATTGTTTCCGGCGGTACAGCAATTGTTTCTACAACAGAAACCGGAACAGCAACCACAACATCCGGCAGTGGTACAACATCAACCGGAAGTAGTGGCTCTACAACCAGTGGTTCTGGAACGGGAACAACGGTTACGACTACAAAGCCGACTTTGCCGGCAACGGGGCAGCTTTGGTGGCCAGTTCCATGCTTGGCAGCAGGCGGATTGGTGTTGCTGGGTGTTGGCTGGCGAATGGATAAAAAAGAGGACTAATGCATGAAACGATGGAAAGCAGGACATTTTGTAATGCTGGTGGGGGCAGTGCTGCTGATAGCAGCACTGTCCCTTGTTCTTTGGAATTGGCATGAAAGCAATCAGGGCGGAGAATCTGCCAAAAAAATACGGGATACCCTTCATTCTGCCTTAGAAGAAGAGGAGCAAAACGGCAATGGTTTCCCGATTGCCACAACAATTGTTTCTATTCCAGAAAAGCAGACAACAACAGATACACAATCTGTTGTGGGAACTGTTCCAAAACAGGATTCTGAATCAGGAAGTGTTTCCGGCGTGGAAACGTCCCGCCCGCAGATTGCGGATGCATGGGATGCCTATCAAACGACAACCGGAACAAATCCTGCCGAAGAACAGGAAACATGGGCGGAAATTGACAGCGATTGGTATATCGGCATTCTGACGATTCCAACCTTACAGGTGGAAGTTCCGATTTTTTCGGAATATGTATTCGACCAGTTGCCCTATACGCCGTGTCGTTATGCCGGCAGCTATCTGACCGATAATATGATTGTTGCAGCTCATAACTATGATTCTCACTTTGGACGAATCCGAAAGCTGGACAGCGGCGACCGGATTGACTTCACGGATGTAACCGGAACGGTCTATCATTATCAGGTCATACAGACGGAAATATTACCGGATACCGCTGTGGAAGAGATGGAGCAGGGAAACTGGGACTTGACACTGTTCACCTGTACGCTCAGTGGAACGCAGCGTGTAACGGTTCGTTGCGAGCGAATTTCCTGAATGATTTCCGGTGAATCAAGATGCTTTTTGATGCCATTCTATCTGTGGATAAGAGTGGCATTTTTTATTTTCTAAAGTGTTAATTTTTCCGGTTGCATTGTGTTTTCATTGAAAATATGGTATAATATTTTTTTACAAACGAAAAATTGGGGGCATTGTTTTCGGGGAAATTGAAAGGAGCATGATGATGCAATCAACTTGGTTAGACAAATTAGAACGAAAATTCAGAAAGTTTTCCATTCCCAACCTGATGAACTTGATTTTGGTCGGAATGGCAGTGGTATTTCTGTCGGATATTTTTTTGAGTGTCCAGTATGGAACAACGCTTTCCAGCTACCTTTATTTTAGCCGCAGTGCAATTTTTCACGGGGAAGTTTGGAGAATTTTGTCGTTTCTCTTTATTCCCATCAATTCCAGTCCGATTTGGATTCTCTTTTCCATGTATTTCTATTGGCTGATTGGGTCTGGTTTGGAACGGGAATGGGGAAGTTTTCGGTTCAACGTCTTTTATCTTTGCGGAGCAATTGGAACGATTCTTTCCGGCTTGATTACGGGCTATGTGGGCAACACTTATTTGAATTTTTCGCTGTTTCTGGCGTTTGCTCTGCTGTATCCAGATTTTCAGGTGATGTTGTTCTTTGTATTGCCGGTGAAAATGAAATGGCTGGCGTGGCTGGATGTGGCGTTTTTAGTATTGGAATTTCTGCGGAGCAGCTGGTCGGGAAAGCTGGCAATTCTCTTTGCCTTTGCCAATATTTTGTTGTTCTTCGGAAAAGATTTCTGGCAGTTTATCCAGAATCAGATTCGGCGGTATCAGTATCGAAAAAAGATGAAGTAAGTTCAGCGAAAAGAGGCGAATCGCAGTGAAACAGTGGCAACAAAAAGTATTTGGGATCGTTTTATTTATTGCAGCCATTTTTTTGATTTTAGCGAATTTTGAAGAATCATCCTATGCATTTTCGTTTTTGTTTGAATTGATTCAGCCGGTCATTGTAGCAGGTGTTCTGGCATTCTTTTTACATATTCCGATGAATGGCTTCCGGAATTTCCTGCAAAAACATGCCAAACGTCCCCACAAGGAACGATTTTGGAATACCATTAGTCTGGTGTTGACGTTGCTGTCAGTTTGTATTGTATTGGCAGCGGTTTGTATGCTGATGATTCCGGCATTGATTCAATCCATCATGGATATTTACAACAAAGTGCAGCATAACTTGCCGATTTGGCTGAATCAGCTGGCAGCGTATGGAATTGATACGGCGATGTTGGAAGAATGGCTGAAAAATGCAGAACAAGGGCAGCTGCTGCAAAAGCTGATTGTTGGCGTTGGAAACTGGGTACCAACCATTTTCTCTGCCGCAGCATCTACCGCAAGCGTTGTGGTGGATGGTGTCGTTGGCTTTATTCTGGCAATTTATCTCTTGATGGAACGGCATACCATCGGCAGACAACTGAACAAGTTACTGGAAGCCAACTTGCAGCATACCACTTGTCAGAAAATTCGGGATACGGGAAATTTGATTTGTCAGATTTTCCGGAGTTTCCTGTGTGGGCAGTGTTTGGAAGCGGTCATTCTGGGAACACTGATGTTCCTTGCCTTTGCAATCTGCGGAATTTCCTATGCGGGGCTGATAGGCGTTTTGACGGCAGTTTGTTCGTTTATTCCCTTTGTGGGGGCATTCTTGGCATGCTGTACCGGAGCACTGCTGAACCTGATGATTGACCCGTGGAAAGCATTGCTTTGTATTTTGGTTTATCTGGTGGTACAGTTTATTGAAGGACATTTTATTTACCCGAAAGTGGTCGGCAATTCCGTCGGCTTGTCCTCGTTCTGGGTTCTGGTTGCCGTTTTGGTGGGTCAGAATTTGTTCGGGGTGTTTGGAATGATTTTGTTTATTCCGTTAACTTCCGTCGTTTATACACTTCTGAAAAATGATACCAATCGAAAGCTAAAGAAAAAGGCAGAATTGGCACAGGAAACAGTCGGAACGGATTCCGAACCGCATCAAACAGAATAGCATTTGAAACCGCTTTTCCCTTATTAGGAGAAGCGGTTTTCTGTTGAGCAGGTGCGAAGCACAAATAAAAAGTTTTTCGGTGCAGCAGTTTTTCAAAAATGCTGCC
>OGDN01000517.1_pt1 | contig 79066 bp, 69 predicted proteins | sample 1570271 | NCBI WGS metagenome assembly OGDN01 (sample SAMEA4384481, study PRJEB24528) | human gut metagenome | reverse complement strand
AGCAAAAGGCGCTGCCAATCTTATTTCATATCGCGGCGTTCGCCGCATCACGGCATAAGTAAAGACAGCGATTTGTGCGCAAGCGCCCATCGCTGTCTTCACTATGCCTATGCGCGGCTCATTGCCCGCGTAACTTTCAATTTATATAGCAAAGGTGTAAAGAAAAAATACTTGACACCTATGACTTTCTATAGTATGATAGCCAAGGTGCATATCGCATGACCTAGAGAAAGGCACTGGATAAGATGGACAGGATTTTGGAACAAAATCTGTTGTATGATTTCTACGGTGAGCTTCTCACCGAGCATCAGCAGAGAGTGTATGAGGATGCAGTATATAATGATATGTCTCTCAGTGAGATCGCTGGAGAACAGGGCATCAGCAGGCAGGGCGTCCATGATCTGATCAAGCGTTGCGATAAGATCCTGCAGGATTATGAAAGCAAGCTTCATCTGGTAGAACGCTTCATGGCAGCCAAGGAGAAGATCGGTGAGATCGAACAGCTGACTGCGGAGGATACCACAGATCCTGAAGAACGGATGAGACGCATCCGAGAATTGTCCAGATCCCTTTTAAAGGAATGGTAAGGAGCAGCAAATGGCATTTGAAAGTTTAACAGACAAACTCCAAAATGTTTTTAAAAACTTAAGAAGCAAAGGTCGTCTGACGGAAGAGGATGTCAAGTCCGCACTGAAGGAAGTCAAGATGGCGCTCCTGGAGGCAGATGTTAACTTCAAGGTAGTCAAGCAGTTCGTGAAGGCAGTGGAGGAACGTGCCATTGGCCAGGATGTCATGAACGGTCTGAATCCCGGACAGATGGTGATCAAGATCGTAAATGAAGAAATGGTAAGCCTCATGGGTAGTGAGACCACAGAGATCGCCATGCAGCCTGGTAAGGCCATTACTGTTATCATGATGGCAGGTCTTCAGGGTGCAGGTAAGACCACAGCAACTGCGAAAATTGCCGGCAAGCTGAAGCTCAAGGGCAAAAAGCCGCTGCTGGTAGCCTGCGATATTTACCGCCCCGCAGCCATTGAACAGTTACAGATCAACGGTAAGAAGCAGGGAGTCGATGTGTTCTCTATGGGAACGGATCACAAGCCTGCAGAGATTGCACAGAATGCGATCACATATGCGGAGAAGAATGGCCATAATGTAGTAATTCTCGATACTGCCGGACGACTTCATGTGGATGAAGACATGATGGCGGAACTTCAGGAGATCAAAGAGACCGTGACAGTGCATCAGACACTGTTGGTAGTCGATGCCATGACCGGTCAGGATGCTGTAAATGTAGCAAAGGAATTCGACGAAAAGGTGGGCGTCGACGGTGTGATCCTGTCCAAGATGGACGGCGATACCAGAGGCGGTGCAGCACTTTCCATCAAAGCAGTCACAGGTAAGCCGATCCTTTTTGTAAGTATGGGAGAGAAGCTGTCTGACTTAGAGCAGTTCTACCCCGACCGTATGGCAAGCCGTATTTTGGGAATGGGCGATGTGTTATCCCTCATTGATAAGGCTCAGGCAAGCATTGACATCGATGAGGAGAAGAGCCGTGATATGGCCGGCCGCATGAAGAAAGGTAAATTCGATTTTGAAGATTACCTGGAGAGCATGAAGCAGATGCGCAACATGGGTGGCTTAACCAGTATCTTAGGGATGCTTCCCGGAATGGGTATCAAGGCATCGGATTTAGAGGGTGCCATCGATGAGACCCAGATGAAGCGAACGGAAGCTATCGTATTATCCATGACGAAGGAAGAACGCAGGAATCCCAAGATCCTGACCCCTCAGAGAAAGCACCGCATTGCAAAGGGCGCCGGCGTAGATATCGCAACAGTGAACCGGTTTATCAAACAGTTCGAGCAGACTCAGAAGATGATGAAGCAGTTTGGTGGCGGCAAAAAAGGCCGCGGCGGCATGGGCGGTATGTTCGGCGGTGGTAAATTTCCCGGCATGGGTGGCAGATTTTTCTAGCATTTTTATTTACTAAACTTAAGTCCGATATGAACAATCAGTTCTTATCATATAAATTATTTTATTTTTATTAATGGAGGAAAAAGAAATGGCAGTAAAGATCAGATTAAGAAGAATGGGACAGAAGAAGGCTCCTTTTTACAGAATCATCGTAGCAGATTCCCGTTCTCCCAGAGACGGTAGATTCATTGATGAGATCGGTACTTATGATCCTTCCACCGATCCTTCCACTTTCAAGATCAACGAAGAACTTGCTAAGAAGTGGTTACAGAACGGTGCTCAGCCTACCGAGCAGGTTGCTAAGCTTTTCAAGGTTGCAGGAATCGAGAAATAAGTTCTAAATATCTATTCATCGGAGGTGGATTATGAAGGAACTAGTAGAAGTAGTTGCAAAGGCACTCGTTGATAATCCGGATGAAGTAGTTGTAACTGAGAAGACAGAAGGAAAAAATATCGTCCTTGAACTTCATGTAGCTGCGTCCGATATGGGTAAGGTGATCGGTAAGCAGGGACGTATTGCAAAAGCAATCCGCTCCGTTGTGAAGGCAGCATCATCCAAAGACAACACAAGAGTGGACGTTGAGATCGTTTAATTTAAGTTAGAAGATCACAGACGTTGAGCGGAGAAACATACAGTCGTGTGTTTCTCCGTTTTTTGGCTATCAGCCGGAATGGAGTAAGACTATATGGAAGATCTGTTACAGGTCGGCATTATCACTTCCACCCATGGGGTAAGAGGAGAAGTGAAGGTATATCCTACCACGGATGATCCCAGAAGATTCCGCAGATTAAAGGAAGTCGTTCTGGATACCGGCAGGGAAAAATTAAATCTGGAAATCGAAGGCGTCAAGTTCTTTAAACAGTTTGTGATCCTGAAATTCAAAGGACTGGACAACATTAACGATATAGAAAAATACCGTCAGAAAAGCCTGTATGTGACCCGTAAAAATGCGGTGCGTCTGCAAAGAGACGAGTATTTCATTGCAGACCTGATCGGACTTAAGGTGCAGGATGAGGATGGCACAGAATTAGGTACGGTAAAGGATGTCATCGAGACCGGTGCCAATGATGTTTACGAAGTGGAGATGGCGGACGGCAGAAGTCTGCTTTTGCCCGCTATCAAACAGTGTATACTGAACGTGGATGTGGAGAACGGCATGATGCAGGTACATGTATTGGAAGGATTGCTTGACTTATGATGAAGTTTCACATTCTGACCCTGTTTCCTGAGATGGTGCAACAGGGACTGGCGACCAGTATTTTGGGAAGAGCGGCGGAGAAGAACCTGATCTCCATCGATGCGGTGAATATCCGGGATTACACACAGGACAAGCATGGAAAAGTAGATGATTACACTTATGGCGGCGGCGCCGGAATGCTGATGCAGGCACAGCCGGTCTATGATGCTTACCGGTCGGTAGCAGGAGAAAAAAAGATCCGCTGCGTCTATCTGACTCCCCAGGGAGAGCCTTTTACACAGAAAAAGGCAAAGGAATTGTCCGGGGAAGAGGAATTGGTATTACTTTGTGGACATTACGAAGGAATTGATGAGCGAGTATTGGAGGAAGTGGTAACCGATTATATCTCTATCGGAGATTATGTTCTTACCGGCGGAGAACTGGCTTCCATGGTCGTGGTGGACTCTGTGGCACGACTGGTACCCGGAGTGCTTAATAACGATGAATCCGCCGAGACAGAGAGCTTTCATAACGATCTGCTGGAATATCCCCAGTATTCCCGCCCGGAGGACTGGCATGGAAAGAAGGTACCGGAGGTGCTCTTATCCGGAAATCATAAGAAAATAAACGCCTGGCGCCGGGAACAGTCCGAGCGACGCACCGAAGAACGCCGTCCGGACCTCTATGCAAAATATCAGGAAAAACAGCGGGTCATCAAAAAACTTTCCGCGAAGAAACGTATTTTTATTCATATGATGGAGACGCTTTCCAGAGGACAGGGAGAAATTCTCTATGCGGAAGGGAAAAATATACTGATCTATCTGCCGGAAATCGGCAATGCCATGCTGAATGCGGAGGATGAGGAACATTTGGAGAAAATGCTGCCGCTGATTCCGAAAGATGTGTCGGAGCATAGTATTGTGACTGTGACAGACCGTTGGAATGAACGCGTCAGGGAAATCTTGGGGTATCATGGCAGTATGCTATGTTCCCAGGCATGCTATACCAGAGGGGAACCACTTCCGGTGAGGCACAAGGATATCCGGCAGCTGACAGTGGAAGCTGTCCCTTATGTGGCGGAGCATTATCATTTAGGAGACGAGACTTATGTCCGGGAGAGGATTGTGGCCGGAGATGTCTTCGGCATCTATATCGATGGAAAGCTCTGTGGCTTCATTGGATGTCACAATGACGGCAGCATGGGAATGCTGTATGTGGAGGATGCATACCGCAGACAAGGACTTGCAGCATCCCTGGAAGGCTATCTGATCAACAAACAGAGAGAACAGGGGATGATACCCTATGCCCATATTGTGAATGGAAATGAAGCGTCCATACAACTGCAGGAACGGTTGGGGCTGAATCTGTCGGATCCCGTGATCTGGTGGTTGTATAAATAAAAAAAGCTTGCTTTTTATGCAGGCTTATGATAAAATCTGAATGTTGTGAAAACGAGATGGTCCTCTGTTACCAATAAGCGTATTAAGAACATCCATTTTATGAAGGAGGCTCATTATGAGTAACATTATCAAAGAGATCGAAGCAGAACAGTTAAAAGAGACCGTTGACCAGTTTGAAGTTGGCGATACCGTTAAGGTATACGGCAAGATCAAAGAGGGTAACCGTGAGAGAATCCAGGTGTTTGAGGGCGTTGTACTGAAGAGACAGGGCGGCAGCAACAGAGAGACTTTCACTGTTAGAAAGACTTCTAACGGAATCGGCGTAGAGAAGACCTGGCCTTTACACTCTCCCAATGTAGAGAAGATCGAAGTTGTAAGAAAGGGTAAAGTAAGACGCGCTAAGCTGAATTACTTAAGAGATCGTGTTGGTAAAAAGGCAAAGGTTAAGGAATTAGTAAAATAATTGTATTGACCGGTGAGGGCAGCTGTTTTAATACAGCTGCCTTTTATATTTGAAAAAGCACCACGGATATGGTACACTGTGACATGTAAACCTGGATAACGAGATAGGGCATAACATTGAGAAATAAAGGATTAAGTTTTTACAAAAAAAAGAAAAAGATCAGCCAGGCACTTTTGCGGGAGATATTCAGTTGGATCTTCGGTATTGCGTTGTCTGTGTTTCTTGCCGGAGTTGTGGTGATCTTCCTCGGAAGATCGGCAAGAGTGGTGGGTATGTCCATGGAACCGACACTGGAGAACGGACAGCAGATCTACATTGACCGTTTCACCTATATCCTGTCGTCCCCCAAGGCAGGAGATGTTGTGGCATTTCTACCCAATGGTAATGAGAATTCCCATTATTATATCAAGAGAGTTGTGGCAGGACCGGGGGATAAAGTCCGGATCGCAGACGGAACAATGTATGTGAACGGTCAGCAGAGTATCTGGGTCAAAGAGCGGATACTGGATGCCGGTATTGCAGAAAATGAACTGATTCTTGGAAGCGGAGAATATTTCTGCATCGGAGATAATCCCAATAACAGTGAAGACAGCAGATCAGCAAATATCGGTCCGGTGGATGAGGATGATATCGTTGGCAAGGCATGGTTTCATCTAAAATCTTCTACGGAAGGTATGGGATTTATCAAATAAAGGAATGCAGCAATAAAGGAAAGAGGAAACGAATGAATTATCAGTGGTATCCCGGCCATATGACCAAAGCACGTCGTATGATGCAGGAAAATATAAAACTTATCGATCTGGTCATTGAACTGGTAGATGCCAGAATTCCCATCAGCAGCAGAAATCCCGACATTGATGAACTTGGAAAGGGAAAGTCCAGGATTATTTTATTGAACAAATCCGACCTGGCAGATCCTGTCTGGAATAAAAAGTGGGTGGAATATTTTGCCGCAAAGGGAATGGGAGTGCTGGAGATTAATTCCCGTACCGGAATGGGGATCAAATCCATTCAGGGACTGGTACAGGAAGTCTGTAAGGAAAAAATCGAGCGTGACAGGAAGCGTGGAATTGTAAATCGTCCGGTCCGTGCAATGGTCGTAGGAATTCCCAATGTAGGGAAATCCACTTTTATTAATTCCTTTGCAGGCAAAGCCTGCGCAAAGACCGGCAATAAGCCCGGTGTGACAAAAGGAAAACAGTGGATCCGCCTGAACAAGGGGCTGGAACTTTTGGATACCCCCGGTATCCTGTGGCCAAAGTTTGAGGACCAGCAGGTGGGAATGCGGCTGGCGTTTATAGGATCCATGAATGATGAGATATTGATTCCCGATGAACTGGCATGTGATCTCATCGGAGCCATCAAAGAGTTGTATCCGAAGGCACTGCAGGAACGCTACGCAGCAGATCCTGCGGGTAAACCCATAGAAATACTGGAAGCGGTGGCAGAGAGCCGCAAATGTTATTCGAAGGGAGAACAGCTGGACCTGGTAAAGGCATCCGGACTTCTGATCGATGATTTCCGCAGCGGTAAGCTGGGAAGAATGACACTGGAGAGGATAGATTCAGACAATGAATAAAGTATTGAAAGAATTTTTGAACACTGCCATTTACCTGCTTTGTGTTCTGGGTGCAGTATGGATTGTGATCACCTTCGTAGGACAACGTACCGAAGTGGAGGGAGCCTCTATGGAGAATACCCTTCACAACGGGGATAATCTGATTGTGGATAAGCTGAGTTATCGTTTCCATGATCCGGAGCGTTTTGACATTATTGTATTTCCGTTTCAGTATCAGTCAAATACCTACTATATCAAACGTATCATCGGTCTGCCAGGGGAGACGGTACAGATCATGGAGGACGGCAGTATCTACATAAACGGTGAAAAACTGGAAGAGTCTTACGGACGGGAAGTGATCAAACCGGAGACCATCGGCAGAGCAGCAGATCCTATTGTACTGGAAGAGGACGAATATTTTGTCATGGGTGATAATCGTAACAACTCCAGTGACAGCCGGACCGATATGGTGGGCAACATTAAGAGAGAGGATATTATCGGAAAAGCGTGGCTGCGCATCTGGCCGCTTTCCGATTTTGGAGTATTGAAGCATCAGTGACCGGACGTCAGATGAGGGAAAACAAATGGAAAGTGCAGCAAAGATTAAAGAAACATTACAGGCAGCTTCTACGGAAAAGCTGCCTGAATTTATAGCAGAGTATGAGACGGATCCAAGAAGTGGCGTACAGAAGCTGGTGGCAAGTGCCCGGAAAAAGCTGGATGCCTTGGAAAAAGAAAAACAACGTATCGAAAATCTAAAAAAATACGAGAGAGAATATGCACAGTATTCTTATATCTGCGGGATCGACGAAGTGGGAAGAGGACCTTTGGCGGGACCGGTGGTGGCAGGTGCGGTGATATTGCCCAAGGACTGCCATATTTTGTATATTAATGATTCCAAGCAATTATCCGAAAAAAAGAGAGAAGAGCTGTATGATGTGATCACACGGGAAGCTGTTGCCTGGGCAGTTGGTTATGCTTCTCCAAAACGAATTGATGAGATCAATATTTTACAGGCAACCTATGAGGCTATGCGGGAGGCAATTGGTAAATTAACTCCTGCACCGGATCTTTTGTTAAATGATGCCGTAACGATCCCGGGGGTGAACATCAGACAGGTCCCCATTATTAAGGGAGATGCCAAGAGTATTTCCATTGGAGCGGCAAGCATTGTTGCGAAAGTGACCAGGGACCGGCTCATGGAACAGTACGCAGACGTATTTCCGGAATATGATTTTGCTTCCAACAAGGGCTACGGCAGTGCAGCGCACATTGCGGCGTTGAAGGAATACGGACCGACACCGATTCACAGACACAGTTTTATTAAGAATTTCGGCTTTTAAGGGAAATGCCGGAGGAGACAAAAAATGAAGCTGACAGGGTGGTTTACGCAGGATAAAATTGCGGATAACAACAGAATACAGATACCGGACAGTGAAAATGCGGAGCAGGCGAATCGTCAGATCCGTTCGCTGGTGCCGGGACAGACCCTGCGAGGAGAGATTGTCTCCAGGGAGGGCAGCAACGCACAGATCCGCCTGTTGCAGGATGTGCTGATCGATGCAAAGGTGGATGCGGATATCCGTCTGAATCTGGGGCAGAATATCACCTTTCAGGTAAAAAGCAATGGGCAGATTCTGAACTTAATCCCGCTGTTTACGAATATGGCAACAGAAGGAACGGTACGGAAGGCTTTGGATATGGCATCGCTTCCGGCAAATGAAAATACGGTGGCAATGACAAAGCAGCTTATGGATGCGGGGTTTCCCATTGATAAAAATACGTTGCAGCAGATCTGGCATGAGAGCAATACTTTTCCGGATGCTGAGATTATGGATATTGTAAATCTTCACAGACTGGAACTGCCGGTGACGGAAGAAAATATTTCGCAGATGGCATCCTACCGGAATCTGACGCATCAGCTGACAGAAGGAATTGCGGATGCTTCCGAAGCACTGACGGCTACATTACAGGAGATGGTAGCAGGCGGGGATGTGGAGCAGGCTGCCGGGTTATATCAGGCAATTACAGACCTGTTGCTGGCAGAAGGAGAAGTGCCCGGAGCAACGGATACGGTGCAGGCAGAGAACACACAGCCGTTACAGACCATTGTGGAGGAAAAACCGGAAATACTGCAGCCGGAAGAGATATCCGAAGAGAATATGGGCAGGCTGTCAGATACCACAGTAAAAGAAGTGGATTCGGATGAGTCAGTGACGGCACAGCTTAAGAACATACAGAAATTACTGAAGCAGGGACTGGACACAAAGGATGTGCATCTGTTACACAGGGTATTACAGGACTCTAAAGTGACGGAACTGCCGGGAAAGCTGTTACTGGACAGCTGGAGCTTACGCCCGGAAGATGTGGAGTCTCCGGAGAAGGTGGAACAGCTGTACCAGAGGCTGGGGCGGCAGCTGAAGGGATTTGCCGATGCTTTGGGAGAGAACGGACAGAGTGGCTCCCAGGTATATCAGGCGGTGTCAAACTTAAGCCGTAATGTGGATTTCTTACAGCAGATTAATCAGACCTATGCATATATTCAGCTGCCGCTTCACCTGCGGCAGGGAGAACATAAGACAGGAGAGCTTTTTGTCTACACGAACAAGAAAAATCTCGCCAAAAGAGATGGACAGGTCAGCGCACTTCTGCACCTGGACATGGAGCATCTGGGACCGGTGGATGTCTATGTGGCAATGCAGGATGTGAAAGTAACCACCAAATTCTACGTACAGAATGATGCGGTTCTGGATTATCTGGAATCTAATATGGACGTGCTGACACAGAGACTGAAAAAGAGAGGTTACGACTGTAATTGCGAGACCACACTGCGAACAGAGTTACAGCAGACCGCCCAGGCTATGGCACCGCTTGTTAAGACAGAGAGAAGTGTTCCGATAGCGAGATACGCTTTTGACGTGAGAACATAACTTCTCCATAGAAAGCAGACGCGACTGCTTGCAGGCAACGGATGCTTTCTATGAGAGAAGTAAACATACATGAGTATGTAGGACGATAGTCCGGAATACGAATGTATGTTGCGATTTCGAGAGTGCGCAGCACGGAGAAATCGTGTATGTTTAAAACTACCCGGGGGGAGAAACAATGGACGACGAAAAAAAGAAGGTAAAACAGGCGATAGCACTGGAATACGACCCTTCCGATGATGCACCGCGAGTCGTAGCCAGCGGTAAGGGAATCCTGGCAGAGAAGATTATAGAAAAGGCACAGGAAAGCAGTGTCCCGATCCATCGGGATGATAAACTGGCAGACACACTGTCCCGCCTGGATATCGGAGAAATGATTCCACCGGAATTATACGAGGTGGTGGCGGAGATCCTGATATTCGTAGATGCGGTAGACCACCGCATGGTGAAGGAGAGCGTAGCAAACGGGGGAAAACAGAAAACTTGAATACCAGACAGACGGGGAATGTGTATGAGCAGATAGCGGCAGACTATCTGGAAAAGCAGGGAATGCGGATTTTAGAGCGAAATTTTCGCAGAGGCAGAAATGGAGAGATCGACATTATCGGCAGAGACGGGAAATATCTTGTTTTCGTGGAAGTGAAATACCGTGCCGGAACAGAAAAAGGATCGGCACTGGAGGCTGTAACGCCGACAAAACAGAAAATGATCTGTGAAGTAGCGGATTATTATAGAATCCTGCATAAATATGATGAGAACACATGGGTGCGTTATGATGTAGTGGCGATACAGGGAGAACAGATCATCTGGGTTCCCAATGCTTTTTTACATCATTATCGCACAAGGAGATAGAGAATGTATCATTTAATAAGAAATAGCGGCGGGAATCCGGACGGTATACAGCAGAGAAAACAAGGAGAACTGGAATATCTGGTATTCCCGAAGTTAGAGAAGACCGGAGTTGTGGAGCATTTATTTACCACCAGAACCGGTGGTGTCAGCAGCGGAATCTACTCCACGATGAACTTAAGCTTTTCCAGAGGGGATGATCCGGAATGTGTCCGGGAAAATTACAGACGTATCGGCGAGGTGTTAGGAACCGATCCGGAACATATGGTGGCATCAAAACAGACTCATACCACCAATATCCGTCTGGTGACGGAAGCGGATCTGGGGAACGGTATTACCGAACCTTCCGCTTATGATGACGTGGATGGACTGGCGACGAATATTCCGGGAATGGCTTTGGTGACTTTTTATGCGGACTGCGTACCTTTATATTTTGTGGATCCGGTGAAGAAAGCTATCGGACTGGCACATTCCGGATGGAGGGGAACTGTGGCGGGAATGGGTGCCTGTATGGTACAATTTATGCGGGAACATTTTCACAGTGATCCGAAGGATCTGATTGCGGCCATCGGACCGTCCATCTGTGTAGACTGCTATGAAGTGAGTGAGGAAGTGGCGGAACAATTCAGAGAGGGCTTTCCGGAGGAGGTCTTACAGCCGGGGAAGGCGGATGGAAAATATCAGCTGGATCTGTGGAAGGCAAATGAAAGTATTCTGTTAAAGGCAGGGATACTGCCCAAGCATCTGACAGTGACGGATGTCTGCACCTGTCATAATCCGGAATATTTATTTTCACACCGTGCCAGCCACGGACAAAGAGGGAATCTTGCAGCATTGTTAATGCTGAAAAACAACAGTTGATAACGTTAGGTGGGAGCAGCGTGCAGACGCAGAAACGAGGGAAGTATGGCAAACATTTTAGTGTGTGACGATGACAGAGAGATCGTAGATGCGATAGAAATTTATTTGAGTCAGGACGGTTATAAGATCTACAAAGCCTATGATGGGGAGCAGGCGCTTCAGATTCTGGACAAGGAGGATATCCACCTGCTGATCATGGATATTATGATGCCGAAGTTAGACGGAATCCGGGCAACATTAAAGATTCGGGAATACAGCAGTATCCCAATCATTATTTTATCCGCCAAATCAGAGGACACGGACAAGATCCTGGGATTGAATATCGGTGCAGATGATTATATCTGCAAACCCTTCAATCCTCTGGAACTGGTGGCAAGAGTGAAGTCCAATCTGCGCAGATATACTTCACTGGGAAGCCTCACCGGGGAGAACAAGGCAATCTATCAGGTGGGAGGACTTATATTAAACGATGACACCAAGCAGGTGACGGTGGACGACGAACCGGTGAAAATGACTCCCATTGAGTACAATATTTTATTGCTTCTGATGAAGAATCAGGGACGGGTATTTTCTATCAATCAGATCTACGAAAGCATCTGGAATGAGGATGCTATCGGAGCGGACAATACGGTAGCCGTACATATACGGCATATCCGTGAAAAAATAGAAATCAATCCCAAGGAACCGAGATATCTGAAGGTGGTATGGGGTGTCGGTTATAAGATTGATAAGGAGCAGACATGAGAAAACAGACATTAAAGCGGCTGGTACTGGGACTGGTACAGCAGACGGCGGCATTGCTTCTGTTAGTTGCCATTGCTGCAGTCTTATTCAATTCTTATCTTGCAGTGGATACCGCGGACGGAACCAAAGTATATGAATTATCACCATTGGATGCAGAGACGGAATTTGAGGATTCCGTGATTTTTCATGATCTTTTTCGGAGTGCGGTATCGGACATCCTACAGCTTATGGTAATCAAGGGGGAAATCGAGACCAATGACCAGTTTGATCCCTATAAGAAGATCGATATTACAAAATTCGCATCTGCAAAAAGCGGTGGTGTGGACTGCACGGTAACGGCGGTCTATGAACTGGAAGATCTGATCAAGTGGGGAAGATACGGCGTGGAGTATACGGACCGTATCATGAGTATGTCGGATTTCGTCAATTATTTCGGACCCGTGACCTCTTCGGAGCATTTTAAACTGGATGGGGACGGACAACTGGAATTTGTGACGGAAGCAGAACAGACCGTGGAGGAACAGGAAGCGGTGCTACGGGCGATAGAAGCCATTCCGGAGAGTCAGAGGACAGATCGATTGGAGGATCTGGCATTTACTTATTTCGTGAAGGAGAGCGCGCAGGATATCCGGGTATCCAGGGAGGATGACGGAACAATTACCGTATATTTTCCCATGATCGTGAACCGGTACGCCACTGTGGACGGAGAGAAACAGCTGACTGCCCATGCAAGTAACTGGGTTGACTATATAGCGTTGCAGAACAATTTGGAACTGACGGTGAATACACTGGCTGCCAGTTACGAACAATATCAGAACTGTAACGATCTTTACCGGGAAAATGCGGGCAATCTGAAATATGCGGTCCGTATGGTGACCCCGGACGGTATTACCAGGACTTATACCAACGTATCGGAGATTGAGAACAGTTCGGATAATGAGATCACGGACTATTTTTCCGAATACAGACGTTATCTGATCTATTATCCCGACAGCCTGGAATTTACCGGTAATACCGGTATGACCGAGAGCGAGATCTATCATTATCTCAAGGAATATGATTATGCCTATCCGGATATGACACATATCTGGATCGCCGTGGATACGAATTATCCGGTGGCGGGAGACGCCTTCTATAATGCAAATGTGGTATTTCAGAGGATCGTACCGAATATATGGTATCTCATTGGTGGCGGGATCCTGTTAGTGGTTCTGTGGCTGCTTATCGGTATATATCTGACAGTGACGGCAGGTGTTGCATATGATGAAGAGGATGAACCGGTACTGTATTTGAACGGTATTGACCATGTGTGGATCGAATTTATGCTGCTTGCTTTTGTGGCATGCATCTATGCGGGAAGAATAGGCTATGATTACCTGATGGATACGGCAAACAGGGTTTACTTAAGCCATGCTGAGATTCAGGGCAGAGAATATACGAGACTGGCGGCATACGGCGTATTTGCCATCTATGGATTTACAGTCAGCATGGGATTTAATGTATTCTGGTACAGCTTCATGCGCAGGATCAAATCCCACAATATGTGGAGTGACAGTTTCCTACATTGGCTTACGAGCAGCTTCGGAAAAGCGGTACATTTTGTGGTATCCCACAGAAATTCCGCCATCAGCTCCCTGATTCCGTATAATCTGTTCCTGCTTGCCAATCTGGCGGGAATATTTGCAGTCTATCTGCTGCGGGACAGAGGAGCCTTATGGCTGCTTCCGGCACTGGCAGCCATTGTACTGGACGGTATCGTGGGTGTGCTGCGATTTAAACAGAAAGCGGAACAGATCGATATTGTGGAAGGAATACGCAGGATCCGTGACGGCGAGGTGGATTATAAGCTGGATACGGAGGCGCTTCACGGAGACAACAGGGAGATGGCGGATGCGGTAAATAACATCGGTGAAGGTATCCGTAAGGCGGTAAGTACCAGCATGAAGGACGAACAGATGAAGTCTGACCTGATCACTAATGTCTCCCATGATATCAAGACGCCGCTGACCTCCATTATCAATTATGTGGATCTGCTGAAACGCCTGAAAATCACGGAGGAACCGGCACAGAGCTATATTGCCGTACTGGACAGCAAGTCCCAGAGGCTGAAACAGTTGACAGATGACCTGGTGGAAGCTTCGAAAATCTCTTCCGGTAATATTGTATTGAATTTAGAGCCGTTAAATCTGACGGAGCTGTTGAACCAGGCAGTGGGAGAATTCTCTGACAGACTGGAGGAGAAAAAGCTGCAGATTATTTTCGACGGCAGTGACCAGCCGGGTATGATCTATGCAGACAGCCGCAGAATGTGGAGAATTATCGAGAATCTTTTTCAGAATATCTGTAAATATGCGCTGGAGGGAACCAGAGTCTACCTGGAGATGCAGGTAGAAGGCGGCAGAGTTATCGCTTCTCTTAAAAATATTTCTGACAGACCTATGAATTTAAAGGGAGAGGAATTGTCGGAGCGTTTTATCCGCGGAGACGCTTCCCGTACCACGGAAGGCAGTGGGCTTGGGCTGTATATCGCGAAGAATCTTACGCAGGCACAGCATGGAGAATTTCAGATCCGGCTAGACGGAGATCTGTTCAAGATCCTGCTTGATTTTCCGGAGTATATCCGACCGGTGGCAGAAGAGACGATAAAAGTGAACGAGGCAGATTCCGATAAGGCGGAAGAATAAGTTAAGTATAAGTTAACAGAAAAAACGCAGAAGCAAATCAGGGCTTCTGCGTTTTTATGTTAACGGTAGCTAATTTAGAAATGGAACTCGTTCATGTCCTTGCGGTTGTTGTAGGCGTCCACAATACCGTGGATCTTCTCAGTGGTAGCCATGACATTGGACAGAGAAGCATCATGGTTCATGAAATCGATCAGGGAAGCAATGAACTTACTCATGTCTGCTTCAATGAAGTAAGGTCTTGTATAGATTTCGGGAGGCAGATAGGTAAGATTCGTAGTAATGACCTTATCAAAATCGCCATGCTCGTAAGCAGCATCGAAATTCTTCAGACCATCGGTGAACAGACCAAAGGTACAGCATATATATACGCGTCTGGCATTCATTGCCTTTAACTGCTTCGCGGTATCCAACATACTTCCACCGGAGGAGATCATATCATCGATAATAATGATGTCTTTGCCATCGATATTGTCACCTAAGAATTCATGGGCAACAATAGGGTTTTTACCATTGACGATGGTGGAGTAGTCACGTCTCTTGTAGAACATACCTGTATCAACACCCAGGACGCTTGCAAAGTAAATAGCACGGTCCAAAGCACCCTCATCCGGGCTGATGACTAACAGATGATCCTTATCCACGATCATATCGTCTTCGGAATTCAACAGTGATTTTATGAATTCATAAGGGGTAGTGAAGTTATCAAAGCCGTTCAGGGGTGTGGAATTCTGAACGCGGGGATCGTGGGCATCAAAGGTGATAAAGTTGTCGATTCCCATGTCTCTTAATTCTTCCAATGCATAAGCGCAGTCCAAAGACTCTCTGCCGCTGCGGCGGTGCTGTCTGCCTTCGTAGAGGAAGGGCATAATGACATTGATGCGTCGTGCCTTACCGTTACATGCGGCGATAACACGCTTCAGATCCTGATAGTGGTCATCGGGAGACATGTGGTTGGTATAGCCGTTCATGTTGTAAGTAATACTATGATTGCACACATCGGTTAAGATGAACAGGTCTTTACCGCGGATGGTTTCACTGATCTGTGCCTTGGCTTCACCGCTTCCGAAACGGGGTACATCCACATCTACGAGATAATTACTCTCGATATAGCCGTGGAAAGCAGGATCATTTTTAACTTTGTCATTGTGGATACTCTTACGGAATTCAACCATGTAATCGTTGATACGGTGTCCCATTTTTTCTGCGGAAGGCAGAGCGATGATCTTCAAAGGAGCCACGGGCATGGCATTTTCCAGTTCATGTAAATTAGGCATGATGTCCCTCCTGGACGAGCTTTTATTGTTTGTAAAAATTAAAAATATTTCGTAAATATATTCAGAGCTTCATTCATAAAGCTGCATCTTCGATGCTTGCCTTTTGCTCAGAGTATAACAATTAATTTATATCATTATGCTAGTGACACGTCAAGGAATTTCTTGTACAATGGATAGAAGAAAGCTGGTTAGGTGGATTAAAATGAAGAAAAAAGAACATATTGTAAAAACGGTAAAGCCGGGCAGTATCGCAGAGGAACTGGAGATTGCTCCGGGAGATAAGGTACTGGCGATAGATAATACGGAGATTGAGGATATTTTTGATTATCAGTTTCTGACCCAGGATACTTATATTGAAATGCTGGTGGAGAAGCCGGATGGAGAGCAGTGGCTCTTAGAGATCGATAAGGAATTCGATGAGGACCTGGGAATCGAATTTGAGAACGGCCTGATGGATGAATACAGGCATTGTCATAACAAATGCATTTTCTGCTTTATCGATCAGATGCCGAAGGGCATGCGGGATACTTTGTATTTCAAAGATGACGATTCCCGTCTGTCTTTTTTACAGGGCAATTATGTGACATTGACCAACATGTCGGACCATGATATCGACCGGATCTGCAGATATCATCTGTCCCCCATCAATATCTCGTTCCAGACCATGAATCCCGAGCTTCGGTGTAAAATGCTGAACAATCGTTTTGCGGGAGATGCTCTGAAAAAGGTGGATACTTTAAATGCTGCGGGGATTCGGATGAACGGACAGATCGTACTGTGTAAGGGCGTGAATGACGGTAAGGAACTGGAATACAGCATTCAGAAGCTGATGGAATATCTGCCGAATGTGGAGAGCGTTTCCGTAGTGCCGGTTGGATTGTCCAAATACCGTGAGGGGCTGTATCCGTTAGAACCATTCAATGCGCAGGATGCGGGCGAGGTCATTGACCTGATCGAGAAATACCAGAAGATCTGCATGGAGAAATATGGCACCCATTTTATCCAGGCGAGTGACGAGTGGTATATCTTAGCGGGCAGAGAGGTGCCGGAGGAGGAACGTTACGATGGTTATCTGCAGCTGGAGAACGGTGTAGGCATGATCCGTCTGTTATTGGATGAGTTTCACGATGCACTAAAGAGACGTATCGTGGACAAAACTTCCGGGGCAAAGCTTCCCTGGGAAGGGACAAGGGAGATTTCCCTGGCGACGGGCAGACTGGCGTTTCCTTATTTAAAGAGAATGTCGGAAGAACTGATGCAGGAATATCCGGGGCTTCGGATCCATGTCTATGAGATCATCAATGAATTTTTCGGAGAGATGATCACTGTATCCGGGCTTCTGACCGGGCAGGATATCGTGAAGCAGTTAAAGGATAAGAACCTGGGAGAAGCGTTGTATCTTCCCCGGAATGTCCTCAGAAGCGGAGCAGATCTGTTTCTGGACGATTATACGCTTGCAGATGTGGAGGGGGCTTTACAAGTCCCTGTGAATATTGTAAAATCAAGCGGATATGATCTTGTGGACGCTTTGCTTGGAATCGCAGGTTCCGGGCAGAACTAAGATATCAGAAGTAAGAATGGAGGAAATTATGGCAAAGAGAAAATCCAAGCCCATCGTTGCGGTGGTGGGACGCCCGAATGTAGGTAAATCCACCCTGTTCAATGCATTGGCTGGCGAAAATATATCTATCGTAAAAGATACGCCCGGTATTACCAGAGACCGTATTTATGCGGATATCCATTGGCTGGATATGACATTTACCCTGATCGACACCGGCGGTATCGAGCCGGACAGCAAGGATGTGATCCTGTCCCAGATGAGAGAGCAGGCGGAGATCGCCATGGAGACGGCGGATGTGATCATTTTCCTGGTAGATGTGAAGCAGGGGCTGGTGGACGCTGACTCCAAGGTGGCGGACATGCTGCGCCGTTCCCACAAGCCGGTGGTACTGGTAGTCAACAAGGTGGACAGTTTCCAGAAGTATATGGCGGATGTTTACGAATTCTACAATCTGGGCATCGGCGATCCCCATCCGATCTCTGCGGTGAACCGTCTGGGAATCGGTGATATGTTAGAAGCTGTAACCGAATATTTTGATAAGGAACAGGCAGAGGAAGAGGAGGATGACCGCACCCGCGTGGCTATCGTCGGTAAACCTAACGTAGGTAAGTCTTCCCTGATCAATAAGCTGCTGGGTGAGAACCGTCTGATCGTATCCGATATCGCAGGTACTACCAGAGACGCGGTGGACACCGAGATCACTTATAACGGCAAGGAATATGTCTTCATTGATACTGCGGGACTCCGTCGTAAGAATAAGATCAAGGAAGAGCTGGAGCGTTACATGATCGTCCGTACTGTCAGTGCCGTGGAGCGTGCGGAGGTCGTGGTACTGATGATCGATGCGGAAGAAGGCGTTACGGAGCAGGATGCGAAGATCGCCGGAATCGCACATGAGAGAGGCAAAGCGACGATCATTGTAGTGAATAAGTGGGATGCCATCGAAAAAGACGACAAGACCATTTACAAATTTACGGAAAAGGTGCGCAATACCTTATCCTTCATGCCTTATGCGGAGCTTCTGTTTGTCTCTGCGAAGACGGGTCAGAGACTGCCCAAGCTGTTCGAGACCATCGATATTGTCAGCGAGAACCACGCCATGCGTGTGGCTACCGGTGTGCTCAATGAGATCATGGCAGAGGCTGTGGCAATGCAGCAGCCCCCTTCTGATAAGGGTAAGAGACTGAGATTGTACTATATTACCCAGGTAGCGGTAAAACCGCCTACTTTCGTGATCTTTGTAAACGATAAGGAGCTGATGCATTTCTCCTATACCAGATATATTGAAAATCAGATCCGAGAGACCTTTGGGTTCAAGGGGACTCCCCTCAGATTTATCATCAGAGAACGAAAGGAAAAAGATCAATAATGGAACGTGTTATCTGTTTACTCATCGGCTATGTATTTGGACTGTTTCAGACTGCATATTTTTATGGCAAGACAAAGGGAATCGATATCCGTAAGTACGGAAGCGGCAATGCCGGTACCACCAATGCCTTAAGAGTATTGGGAACGAAAGCGGGACTGATCGTGTTTGCGGGAGACTGTTTAAAATGTATCATCGCCGTATGTATCACCAGAGCCTTATTCAGTACCGGACATCCGGAGAATATTTATCTGCTGTGCCTGTACACCGGCGCAGGAGCCATTATCGGACACAACTTTCCGTTCTATATGGGATTTAAGGGCGGAAAGGGTATCGCTGCCACCGCAGGACTGATCCTGTCTTTCCACCCCTATTTTATCGTGATGGGTGTGGTACTGTTTTTTGGAGCTTTTCTGACCACACATTATGTGTCTCTGGGATCACTGCTGGTATATGCTGGATTTATGATCCAGATGGTAGTCTGCGGACAGATGGGACTGTTCGGTGCCATGCCGCAGTCACAGCTGTATGAGATGTATGCAATTACTGCATTTCTCACGGTTATGGCATATTGGAAGCACAGACAGAACATTGTCCGTCTGCTTCACGGGAACGAGAGGAAGACTTATCTGTTCAAGAAAAAGGCAACAGAAGCGCAGACAGAAATATCCGGGGAGGATAAATAAGCTATGGCAAAAGTATGTATATTGGGCGGCGGAAGCTGGGGCATCGGTCTGTCAGTGGTATTACATAAGAACGGACATGAGGTGACGGTATGGTCTGCAGTTCCCGCAGAGATTCAGATGCTTCAGGAGAAGCACGAACACAAGATGCTGCCGGGAGTAAAGCTCCCGGAGGATATGATCTTTACTACGGATGATAAATCTGCGATCGAGGGTAAGGATCTGTTAGTTATGGCAGTGGCAAGCTCCTACACCAGAAGCACGGCACACCGCATCAGCCCGCTGGTGGCGAAGGGACAGAGAATCGTCAGCGTCTCCAAGGGAATCGAGGAGCATACCCTGATGACCCAGGCACAGATCATCGAAGATGAGATCCCCCAGGCACAGGTAGCGGTACTGTCCGGACCGACGCACGCGGAGGAAGTCAGCCGTGGTATCCCCACGACGATCGTAGCGGGTTCTAAGAGTAAAAGCTGTGCGGAATATGTGCAGAATCTGTTCATGAACGAGGTGTTCCGTGTCTATACCAGCCCGGATGTACTGGGCATTGAACTGGGCGGTGCTCTGAAAAACGTAGTAGCGCTGGCTGCCGGTATTGCCGACGGACTGGGCTACGGAGACAATACGAAGGCAGCACTGATCACCAGAGGCATTACCGAGATCGCCAGACTTGGTACTGCCATGGGTGGTAATTTCGAGACCTTCTGTGGTCTGACCGGTATCGGAGATCTGATCGTGACCTGCGCCAGTATGCATTCCCGTAACCGTCGTGCCGGTATCCTGATCGGGCAGGGCAAGTCCTACGAGGAAGCAATGAAGGAAGTTCAGATGGTGGTAGAGGGCGTGTATTCCGCCAAGGCTGCCATGGAACTGTCGAAAAAATATGAGGTTCAGCTGCCTATTATTGAGCAGGTAAATGAAGTGCTCTTTGACGGTAAGCCTGCGGATCAGGCCGTAAAAGAACTGATGCTTCGTGACAAGAAGCTGGAAGTATCCCATCTGCCCTGGCCTGAAGAATAAATCGTGAGAATCGATCATATTTTTGGTGTTGACAGAAAAACGCAAACTGGCTATAATAAGCTCATGTTTAGCGCAAACATATGATAAGAAGAATGCAATGAAGGGAAGAAGTACTGTTCCTCCACTTCTGACAGAGAGTAGCCGGCAGGTGAGAGGCGCACAGAAGCAGAGCAGGAATACATCCCGGAGCAGCCGGTGGAAAGAGAAGGATCAGAAGATTTTTATCAGAGGATCCCGAACGAGTAGATCAGGACGGCAGGCCCCGATATCGGTCGAAGTATTGATAGATACTTACTGAGCTGTCAGATGTGAGTCTGGCGGGAACATTAGGTGGTAACACGAGTGATCAAGCTCGTCCTTTTGAAAAGGGGCGGGCTTTTTTAGTGCCTTTGGAGCCGATTCCCGAAAAATGCAAAAAGGTATACAGAGTAAAAGAACCCAAAAAGGAGAAGAGAAAATGACAGTATTTGATGAATTAAAAGCAAGAGGACTGCTGGCACAGCTGACAGATGAAGAGGAGATCAAGGAACTGATCAATAACGGAAAGGCTACCTTCTACATCGGTTTTGATCCTACTGCAGACAGCCTTCACGTGGGACATTTCATGGCCCTGTGCCTGATGAAGAGAATGCAGATGGCAGGCAACAAGCCCATCGCTCTGATCGGTGGAGGAACTGCAATGATCGGTGATCCCTCCGGCAGAAGCGATATGCGTACCATGATGACCAAGGAGACCATTCAGCATAACGTAGACTGCTTCAAGAAGCAGATGAGCCGTTTTATTGATTTTGGCGACGGTAAGGCACTGATGGTCAATAATGCGGACTGGCTGCTGAATCTGAACTATGTGGAACTGTTAAGAGATGTGGGAGCACACTTCAGTGTTAACCGTATGCTGACCGCAGAGTGCTACAAGCAGAGAATGGAGAAGGGCTTAAGCTTTTTAGAGTTCAACTACATGATCATGCAGAGCTTTGACTTCCTGACCTTATACCAGAAATACGGCTGCAACATGCAGTTCGGTGGTGATGATCAGTGGAGCAACATGTTAGGAGGCACCGAGCTGATCCGCAGAAAGCTGGGTAAGGATGCTTATGCCATGACCATCACCCTGCTGTTAAATTCCGAGGGTAAGAAGATGGGTAAGACCCAGAAGGGTGCCGTATGGCTGGATCCCAACAAGACTACACCTTTCGAGTTCTACCAGTACTGGAGAAATGTATCGGACGCTGATGTCCTGAAGTGCCTGCGCATGCTGACCTTCCTGCCTCTGGAGCAGATCGATGAGATGGACAAATGGGAAGGAAGCCAGTTAAATCAGGCGAAGGAAATTCTGGCATACGAACTGACCAATCTGGTACATGGCGAGGAAGAGGCTAAGAAGGCACAGGAGAGTGCAAGAGCACTGTTTACCGGCGGCAACGCCGCAGAAATGCCTACCAGTGAGCTGACAGAGGCAGACTTTACTGATGGTAAGATTGATATTCTCGGTGTTCTGGTGAAATCCGGACTGTCCGCATCCCGCAGTGAAGCAAGACGTGCCGTAGAACAGGGCGGTGTTGTCGTAGCGGATGAAAAGGTTACAGATGTGAAGACCGCTTACGATCCCGAGCAGTTTGACGGAGAGGGTCTGGTAGTCCGCAGAGGTAAGAAGAACTTCAAGAGAGTCGTTATGAGCAAATAAATACAGGATTCTTCAGACAGGATCTTCCGTAAAATACGGAGGGTCCTGTTTTTATTTTACAGGCAAATCTCCTTTGGAGAACCGTAGAATTGATACATGCCTATTTTATTCTGGACGAAACTGAGACTTGAACGGATATAGTTGATCATTTTCTGCAAAAAACAGTTACTTTCTGCAAAAGATATTGTTTGTAATGAAAAAAATATTACTATTTAGATAAAGAGATATATAAATATTAAAGTGTTTTGCAAAAAGTCATGAGTAGGCGGATGTGTTGCAGAGTTTATTTATGCAGAGGGATATTCTGCGGAGCATACACACATGTGCCAGTAATGAAAGCACTCATTCAGCCAATGTTCTATTTTTAGAAATTTATAATGGAAAAATGTTATCGAATTTTCCGTTATAGTTAGTAATAATGAAAGGAGACAAAAATGTCTAAAAAATATTTGCTGATCAGCATTGGAATTATTGTAATAGTTATTTTTAGTATATGCATAAAGTGTGGGAAAAATGATTTGCCAACGACCTCTATGATGGACGCCGAAAGAATTTTGCAAGAGTACTTGAAAAGTGCTAATCAATGGGAAGAAGAGTATAGTCTTGAACCAACCGATCCGGTTGTTGGTGAAATTGATAATAATGAAGTGTATAGATTCGAAGTAAGATATAAAGAAAATGTTGAGGAGGTTGGAAGCAGACTGATTAATAACTATGCAATAACGATGGATGGAAAGACTATTTTTTTGTATGATCCCGCAAACGATCAGTGGATTATTCAAAAATGAATATAAGCAGATAATAATGAAGACTGAAAACATATCTATGGTTTTCAGCCTTCATTTTATTATCAAAAATTAATATAATGTAATTTTCAACTTCCTGTGATAAATATTTGAGTTCTTCCAAGCTATTGATTTTGAATTTCAGTCGTACTAATATGACATTACAGAGTGCAAAAATGATATATCAGGCTTGCTATTCTGACTTATATCAAATAATTGGAAAGTATAGATAGTCTTATTCTAAAGAATTTCTTATTTGTTTTCAAAATAATTATTGTAGCATAAACGAAAAACAGACGATATTGCCACCCATATAGTAAAAAAGTAAGGGAAAGGGGAAATTATGTTACGAATAGCAATATGTGATGATGAAAAGTTGTTTAGAGAAAATATTAAAAAATATGTATTAAAATATTTATCCGAAAAGGATATTTCATCCGAAATTGATATGTTTAATTCGGGGAAAGAATTACTTGGCTTGGGGACAGATTTACTTGGCTATAATATTATTTTTCTCGACATTAATATGGATGAGATAGATGGAATTATGACTGCACACAAAATTAGAGAGTATAGTATGGATATATATATTGTATTTGTAACTGCTTACGTAAATTATTCATTAGAAGGTTATAAGGTAGATGCGACAAGATATTTATTGAAGAATACTATTAATTTTGATGAGTCTATATATGAGTGTATGGACACAATTTTACATAAAATGAATTACATTGTATTAAAAAAGTATTTTAAATTTAACGAATGTGAAAAAAATGTACAGGTTGATAGGATACTATATATAGAAAGCAGATTGCATAAACTTGAGTTTCATATTATGGAAGATAAGGTTTTGATATATACATTGTATGCAACATTAAATGATATGGAAAGGGAAATGATGGAATATAAATTTATAAGGATTCATCAGAGTTTTCTGGTAAATCTAAAACATATAAAGAGTATTACAGGCTATAGTGTAATACTGAATAACAATCAGAAACTTGTTGTACCAAGAGCAAGGTATAAGGATGTTAAAAGTGCATTTATTGCATATAAAGGAGAAGTGTAATTTATGTTTACATATTTTTTTAGTTTAGCAATAATTGCATTTGAAGTTATTTGCTGCAAAATATTTTTTGAAAGTTTTTGCGATAGCTCTGGGGAAAATAGAAAGTATAAAAGAACAATATTATTAGTTTTGTTGATTGCAATTTATTATATATGCGGGTTTACATTATCAAAATGGATTGTCCTTAAGCAACTATGTGCAATAATGTCAACTGCTATTATCATGCGATTCTATTTTGAAATAAGCTTAGTAAAGTCTGCGGTGTTTGCAATATTATATCAAGGATTATTGATGTTAGTGGATTATTTAGTTTATGCAGGAAATAGTGCAATCGTATCCAGAGAGGGAATAGTAACTCAAGAATATGCACTTGAGGGGAATTTAATTATTATTTTTAGTAAAGTTATTTCTTTTCTTTGCATCATACTAATAAAAAAACAATTTGGCAAAAAGTCAACAGAAGTACTGACAGACGCCGAATGGACAAAGTTCCTTTTTTTTCCTGTATTTACTATTATTACAATAATTACATTACTAATGGAATTTCAATATACTGAAAATGAAATGCAAGCAAATGCTTTATATTCTATTTCGTTTGGAATGGTGGTAATGAATGTATTTGTATATTATTTAATTAATGATATAGTCATTCGGGATGCAAAGCTGCATGAAAAGGAAATGCTTGAATTGCAGGTTAAAAATCAGATTCAGATGTATCGATCTGTTTCGGAAAACTTTGACATACAAAAAAGAAAATCGCACGAATTTAAAAATCAAATATTGTGTATAGAAGCGTTGCTCAAAGACAAAGAATATGATCGGGCAGTAGATTATGTTAGTAAAATCAGTAAGGGCTTTTTCAAAGAGCGAAATGCAATAAACACGAATCAAGTAGTAGTAAATGCAATTTTAAATACAAAATATGAAGAAGCTATTAACAAGCATATAGTCTTTGTCTTTAAAGTTAATGATTTATCTAACATAAAAATGGAAGATGAAGATTTGGTTGTGATTTTGGCTAATCTGTTAAACAATGCAATTGAAGCCTGCGAAAATTGCATTGGTAAAAAAGTAATTAAGTTCAAGTTTATGATGGAAGAACAGATGATAATTTTATCAGTAAAAAATACATGTAATCAAATGATTATATATCATAATAATGAAATCACTACTACTAAAATGATAAATCAGGATGAGCATGGTGTAGGAATAAAAAACATTATAAGAATTGTGGAAAAATATAATGGGGAATATGTAATTCAAAATGATGAAGATCAATTTTACTTTTCTATTATTATACCTTTATGAAGAAAAAACATTAGGTAATCAAAGGGATATTATTGAGTCCTATTAATTAGAAGGTGATTCAAGGAGGAGATTTGTTGTCAATTTCTGCAATAAATGTTCACTTTCTGCAGAAATGATTGAACAGGCAAAAAAATTTGATATGATTTTATAAAAGGGGGCATAGATGTGGTTGAAATGATAGTCGGCTCCATAGTAGATGAGATGGAAAAAGACAATTATTTTGAATAGATATTTAAGTGATTGTCCATACATAAGGTTGGTACTATTTAATGAAAAAGATATCTATATTGTGCTGAATGAGCACAATATAGATATTTTTTTATTGATATTTTTCTTGCTTTTACGGAGCCGGTATGGTTTAATATGGTTAGTGTGTTAAAAAAATATCAAAAGGCGGTAATGTGATATGAGCAGCATGAGAGGGATCGATACTCCGGTAAGACAGCGGAGAAGAAGGGTATTTAAGGAAGTGGCTAATCTGGCTTACAATTCCAAGAATCTGAAAGATGATATGGAGGCGCTGCCTTATAAGATCGTAGACTATGAAGAGTCGGAGTTCTGGGAGAGCGTCTATCGTGACAGAGCGATCATCCGTGAGCGCATCCGTTTGGCCATGGGTATGAGCTTACGCCCGGAGAACCGTGAGCATCCCGGACATCTGACACAGGGACTGGAAGAGAGTAATATCGATGAAAAATATTATGAGCCCCCTCTGATGCAGGTCATTCCGTCGGCTTGTAATGCCTGCCCGGAGAACCGTTATGAGGTGACCAGCTCCTGCATGGGGTGCCTGGCACATCCCTGCCAGAGTGTTTGTCCCAAGGGTGCGATTTCTATGAAAAACGGCAAGTCTGTTATTGATCAGGAAAAATGCATCAAGTGCGGAAAGTGTCGTGAAATCTGCCCTTATGATGCAATCTGTCACAAAGAGCGTCCCTGTAAGGCTGCCTGCGGTATTGGAGCTATCACATCTGATCATTTGGGAAGAGCCGTGATCGACAATGAGAAATGTGTATCCTGCGGTCAGTGTATGGTAAGCTGTCCTTTTGGAGCGATTGCTGACAAGTCTCAGATCTTCCAGTTGATCCGTGCCATGCAGTCCGGCCGGAAGATCATAGCCCAGGTAGCACCTGCATTTGCCGGACAGTTTGGCCCGAAGGTGACACCTGAGATGTTCAAGACAGCGTTGAAGGAATTGGGGTTTGCGGATGTCTATGAGACAGCGTTGGGCGCTGACATGGGATGTATGGCGGAAGCGGAGCACTACGTGAAGGAGGTTGCTACCGGTAAGCAGCAGTTTGCCCTGACCTCCTGTTGTCCTTCCTGGTCTGTGATGGCGAAGAATCTGTTTCCTGAGACCATTGATAAGATCAGTAATGAATTGACACCTATGGTTGCAACAGCCCGTCTGATCAAACAGGAACATCCGGATGCATCCGTAGTATTCATTGGCCCCTGCGCTTCCAAGAAGCTGGAAGCCAGCAGACGTACCGTTCGTTCCGATGTAGACTTTGTTATCACTTTTGAGGAACTGACCGGTATGTTCGAAGCTAAGGGAATCCTGTTGGATGAGATCAAGGCCATGGATGAGATGAAGGATGCTACCGCAGCCGGAAGAGGTTACGGCGTGGCAGGCGGCGTTGCCAATGCTATCAAGGAGTGTATCGAACAGTATTATCCGGGAACACCGGTGAACATTCAGCATGCGGAGAGCCTGGCAGAATGTAAGAAAGCCCTGCTCCTTGCCAAAGCCGGTAAGATGAACGGCTGCCTGATCGAGGGTATGGCCTGCCCCGGAGGCTGTATTGCCGGAGCCGGCACCAACATTGCTATTCCCGTAGCAGCGAGAGCCGTGGACAAGTTCAAGAACGAAGCAGAGAAGAAAGTACCTGATGAAAGTGTGGATCAGGAAATGGTGGAACTGGAAAAAGAATAAACACAGGACAGAAATTTTGCCTAGAAAGGGAATCATCACAGAAGCGTGATGGTTCCTTTTTTATGGCCTGTAAATTAGCTATTGTTATTTTAACAAAGATACTATAAAATATCGTGGAGAACTTTTAGGAGAAACAGATTATGAACATTCAGGATAGTATTATTTTTTTCATGGAAATCTTAGGAACCATCGCTTTCGCCGCGTCAGGCGCCATGGTGGGGATCCGAAAACGAATGGATATTTTCGGCATCTGCGTGTTGGGCGTAGTGACAGCAGTGGGAGGAGGTATGACCAGGGATGTGATCCTGGGGAAATTGCCTTCGGCACTGGAAAAGCCGGTGTATGTTGTGGTATCAGTGATTACGTCACTGGCGATTTTTATACTGCTGTATATCAAACATGATCTTTTAAGTGGCAGACTGGGAACTTTTTATGACAAGGCCATGCTGATCATGGATTCCGTAGGCCTGGGAATCTTTACATCCCTGGGTGTGATGTCGGGAATTGATAATGGATATCCTGATAATTCCTTCTTGCTGGTGTTTATAGGAATGCTTACCGGTGTAGGCGGCGGTCTGATGCGTGACATGATGGCAGGGGAGGAACCCTACATCTTCGTAAAGCATATTTATGCCTGTGCATCCCTCGTGGGAGCACTGGGCTGCGTGTGGATATACAGAGAATGGGGAAGACTTCCGGCGGTATTTATCGGAGCTTTCATTGTCATGGCGATCCGTTTCCTGGCAGCACATTACAGATGGAATCTTCCCCATCCGAAATCCTTGTCTTAACTGTTGCAGTTTTTGAAAAAAGGCGGTAGAATAAATAAGAGGTCTGCCCGGGAGATGGTGGACAGGAATATATAAGCAGGAAAGCGTATACCGGAAGACAGTAGCCCGGATATGGATGGATTCCCTGCGGAAATGAGGAGAAAATGACAAAGATCAGAACAAGATACGCACCCAGCCCTACCGGTAAAATGCATGTAGGTAATCTGCGGTCCGCATTATATGAATTTTTGATTGCAAAGCATGCCGGCGGAGATTTCATGCTCCGTATCGAGGATACCGACCAGGAGCGCTATGTGGAAGGCGCTACCGAGATCATCTATCGTACCCTGGAGAAGACCGGACTGGTACATGATGAGGGACCCGATAAGGACGGCGGCTACGGTCCTTACGTACAGAGTGAGCGTATGAAGACCGGTATCTATATGAAATATGCCAAGGAGCTGATCGATAAGGGCGAGGCATACTATTGCTTCTGTGATAAGGAGAGACTGGCTTCCCTGAAGACCGAGGTGGTGGACGGTAAGGAGATCACCGTATACGACAAGCACTGTCTGTCTCTGTCCAAGGAAGAAATCGAGGCAAATCTCGCTGCTGGCAAGCCTTTTGTCATCCGTCAGAACAACCCCAAGGAAGGAACTACAACATTCCATGATGAGTTATACGGAGACATTACCGTAGATAATTCCCAGCTGGATGATATGATCCTGATCAAATCCGACGGCTATCCTACTTACAATTTTGCTAACGTAGTAGATGACCATACCATGAATATCACGCATGTGGTACGAGGCAACGAATATTTGTCCTCCTCCCCGAAGTATGTGCGTCTGTATGATGCTTTCGGCTGGCAGGTGCCGGTATATATCCATCTGCCCCTGATCACCGATGAGAACCACAAGAAGCTGTCTAAGAGAAGTGGACATGCTTCCTTCGAGGACCTGATCGATCAGGGATTCATTACCGAGGCAATTGTCAACTATGTGGCACTGCTGGGATGGAGCCCGGAGGATAATCGTGAGATCTTTTCTCTGGACGAACTGATCAAGGAGTTTGACTATCATCGTATCAGCAAGTCTCCCGCAGTTTTCGATATTGTAAAGCTGCGCTGGATGAACGGCGAGTACCTGAAGGCTATGGACTTCGATAAATTCTACGAGATGGCAGAACCTTATCTGAAGAAAGCGATCAGTAAGCCCTTAGATTTTAAGAAGATTGCAGCCATGGTAAAGACCCGAATTGAAGTATTCCCGGATATCGCCGGACTGGTAGATTTCTTCGAGGAGCTTCCGGAGTACGATGTGGCAATGTACACACATAAGAAGATGAAGACTACCGCAGAAAGTTCTCTGGAGGTATTAAAAGACCTGCTTCCGATCCTGGAGGCGCAGGAGGATTACAGCAATGACGGGCTGTATCAGGCTCTTGTAAAATATGTGGAGGAAAAGGGCTGCAAGAACGGTTATGTGATGTGGCCGATTCGTACCGCTGTATCCGGCAAGCAGATGACACCTGCCGGTGCTACGGAGATCATGGAAGTCCTGGGCAAGGAGGAATCTCTTGCAAGAATCCGCAAAGGAATCGAATTATTACAGGCAAATGTCTGATCTTACAAATTATAATCCCTCCCAGCGGGAGGCTGTGACGTTCGGAGAGGGTCCGCTTTTGGTACTGGCGGGCCCGGGCTCCGGCAAGACATTTACCATTACACAGAGAATCCTCTATCTGATCCATGAGAAACAGATCCCGCCACAGAAGCTTTTGGTAATCACTTTTACCAGAGAAGCGGCGGTCTCCATGAGACAGCGTTTTTTACAGATTTCTCCACAACATACCACCGTCAACTTTGGAACATTTCATTCTTGTTTTTATCAGATACTGCTCAGATCGGGCAGAGTTTCACCAGGTAATATTTTAAATGAAAAACAGAAAAAGGAACTGATTTATCCGGTTCTGAAAAAAATAAAAGCACACAACGCATTGTCCGCCACAGACTTGCCGGAGCTGGCGAAAAACCTTCTCACAGCAATCGGTTATTATAAAAATACCGGCGATCTGCAAAGCAGTATGGACAGACTTCCGGAAGAATGGAAGAATGACTTTGCACAGGTTTATTCCGGGTATGAGGAAGCGAGAAAAAGAATCCGGGGACTGGATTTTGATGACATGCTGAAGGAATGTGAGGAACTTCTGCAAAAAGATGACGCATTGCGGGCCTACTGGCAGAATCTTTTTTCTTATATTTTAATTGATGAATTTCAGGATATTAATTATAGACAGTATTGCATTGTGCGGCTACTGGCCCAGAAGCATAAAAATGTATTCGCAGTGGGAGATGATGATCAGGCGATTTACGGGTTCCGTGGAGCTAAACCTGCCTGCATGAAGCAGTTTGTACAGGAATTCGGGGCAAAACAGATCATACTTTCGACGAATTACCGCAGCCATCAGGATATTGTGGAAGCATCCCTGGCGGTGATAGCGGAGAACAGTGATCGATTCCCAAAGAATCTGGAACCTTGTGAAGCCAACAGGCGGCACTTGGGCAAGATGGATAAAAAGAATTATCATGTTAGAATTCGGGAGTTTAGTGGTGCTAAGGAACAACTGCAGTTTCTGATGCGACAATTAAAGGATCGGACAGAGGGAGAGACTTATGGGATCTTGTTTCGTACCAACCTGGCAATGCAGAGCGTGGCAGCCGGTCTGACCAGGGAAGGAATTCCGTTTTCCATAAAAGAACATGGGAAAAATATTTATGACCATTTTATTGTACAGGATATTCTTGCATATCTTCGGATAGCGCAGGGGACGGCGGCGAGAGCGGATTATCTGCGAGTGGTCAATAAGCCGTTTCGGAATATTTCGCGAGAGGCATTTGGAGGTGAGGTATCCCTGCAGGCACTGGAACACTACTATGCGGATCTGATGAGACAAACAGGGTCTGGCTATCTGCGAAGTGCTTACGATGCCGTACGACTATTAAGGCGACAGATGGAATTCGTGAAAAATACAGATCTGAAGCTGGCAGTATGGTTCCTACGAAAAGCCTGTGGATACGAGAATTATCTGCAACAGAGACAGAGGATGGAACAGACGGAAGAATGGATGGAGATTTTAGATTTTATCACGGAGGAAGCAGGGCAGTATAAAACGTTGCGGGAATGGCAGGAAGCACAGGAAGTTTACAGAGAACAGCTGCAAAAGGAAAATGAGCATCATCCTAAGAAGGGCAGGGAAGAAAGCGCAGATTGCCAGATCCGTTTACTTACCGTGCATGCATCCAAAGGACTGGAATTCGATCACGTGTGGATCCCGGACTGTAATGAGAAGACATTTCCTCATGGCAATGTACAGGATACGGAACACCTTGAAGAAGAGCGAAGGATCTTCTATGTGGCAATGACCAGAGCAAAAAAAGACCTGGAACTTCTCTGCCTTACAGGTACAGCAGAGCGTCCCAGGTTCCCATCCAGATTCCTTATTCCTCTGAATCGTTATCGTCGATGATCTCATCGAATTCACAACTGTCCAGATACTCGTCAAAAGCATCGGCAACTCTTTCGTAGACATCATCATCTTCAATGTATTCGAGAACAGGCTCTTCATTCGGGTCATCCGGATTCTCGGCATATCCGTAGAACCATACTTCTCCGTCTTCGTTTTCGCCGTCTTCATCCAGAGGCAGAAGCACGATATAATCCTTAGCCTCCACGGTGAGAATGGTGATGATCGCACAGTTTACGACAGTGCCATCTTCCAGTTCCAGCTCAACGGTCATCTCTTCATCTTCATAACTTTCTTTTTTACCCATGGGAATCCTCCTGTGATGTTTTTTGGGTGTAACAGTACTTTGTTCCTTTATTATAACCGTTTACGGATATTCTTGCAATGCTTGTTTTTCTTAAGGTTACCGACTATAATAAAATAGTGAGAAAAGACAAATCAGCCAGAAGATGGAGTGTAGCAATGACAGAAAGAAAGCATGCAATAAAGCCGTATCCGCTGGGAGCATACCCGGAGGACGGAGCGATACGTTTCGCTTACGCGTCCGGGAAAAAGGATTGCGGCATTATCCTATATGACAGAGAGAGCGGTAAAAAATTACACAAAATCCCATTCTGCCGAGAAGAGCGGATGGGAAATGTCTACTGCAAATACCTGGAACTGGATCCTAAACAGATCGGATATCAGTTCTATGAAGAGGAACGGATCGTGCCGGATCTGCATGCACGGGGCTTTTTAAATAAGCCTGTTTACGGAAAAATACGAAAAAATGGCAATCGCATTGCGGTATTTCCCGGAGAGGATTTCGACTGGGAGCAGGATGAACACCCGATGCTTTCCTATTGTGAGAGCGTATGTTATTGCATGCATGTCCGTGGCTTTACCATGCATGCTTCCTCCAAGGTGGCACACAGAGGCACCTTTGCAGGAATTGCGGAGAAACTGGATTATCTGCAGGAAATCGGCATCACGACGGTGGAAATGCAGCCTGTTTATGAATTTGATGAGACTCCGGAAGAGGTGCTCCCGAAGACATCCGCAGATATGGCAGCCACAGCAGGAGAAAATGGAGGAGAATTCCCCGGTTACCTTGTACTGAACTACTGGGGTTACCGGGAGGGCTTTTATTATGCACCGAAAGCCTCCTATGCGGCAGGAGAAGATGCGGCGACGGAATTCAGACAACTGGTGAAGGAATTCCATAAGCGCAGGATGGAAGTGATCTTACAGTTTTATTTCCCCAAAGGGATGGATGTGACAGAGATCGGGAATATTTTACGGTTCTGGGTATTAACTTATCATGTGGATGGGTTCCATCTGATGGGAGAGGTACCGGCACAGGCATTGGCAGGAGACCCTGCACTGCGAGATACCAAACTGTGGTATTACGATTTTGATGCAGCGAAGCTCTACGATCCGGCACAGAAGCCGGAGTATCGGAATCTTGCGGAATACCGGGACGATTATCTGTACACCATGCGCAGATTTTTAAAAGGCGATGATAACATGCTTTCGGGCGTCTTGTATGAGATGCGCCATATTCCTGCCAATATGGGACGGATCCATTATTTGTCCAATTATTACGGATTTACCCTGATGGATATGGTGTCTTATGACCATAAGCATAACGAAGCCAACGGCGAGGGCAATCGGGATGGTAACGATTATAATTGCAGCTGGAACTGTGGTGAGGAAGGTACCTCCCGACGCAAAAAAGTGCTGGCTCTCCGGCAAAAACAGTTACAGAATGCATTTTGTATGCTGTTATTGACCCAGTCCACGCCGCTGATCTTCATGGGAGACGAATTCGGTAATTCCCAACAGGGAAATAACAATCCCTACTGTCAGGATAATAAAATTACCTGGCTGAACTGGCAGGATAAGGAGAAAAATGCCGGACTGCTGGCTTTCTGGAAACAGATGATCGCTTTCCGTAAGGCACATCCGATCCTGCATCCGGAGGAAGAGCTTCGGATCCTGGATACGTTATCCTGTGGTTATCCGGATCTGTCCTACCACGGACAAAATGCATGGAGACCTCAGACAGAGAGTTATAACAGGCACGTGGGCATGATGTATTGCGGAAAATATGCAAAGACCAAGGCAGGTGCAGATGATTCTTTTCTCTATGTAGCCATGAATATGCATTGGGAACCTCAGAAGCTGGCATTTCCCAAGCTTCCGAAGGGTATGGAATGGAAATTGGTTTTAGCGACGGAAGAAGCAGGGAACATCCTGACAGCGCAGGATAGAGAAGAACAGATGGCTGATCAGACGAGAACCATAGCCCCCAGGAGCATTGCCGTCTACGAAGGCGTGATGGGAATATCACAGGATAAGGGAAAAAGTACCGGTAAGAGCCGGAAAAAGAAATCGGAAGCTTCTGAAGAAAGATGATAGAACGAAATGAATATCTGGAAACATTTTAAAACGATCACACACCATAAGGTTCTGGTGGCAAAGGGCTGCTTTAAGGTAGGTCTGTATAAACAGGGACTGTTACACGATATGTCGAAATATAGCCCCACAGAGTTCTGGGTAGGAGCAAAGTATTACCAGGGTGACCGCAGCCCCAACAACGCGGAGAGGGAGGATATCGGTTATTCCAGTGCCTGGCTGCACCACAAGGGCAGGAACAAGCATCATTACGAATACTGGATCGATTACAGTATGCAGGCATTACCGGGCGGAATGGCACCGGTACCCATGCCGGATCGTTATATTGCGGAGATGATCATGGACCGGATCGCTGCCAGTAAGGTTTACATGGGAGACAAATATACGGACAGATCACCGTTAGATTACTATTATCGGGGCACAGATAAGGCACCTATCCATCCTAAGACAAAGGCAAAGCTTCTGTATGTGCTGGAAATGCTGGCAGAACAGGGCGAAGAGAAAACCTTTCAATTTATCAAAGAGGAACTGGTACAGCATAAACGATGTATGGACTGGCACCAGCTGGAAAAAGCGGAATAGAATAGTAAATAAACAGTGGTAAGTAGAGGATCCTATGAACTGTATCATTCTGTTATTATTACTATTTTGTGGTGGAAATTCCTGTGGCAACAACAATTCCTGTGGCAGTTCGAATGCCTGCGGTGCCCGTCGTCTGGAAGATGCGGGGTGCTGTGGAGACAGAGACCGCAGACCGCTAAGACCGGATTTTCCGAATTTTACACCGGTGGACGATCCGGCATTTTCCAGAAGAAATGACGGGAAATGTGAGACCTGCGGATGTGAACAGAACTCCTGAAATATGGGAAGATCAAAAGCCCTCAGGCTGTACCTTCAGCTTGAGGGCTTTTCTTTGCTTTATATAGAATTAATTGGACATAACTTCTTTCCAGTATTTGTTGAAAAGCTCTTCGCCGTCCTCACCGAGGTACAGGAAGGTCTCCAGATTGTTATACTGTGTCAGATCCGGGAAAGCGATGGGAGAGTTCTTCAGGTCCTCGTCCTCGATCAGTTCTCTTGCAGCAGTATTGGGGGTACCGTAGGTAATGTACTCGAAATTCTTCAGAGCTACATCCGGACGGCACATGAAATCAATGAATTTCTCTGCATTTTCCTTGTTAGGAGCATTCTTGGGAATAACCCAGCCGTCAATCCATACATTTGTACCTTCCTCAGGAATGACATAATCGAGATCCGGATTTTCCCCGATCACATAAATGGCATCACCGGAGAACATTACACCGATCGCAGCCTCGCCGCCGATCATTTTGTCACGTACCTGATCTACAACATATGCCTGTACCAGAGGCTTCTGGGCGATGAGATCATTGGTAGCTATCTGGAGCTCGGATTCGTCCAGACTGTTAGAAGAGAAGCCGTTTTTCTTCAGAGCAACCATAAAGCTGTCTTTAATAGAATCCATCATCAGAATATTATCAGCATATTTTTCATCCCACAGGTCTGCCCATTTGGTGGGAGGAGTATCTACCATGGTTTTATTGTAGATGATTCCTACGGTTCCCCAGCAATAAGGAACACAATATTTGTTACCGGGATCGTAAGCAGCAGCCTGCTCGTAGTACTGGGCACCGATGTTTTCTTTGGCATTGGGAATCTTATCGTAATCCAGTTCCTGAATCAGATCATTCTCGATCATTTTCTGTACCATGTAATCGGAAGGACATACCACATCATAAGCGGATGAACCGGCTTCCACCTTTGGATACATGATCTCATTGGTCTCAAATTCGTCATAGACCACTTTAATACCGGTCTCTTCCTCAAACATAGTGAGAGTCTCCGGATCGATATATTCTCCCCAGTTGTAGACGATGACTTCACCGTTTTCTCCGGCAGAGGAAGCGGATCCGCAGCCGGTCAGAGCAGTTGCGGTAAAGATGCCGCACAGAAGCAGTGCAATAAATTTTTTCATTCATTTTCCTCCTAAAATATATAGAAAAAGTTATTTCTTTTTCTTTCCTTTGGGTGTGTAGTTTACTAACAAAAGTAAAATTAATACAGTTACGAATATAATGGTGGACAGTGCGTACATTTCCGGTTTAATGCCTTTTTTTACTTCTGTATAGATCTTGGTGGACAGGGTATCGACACCGGGACCCTTGGTAAAGTGGGTAATGATAAAGTCATCCAGTGACATGGTAAATGCCATCAGAAAACCGGATAAAATACCCGGCAGGATATCCGGAAATACCACTTTGAAAAAGGCATACGTATGAGAAGCGCCCAGGTCGAGGGCAGCTTCGTAGGTGCTGGGATTCAGCTGCTTCATACGGGGCATTACACTTAATATCACATAAGGAATATTAAAGGTAATGTGTGCAAGCAGAATGGTCCCGAAGCCAAACTTTATACCAAAGCTGAGGAACAGAAGCATCAGGGAGATACCGGTAACGATTTCTGCATTCAGCATTGGAATATTCGTGATCCCCATGAGGACAGCACGGCTGGTACGTTTCATGGACTGCATGGCGATGCAGGCGATCGTACCGATGAGGGTGGCGATCAGCGCAGATAATATTGCCAGCGCCAGTGTATTCCACAAAGCCTGCATGATCTGCTCGTTCCGGAACAAAGCCGTATACCACTTGGTCGTAAAACCGCCCCATTTTGCACGGGTCTTACTGGCATTGAAGGAGAGCACGATCAAAGTAATAATGGGGGCGTATAAAAAGATAAAAATCAGTCCCAGATATATTTTTTGTGCAGTTGTTTTGATCATAATGTGTTCGCCTCCCCTTCTTTATCCGTGATCACAGAGATCACCATATTGAAGATGATGAACAGCATCAATACGATGGAGAGACCGCTTCCCAGATTCCAGTTGCCGGTCTGGGTGAATTCCTGCTCGATGACATTACCGATGAGCAGGATCTTGCTGCCACCCAGGATCTTGCTGATGACGAAAGTGGTCAGGGCAGGGACAAACACCATGGTGATACCGCTGAACATGCCGGGCAGACTTAAGGGGAAAATGATACGAAAGAAAGTCTGTGCACCGTTGGCACCCAGGTCATAGGCGGCGTTAATTACATTTTTGTCGATTTTGACCAGCACGTTATACAGAGGCAGTACCATAAAAGGCAAAAAGTTATATACCATACCCAGTACAATGGCGTAGGGGGTATTGATGATATTTAACGACGGCAGATGCAGGGTGGAGAGGATGCTGTTGATCACACCGGTCTTCTCAAGCAGAGTCTGCCATGCCAGGGTACGAAGCAGAAAATTCATCCACATGGGCAAAATGAAAATCAGTACCAGAAATGAATTCTGATTCACATTCATGTTACACAGGATCATAGCAAGAGGATATGCTAAAAGCAGGCAGATCACAGTACTGATCACAGATAACTTCAAAGCCTCCCACAGAGCCTTGGAATGCTCGGCAGTAGCGATCGCCAGAATATTATCAAATGTAAATGCGCCGCTCTTATCGGTCAGACCATAGTAGAAGACCATGCACAGAGGCACGATGACAAACATGGCTGACCAGAAGATAAAAGGGAGCGATAACAATTTTCTATTCATTGACTCCAATGGCCTCCTCGTCCTCAGATTCCGGCTTCTTCATGATCTGGATGTTAAAAGGATCAACCTTGATGCCGACTTTGGTTCCAACGGGAACCATTTTCGTGGACTGAACCAGCCATTCAAAGCCATTAGCCATAACTTCCATCTCATAATGAACACCCTTGAAGATAGAGTGGATCAGGGTACCCTGGAGGATGCCTTCCTCCGGTGCTACCAGCTCCACATCCTCGGGACGGATGACAACATCTACGGGCTTGTTCTCACCGAAACCGGTATCTACACAGTCAAAACGGGCACCCAGGATTTCTACCAGACGATCTCTGATCATGGTGGCACCGATGATATTACTGTCACCGATAAAATCGGCAACGAAAGCATTTTCCGGTTCATTATAGATGCTCTCAGGAGTACCGATCTGCTGGATATAACCCTGGTTCATGACTACGATGGTATCGGACATGGTCAGAGCCTCTTCCTGGTCATGGGTGACATAGATGAAAGTAATGCCAAGTTCGTTCTTCAGGCGGATCAGCTCATACTGCATGTCCTGGCGAAGCTTCAGATCCAGGGCGCCCAAAGGCTCGTCTAAGAGCAGGAGCTTGGGCTCGTTCACGATCGCACGGGCGATGGCGATACGCTGTTGTTGGCCGCCACTTAAGGAATCCGGCATACGGTTCTCAAAACCATCCAGATTGACTAACTTCAGAGCGTATTTAATTTTATCGTTAATATAAGATTTACTTTTACCACTGATCTTTAATCCGAAAGCGATGTTTTCCGCAATGGTCATGTGAGGGAACAGGGCATACTTTTGGAATACGGTATTCAAATTGCGCTTATTGGGTGGAAGGTTAGTGATATCCCGGCCTTCGAAAATAACCTGACCTTTGTCGGGTGTTTCGAAACCGCCCAGAATACGGAGGGTTGTAGTCTTTCCGCAGCCACTGGGTCCCAACAGTGTCAGGAACTCATTCTCGCGGATGTACAGATTGAGATCATCCAAAACCATCTGATTGTCAAATGATTTTGAAATGTTCACTAAATTGACTAAAGCATTTTTCATCAATTTTTTCCTTCCTGATGTAAAAAATCCTGCAAAAATCATCGAAAAACCTAAACGAAAATTTTTTGCAAGTCGAATTAATATTATACGTAAATACATGGAAAGTCAATGTGAAGTTTTGCATTTTCCGGGCTAATTTACATAAACTTTACCAGTGGGAAAAAACGGGAGTATTTTTCGGGAATTTTACAGAAAAAATGTTTCACAATTTTCAGAATTGTGCTATATTTATAAACATAAAAAGACATAGAATGCTAAGGAGGATCCGGTCATGAGCAAGGGAAAATATGTTGCCTATGTTTCCAGTTATACACAAGGGGACAGTCACGGTATCAGAATATATGATGTGGATATGAAAAACGGTCGTTTTAAGGAAAAAGATAAAGTAGAGATCACCAACTCTTCTTACCTGACCATTTCCCATAACGGAAAGTTTCTTTATTCTATAACGGATTTTGGTGTAGAGGCTTATACGATCATGCCGGACGGAGATCTGGAACTGATCAACTTCGCACCGATCAACGGTATGAGAGGATGTTATGTATCTACGGATTACACAGATCAGTATCTGTTTGTGGCAGGTTATCATGACGGTAAGCTGACTGTACTCCGACTGAAGGAGGATGGTTCCATCGGAGAGATCACCGACGAAATCTATCATAAAGGACTGGGCAGTATGGCAGAGCGCAACTTCCGCCCTCACATCAACTGTGCCCGTATGACGCATGACAACAAATATCTGTTGGTAGCGGATCAGGGAATGGATCATGTCAATGTGTATCGTTTTGATATGGAGAAGGGTAAGGTGAAGCTGGAGGATATCATCCGCAGTGAGATGGAATCCGCACCCCGTCATATCAAGATCTCAGAGGATGGCAGATATATTTATATCCTGCATGAACTGAAGTGTTACATTGATGTCTATGAGTATGCGGACCATGATAATGATCCTACTTTCGAGAAGATTCAGACGGTAGAGCTGATCAAGCTGACCAGAGGCAATACGAACAGTGCCAGCGCATTCAGTTTTTCCCTGGATTATAATTATCTGCTCAGCTCCATCGCAGGAGATAATTCGGTCATTGTATTTGATGTGGATAAGAAGACGGGATTACTTAAGAAGAATTTCCTGCTGCCGGTCAGCGGTGAGTACCCGAAGGATGCGGAGTTCTTCCCGGATAATAAGTTTCTGGTGTCTTTGAATCATGAAAGTAATACGATGACTTTCTTCCATATTGATCTGGAGCATGGAACGATGATCATGAATGGACCGGCGATGAAGGTCAATATGCCCAACTGTATTGTGTTCCATAAGTTGGGGTAGGTATTATTTTAGAAATAAAACCCCCACAGCCCCGGATGGGGTAAGAATAATCCCCGTAGCCCGCATTGGGGCTAAGAATATTTCCCGCAGCCCCGGATGGGGTAAGAAACGCGGCACGCTTTCACTCTGTCGCAGAGCGTAACGGCACATAAGCGGTCAGAATACGCCCGCTAAGTGCCGACGTCTGCTTACGGCCTGCTTATTCTTACACCCATCCGGGGCTGTTTGCTTATTTAAATAACCTTGTGATATGAGATGAGATTTGGTAAAATAAAATTATATAGAAATTGGGAGGTAGGAGTATGGCACAGATCAGACCATTTAAGGCATATCGGCCCTGCAAGGGGATGGAGGAGAGGATTGCGGCGCTTCCTTATGATGTATATAACAGGGCGGAAGCGTGTGAAGTGGTGAAGAAGAATCCGGAATCTTTTCTGGCGGTTGACCGGGCGGAGACGCAGTTTGGTGAGGAAGTAGACACGTATGCGGACTGTGTGTATGAGAAAGCGGATCAGATGCTTCGGGAGAAAATTCAGGAGGGAAAATTCGTACAGGACCCGACGCCATGTTTCTATCTGTATGAACTGACGATGGATGGAAACAGTCAGACCGGGGTGGTAGGCTGTGCATCGATTGATGATTATCGGAACAATGTGATCAAAAAGCATGAGAATACCAGGGCGGACAAGGAGGAAGACCGTATTCGTCATGTGGATACGTGCAGTATGCAGACGGGACCGATTTTCCTGGCGTATCGGGCGAAGGAGGATCTGAAGGAGAAAATCGTAGAACTGAAAAAGCAGGCGCCGGTCTATGATTTTGTCAGTGAGGATGGAATCGGGCATCGTGTGTGGGTGATCGATAACGATTCGGATGTGTCGATGATCGAGGAGGCTTTTGGGAAGATCCCGGCAATCTATATTGCGGATGGACATCATCGATGTGCTTCTGCAGTGAAGGTGGGGCTGAAGAGGAGAGAGCAGTATCCGGATTATACAGGAGAAGAGGAATTTAATTATTTTCTTTCCGTGATTTTCCCGGATGAAGAGTTACGGATCCTGGATTATAATCGTGTAGTGAAGGATCTGAACGGACTGGATGCAGCCGCTTTCCTTACACGTATTGGAGAATATTTCACAGTGGAGAAAATGGGACAGACTCCTTACAGACCCACAAAGAAGGGCATGTTTGGCATGTATCTGGAGGATGAATGGTACTGTCTTGTCGCAAAAGAGAAAATAAAAAGTGAGGATGTCGTAGAGGGACTGGATGTATCGCTTTTGCAGAATCATCTGTTAGATCCCGTTTTGGGGATTAAGGATCCGAAGACAGATAAGAGAATTGATTTTGTCGGAGGTATCCGGGGACTGGGAGAACTGGAACGGAGAGTACATGCGGATATGAAGGTGGCGTTCTCAATGTATCCCACATCTATTGCAGAGCTTTTTGCGGTGGCGGACGCAGGACGGTTGATGCCTCCAAAGTCCACATGGTTCGAGCCGAAGCTTCGAAGCGGGCTGTTCCTGCATGAGATTGAGCGGTGATCCACAGGATTTCTAAAGGCAAAAATGACAGAATAGAATGTAGCAATCGCGCCGCAGAAAAGAGGGAATATGACAAATAAACTTTATAAATTGATGAACTGGCCCAAAATAGAAGAGATCACGTATTCCGAATGCGATAATCCCCATGAGCTGTTGGGACCCCATAAGCAGGGAAGCAAAATGCTGGTACAGGCATACTTCCCGGGAGCAGAGAAAGTAACGATCCACTGGAAGAAGACCGGACAGGTGGGAGAAGCATTTCTTATGGATGTTCCCATGGAACTGGCAGATGAAGAGGGATATTTTGCAGCACTGGTAAATGCAGGGAAAATGGCACCTTATGAATATGTAGTGGAATACAGTAAGACCGAAAACCGTGAGGCACACAGAATGATCTGTGGGGATGCGTACCGGCATGTTCCGCAGATCACGAAGGAAGACATGGATCGTTTTGCCTCCGGCATTCATTATACAATCTATGAAAAGCTGGGAGCACATCCCATGGAACTGGATGGGGACGAGGGAACCTATTTTGCTGTCTGGGCGCCGAATGCCATGCGTGTCAGCGTAGTCGGTGATTTTAATGAATGGGACGGGCGGATCCATCAGATGAGACGGCTGGGGGATTCCGGTATCTTTGAATTGTTTATTCCCGGAGCGGAAGCCGGAGACTGTTACAAATACGAGCTGAAGATCAAGGGCGGACTTACTTATCTGAAGGCTGACCCCTACGGCAATGCAGCACAGAAGAGACCGGAGACGGCTTCTGTAATTGCGGATATCCGTAATTATCAATGGGAGGACGACGAATTTCTGAAAAGCCGCAAAAAATATCAGTGCGGTAATGCTCCGGTGAGCGTCTATGAAATGTATCTGGGAAGCTTTGTGACACCGGGGGAAGGACAGGATTATGTCAATTACCGGGAAATTGCTCCGAAGGTTATAGAATATGTAAAGAAAATGGGATACACCCATGTGGAACTGCTGCCGGTGATGGAACATCCCTTAGACGCTTCCTGGGGATATCAGGTCATAGGTTATTATGCACCGACTGCCAGATACGGTACACCGGAGGACTTTATGTTCTTCGTGAATGAACTGCATAAGGCGGGAATCGGTGTGATCCTTGACTGGGTGCCTGCACATTTCCCGAGAGATTCTTATGGATTAGCTGCATTTGACGGCACCTGTCTTTATGAGCATCAGGATCCCAGACAGGGCAGTCATCCTCACTGGGGAACCCTGATCTACAATTACGGTCGTCCACAGGTATCGAATTATCTGATCGCTAATGCACTGTTCTGGGTGGAGAAATATCATGCGGACGGTATCCGTATGGATGCGGTAGCCAGCATGCTTTATCTGGACTACGGCAGACAGGACGGGGAATGGATTCCCAATATGTACGGTGGTAACGAGAATCTGGAAGCCATTGAAATGATCAAACACTTAAATTCCATCCTGAAAAAGAGAGATCCCGGAGTATTATCCATCGCAGAGGAGAGTACGGCATTCCCCATGATCACCGGTTCCCTGGAAGAAGGGGGACTTGGCTTTGATCTGAAGTGGAATATGGGCTTTATGAACGATTATCTGGATTATATCAAATACGATCCGTATTTCAGAAGTCACCATCACGGAGAGCTTACCTTCAGCATGATCTATGCTTACAGTGAGAAATTCATGCTGGTATTTTCCCATGATGAAGTGGTACACGGCAAAGGAACCTTACTTGGCAAGATGCCCGGAGACAGAGCACAGAAGCTTGCCAACTTACGTCTGACCTACGGCTATATGATGACTCACCCCGGGAAAAAGCTCCTTTTCATGGGACAAGATCTGGCGGAAGAAAAAGAATGGAACGAAATGCGTCAGGTGGAATGGGCACTGGAAGAGCAGAGGGAAAATGCCGGAGTCCAGAGGCTGGTGAAGGATCTGAATGCATTATACAGGGAGAATAAGGCACTGTATGAATGTGACGATCAGGCGAAGGGATTCCAGTGGATGAACGAGATCTCTGCCAATGAATGTTATGTAAGCTTTGTGCGTAAAGGCGAAGAAGCAGAGGAGATGCTTTTGGTCGTAGCAAACTTCTCCGGTGTGCCCAGAGAGATCACTACAGGAGTTCCTTACGAGGGAAAATATAAGGAGATCCTGAATACGGATGCTGTCTGCTACGGTGGTACCGGTGTGGTCAATGACCGCATGAAACGGGCAGAGGACGTGGAATGGGATGATAAAAGTACGTCCGTCACTGTGAAACTGGCACCGCTATCCTTGAGCATTCTGCAATTTATCCCTTACACAGAGGCAGAGCTGGAAAAAGTGATCGAGAAGCGGATCCGTAAAAATACGCCCATTCGTAAGACGACGAACAAGACCGCAAAAAAGAAACAGGAGAAATAAGATAACATGGATCTGACAGATAACGTAATCGAAGAGGTACAGCAAAAGGAAGGACTGATAGCGTCTTTTCTGGATACCCTTCCGGAGAAAGCATTGAACTTAGGCATCCGTATCGGACTGGCATTGATATTTTTCTTCATCGGTGTACAACTGATCAAGCTGATCCGCAAGATCATCCGCAAGTCCATGAACCGCGCGGGAGCGGAAACGGGAGTGATCCAGTTCGTGGATTCGTTCGTGAAAGCTTCTTTATATATTATACTGATCCTGACCCTGGCATCCTCCTTTGGCGTTGATGCTGCCAGTATCGTGGCACTGCTTGGCTCGGCCGGAGTGGCAGTGGGGCTGGCGGTACAGGGAAGTCTGTCTAACCTGGCGGGCGGTGTGCTGATTTTATTATTGAAGCCGTTTAAGGTGGGAGATTACATTGTGGAAGGCTCCTCCGGTAAGGAAGGTACCGTAAAAGAGATCCATATCTTCTATACAAAGCTGTTAACCTATGATAATCAGACGATTATTCTTCCCAACGGCAATCTGGCGAATAATACCATTGTGAATGTCACTGCTGCCGAATCCAGACGATGTGATGTGAAGGTGTCTGTTGCTTACAGCGCAGATATTAGGAAGGCAAAGGAAGTCCTGACAAAGGTTCTCTCCGAAGATCCTGATACTATAAAGGAAAGAGAGCATTTTGTATTTGTAGATGAACTGGCAGACTCCGGAATCAACCTATGTGTACGTTGCTGGTTCAAAAATGAGGATTTCTGGCAGGGAAAATGGCGTATTACCGAACAGTGTAAGTATGCACTTGATAAGGCAGAAATTGAAATTCCGTTCCCACAAATGGATGTGCATATGCGTTAATTAAAAATAGATATTGAATTTTACAGACTATGATGATAATATTACCGTTGTGATTCAATGTTTTAATATTTACATTTTAGGAGGAAAAAATTATGAAAAAGTTTCTGGCACTTGCACTTGCATCTGTCATGGCTGTTTCTCTGGTAGCATGCGGCAGCACCAATGCTGACACCAATGCAGAATCCAGCGTGGCAGCTACCACCACTGCAGCAGCAACAGAGAGCGGCAGTGAAGAGCCCGGTCTGAAGATCGCTATCGTATCCAGCCCCTCCGGCGTGGATGACGGTTCCTTCAACCAGGACAACTACAACGGTGTTCTGAAGTTCATCGAGGAGAATCCTAATGCAACCGTAACCCCCATCCGTGAGGAGACCGGTGACAGCGCAGCAGCTGTTCAGGCAGTAGCTGATGTTGTAGCGGATTATGATGTTATTGTATGCTGTGGTTTCCAGTTCGCCGGCATCGGCAATCTGGCACAGGAGAATCCGGATACCAAGTTCATCCTGATCGATTCCTGGCCTACCATTGACGGTACCGAAGTAACTGCTGATCAGGTGATCGACAATGTATACGCTGCTTACTATGCTGAGCAGGAGAGCGGTTTCTATGCAGGTATGGCTGCAGCTTTGTCTACCACCACAGGTAAGGTAGCAGTAGTAAACGGTATCGCATATCCTTCCAACGTTAACTATCAGTATGGTTTCGAGTGCGGTGTTAAGTATGTGAACGGTACCGAAGGCATGAACGTAGAAGTAGTAGAGCTTCCTTCTTACGCAGGTACCGATGTTACCGGCGCTAACGTAGGCGGTAACTATGTTGGTAACTTCTCCGATGAAGCTACCGGTAAGGTACTGGGCAATGCTCTGATCGCTGAAGGCGTAGATATCCTGTTCGTAGCAGCAGGCGGTTCCGGTAACGGCGTATTCACCGCTGCCAAGGAAGCTGACGGCGTTAAGGTTATCGGTTGTGATGTTGACCAGTATGATGACGGTGCAAATGGTGACAGCAATATCGTTCTGACCAGTGGTCTGAAGGTAATGCATGATACTGTTTACAACGTACTGAACGAAGTAAAAGATGGTTCCTTCAAGGGCGCTAATGTAACTCTGACCGCAGCAGATGATGCTACCGGTTTTGTAAGTGAGGAAGGCAGATGCCAGCTCACCGCAGAGGCTATTGAGAAGATCAAGGCAGCACAGGCTCTGTTAAAGGAAGGCAAGATCGTTCCTGCGGCAAACTTTAACGGTGTAACTCCGGAGACCTTTACCTGGTAGGAAGAATCAATTCACAAGAAGGTGATGGTGAGGAACTGTCACCTTCTTATTTGTTTACATGAGTAGAAATGAGGATGAACATGTCGGAATATATTGTTGAGATGAAACACATCACCAAACGCTTTCCCGGGATCGTAGCCAACGACGATGTGACGATCCAGATTAAAAAGGGTGAGATCTTTGCCCTGTTGGGAGAGAATGGTGCCGGAAAATCCACCTTGATGAGTATGCTGTTCGGAATGTACGAGCCGGATGAAGGAGAGATCTATATCCGGGGAGAAAAGGTGAAACTGGAATCCCCCAACCATGCCACCAAATTAAACATCGGTATGGTACACCAGCATTTTAAACTGGTATCCAACTATACCATTGCGGAGAATATTGTGATGGGCATGGAACCGGTGAAGAAGGTATTGGGATGTATTCCGGTAGTGGATATGAAGAAAGCAAATCAGGATATCCGCGAACTTTCGGAGAAATACGGACTGGCAGTGAATCCTACCGACGTGATCAGTGATATTAATGTCTCTACGCAGCAGAGAGTAGAGATCTTAAAAATGCTATACAGAGAAGCGGAGATTCTTATTTTCGATGAACCCACAGCGGTTCTGACTCCTCAGGAGATTGACTTTTTATTAGACATTATCAAATCTCTGCGGGATGACGGCAAGACCATCATCTTAATCACACATAAACTGGAAGAGATCAAACGTATTGCAGACAGATGCGCGATCCTGAACCGCGGACGTCTGATGGATGTTATGGATGTGGCGACCACATCCACCAAAGTCATGGCAAACAAAATGGTAGGCCGTGAAGTGAATTTCGAGACAGAAAAAGAACCCGCGAAACCGGGTAAAACTATCCTCGACATACAGCATCTGAACGTCTATAACAAGCAGGATTTTCAGGTGGTAAAGGATGTATCCCTCGAGGTACATTCCGGTGAGATCGTAGCCATAGCAGGCGTAGCCGGCAATGGTCAGGTAGAGATTGCCGATGCCATTGCGGGATTGATCCCGGCACGCTCCGGTAAGATTCTGTTAAACGGCAGAGATATTACGGATCTGTCCATCAGGGAACGTACCACAGAAGGCATTTCCTATATTCCCGAGGACAGACAGAATTATGGACTGGTCATGGATTTTACCCTTTCGGAGAATTTGGCACTGCGTAACTACTACAAAGAGCCTTTCTGCCATAAGGGAGTGCTGGACCAGAAGATTTTTGAAGACAACAGTGAAAAACTGATAGAAAAATACGATATCCGAAGCGGACAGGGCAGCAAGACGGTGGTACGCTCCATGAGCGGTGGTAATCAGCAGAAAGCCATCATCGCCAGAGAAGTGGAGCAGGATTCTTCTCTGATGATCTTCGTACAGCCCACCCGTGGACTGGATATCGGTGCCATAGAGAATATTCACAAACAGATCATTGCAGAGAGAGACAAGGGCAAGGCAATCCTTTTAATCTCTCTGGAACTGGATGAGATCATGAACTGTGCGGATACCATCGCCGTTATTTATAATGGAAGCATACAGAAGATCGCCAAAGCCAGTGAACTGACCACCAATGAAGTGGGTGAGTTCATGATGGGCGTTAAGAACAAGGAGAAGGAGGCATAAGACCATGAAAAAGATGACAAAATTCTGGAATGCAGTAAAGATCCCTCTTCTTGCAATCCTTTGCAGCCTGGTAGTGGGCGGTGTGATCATCGCCGTGACCGGTTCGAATCCTTTCAAGGCTTACTACGCATTGCTGCAGGGCAGCGGACTGGCACCCAAGTCTTCTTATGCAAGCTATAAGAGCATGCTGACAGACTTTATGAGTTATGTGAACTATTTTACCCCTATGATCTTTGCAGCACTAGCGGTAGCAGTAGCCCTGCGTGCGGGACTGTTCAATATCGGTGTCTCCGGACAGATGCTGGCAGCCGGGTTCACCGCGAGTATCATTGTGGGATACAGCAGTTTAAATGCTGTACTGGCAAAGCCTCTGGTAGTGATCATCGGGCTGATCGTCGGCGGACTCGCGGGGGCACTGATCGGCTTTTTGAAGTATCGTTTTAATATTAATGAAGTTGTTTCATCCATTATGTTAAACTACACGTTCCAATATGTGATCAGCTTCTTTATCAATACCTTTTTCGTGGATCCGGTTTCCAGACAGTCAAAGGAAATCTCTGCGGCTTCCAGGCTGACACTGATGGATACCGTGGTGGGCAATCTGAAAATGGATATTCCGCTGGGAATTATTCTGGCTCTGCTTACCGTAGTGGCAGTGTGGTTCTTATTAGAGAAGACGAAATTAGGATACGAACTAAAGGCTGTGGGCTATTCCCGCAGTGCTGCGAAATATGCGGGTATTAAAGTCGGCAGAAGCATGGTGCTGTCCATGACAATCTCCGGTGCCCTGGCAGGACTTGCCGGTGTGACCTATTATCTGGGCTATGTGGGTTCCATTCAGCCCAAGGTACTGATCAGTACGGGATTTGATGCTATCGCAGTGTCATTGCTTGGTAACAACAATCCTTTCGGAATCGTATTTTCCACCATGCTGATCACTCTGATCAGTAAGGGCAGTACTTATATGAAATCCGCTGCCGGTGTGGATGCGGAGATCGCATCGGTTATTACCGGAATTATCTTGCTGTTCAGTGCATGTAATGCTTACATCAAATGGAAGATGGAACGAGGCAGAAGAGAGAAAACGAACAAGACAAAGGAGGACAAATAAATGGATATTGTGATCATTGACGGGTTATCCCTTGCATTACCTTTATTTATTATGGCAATCGGCGGTATCTACTGCGAGAAGTCCGGTGTGACTATGTTAGCTGTGGAAGGACTGCAGGGTTTCGGTGCCTTTATAGGAGCGTTTGTGGCAGTTGCAGTTGCAGGGAATTTCTCCGGAGATTCTCCGGTACCGTTCTACATTGCCATGATCATGGCGGCAGTAGGAGGAAGTATCTTTGCACTGATCCATGCGTTGTTGTGCCTGAAGTTTAAAGCCAATCAGGTGATCAGTGGTGTGGTAGTCAATATTCTGGCTATGGCACTGACAGCATATTTGACCAAACTACTCAACAGAGTGGTATTCGGTGCCACCTCCGACAAGTTTGTACTGACCGTATCTTCCAGAATTACTATCCCGGGAATTTCTAAGATTCCGGTGCTGGGAGCTATATTTACCAATCTGTATCCTTTTGAACTGGTGATCGTGGCCGTGGCGTTTATTGCATGGTTTGTAATGTACAAGACACGCTTCGGTATGCATCTGCGTGCCTGTGGTGACAATCCTCATGCGGTGGATGCAGCCGGAAGACAGGTGGGACAGATCCGCCTGGCAGCTATCATGATCTGCGGAGCACTGTCGGGACTTGGCGGTATCTGCTTTGCATATTCTATTTCTGCGAACTTTTCTTCCAGTATCTATGTAGGTTACGGATATCTGGCAATCGCAGCATTGATCTTCGGTAACTGGCGTATCCTTCCGACTCTGGGAGCATGTCTGCTATTCGGATTTGCCAGATCCGGCGGCTACCGACTGGTACAGGTATTACAGATGCCCAGTAGTTATCAGGATCTGGTGATGATCCTGCCTTACGTACTGACCCTGCTGTTACTGGTATTCTTCTCCAAACAGAATGGTGCACCGAGAGCTTTGGGCGTGATCTATGACAAGGGCGCAAGATAAATCTGCCGGAATGCAGATATTTGCAGAACGCGGTTTTACGTAACTTTGAATAATTACTACAAAAAAAGAGAAAGCGGTAGGCTTTCTCTTTTTTAGGTAAAATATATAAGCTGAAAATGGGACTCGAACCCACGACCCCTTCATTACGAGTGAAGTGCTCTACCAACTGAGCTATTTCAGCGGACTAGGTTATTATATATGTTCTTGGGAATTTTTGCAACTGTAAAATTTATTATTTTAAAAGTTCGTTTCGCAGGACCGTAGATTATGTAGGAGACTGTAAGATGAAGATACTATCCTGCAGATCTCCGAAGAAAACATTATAATCAGTTGCGATGCTTTTTGCTGTAATGTTCCAGAGACTGGGTCAACAGATAGAGCAGCATGGCAATGACACATAACAGTAAGATAGAACTGATCACCATATCCAGCTGGAACACCTGGGAACCGTAGATGATCAGATAGCCCAGACCCCGTTTCGCTGCCAGGAATTCTCCGATGATGACACCGACTAAAGATAGACCGATATTGACCTTGGTGGTGCAAAGCAGGGTGGGAACAGATCCCGGAAGGACGACTTTGAAAAAGATATCTCTGCGGTCTCCGCCCAGAGTGCGGATCAGAATCTCCTTTTCCGGATCCACCTGATGAAAGGCAGTGTAAAAGCTGATAATGGAGCCGAAGACTGCCACAGAGATCCCGGCGATGATAATGGTATTGATGCCGGTGCCCAGCCAGACGATGAACAGGGGAGCCAGGGCTGATTTCGGAAGACTGTTGAGCAGTACCAGGTAGGGCTCTAAAATCTCCGACAGCTTGTCAGAGAACCACAACAAGGTGGCAAACAGAAGACTGATCATGAATACTAACAGGAAACTTAAAATGGTTTCTAATAAAGTAATGCCAATATGCATCGGAAGAGAGCGCTCTGTCCACAGCTGTATCAGACACAGGACGACTCTGTGTGGGCTGGAGAAAAAGAAACTGTCGATCCATCGATAGTCTGCGCTGACTTCCCAGAGAAGCAGAAACACTCCCAGAAGAAAGATACGCAGAAAAGCAACCTGTCGATGGTGATTTTTGTGCTTGCGAAGATATTGTTCCTGGACCGTCAACAGTTGGTTATTTTGCACATTTTTAGGTTTCATCGGTTAATTCCTCCCAAAGTTGTTTGAAATAATATGGAAATTCCGGGGCGTTTCTGGCGGCGAGGGGAGAACTGTCCTGCAGGGTGAGCTGAATGGGAAGTGCCGCTTTGATCGTTGCAGGACGTGCGGACAGCACGTAAACCTTATCCGCCAGGCTGATGGCCTCCGACAGATCGTGAGTGACGATGATCATGGTTTTGCCCGCCTTACGGATCAGCTGACAGATATCCGAAGATACCATGAGGCGTGTCTGGTAGTCCAGGGCACTGAAGGGCTCATCCAATAAAAGCAGTTGGGGATCCAGGGCAAGGGTACGGATCAGGGCAGCGCGCTGCTTCATGCCACCGGATAATTCGCTGGGCCGCTTGTTCTTAAATTTTTCCAGCCCGTAATCGGACAAAAGTTGTTCCACATGGGCGATGCGCTCCGGAGTGAGGGCGTGGTGGATCTCCAAACCCAACGTAACATTCTGATAGATGGTGCGCCATTCGAAGAGATGGTCATGCTGCAGCATATAGCCGATACGGGGATAGTGAAGGGAACCGTCGGGGTTATTCACGACGATGGTTCCGGCCTCGGGGGCGAGAAGCCCGGCGATAATGGACAGTAGAGTGGATTTACCACAGCCGCTGGGACCAACGAGTGCCACGAATTCCCCTTCCTCCACGGAGAAGGAGATATCTTTTATGGCACCGGTCTCCCCGGACAGCGTGTGATAGGAGTAACCTATATTTTTAAGTTCGATAAGAGCTCCCATAAAAAGGCATACTTCCTTAACATGAATATTTATAGTTATTGTATGAATTCCGATGGAAAAAGTGTTTTCTGTACCGGAAAGTGATGAAATTCACTGTATTGCATTAAAGTGTCGTTTGTGATATGATTAATTGCAATCAATGTCTGTGAGAAAAATTATCTGATAGACTACCAACGTAAAAAGATGGGAGAATGACCATGGCACAGTTATGGGGAGGACGTTTTACGAAACAGACCGATCAACTGGTATTTGATTTCAACGCGTCCATAACATTTGATAAAAGACTGTTTTACGAAGATGTCACCGGCAGTATCGTACATGCCACCATGCTGGCAAAGCAGGGGATCCTTACAGAAGAGGAGAGAAAGAGTATTGTCGAAGGACTGACCGGAATTTTAGAGGATGTGGATGACGGAACCCTGGCAATCGATGAATCTCAGGAAGATATCCACAGCTTCGTGGAGGCTACCCTGATCGACCGAATTGGAGATGCGGGGAAAAAGCTTCACACGGGAAGGAGCCGTAACGACCAGGTAGCACTGGACATGCGTCTCTATACCAGGACAAGAGTGGCAGAGACCGACGGACTCCTGAAAAAGCTTTTGGAAGTCATTCTGGATACCATGGAGAACAATTTAGATACCTACATGCCGGGCTTCACCCATTTACAGAAGGCGCAGCCCATTACCCTGGCGCATCATTACGGTGCCTATTTTGAAATGTTCAAGAGAGACAGACAGCGCCTGGCAGATATTTATAAGCGCATGAATTATTGTCCTTTGGGAGCCGGAGCACTGGCAGGCACCACATATCCTTTGGACCGTGAATATACCGCGAGACTTCTCCGCTTTGAAGGACCGACGTTAAATAGCATTGATTCTGTGGCAGACAGAGATTATCTCATTGAATTTCTTTCCGCACTTTCCACGATCATGATGCATTTAAGCCGTTTCAGCGAAGAGATCATCATCTGGAATTCCAATGAATATCAGTTCGTAGAGCTGGATGATGCTTATTCTACCGGAAGCAGCATCATGCCCCAGAAGAAGAATCCTGATATCGCGGAGTTGGTAAGAGGCAAGACCGGAAGAGTCTACGGTGCTCTGATGGCGTTGCTTACCACCATGAAGGGACTGCCACTGGCTTACAATAAAGACATGCAGGAAGACAAAGAGATGGCATTTGATGCCATGGATACTGCGGCAGACTGCATCACTTTATTTACAGGCATGATTAAGACCATGAAGTTTTGCAAGGACCGCATGGCAAAGAGTGCCATGAACGGATTTACCAACGCTACCGATGCAGCAGATTATCTGGTAGGTAAGGGTGTGCCTTTCCGGGATGCCCACGGTATTATCGGCAGACTGGTATTGTATTGCATTGAGAAGGACACTTCTATTGATGCTTTAAGCTTAGAGGAACTGCGTTCCATCAGCGATAAGTTCGACGAAGATATCTATGATGCCATCTCACTGAAGACCTGTGTGGAGAAGCGTCTGACCATCGGCGCACCGGGTGAGAAAATGATGAAACAGGTCATTGAGAAAAATAAAGTATACTTGAAAAATGATGCCATAGAAGAGTATCAACAGTCTTTGGAAGACAGACTTTCGTAAGATCAGGAAGACATGTCTTTTCAGATAAAAAGGAAATGCATAGAGCTGAGGAGGAAATGAAAAATGAGTGAAAAATTACGTGTAGGTATCCTGGGCGGAACCGGTATGGTAGGTCAGAGATTCATCTCTCTGTTAGAGAACCATCCCTGGTTCGAGGTAACGACTATCGCAGCCAGCCCCCGATCCGCTGGCAAGACGTATGAAGACGCAGTGGGTGATCGTTGGAAGATGACGACTCCCATGCCCGAAGCTGTGAAAAAGCTGATCGTCATGAATGTCAACGAAGTGGAAAAAGTAGCTGCACAGGTAGACTTCGTATTCAGCGCCGTAGATATGTCCAAGGACGAGATTAAGGCAATCGAAGAAGCTTATGCAAGGACAGAGACCCCTGTGGTATCCAATAACAGTGCTCACAGATGGACTCCCGATGTTCCCATGGTAGTACCCGAGATCAATCCCGAGCATTTTCAGATCATCGAAGCGCAGAAGAAGAGACTGGGAACCACCAGAGGATTTATCGCTGTAAAGCCCAATTGCTCCATTCAGAGCTATGCACCGGTTCTGACCGCATGGAAGGAGTTCGAGCCCTACGAGGTAGTGGCTACTACTTATCAGGCAATCTCCGGTGCCGGCAAAACATTTAAAGACTGGCCTGAGATGGTAGGCAATATCATCCCTTACATTGGCGGCGAGGAAGAAAAGAGTGAAAAGGAGCCTTTACGTATCTGGGGTAAGATCGAAGGCGACCAGATCGTTCCCGCAACTTCTCCCGTGATCACCTGCCAGTGTATCCGTGTTCCGGTACTGAATGGACATACTGCAGCCGTATTCGTAAAATTCCGTAAGAAGCCCACCAAGGAACAGCTGATCGAGAAGTTAACTTCTTTCAGCGGAGAGCCTCAGAGACTGGGACTTCCCAGCGCACCGAAGCAGTTCATCCAGTATCTGGAGGAAGATAACCGACCTCAGGTAACGCTGGATGTGGATTTCGAGAATGGTATGGGTATCAGCGTAGGCCGTCTGAGAGAAGATACCGTATATGATTATAAGTTCGTAGGTCTGTCACATAACACCTTACGTGGAGCGGCGGGGGGAGCATTGCTTTGCGCAGAACTTTTGAAAGCACAGGGATATATCACCAAAAAATAAAGGGTGAGTGGGGTTATGAACGAGTTACGCTATCAGCTGGATCTGATGCGCGCAATGAATCAGAAATTGAGCGCCAGGGAGAAAATGTACCGCCTTTTGTGCGATACCATGGATTATGCTTATATCTACTATTCTTTTGAGAAGAATACCGTCACGACGCTTGGAAAATGGGATGACTTTTTCGATTTCCAGATCCGGGACAGACGGGATTTTACCAAACTTTTAGAGATGGTAGATGAGCCATATGTGTTGCCTCTTAGGGATATGCTATTTTTGGAAAAGGGCGGTCAGGAGACTTCTTCTGTGGAATGCATGCAGAAAGGGAAGAAGACCTGGCTGCAGTTCTCCTGCAGGATATTCTATGAGGACAGCAGACCTGCGGATCAGATCATTGTGATACAGAATATCACAAAACAGAAGACGCAGAATGAAGAACTTCTCTATATGGCGTATTATGACGGACTTACAGGACTGTACAACCGTAACTATTTTGTACGTCTCCTGACGGAGTACCTGCGGCGCGCGAAGGAAGATAACCGGCTGGTCAGTGTGCTGGTCATCGATATTGATGATTTCCGTAAGGTCAACGACGGACTGGGAATCGTGGAAGGAGACGAACTGGTACAGCAGTTCGGATCTTTCTTAAAGGAATTCAACAGTGACAATGTGATCGTCTGTCATCTGACCAGCGATGTCTACTGTATGGCAATCTATGATTCCTGCGGTGAAAGAAGCGTGGAACACATTCATAAGAAGATCGTGAAGCGTACCAGAGAACCTTTTTATCTGGTGGGCGGACAGGTATTGAACATTACCGTAAGTGTAGGCGTTGCGGAATATCCGGAAGCAGCGACATCCGCACTGGAACTGATCAACTGTGCCGAGATCGTCATGTTCAAGGGTAAGTCTATGGGCAAGAACCGGATCCAGTATTTCGACACCCCGATCCTGAATGATTTCCTGAAAAATGTGGAACTGGACAGCAAATTAAAAGAAGCGGTATTTGATCATAACTTTATTCTGTATTATCAGCCCCAGTACTATGCGGGGAATCGGAAACTGCGCGGTATGGAAGCGCTGATCCGCTGGAAGGACGGCGACGGGAAAATGATCAGCCCGGCGAAGTTCATTCCGATCGCAGAGAAAAACGGCACTATTATCCCTATCGGCAACTGGGTACTGGAGCAGAGCATAAGGACATTTTCCGAATGGAGGAACCGGTACGGCGTTCCGTTCGTATTGTCGGTCAATATCTCCGCATTGCAGTACCAGAAGGAAGACTTCGTGGATTCACTGCTGAATATTATCCACAAATATGATGTAGCTCCGGAGGAGGTCGAACTGGAGATCACGGAGAGCATACTGATCGATGATTTCCGGGCAGTGACCGAGAAAATGCAGCTGTTAAAAGAATACGGCATCCGCATTTCCTTAGATGATTTCGGAACAGGATTTTCCTCCCTGTCTTATTTGAAGAAGCTTCCGATCAATACGCTGAAGATCGACAAATCCTTTACGGATACGCTGCTTACGGATTCCGCTACCAGAATCATTACGGAATCCATTGTTAGTATGGTGAAATCTTTAGGATTTGAATCCATTGCCGAAGGCGTGGAGGAAGAACAGCAGTATAAATATCTGCGTGCCATCGGCTGCGATGTCATTCAGGGATATCTGTTCGGAAAGCCGCTGTCTCAGGAGGAGATCGAACAACTATTACAGAAGATATACTGATCAGATGTAGCAGAAAGAATGAGGCTGCCATGTTAACTGGAAGGGAACAGGAAACAGCTTTTTTGGAGAATCATTATAAGAGACCGGGAAGCCAGATCCTGGTGGTATATGGACAGAGAGGCGTTGGTAAGACGGCTCTCTTAGCCGCTTTTACGGAAGAAAAACAGACCATACGTTATACTGCTCCTAACTGTTCTTCCAGGGAACTGTGCTATCAGTGGGGACAGGAGCTTAGAGAACAGGGGAAAGAGATTTCATCGAACCCTTCCTGGGAAGAAGTATTACAGTGTGTATCCGGAGAAAAAAGTGATCGCAAAAAAGTTTTGATCATAGAGAATTTTCATTATCTGCTAAAGGGGGATCCCCTTTTTTTACAGGAACTGATCCGTTATCTGAAGGAACACAGGGAGGTTTCCCTTCTTGTGATTCTTACGACCTACGCATCCGGATGGGTGGAGAACAGCATGATCTCTAAAATAGGGAACCTGGCATTTTCCGTTAGTGGTTTTCTAAAGGTCAAAGAGCTGCCTTTTTCCGTAATGCGCCGGATTTTCCCTGTCGGAACGCTTCAGGAGCGCATAGAACTTTATGCGGTGTTAGGCGGAATGCCGGGATTATGGAAACTGTTGGATCTGTCAGTATCTGTGGAGAAGAATCTGACGAACCTTTTTTTAGAGAAAAACAGCTTTCTTCCGGAACTGATGATCAAATGGCTGGCGGAGGAATTGCGTGAGACCGCAGTTTATAATACCATCCTTGCCACCATAGCTGATGAGAAGAACGGCAAACTGAATGCTATGTATGCCCGTACCGGATTCTCCCGGGCGAAGATCAGTGTCTATCTGAAGAATCTGATGGAGCTGGAGCTGGTGGAAAAGGTCTTGCCCGGAATCTATGAGATCAGTAATTCTTTTATGCGGTTTTATTTCCGCTTTCTGTTCCCTCACCAGACCGCCTGGAGAAGAGATAACGGCAGAACATTTTATGAAACATATATCCGGGAGGATTACAGTAACTTTGTGAGATCCGCATACCGGAGAATCTGTCAGGAGATATTGCAGACAGATTTTGGTACGGTGGAACTGAAGAAGGCGGCGCAGGGGAGAACATACTTTTTATGCAGGGATACTGCGGGGAAAAAGATCGCAGTGGATTATTCCGGTACGGTATGTTATACTTCGGAAGATTATGACGCGCTGCAGACAGCGCTGAAAAGCATCCGGACGGAACCGGATGAGATAATAATATTTTGTGAGAATGGTTATGAAAATGCACTGGCAAAGAAAGTATCCGGGAAGGTACGGTTTCGCAGCGTAGGTGCGTGATTTATGACAGGAAGACGGTAATACGTGGGTAAAAATTTATTTATTGCAGAGAAACCCAGCGTGGCAAGAGAATTTGCCAACGCTTTAAAATATAATATGCGTTCCAAAGACGGATATCTGGAGTCGGAAGAAGCCATTGTTACCTGGTGCGTAGGACATCTGGTGACCATGAGCTATCCGGAGGTGTACGACGAGAAGTTTAAGAGATGGAGCTTTGAGACACTTCCTTTTCTCCCGGCAAAATTCAAATACGAAGTCATTGAAAATGCCAGGAAACAATATACCATCGTGAGTTCCCTGCTAAACAGAGAGGATGTCTCTACAATCTATGTCTGCACCGACTCCGGGCGGGAGGGAGAATATATCTATCGTCTCGTGGAGCAGATGGCTGGCGTACAGGGCAAAGAGCGGAAGCGTGTATGGATCGATTCCCAGACGGAGGAGGAGATCTTACGTGGGATCCGGGAAGCCAAGGACCTCTCAGCGTATGATAATCTGGGAAATGCCGCTTATCTGCGTGCCAAGGAGGATTACCTGATGGGTATCAACTTCTCCAGGGCACTGACTTTAAAATATGGTAAGACTGTAAAGGATTATCTGAAGAGAGACCGTGCGGTGATTTCCGTGGGTCGAGTCATGACCTGCGTCCTGGGGATGATCGTGAACAGAGAGAGGGAGATCCGGTCGTTTACCAAGACTCCTTTTTATCGGGTGATCGGTAATTTTAAGCTGCAGGAAAAGCCTTTTACCGCAGAGTGGAGAGCAGTGGAGGGCTCGAAATACTATAATTCTCCTGTATTGTATAAGGAGAACGGTTTTAAGAAAAAAGAGGATGCCGAGCACCTGATCGGGGAACTTTCTGCGGAACCTGCAGGACCGGTGACCGTCACCGGCATCGATAAGAAAAAAGAAAACAAAAATGCGCCGCTTTTATATAATCTGGCGGAGCTGCAGAATGACTGTTCCAAATACTTTAAGATCAGTCCGGACGAGACCCTTAGGATCGTGCAGGAATTATATGAAAAAAAGATGACCACTTATCCCAGAACGGATGCCAGAGTTCTGTCTACGGCAGTGGCAAAGGAAATCCATAAAAATATCGGAGGACTTCGTAATTATGCCCTGGCAGCACCTTTCGCCAGAGAAGTGTTAGAGCAGGGCACCTATAAAAATATAGCAAAGACCCGATATGTGAACGACAAGCAGATCACGGACCACTATGCCATTATCCCTACGGGACAGGGGCTGAACAATCTGGCGGGGCTGGCCCCTACGGCGGCAAAAGTATACGAGGTCATTGTACGTCGGTTTTTAAGTATTTTCTATCCGCCGGCAGTCTATCAGAAGTTCTCTCTTACATTGCAAGTAAAGGAAGAAAGCTTTTTTGCCAGCTTCAAGGTGTTGATACAGGAAGGGTATCTGAAGGTGACTAATTTCTCTTTCAAAAAGGAGAATACGGCGCTGAAGGAGGACAAAGAGAACGAGAACGAAAGTGCCGATGAAAAATGTGATGCTGAGCTTACCAATCTTCTGATGCATCTGAAAAAGGGAGATACTTTATCCGCGGATACCTACGAGATCAAAGAAGGCGAGACTTCTCCACCCAAGCGATATACCTCGGGCAGCATCATTCTGACCATGGAAAACGCCGGACAGTTCATAGAAGATGAGGAACTGCGGGCACAGATCAAGGGAAGCGGTATCGGCACCAGCGCTACAAGAGCGGAGATTCTGAAGAAACTGGTGAACATCGAGTATCTGGCACTGAATAAAAAGACCCAGGTACTGACTCCTACCCAGATGGGAGAGATGATCTACGATGTGGTATCGGATTCCATAAGACCGCTCTTGAATCCGGCACTGACAGCCAGCTGGGAAAAAGGACTTACCATGGTGGCAGACGGTGTGATCACACCGGATGAGTACATGGGGAAGCTTACGGATTTCGTGGGAAGGAGAACCATTGCCGTGCGGGGACTGAACAATCAGGGCGTGCTATGGAGACAGTTCCAGGCTACGGAAGAATTTTACCAGAAGAAACATAAGCAATCCAATGCGAAAAATAAAGAATAAAGATGAGGAGAAACTATCATGGAAAATATTACGATTGAAAATTTGTATGATCTGACAGAGACCATTGCGGCAGAACTGTTTACCGAGGCAGAGTATCCATGGGAGGTGCTTCCCAGAATCCACGATTTTATTTTGGAACTGGGCAAGAGACTGCCGGAAGAAATCTATGAAAAAAGAGGCGAGGATATCTGGGTGGCTAAAAACGCAAAAGTTGCTCCTACCGCCTGCCTGAACGGACCGCTGATCATTGATGAGGAAGCGGAGATCCGTCACTGCGCATTTGTCCGTGGCAATGCCATCGTGGGAAAGGGTGCGGTAGTCGGCAATTCCACCGAACTGAAGAACGTGGTTCTGTTCAATAAAGTACAGGTGCCCCATTATAATTATGTGGGAGACAGCGTGCTGGGCTTTAAGTCTCATATGGGAGCCGGTTCCATTACTTCAAATGTAAAAAGCGATAAGACGCTGGTGGTTGTGAAGAACGGCGAGGAGAAGATTGAGACCGGACTGAAGAAAATGGGAGCCATGTTAGGCGACCACGTGGAAGTGGGCTGCAACAGCGTACTGAACCCGGGAACTGTCATCGGACGTAATTCCAATGTGTATCCTACCTCCTGCGTCAGAGGCGTGATTCCTGCCGGACATATCTTCAAGAGACCCGGTGAGGTTGTGAAAAAATCTGATATTTAAAAATTTGATTGATGTTATCTAATGCATCGATGAAATCAGTTTGACGAATGTCCTTTTATGGTTTATGATATTTATCAGTGCAACGCTTTGACGGGTTAAAGCGTCTATGCATTACAGTAAGCGGATCGAAAGATCTGCAGAAAAGAGGGCATTTATTATGAAAAAGAAATTATTATCTGTAGTACTTACCGCAGTAATGGCAGCGACTGTTCTGACAGGCTGTGGCAGCACCGATAACGGAACTGCTTCTACCACAGCAGGCAGCGCAGCACAGACCGAAGCAGCAGCTTCCACAGACGGCAAGGTATATAACATCGGTATCTGCCAACTGGTAGAGCATGAGGCTCTGGATGCAGCTACCCAGGGATTCCAGGATGCATTAAAAGAAAAGCTTGGCGATAATGTAAAATTCGATCTGCAGAATGCACAGGGTGAGCAGACCACCGCAGCTACCATCTGTAATGGTTTTGTATCTGATGGTGTGGATCTGATCCTTGCAAATGCTACGTCTCCTTTACAGAGTGCAGCAGCAGCTACGACCTCGATCCCTATCTTAGGTACTTCCGTAACCGACTATGCTACCGCGTTAGAAATCTCTGACTGGTCCGGTGCTACCGGCAGAAATATTTCCGGTACTTCCGATCTGGCTCCCATTGAAGAGCAGGAAGCTATGTTAAAGGAACTGTTCCCGGACGTAAAGCAGGTTGGTCTGTTATATTGTTCTGCAGAAGCAAACTCACTGTATCAGATTCAGCTGTTTGAGGCTGCTCTGGACAAAGACGGTATTGCTTATAAAGAGTATGCAATTGCTGATACCAATGAAGTACAGTCTGTAACTACTGCAGCGGCAGGAGAGTGCGATGTTCTGTATATTCCTACCGACAATACGCTGGCATCTGTAACCGAGACCGTATACAATGTAGTAGCTCCCGCTAAGGTTCCTGTCATCGCAGGTGAAGAGGGTATCTGCAACGGTTGTGGCGTAGCTACCTTATCCATCAGCTACTATGACCTTGGATATGCTACCGGTGAGATGGCATACGAGATCCTGGCTGAGGGTGCAGACATCACTACCATGGATGTTCGGTACGCTCCCAACGTTACCAAGAAGTACAACGCGAAGATCTGTGAGGAACTTGGCATCACTGTTCCCGATGATTATGTAGCAATTCAGTAATTATTCAGTCAATTAAGTACGGAAACAAAATATACTTCGATAGGGATAGCGCCAGATAAGCGGTATCCCTATCGGAAGTTTTAGGAGGAAAAAGAAATGTCTTACTTTATGTCACTGAATCCCCTTTCCCTGTTCAGGGCAATGCCGGGATCAATAGCGCAGGGAATGATCTGGGGAGTCATGGCACTGGGAGTGTATATTACGTTCCGCCTGCTGGATTTTGCTGATCTGACCGTGGATGGTTCCATTGCAACCGGTGCTGCGGTATCCGTTATGCTGATTCGTGCGGGAGTTTCTCCTATAGCTACGCTGCCCATTGCTTTCCTGGCCGGAGCATTGGCAGGCATGGTAACGGGACTGTTGAACACCGCACTGGGAATCCCCGGAATTCTGGCAAGTATTCTGACGCAGATCTCCCTGTATTCCATTAATCTGAATATCATGGGCAAAGCAAACCAGCCGGTCAGCGTAGATAATTATCCGCTGGTGGTATCGCTGCGTTATGTGACGGACGGTTCGGTGAGCAGACTTCTCTTTTTCCTGGGAATGATCGTATTTTTATTGGCTCTGATCGCTGTGATGTATTGGTATTTTGGAACAGAACAGGGACATGCCATCCGTGCTACGGGCTGTAACAGCAATATGGCGAGAGCACAGGGCATCAATACCAACTTTATCAAGGTGCTGGCGCTGATGATCTCCAACGGTCTGGTAGGTCTGTGTGGTGCGCTGTACGGACAGTTCCAGGGGGCATCGGATGTCAATATGGGACGTGGAGCCATTGTCATTGGCCTGGCAGCTGTTATTATCGGTGAGGTACTGTTTGGTAAGTTCGCCAGCAAGAGAAAACTTGCTTTCGCATTTACTTTAGCATCCGTAATTCTGGGTGCAGTGATCTACTACATGGTATATCAGTTTGTTTTGTGGCTGAAGATGCCTTCAGAGGATATGAAATTGTTCTCCGCTATCGTAGTTGCCATTTTCCTGGCAATTCCTTATTTGAAGGAGAAGAGAACACTTCGGAAAGGAGCGTCAAAATAATGGCTTACGCATTGGAGATACAGGATATACATAAAGTATTTAACAGAGGAACCATCAATGAAAAGGTGGCATTAAACGGTGTAAACTTAAACTTAAATCCCGGAGATTTCGTGACCATCATCGGAGGTAACGGTGCCGGTAAATCCACCACGCTGAATGCCATTGCCGGTGTATGGCCCATCGATTCCGGCAAGATTATTATCGACGGCACGGATATTACGAGCCTGCCGGAGCATAAGAGAGCAAAGTATCTGGGAAGAGTATTCCAGGATCCCATGACGGGAACCGCCGCCACCATGGATATCGAAGAGAACATGGCAATTGCCTTAAGACGCGGCGAGAAGAGAACTCTTCGCTGGGGCGTTTCCAGAGAGGATAGAGAGCTGTTCCGTGAAAAATTACAGACGCTCGGACTGGGACTGGAGGATCGTATGACCAGTAAGGTAGGTCTTCTGTCCGGTGGTCAGCGTCAGGCTATCACACTTTTGATGGCAGCCTTAAAGCAGCCGAAGCTTCTGCTGTTAGATGAGCATACCGCAGCATTGGATCCCAAAACGGCAGCAAAAGTACTGGAGATCAGTGACAAGATCATCGCTGAGAATCAGCTGACTGCCATGATGGTAACCCATAACATGAAGGATGCTATTGTACACGGCAACCGTTTGATCATGATGCACGAAGGTAAAGTCATCTACGATGTGGCGGGAGAAGAGAAGAAGAATCTTCAGGTAAAAGATCTGCTTACTAAGTTCGAAGAAGTCAGCGGCGGAGAATTCGCCAATGACCGTATGATGCTGGCGTAAAAATAAGATTAGGACACGTTGCCAATTTGGGCAACGTGTTTTTACGTTAACTTGAGAGTTAGTGAAATAGTTGTTCTAAAATCCACGCAGAAAGGACTGCCCGCCCCGGACTCGGATGCTAGCTACAACTGTGGATTTTCTAAAGGAAAGTGGCCAAGTGCTTCTCATCATGACGGGGCCGCCTTTACGTTGCCATCCATGGCACTTATCGGCTAACGCGAACATCGTGTTCGCGTTGCCCCTGCGGCTCAACCACTTTCCAAGAAAATCTCACAGTCTCCGCCGCATCTACGCCGGGGGGAGCAGTCCTTTTCTGCTGGGTTACTGCTTCCCTAAATAATTTTAGAGAAGTCCTGTTGATTACTTTGGTGTAAATGACGTAATAATGACGTATTTTATACAAATAATTCTTAAAATCAAGATATTTTGTATTAAAATAGCTTGATTTTCTCATTTTACGAAAACAGTTACTTCCAAAGCATCCAAATCCCTTGTTTTTGTATTTTTTTTGCAAAAAATAGCGATTTTAATACAAAAGCAAAAAAGCTTGCCTCTTTACACACAAATTTAGATTTGACTCGTCGATCAACCACACTTACTCTTAATTCTACTAAAACATGCGAAAGAGCTGGGAAAAGTAAAATTTCCGTCTTAGAAACAAATTATTTTTACTATAAATGTATAAAAAGATCTATTACGTAAAAAAGTGCTTTCTGAGAAGCTTATTTTTTACTATTTTGACTATATAGAGGCTTTTTTCAAAAGTCAGTAGTCCCAACTGCAGGCGTTCGCCGCATCACGGCATAAGTAAAGACAGCGATTTGTGCGCAAACGCCCATCGCTGTCTTCACTATGCCTATGCGCGGCTCATTGCCCGCGTAACTCTCAATTTATTGAATCAAATCTTAGCACATAATCTTCTGCTGTATCTGCGTATAAGCCTCCGGTTCCAGATCATACCCAAGATAGGCAATTCCCTGATAAACATCCTCCGGGACATTTTCCGACGAACCCAACTTTTTACAAACAGTTTCGACCAGATCCCGCTTCGCAGAGATGACCTTCGCATCTGCTGCATAAAATTGTGCCATGTCATAATCCGAAGTATTGCCGCAGGGATTGAGGCAGGTGGCACAGTCCGGCGCAATGATGAATTTCTCTGCATGTATCTTCTGTACCATTTCTTCCTCACTGTCTGCGTCCTTCAAACACAGAAACGCTTCCCTGATCACGCTGTCGGTCTGCTCTGTTTTTCCATTATTAGATACGGCCCCCACCAGTCCGATCAGGGCACTGATGATGCTATCTCCCTGCATTTTCATACAATCTCCTTTTTCAGACACTTGCTTTCAGCAAAAACATTTTATTCCAGAATCTCTCCATCAATGGCGATGGTCACAACCTGCCAGGGCAGAAACTTTCCGCTGTCCTGTATAGCCTTTTTTGCCGCCATTTCCAGGCCGCCGCAACAGGGTACTTCCATGCGCACAATGGTCACGGACTGAATATCATTGTTCCGCAGAATCTCCGTCAGCTTCTCACTGTAGTTCACTGCATCCAGTTTCGGACAGCCGATCAAAGTGACTTTTCCGCGAATGAATTCCTTATGAAAATTTGCATAAGCATAGGCGGTACAGTCTGCCGCAATGAGCAGCTTCGCTCCGTCAAAGTAGGGTGCCTGCAACGGTGCCAGTTTGATCTGTACCGGCCAGTTACACAGCTGAGATTTGATTACGTCATTGGCGTTACTGTTTTCTGTCACGGTAGCTGCATCTTCCTTCCGGTGCATCTGACGAATACGGCTTCCTGGGCATCCTCCATGTGGAGTCTGCATACCCTCCCGCTGCATTTTTCCCTGTTGTTTTAACTGCTGTGCCTGTTTCACCGCCGCCTCATCATAGGCAGGTGCCTCCCGCTCTTCGAAAGTAATGGCTCCCGTCGGACACCCGGGCAGACAGTCGCCAAACCCATCACAGAAATGCTCTCTGACCAGCTTTGCCTTGCCATCAATAATATCTATCGCACCCTCATGACATGCAGACGCACAAATACCGCAGCCATTGCATTTTTCTTCATCAATATGAATGATTTTTCGGATCATATTTTCCTCCTCGGTTTTTCTATGCTCTTAGCTTGTCTCTAAATCATCATTTACTTTTCTAAACATCTGACCTTAATTATTCGTCCTATGTTTCATCACAAGATCAGTATTGCAAAATCCAGAATTTCATTATGTTGTTTTTCCAACAAAGAAATCCAAACAAACGGTATTTTGCACAAACCTCAAAAGAGAACCGCATTTTTTCTACAACTCAGAAAGATACTGTCAGCTGCATCTTGAATCTCTCCTCACCGTATACTGCGTGAGGGATATCCTTGGGCATGATCAGAGTCTCGCCCTCTTCCACGTAGAATACTTCGCCGCCTACGGTGAATCTGCCCTTGCCTTCCAAAACGGTTACCATAGCATCACCGCCTGCTGCATGGGTGGAGATTTCCTCGCCCTTGTCAAAGGAAAAAATCGTCATACTCACATAGTCGTTCTGTACAAGAGTCTTGCTGACTACCTGCCCCTCCTGGTATTTCACCAGCTCCTTCAGATTTAATTTCGTCTGTTTTTCAATATTTTTATACATCGTTATCCTTCCTTTCCTGAACTCTCCTTGACTTTCTGAGGGGATTATACTAGAATCATCCCATCAAGTATGTTGGTTTTCCAACAAAAGGAGATTTTATTATGAGCAATCCTCTTTTTCAGAACATTTTACCCGAAGATATTCCCATTATGCTGAAGCGACTGCACGCCTATACAAAATCCTATCAAAAGGAGGCGTATATCAGGCATGCCGGTGATCCGGCGGATTTTATCGGAATCATTGAATCAGGTTCCATTCACATATTGCAGGATGATTACTACGGCAACCGTAATATTACTGCCTCCATCTTCGCGGGCTCCCTGTTCGGGGAGGCTTTTGTCTGTGCTGGGATTCCTCATCTTCCTATGGATATCGTGGCTGCGGAGGATTGCACTATTATGTTTTTAAAAGGGAAAAAACTGTTGAATACCTGCGACAACGGCTGTAAGTTTCATCATACCCTGATCCGCAATCTCTTGGGGATCGTGGCACAGAACAACATGTATCTGAACCAGAAAATCAAATATACCTCTCGCAAGACCACCAGAGAAAAACTAATGGCGTACCTGACCGATCAGGCAAAAATGAAAGGTTCCAATGATTTCACCATCCCCTTTAACCGTCAGGAACTGGCGGATTATCTGGGAGTTGAAAGAAGCGCCATGTCCGCGGAACTCGGCAAGCTTACAAAGCTTGGAATCCTGCAGACACAGCGCAGTCATTTCACATTATTAAAACCTTTAGACTAATCCGGATAAAATTCCACTATCACCTTCTTCAATACAGCTGCCGATTGCTGCAGTTCTGACAGTTCCTTCTCATTTAATTCAATGGGCACCACCGTCTCAATACCGTTTTCATCCACCACTGCCGGAATGCTTAACACCACATTCTCCAGTCCATACTCTCCTGTCATCAGACTGGATACCGGCAGAATAGACTGCTCATTACGTACAATTGCTGCGCAGATCCTGCATACAGCCATAGCGATTCCGTAATAGGTTGCGTGCTTTCTCGCAATGATCTCATAGGCACTGTTTTTCACACTGTTAAATATCTTCTCCATGGCTGCCTCATGATCATAATGTCCCCGCAATTCACAGAAATCATGGATGGGCATGCCACCGACTCTCGCCTCGCTCCAGGCTGCCAGTTCACTGTCTCCATGTTCACCGATAATAAAGGCATGAATACTTCTGCTGTCCACTCCCAGATGTTCTCCCAGTTCATACCGGAATCTCCCAGTATCCAGTACAGTTCCGGAACCAATAACCCGGTTGGCCGGATAGCCGGATTCCTTCAGGGCTATATAAGTCAGAATGTCTACCGGATTGGAGACAATGAGCAGGATTCCTTCAAAGGGTCTCTTTTTGATCTCCCCAATAATGGACTTCATTATGGCACTGTTTTTCCGGATCAGATCCAGTCTCGTCTCGTCGGGCTTCTGGTTAGCACCGGCAGTGATCACAATGACTGCGGCATCCGTAATATCATCATAAGAACCCGCATAGATCTTCATGGGACTGGCAAATGCCATGCCATGACTGATATCCATAGCTTCTCCTTCCGCACGATCATGATCGGCGTCGATCAATACCATTTCCGAAAAAAGCTTACTCTGCATTAGGGCAAACGCGGAAGAAGATCCCACAAATCCGCAGCCCACTATTACCACTTTTCTGCTGTTGATACTCATAATTCTAACCTCCTGTCGTCTACTTTATGATTTTTTCGAAATCAGATGCCGGATGCTTGCACAGCGGACAGATAAAATCCTCGGGCAGTTCCTCGCCCACATACTCATAGCCGCAGATGGTGCAGCGCCATACTGTCTGACCGTCCGCAGTCTTCCCTGCCTCTACCGGCTTGGGCTTTACATTTTCCTGATAATACTCATAGTTTGCGGATGGCTCTTCACTTAAAACTTCCATCTCCGTCACTTCTCCGATGAACATAGTATGGGATCCCAGATCCACGGTCTGTGTAACTTTTACCGCAATGTATGCGTTAGTGCCTTCTGTGATATAGGGCACGCCGTTCCCTGCATTTTTATATGCTGTATAATCCGCAAATTTATCCACGTCTCTGCCTGACTGAAAACCAAACCGCTCATACAGCGGAAACTCTGCCGTCCTGCTGAGTACGGATACATTAAACACGCCGGTGTTTAAAAGCATATCGTTGGTATAATTTGCCTTGTTGATGCAGACGCAGATCTGATTCGGAGTGGAAGCCGCCTGGATCGCGGTATTGACGATACAGCCGTTTATCTTCTCTGCATCCCGTGTTGTTACAATATATAATCCGTAGCTTAACTTGTACATTGCCTTATGATTCATATAACTTCTCCTTTTCTCCTATGAGTTGTTTCTTTTAGTATCTCTTACATCACACAATTTATTTACTTTGTATTTCTCTTTTCATATCTCTCATGTATTTCATACCCTGATTATAACGTAATTATAATTATCTGTCAATAATAATAGTAATGATTCTTATTTTTCAGTTTAAAATAACACCGATATCAAAAAATACCGGTGTTTCTCACTTTTTATAAATATTATACGTTCCTCTTAGTAGGTCACCACATTGTGATATACTCTGTAATACCCATCCCCGAGATCTACCAGCTGCAGCGAAATCGCAAAGTTCTCCATGCCAAGCTTTTTCAGCACCTCCGCCACATATCCCTGCTCGTAGGCTCCGGTATTATACGCCTGCTCAATGGTACTCCACAGACTCTTTGGAACCACATTGTCAAAATGCTGGTCGCCGCTCCCCAAGATGCTTAACTGTGTAATACAGTTTGCATAATAAGAGTTTAAATCCGTCACAGCGTCACTTCTGGAAACCGGTGTGGCTGTTGTGCCGCTGTCAGAGCTTCCGGTATTACCGCCGGGATATCGCAGAGGTTCCTGGGGATTCGGATTGATGTAATCGCTCAGGCTGTTTTCAGGCTGATCCGGCAGCGTTACCGAAACACTTCCATCTGTACCTATATTGCCGGGATTTCCGATTTCCTCTGCTGCCTCTGTTACAGCCTCTGCATTGTTTTCGGTTCCGTACAGCATCTGTGCCAACGAACCGGTCATGTCCGGATTTAGGGCAAACGCCAAAACTCCGCCACACAATAACAGACAGAGCACTGCGATTCCTATCATGATCTTATTAATTATCTTCATTATCCTCTACCTCATCTGCACCAAGCAGTCCTTCCGCGGAGTAACGGTTCGTTGCATTCCACAGGATCCATTCTTCATAACCGGCATCATAAACTGCCTGGATCTGTTCTCTAATCTGTGTTCCGTTATAAGAAATATGCCCCGGAACCCAGGTAGCGGTAAATGCCTGCAGCCAGGGTCTCACCACTGCCCGCTCTGCCTCCGAAATCTCCTGCAGTTCTTCGACAGACCCCTGCATTGCCGCCAATACCGTCTCGTAAGGATTCGCATCCGGTACCTTCAGTCCGAATACCCCGTTCGCATAATGAGAAGGATACACCATAGGACTGATGGCATCCACGGTCTGTCCCAGCGCCGTGTAATCCTGCCCTACCGTCTGCACGTCGGTCTCACTTCCGATGATAGTGCCGAAGACATCCGCCGTAACCACGCATCCCTTTTCGTGAAGTCTGTCTCCTGCATAGGCGAGAAAATCCTGTATTGCCTGCCTCTTCGGATAGGCATCCATATCCACACCGTAGTCCGCTGCATTGGCATCTGATCCCACCGGAAAACGCACATAATCGTACTGGATCTCATCGAATCCAAGGTCTGCTGCCATCTCGGCAAGTTCTGTCAGATATTCCCAGACCTCCTGCCTGTATGGATTCACCCATGCCAGGCCGTTGGCATCCGTCACCGGCTTGCCGTCCGGTTTCGTCAATGCCAGTTCCGGTCTCGCCGCCGCCAGAATGGGATCCTTGAAACATACGATCCTCGCAATGGTATAAATATTATGATCCTTCAGTTCCTGCATCAAAGCCTGAATATCCCGGATGTAGCGCACTCCTGCCTGCATTTCGGATATCTGGTCCAGTACGGGAATGTTCTGTGTAATCTCCTCATTTGTCAGCCGGAACGTCACATTTCCTTCATCGTTTTTCACATCAATGACCATAGCATTCAGTTCCGTCTCATCCACCAGTCCGATCAGATTTTCCATTCCGGTGCTGCCGGCCTTGGGACCGGTGACATAGATGCCTTTCACTTTCGTCCGGTCCGCCATGCGGTCCGCAGTAGTAAGCTCCTGCCGAGGCGCCGGGGCAGGAGTCAGTGCCGTTTTATTCGTATCCTCCGCAGTTCCTGTGGATGCAGCATCTCCACCCGTGACATCCGATGCCGTTTCCCCGGCAGCGGCCACCTCAGCAGAATCCACCGTTGCCGCAGCTTCTATTCCATCACTTCCTATTCCATTCCCTGTTAACTCTATCTTATTGTCTGTTCCGCAGCCGCTCATACTAAATATCAGCATAATCCCCGCCGCCAGAAGTCTCTTCCCCAGACTCTTGTTTCGTATCATCAGTATTCTCCCTGCATACCGACGGTTGGTCATATTTTCTTCGGATCTTTTTACCGCCGGAATACTGCTATCAGATTTTTTCTGGTCTACTCTTCCTCTGGATAGATCAGTCCCCACTGTTTTCGGATCTCTGTCATCATGTGCATGACATCTTCCGTATAATTCAACTTCATGACCTCCGGTTGTCCGGCAATTGCCCGCTCCATATCCTCTACCTCATAGGCCAGGGCATCCGCTGTGGCTCCTGCCCGGAGTTCCTCAGTATGACCGTCCTCCGTGTAGGTGATCACTGCCTTCTGTCCTCTGGGATATTCATACATCTCCACATAAGCCTTGTCAAAAGATAGCATGCCCCGCTTGGGCTGCTTGGCATGCAGAGATAATGTCACTGTCGCCATCTCCTGCTTCGGATTCATTAAAAGGATACCCGCCTGCTCGTCCACTCCCGTAGGTGCAAATTTCACCTGAGAGGCGATCTGATCCGGACAGGAGCTTAAGAACATTCTTACAAAAGAGAGCGCATATACGCCGATATCCAATAATGCACCGCCCGCCAGATTCCGGTTGAAGAACCGGTTCTTCATGTCGTATTCCTTATAGCTTCCGAAGTTCATCTGTATCACACGAAGTTCTCCGAGGTCTCCCGCATCCACTCGCTTTAACAGTTCCTTATAGATTGGCATATGATAGATTGTCATAGCTTCCGCCAGAACTACGCCGTGCTCCTTCGCCAGCTGCATGGCTTCTTCCAGTTCTCCGGAGTTTAACGTAATGGATTTCTCGCACAACACATGCTTACCTGCTGCCAGAGCTTTTCGCAAAAATTGAATATGCGTATTATGAGGCGTAGAGATATAGATGATATCCACCGCCGGATCCGCACAGACCTCTTCAAAACTTGTAAATACATTCTGCACACCGTATTTCTCCGCAAAAGCGACTGCTTTCTCCTGCGTACGGTTCACAACACCATACAGCTTCTGTCCTCTTTTTTCCATTGCCTGTGCCAGTTCATTGGCAATGACACCGCAGCCTGCACTCACCCAGTTTGCCATCTATTCTCTGCCTTCCTTTCCGCGTTTTTTATTCTCATACATCTTCGTATCTGCCTCATTGACGATCTTGCGGATATCCACGCCGCAGCCCTCCGCCCAGCCTACTGCGCTGGAGATCGGTATGTCTCCCTGCCCATCTTTTTCCATGAGATCGGCTTTTACAGTCTCTATCATGGACTCTATCTCGGTTTCTACCGGATTCTCGATAATCATAACAAACTCATCCCCGCCCACACGATAAACCTTGCGTCTGTCCGTAGACAATTCATACAGTACGGAGGATAATGTCTGAATCAGAACATCCCCGGCGGCGTGACCGTATTTATCATTGACATATTTTAAATTATTCACATCCCAGAAAATAGCCGCCAGTCTGCGTACTTCCGGATAATAAGTCTCGATCATTTCCTCATATTTGTTCTTATTGTACACATGCGTTCCCAGGTCGGTCTCTTTGCGATAAGTCAGATCAGCGATTCTTTGCGCATCTTCATGGCTGCTGATACTGATATAGCGCAGGATGGCAGTGAACATCAGAAGGATCACCGCACGGGGCAGTGCGCCATAGAACAGGATCACGAACACCGGATCCGGTTCAATGCCAAACTGCATTGTCCCTGCTGCCCACTGTTCCAGATACCAGTCTCTGGTGTGATTACTTCCCAGAAGCACGTTCAGATCACAGATTCCATGGTAGAATCCTGCCACCATACTGATGGTCATGGTCACATCGTTCACTGCATAAGTGATCCAAAGCGTCTGTTTCTCCCGATACTGCACTGCCAAAAGTAAAGGCAATACATAAATAAGCACCGCATGGAAAGACAAAAAGGCGGCAAAGATCGCAGAGATCACACAGATCAGTGTCAAAAGCACATATTTTACCCAGTGCTTCGACAGATCTACTTTTTTGTAAATGTACAAAACAGGAATTCCCATGACCATGGACAATCCCACCGCCATGGTAAAGATTCCGGCATCCACAATAAAAATACGCGTAAGCGTCAGCAGCCAAAGTACCAGCATGGTCACAACGATCCAGAAATATCCCTTCAATGTACTTAAATTCGAGTTAATCTCCTGCTGATGTAATTCCTGATTATATTGTTCCTGATAATTTTCCATCATAATACCCTGTTTCTCTACCATTTATGATTCCTGTGCATGAACGCATGCCAATTATAGTATAACATATTCCGCACTTTTTTACATTTATTATTTTCCTACACCAAAAAACCCCATGATTCTTACGAACCATGGGGTTTTCTTATATTGTAATACCTTCTCTAATATTTCAATATAGTCGGATCCTACTTATCAGCGATAGCAGCCTGTGCAGCAGCCAGTCTTGCGATAGGTACACGGAAAGGTGAGCAGGATACATAATCCAGACCGATCTTGTGGCAGAACTCTACGGAAGAAGGATCTCCGCCGTGCTCACCACAGATACCAACGTGCAGCTTAGGATTTACAGGCTTACCAAGCTTGATAGCCATCTCCATCAGCTTGCCGACACCAGTCTGATCCAGCTTAGCGAACGGATCATTCTCGAAGATCTTGGTGTCATAGTAAGCGTTCAGGAACTTACCTGCATCATCACGGGAGAAGCCGAAGGTCATCTGGGTCAGGTCGTTGGTACCGAAGCAGAAGAAATCAGCTTCCTTAGCGATCTCATCTGCAGTCAGAGCTGCTCTGGGGATCTCGATCATGGTACCTACTTCGTACTTCATGTCTACACCGGCAGCTGCGATCTCAGCATCAGCGGTCTCTACAACTACCTTCTTAACGAACTTAAGCTCTTTCACTTCACATACCAGAGGGATCATGATCTCGGGCTCTACATTCCAGTCGGGATGTGCCTTCTTAACCTCGATTGCCGCACGGATAACAGCCTTGGTCTGCATTCTTGCGATTTCAGGATAAGTAACAGCCAGACGGCATCCTCTGTGACCCATCATAGGGTTGAACTCATGCAGGGAAGCGATGATGGTCTTGATGGTCTCTACGCTCTTGCCCTGTGCCTTAGCCAGCTTCTCAATGTCAGCTTCCTCGGTAGGAACGAACTCATGCAGAGGCGGATCCAGGAAACGGATGGTAACAGGGTTGCCTTCCAGAGCCTCGTACAGCTGCTTGAAGTCGTTCTGCTGATAAGGCAGGATCTTATCCAGTGCTGCTTCTCTCTCCTCTACTGTATCGGAACAGATCATCTCACGGAATGCTGCGATTCTGTCCTCTTCGAAGAACATATGCTCAGTACGGCACAGACCGATTCCTTCAGCGCCCAGCTCGCGAGCCTTCTTAGCATCTGCGGGAGTATCTGCATTGGTACGAACTTTTAACTTACGATATTTGTCAGCCCAAGCCATAACACGACCGAACTCACCTGCGATGGTAGCGTCAACAGTCTTGATCTCGCCATCATAGATGTTACCGGTAGTACCATCGATGGACAGCCAGTCACCTTCATGGAAGGTCTTGCCAGCCAGAGTGAACTGCTTGTTCTCCTCATCCATAGCGATATCGCCACAACCGGATACACAGCAGGTACCCATACCACGAGCAACTACTGCTGCGTGAGAGGTCATACCACCACGAACGGTCAGGATACCCTGGGAAGCCTTCATACCAGTGATATCTTCGGGAGAGGTCTCCAGACGAACCAGAACAACTCTCTCTCCTCTTGCATGCCATTCTTCTGCATCTTCTGCGGTGAATACGATCTTACCACATGCAGCTCCGGGAGAAGCACCAAGACCCTTGCCGATAGGAGTTGCAGCTTTCAGAGCAGCGGTATCGAACTGAGGATGTAACAGAGTATCCAGGTTACGAGGATCGATCATTGCAACTGCCTCTTCCTCGGTTCTCATGCCCTCATCTACCAGATCACAAGCGATCTTCAGAGCTGCCTGAGCGGTTCTCTTACCGTTTCTGGTCTGTAACATGTACAGCTTACCATGCTCAACGGTGAACTCCATATCCTGCATATCTCTGTAGTGATCTTCCAGAGTCTTACATACTTCCTGGAACTGAGCAAATGCCTCAGGGAATTTGTCAGCCATCTCAGCGATCTTCATAGGTGTACGAACACCTGCTACTACGTCCTCGCCCTGTGCGTTGGTCAGGAACTCACCGAACAGTCCCTTAGCGCCGGTAGCCGGATCTCTGGTAAATGCAACACCGGTACCACAGTCATCACCCATGTTACCGAATGCCATAGACTGAACGTTAACAGCAGTACCCCAGGAATAAGGGATATCGTTGTCACGACGATAAACGTTTGCACGAGGGTTGTCCCAGGAACGGAATACAGCCTTGATAGCGCCCATCAGCTGTTCCTTAGGATCATCAGGGAAGTCTACACCGATCTTAGCCTTGTACTCAGCCTTGAACTGACCAGCCAGTTCCTTCAGATCGTCAGCGGTAAGCTCAACGTCCTGCTTAACACCCTTCTTCTCTTTCATTGCATCGATCAGCTGCTCGAAGTACTTCTTACCTACTTCCATAACAACGTCGGAATACATCTGAATAAATCTTCTATAGCAGTCCCAAGCCCAACGGGGGTTGCCGGACTTCTCAGCGATTACGTTAACAACGGTCTCATTCAGACCAAGGTTCAGGATGGTATCCATCATACCGGGCATGGATGCTCTTGCGCCGGAACGAACGGATACTAACAGAGGATTCTCGTGGTCGCCGAACTTTTTACCGGTGATCTCTTCCATCTTAGTAATGTACTCGTTGATCTGACCCTGGATCTCTTCATTGATCTCGCGTCCATCTTCATAATACTGTGTACATGCCTCTGTTGTAATGGTGAAGCCCTGAGGAACCGGCAGACCAATGTTGGTCATCTCAGCCAGGTTCGCACCTTTACCACCAAGCAGTTCGCGCATGTTTGCATTACCTTCGGTAAACAAATATACCCATTTCTTCATACTTCTTTGTCTCCCTTTTTATAATATTTTTGACAAAACTTTGTAACCCAAACCACTACCGGAGCATTTCAGCTTCGGTTTTTAGTACTTTGATATTGTAACAATCTGCCAAAGGAATATCAAGACGAAATTGATAATTTTTTGACAGAGTACTTATTTTCGTGCATAATGTTAAATTTTTGTATTATACTTTTGTTTGTTTTGTCTAGTACTTTAGTATTATGTAACCGCTTACATTTGTTCAACTTTCTTTACATGGTTTTTACGCAGGTAAAAACATATTTTTGAGTCTTTATTTTGTTTTCATCATCGCCTCTTACACTGCCGGGGATCAGATATGGATCTATTAAGAAAATAATTTTCACAAACAAAAAGAGCAGACTCCTTTGTATAGAATCTGCTCCTTTCGTTATTTCATTATTTTTATAAATGAATTTATTCCAACATACCGTCCTTGATCACGTTGTGGTCACGCAGCAGTTTTTCCACTACGGTACCCTTCACTACGCGAAGCAGCGGCTTCTTCAGGGCATTCAAAGGTCCGGGCAGTTCGATCTCCAGCGGAGACATGCCATCCATCAGCTTCACGCTACTGTCCAGAAGCTCTCTGATATCATAGACGCTGCCCCATACCTCAGGCACACCTCTATCCACACCTAACAGTCCATAGACAGCCTCCATAGCAGTTCTCACGGAATACTCTGTGGTGAATACAGTGTCTCTCGGGGTCTCTGCGAACTGTCCTAAGAAAGCGAAGTTCACGCAGCCATCGGGGATGACATCGGGACGGTCACCCTTGGTTCTGGGCATGAAGAATGCAGTGATATAAGGCATCATGGTAGGTACGCAGACTGCGCTGTGCTCTGCCAGATCCTCAATATCTTCTACTGGCACACCTAAGTGATACAGCCACTCTTCGGTGATCTCCTTACCGGTACAATCCTTCATGGGTTTCTTAATATAATCGCCGGGTACATCGGTGAACAGGCCGTATACCCATACACATACCTGATTCTTGTCCTGTTCCTTAAACTGTCCCTGACGGTTGATAGTCCAGCTCATGAGCCACTTGGAATCCTGACAGCTTACGATACCGCCGGTTACGACCTTACCGCTTCTGGGATCGCGCTTACAGATATTAGTGATATAAGGAATGATCTTGTCATCCAGTGTGGTCACGGTAGCGGATTCCCAGTTCGTCTTAGAGATATCGGAACAAAACTTCTCAGGATGTCCAAAGGAAGGATCCTGTTTTGCGATATTTTTCCACAGGCTCCATACGCCGCTGGTACGAACCTCTGCATCCCCGTTAGGTGCATGATTCTGGTCACCGTAGATGGTACCTTCGGTACAGCTTCCGTTGGTAACGAATACCAGGTCGTTCTCGGTGAGTACAATGCCCTTCTCTACACCTTTTACCTTGCACTCGATAGCTTTTGCCACCTTTTTGCCGTCATTGATATCAAAAATAACATTTGTCACTTCGGTGTTGAACTGGAAGTCCACACCTGCTGCCTCCAGATACTTCTTCATGGGAAGGATCAGAGACTCGTACTGGTTGTACTTGGTGAATTTCAGGGCACTGAAGTCAGGCAGTCCGGAAATATGATGGATGAATCTCTGGAAGTAAAGCTTCATTTCCAGTGCGCTGTGCCAGTTCTCGAAAGCGAACATGGTTCTCCAGTATAACCAGAAGGTGGAATTAAATACTTCATCATCGAAAACATCTTCGATGGTCTTGTCATACAGATCCTCGTCCTTTGTCATGAACAGCTTCATGATCTCCATGCAGCCCTTCTGGCTTAGGTTGAATTTGCCATCGGTATGGGCATCCTGTCCGCAATCCTTCGTTGCACGGCACAAAGAGTAGTTGGGATCTTCCTTGTTCAGCCAGTAGTACTCATCCAGTACGCTGGCTCCGGGTACTTCCAGAGAGGGGATGCTACGGAACAGATCCCACAGACATTCAAAATGATTCTCCATCTCACGTCCGCCACGCATGATGTAGCCTCTGGTAGGATCAAAAATACCGTCACAGGCACCGCCTGCGATATCCATTGCCTCTAAGATGTGGATGTGGGAACCTGGCATCTGTCCGTCACGTACCAGAAAGCACGCTGCTGCCAAAGATGCCAGTCCGCTACCTACGATGTAAGCATTCTTCTCATCCACTCCTGCTGGCTTCTTAGGTCTTGCGAAGGCCTCGTAGTTACCGTTGGAATAATAGATGCCTTTGCTGTTCTTGTCGTATCTTCCAAGCTCGGTGTTGCGGTAGTCTTTCTTGGCTGCCTTGACGGCTGCCTTTCTCTCCTCTTTTTTCACCTCTGCCTTATGTCCTTTGGTTACTGCTGCCACTGCGCCTGCACCTACGGCCAGTGCTGCCAGGCCCAGTCCAATATTATTCTTTTTTGCCATAATGATTACCACCTTTCTTTGATGACTCTCAAATGTTTTTCTGTTTACAAGTAGTATCTTACTTCTTTTTTATAAGAAAACCAATTTACAAAAGAGGGCAAATGATAAAGTTTTTATCATCCTGCCCTTTTTGTAAAGTACTTATACTATTTCAGTACTATTTCAGAATTTCTTTTCCGTGTGCTCAAAATTTTCGATGGATCGGCTGATGTTTCCATAAAGAGTGATTGCCAGTTCTTCAACGATCTTATGATAATCATCCTTCATTCCCCGGTCGATCCAGTCTAACATCACACCCACAAAACCGTATTTGTAAAATCCGGCAATGAATTCCTTGTGTTCCTCCGCCAACTGCATACCGGCGCATTTTTCTTCCACCACGTCCGCAATGAGCTGGTAGGTCAGCTTGTTTAAGTAGCTTTCGATCTTCTGGCGATCCACGCAGCGGTAGATATTCATAATGAAAGGTTTGTTCTCCTGCACTGCCTCGAAAATCTGACTGAAGCCTTCCTGCCAGTTCTCATAGGTCTTCTTCCCCTGCAGTGCCTTCGTGCCGTCCTCCACACATATCCACTCTACAAGATCGTAAATATCTTTGAAATGATAATAAAAAGCCATACGGCTGATACCGCAGTCCTCGGCGAGATCATTGATGGTGATCTTGTCCAGAGGCTTCGTGAGAAGCTCTTTTTTTAAAGCTGCTTCCAGTGCCAGTTTTGTTATATTGGCCATAGCCCATCCTCCACTGTTTTTATGTATTAGCTTCACAAGATATTCATTCGCTAAGGTTGTCGTTCGTCAATCATGTAAACATGTTGACTTCCTTACACTCATTATATTGTACGACAATAGACTCAAAATAGGCAAATTAACTTTTTATTAAAAAACTCTTGCTTTTTGTAAAATTCCATGGTATCATCTTATTTGCGTTTCGGGGTGTGGCTCAGCTTGGTTAGAGCGCCGTCTTAGGGAGGCGGAGGTCGCGAGTTCGAATCCCGCCACTCCGATTCATTAAAAAGTCCTTGATTTTCAAGGACTTTTTTTGTGTTACATTTCATGTTGCAATCCGGTATTCACTTTTTGTAACGCTTCCGGCATAGCTCCTTTACATGGAAAGACATGTCATGAATGTTCTTTCACATACTGCAAAAATTCCGGTGTCTTTGACCAGTATTTTACACCCCAG
>OGDN01000512.1_pt1 | contig 79672 bp, 43 predicted proteins | sample 1570271 | NCBI WGS metagenome assembly OGDN01 (sample SAMEA4384481, study PRJEB24528) | human gut metagenome | reverse complement strand
AACCTCTTCACATAATTAACAATCAGATAGCAGGCAGGGCCGAGTACCTGTCCGTGGTCGAATCCCTGAAGCTCGTACAGGGTGACTTTCTGATTGCCTATATTCTTCAGTACGGATGCCAGCAGTGCATTCTCTTCGTACCGGTCTGCCATTTCCAGATTCTTGTCTCCCGTTATCAGCACAACCGGAGCCGTATCTTTACGGGCTTTATTTACCGGTGCAAATTCATCAATAATCGGGATTCCATTCGGCAGTCCGCGCTCTTTACGGATTGTAAAATGAGTGACTGTCTGCCCGCTCACCGGAAGATAAGCGGCTACACTGTCCGCATCTGCTCCGTATGCAGCCATATATTTCTTATCCATTGCCAGAATCAGCGTAAGATAACCTCCCGCCGAATGACCGGAAACAAAGATACGGTCTTTGCGGCCTCCGTACTTCTCGATATTCTTAAATGTCCACGCCACAGCCTCGGCAGCATCTTCTATATAAGCCGGATTCTTAGCTCTCGGACTCAGACGATAATTGACCGCTACTACCGCGAAGCCCTGATCTGTCAATTCTTTGGGTACAAACTTGCTTCCGCCTTCCATACCACCACCGTGAAACCATACGATGGTTGAGAAATCTTTCTTATTTTCGGGATAATAGATGTCCAGTTTGCAACGTTCCAGACGGTAAGCATCCGTTTCGGAACCAGATACATAAGCAATGTCCTTGTCGGTACGATAAGTATTCTGCGCCTGAACAAGGCAAGCACAAAGTAAGAAGAGAAGGAGAAAACAATTCTTTTTCATGGTTTTATTTATTTCAGTGTTTCAGTATCATATCCATATATGAATCTAAACAGATAGATCCTTTCTTAAACAAGGACAAATATAAGACCTTATTTTTAAAATTATAGCCAAAAAGAAGATATTAATAGCTGACAAGCTATCTATTGTTCCCCCCAATAAGCCTCTTAAATATTACTTTTGAAAACAACTTTAGCACTAATAATATCACGCTTATCAATGTACAGTTCAGGTTTTTCACCTGCACCTTCTACTAAAGCCTCAATTGCGATACATTCATCCGGCAACCATTGTTTAAAGTATAAAATGTTATCTTTCAATTCGACTATATTATTGTCTTCAGTGGATATTTGAATAATCTGTTTTATATTTTTCGTGCGCAAAGGAAGCCCGAGTCCTTTAGTCACTAAAGAGGACTGAGCACCCTCACCTACAATATTTTTATTCCCAGAGTTCTTCAAAGTATAACGTATTCTCCAAAGATTCTCAATCGTCGTCGTGTCCTTATACTGCACAAAAACAGTAACTCCCGGAATTTTTGGTTGCTGTGTCAGCAATGTGCTCTCTACACAGCAAACTGTTACCTTGATTTTTTCTCTGGAGCAATATTGATACACAGCAAATAGTAGAGCAAAAATAGTGCAAATTGAAGCTATATCCTTCATATAATATACATATTCTGTCATGATTACGTCTATTATTATTTAGTTATTTCGATTAATCTCCATATCTTATCTTCCAGTTGCTTGTTGATAGACACCAGTTCGTCTTCCAAGCCTCGGATCTCCTTCATAGTCGCCTTTATATCAACTTCTTCCCTCTCAACTTTTTCTTCTACATATTTCACAACCTGTAAATCGTATGTATTATTTCGGATCTCATCCTGTGTAGCAACATAAGCCGGACAAGCAGTTTCCTGACAGATCTGATCCCCACGGAGAAAGCCTTTATAGGCATCCAAAAGCTGTTCGACCATAGGATCAGAAAGTTTATAAATTCCTTTATTCGAAACATACCCTTTACGCGCGTCGATAAATAGAGTCTGTGTTCTTTCCCTATCTTTTCTGAAAACAAGAATTGCCGTAGAGATAGCCGTACCATAAAATAAGTTCTGCGGCAATTCAACGACTGCCTCAAGTAAATTGTGTTCAATAATCTGATGGCGTATCTTCCTCTCGCTATTTCGAAACAGAACACCCGCCGGAACGACTACCACCGCCTGTCCATTAGCTTTTAAGCTTGCCAAAATATGACTAATATATGCCCACGCAGTCTGACTTTTAGGAGGGATACCATACCTAAAACGCATATAAGGATCATCTTCTGCCTTCTCTGGTGCCCATTTATCTGCAAATGGAGGGACCGAAACGACAATATCAAATAGTTTTAATCTACCGTTATCCGTCAATTTAGGGTTACTCAGACTATCACCTAACAAAAAAGTAGCATTCTTAAAACCATTCAACATCAGATTCATTCTTGCCAATGCATACAAACTCCAGTTTACTTCCTGCCCATATATATTAGCTCCTTTACTTCTTAGTTTTTTACCGACTTCGACCAATAATGCACCACTGCCGGAGGCCGGATCACACAAACTGTCTTCCTCTCTGTACCCCTCTATCAGTTCTGCCATCAGATTAATGACCTCTTTCGGAGCTAGCACATTATTTATTTTCTTACCGGCTTCCTCTGCGAAAATATACAATAACTGAGTATACAATGCACCTACATCTATCAATTTCCCTTCATCATCAGCCAATGCCAGATGCTTGAACAAGAGAATCAGCTCACGCAACTTAGCCAGTCTCTCATTCGTTTCTCCCAATATATTGCTTTCGAAGTCGATAGCTTTATTTATTTCATAGCCTTCATTCACAAGGCTATTCGCTTGTTCCAGCTCAAAGAGGGCTAGATTGATCAGATATCCTAGCTCCGGTGAATCAAGTTCTCTACAGAGATAATCAAAAGAACTACGTTCCGGCACCAACAGGCGAAGAGGTAACCTATGATCGTCCTGCCGAGAATATCCTTTCGACTTATAATACTCACTTGCAGACTTCAGAAACAGCAAAGCCAGTACATAGTCTCTATACTGATTGGCAGAAAGCGTTCCACCTAAAATCTGACGTGCTTTACTCGCTATGGAATATGCAATTTCTCTCATAAGACATTTCTTTTTAAGGAATCCATCAACAACTGATCCTGTAAATTCCGTTTTAATATATCGATTCTATTATGTAGGTTTTCACTCTTTTTTCTTAGCTGATCTATCTGTACAATAAGCTGTTGCACCTCCATAGGTGGTATTTCCAATTGAAGATTACCTAATACAGACTGAGGAATCATCTGAATTCCCGTACCTACCGACGAATTTCTCAATTTACTGAGAATAGAAGGAGTATTCAAAAAACAACAGAGAAATTCCGGCAATATCTTTTCAGATGTAATATGTATAATAATAAAAGAAGAAGAAGGTATGATATTCCCTTTCGACCCGTCATACAAAAAACAAAAGTTGGAAGCTCCCTTTGCTGCAAACAACAAGTCATTTTTACGCAAATAATATTTATAGCTAGCCCCCGTATCCTTCACCATAGCCGTCTGGGTATAATCAATCTCATTCTCCTGATTAATATCCTTCACCTGCAAATACTTTATCTCTCCTTCCGGATCAGTTTTCATATAGATGCCGGATTGCATTATAGTTACCTCACTTATTGTATTCTTTATTGTTGTTTTCATAACGGACGGACCCTACTAAAAAGGACTGTTTTAAAAGTTAAAGAATTATATTTTCAACTGTTATCCCAATCAATATCGGATTAACGCTACAAATATAGAACTTTTTTCAATAAGCAAAGCAATGAATAAAGAAAAAATGCACAAAGACCCAAAATTAGCTTATCCACTCTCTGCCCAACACGCTCATAAAGTAGGGCTCCTACTAACAAAGCGCTATTATCTACATCTATCTAAATAACCAATCACATTAATTTGCCGAAGCACATATCTAAAGACATTTTATTCCTATATTTGTGATATTCTTACATTTCATTTTAGTGGAAAAATGTATTTCAGCAGTCTTATTAAAATGTAACCATGATAAAATAAACTATAATGAAAAAACTATTACTTTACCTTTTCCTGATTACAGCAGGACTCTTCACCACCGTACAAGTGTCCGCTCAGAAAGAGATTGCTCCGGGAGTTATCAAACTGCAAAAGGGAGAGATTGATACTTTCACCCCCTATTCCCTGTTTGGTGGCAAGCCTGTCATAGAAGCAATGAAGGCACTTCCTGCAGCCAAGTTGCCTTTTGATGCCGAAGACGTGCAGATAAAGATAACCGACCGGGGATGCCTGATTGAAGTTCCCCTGGAAGACAATGAACAAATCTACGGTTTCGGACTTCAATTCGAAACTTTCGGTCAGCGCGGTCTGCGCAAACGTCCGATAGTAAATGACAATCCACTGAACGGACTCGGATACACGCATGCCCCGCAGACATTTTATGTCTCTACCAAAGGATACGGCATTCTGGTCAACACAGCACGGTATACTACTTTTCTGTGCGGTTCCAATCAGAAAACCGAACACAGTCGTCAGCAAAGAATAGAAGAAAGAAAGCATATCGCTACCACTACGGAAGACCTGTATAAGAACAGGAGCAACGGAAACAAAATATTTATCGATGTCCCCGGTGCAAAAGGTATCGAAGTATTCGTCATCACCGGACCGGAAGTGCTGGACGTAGTGAAGAGATACAATCTTCTCTCCGGCGGAGGATGTCTCCCTCCGATGTGGGGACTCGGATTCAAATACCGTGTGAAAGGAGATGCTACGCAGGACTCCGTGATGCGTTTTGCCGATTACTTCCGCAACAACAATATCCCGTGTGACGTATTAGGACTCGAACCGGGATGGCAGACAGCCACTTATTCCTGCTCTTACATCTGGAGCAAAGACCGGTTCCCGCAGCACAAAGAAATGCTGACCCGGCTCCAAGAGAAAGGATACAAGGTCAACCTGTGGGAACACGCCTACGTACATCCCAGCTCCCCCATCCGGAAGGCACTGGAACCTTACTCAGGCGACTTCCTCGTATGGAACGGACTGGTACCTGACTTTATCAAACCGGAAGCACACAAGATATTCACCGACTACCACCGCACACTGATAGATGAAGGTATCTCCGGCTTCAAACTGGACGAATGTGACAACTCGAATATCTCATTCGCCTCTGCCACATGGTGTTTCCCGGACTTGGCGCAATTCCCTTCGGGTATCGACGGTGAACAGATGCACCAGGTATTCGGTTCTCTCTACGTAAACGCGATGGACAGTATCTACCGTGCCAAGAACACCCGTGCTTATCAGGATTACCGTTCGTCCGGCCTGTTTATGTCTTCACGCAGCGCCGTGCTCTACAGTGACACATACGATCCCAAAGAATACATTCAGGCACTCTGCAACTCCGCATTCGGAGGGCTGTTGTGGTGTCCCGAAGTACGCGAAGCTCACTCTGCCGAAGATTTCTTCCATCGCCTGCAAACGGTGATTCTTTCTCCACAAGCAATGGTGAACGCATGGTATCTGCAATATGCCCCCTGGCTGCAATTCGACCGTGGAAAGAACGAACGGGGCGAGTTCCTGCCGGAAGCAAAGCAATATGAGGAGTATGCCCGCACGCTGATCAACCTGCGCATGGAGTTGATTCCTTATCTTTATGCAGCTTTCCATACATACGAGCAAGAAGGAACACCTCCTTTCCGCCCGCTGCTGATGGATTTCCCGAAGGATGAACGCCTGCGCACGATCAGCGACCAATACATGATCGGCGACGGACTGATGGCGGCTCCCCTGTATGAGAATAAGAAAGCACGGAAAGTCTACTTCCCGGAAGGAACCTGGTACAACTTCAATACCAACGAAAAGTATGAAGGCAACCGTGAATATGAGATTACAACCGAACTCAATCAATTGCCACTCTACGTACGTCAGGGAACACTGTTGCCTCTTGCCGAGCCTGTTCCCTATGTAGATGCACAAACCGTATTCAACCTGAACTGCAAAGTGTATGGTACTCCGACCGCTACCTGCCAACTCTTCGAGGATGACGGTATAAGCTATGATTTCCAGAAAGGACAGTTCAATCAAGTCACCTTGAATGCGGCTAAAGGAAAGGTAAAGCTGACGAGAACGAAAGGTTGCAAGATCAAGAGATACCAACTCAAAGGCTACGAATTTATCAACTAAGATAAAAGCTACGGTCTACTGAAGTCAGGTTCACTGAAGCAAACTATCGCAAAGAAACAAGCTAGTAATTTCATGATTAGTTTCAACCGTTGAAACACTTAGTTTCATGCCTTGGAACAAAGTGTTTCAAGCAATGAAACTAAATGTTTCAAGCCGGGAAACAAAAACAAGAGTATCTGCCGTCCTGCAACCAATCACTATAAGCTAACTACTTATGAGCGTTCTGGTACAGACAGCAGATACTTTTTACTTTTACACTTACAAGAAGTGAGCCGAATCCAGACTATATATGCAGGGAAATCTGACTCTCTTCCCCCCGATCCGGCATGCGAAGACTGCAAATGCCGGTCTCCTTATCCCAGCTCCACACTAAGCTTTCGGTATCACTATCCATATTCTCTTCCAAACGTTCCGGCTTCACTTTCTTTACTTTCGTACCCTGAACGGTCACTCCTTTGGGAGCTGTCTTCAGATAGATGCGGAAAACAAAGTTCCGGGGACCGGGCACTGTATATCCTTTCCCTTCACGGGCACCAACCGAAAGATGATAACCGTCCTCATCCGTCCGGAAGCGAACGGGAGTTTTGGCAAACTCATCCCGCTGGTAACCGAGATTTTCTCCTTCATCTTCGTACAAAGTAAACGAAGCCTCTTCTCCCTTTGCTGCCGGAAAAACTTCAAAGATTAAAGGATAGACAGGCTTCTCATGCGTATAGTTCATCACCGGCATAGTCGGGATAACAGAACCTTGCTTTACAAACATCGGGATGCTGGACAACGGAGCCTCTACGGTAGTCCACTGCTCTCCAGTGTAAGTCGTCTTCCGGTTGTTATAATCAATCCAAGTACCTTCGGGCAAGTAGACGTTCTTTGTACGCGCCCCTTTCTTCACTACGGGAGCCACCAGCAGTTCCTGTCCAAAAAGGAACTGGGCATCGGTAGAGAAAGTCTCCATGTCCATCGGATACTCCATGAAGAGCGGACGCATGATCGGTAAACCTGTGTCGTGAGCTTCGCGGGCATACGTATAAATATAGGGCAGCAAGCGGTATTTCAGTTCGATGGCTGCCTTTGCGTTCTTTTCCGCTTCCGGTCCGAAGAGCCAGGGTTCTACCGGGTTGTCGCCCTCATGATGAATGCGGCTCAGAGGGTTGAATGCGCCGAATTGTATCCAGCGGGTATAAAGTTCCGCCATAGCGGGATAGTCTTCAATGTCTCCGCAATACCCGGTAATGTCACAGGTGGTAAACGGAATTAATCCCAGTCCGGCAGAAAGAATCACCGGAATCTGATTGGCCAGTTGCCCCCATCCCTGCGAAACATCATCACCATTGCCGCAATCGCCTGTCCAGCCAAACGTATAGCGCTGCAAGCCCGCATAAGCGGCACGGGTCATCTGGAAAACACGACGGTCGGGGTTACGCTTTTCAAATTGTTCTTTCACTACCTTGTCCCAGGTCAGTCCGTAGACGTTATGGATTTCATCGTGCATGCCCAGATGATGTTTCATCACAAGGCGTTCGGTCTGTTCCTCATTGCTCCATGCCGGTTCGCCCATATCCGTCCAGAAGCCAGAGATACCGTCATCAATAGGCTTCTGCTGGTATGCTCCCCACCAGTCGGCTACGGCAGGCAAGGTAAAGTCCACTACTCCGCAGTTGCCTCCCCAGGGCCAAGGCATGTCGTAACTCTTGCCGTCAGTACTGTCTTTCACAAAGTAACCCAGACGGTCGGCTTCTTCCCACTGCTTCTTGTTGGCTTGTGAAATGACCGGGTCTTGTGATACCACGACTTTAAATCCCATTTCTTTCAGGTCGGACAGCATTTTCTTCGGGTCCGTGTAGTTTCCTTTCCGCCACTCGAAGTCCTGCAAATGTTCTGTCCAGCCGATGTCCTGATAGATGATATCGCAAGGGATTCCGCGCTGACGGTATCCTTCGGCTATCTCACGGCTCAGTTTCTCGCTGGTAAGCAGTCCCCGGCACTGAGCAAAGCCCAGTGCCCATTTCGGAGGCATAATGGGTTTGCCCGTCAAGCCGACATACTGACTGATGATTTCTTTATAATCTTTTCCGAAGATGAAATAATAAATCATTTCGCCATCCGGTGCTTCGAAGCTATAGTAGTCACGGCTCTCGGTACCGAACTTGAACTCTGTCTTATACGTATTATCCAGAAAAATACCATACCGGTAGCTACTCATAAAGAAAGGAATACTTTTGTAGAGCGGGTCTTCCACTACACTGTAGCAGGGCTTGTCGCTGTTCCACATCTTATAAGACTCACCTCTGCGGTCCATCTTCCCCGTTTTCTCTCCGAGTCCGAAGAAGTGCTCGTCTCGGCGGAGTACCTTATATTCCACTTTCTTTGTTCCCTCGTTCACGTGTCCTTTGTCAGCATAGTCGCTGAACAAAAGCTTCTGATACTTATCGAATATCTGCAAACTCAACGGAGACTTGTTCACGCGGATGCGCAATTTCGCCGTGAAAATCTCGTAGCAGGCTGCCTGCTCATCCACATGTACTGTTCCCACGTCTTCCAGCTCTTCGTTGATCACTGCGAAGGAAGCATTTTTCCGTTGCAGCGTTCCGTCCGGCGAAAACCAGACCTTGACTACCGAAGGGCTGCAAAGCTGCAACTGCAACGCAGCGCTGTCCGCCAGGTGAAAAGTCACCCGGCGCCCTTGCTGTGTAAAAGAGGTGCATGTACGTACCGCATTTTCCGCCCATACCAGTGTTGGAAACATCAGGCACAGTGCCCACACCCAAAACCTGTATCTAATCTTCATACCTGTCATTTTATTCATTCTGTCGCAGCCACCTTATTCAGCTACAATCATGGTCCAATATTTCAGAGAAGGCAAAGTGAAAGAAACGACTCCGTTCTCTTGTGTAAAAGCCAGCTCCTGCAAAGCTCCCCCGTGTACATCCGGCGATGCTACCCACAGCTTGTTCACCTTTGCCGGCAGATTCATCTGCAAAGCCGCTTTCGTAATCAAAGCCGGTTCCGGCATAGTGCCGTCCACATCTCTCCAGCTCAGGCTGTTCGCTTGCGAGAAGTTAAGGAGATGTATCACCTGCTTGTCGCCCACCTGTTTGGCATAGGTAGTGACCGACCCTTGTTGGGGAGGCCATACATTCAACTTCATTTCGCCGTTGGTACAGTTCATGGTGATGCTGTTCTCCGTTCCTCCGTCGCGAAGCAGATTCTGATACGACGTCAGGAAGTCGTAGTAATGAACCATCGCCATTTTCAGCTCTTCGCTCATGGTCAGGTTCTCATTCGGGAAATATTCCTTGCACAGCATATGATCGCCTCCCAGTTCGAGGTGCGAACCACCCAAAGCAAACATTACGGCATCCGTCAGCAAGATACCCGGCGTATTAAACTCTCCCCGATTATCTGCCTTGTTATAATTCATGTAGGCTGCAAAAACCGTATTCAACCGGTAGTTACCATATACTCCATTCTCATAAAGAATAGCTTTCAGATTGGTAAAGTCGGCCTCATCCGCCCATACTTCATTATAGAAGAAATCGACTTTGCCGCTCTCCCCTATCTGGCGGGCACCGTAACGGCTGACTGCGTTCATCACCAGACTCTTGTCCGGATGAACCTGCTTCATCGCTTCTATAAAAGAGGCGTATCCCTCGCGCAGGTTGACAGGAGTACCGCTGTAATCGTAAAGAGTACTGCGTCTTCCCAACTGGTCTATCTGATAACCGTCGAAGGCGAAATTAGCATACACATCGTCATTTCTTTCGGCAAGATATTCCTGCCATTCCTTGTTGGAAGGGTCTACCAGATAGATATTACTTTTCCATCCGCCCGGCAGGTCGTGACTGTCTTTAGTGGTATGAGAAGCATCCTTAAACAAGTACCATTCTTCCTTTACTCCATCCGCGGCAGCATCTTTCAACGCTCCGAAACAAAGATTGTAGAACATGGATTTCATACCGAAACGGTGTTGTGCTTCAATGTAGTTCTTCACCGAACTTGTATAAACCTCACGGTTAGCAATGTCCATATATACCTCGTCCAACTGCGTGCGTGTGCCGCCCAACGGCCAGTGGTGCTTATTGTGCCAGTCCTGAAACTGCACCCAGTTGATATGGTGACGGTTCAGATACGCCATCTCTTCCTGCGTCTTCGCAGCTGTCTTCTCCTGACTGAAATCAGCGACAAAACCGTAGCGCGGGAAACGTGCCGGGTCACTGGATACATCTACCGCAATCGTGCCGACTATCACATCCGTGCCATTTTCCTGACGGTAAACCTCTGCCATGTATCCTTTGAAATCGGTGGCAGGCGGCTGCCACGTCCAGCCGGTACCGTTTACCGACTCCTCTCCGACCGTTTCACCCGAAAGGCGATAACGTACTTTGGTTCCGGCAGGCAGAGCGTTGTCTGCTGTAAATACCACCTTTTCTCCCGGTTTATAGAAAGCCTTATCCGTCGACAGGCCGACACTTAAGTCCGATGTTACCGGAGTCACTTCGGTCACACTTCCCGAAGCTCCTCCATGCTGCTGGTCCGACTCATGATCATCACTGCAAGCCATGCACAGGAAAGCAGCTGCCAAGTATATTATTTTCTTCATCTTGAATTCTTGTTTTATTGTTTCACAATCGAGATCGTCTCTTTCAACTGGTCAATCGTAATCCGATAAGAACCAGCTTCCTGAATATTCCACTTATTATCCAGACCACCCAAGTCCGCATCCGGATACATGCTGCTCAACTCTGCGTCAGACTTGGTGACGAACAAGGCTGTTTCCACCTCACCCGTCGGAGTCTTGCCATTCTTATCCGCCATAAACCAGTCTCCGCCCCAGTCGGACTGCTTATCGCATGAAATCTTCATCTCACCGGCTTTCAGCGTACCGCTCCATGTGAAGACGTAAGGACTGTCGGCACTCTTCGTCATCGGGGTAGCATTGTCCAGGCTCCATCCGTTCGGAGTTGCCTCACCTACCAGATACAGTCCTTCGTAAGGAGTGAACGGACGCATCAGCATCTTTTCTTTTCCTTTGCCTGTGTAGAACAGTACTTTATAAGGTTTGCCGCATTCGGCTTCCTTCATTTGCCATTTATTATCCTCGCCTCCGAGTACTACGGATGTCGAAGTGTACGGAGCATTTGCTGTAGCAGGATGAAAGAAGGCATCCGACTGGCCGAAATCTTCCACAGAAGCGAATTTAAATTCTCCGTCTGCTTTCCAGGGGATGACAGCTCCATAATGGAACAAATCCATCTGAACGGCATCTTTGGACAGTGCTTCAAATCCCCAGCCATTGTCACCGGTAAACGAACCGACAATGAAAAATTCTTCAAATCTCCAGCCGATGGCTTCCGTTTCGGTAAGAGTCAGCGTCAAGTCGAGCAGGTCTACTTTTACAATATACGTTCCTTCTTCACTCATTGTGAACGGTTCGTCCGGCTGGTCGCCTGATGTGCGGTAGGTCAGTTTGAGCGCTTCTCCGGCACTGGTGTCACGGTTGTATGACGGCAGGAAGTCTCCCAAAGTCGTTATAAACTTAAACGATCCGGCTGTCAGTTTTCCGGTCCACGTAAACTGTCCGTTGTCCGTGCGCTCCATTGCCGTCGCTTCGTCGGCACTCCATCCTTTCGGAGTAGCGTCGCCAATCAAGTAAAGTGTGGTAGTAACCGGCTGGTAAGTAGTCACAGTGAAGGCAGCCGTTGCACTCTGCTTCTGATCTTCCATTCCGGCAACGACAGCTGTGATACGTGCTTCCAGCTCTGCTTTCACTGCATAGCCGATGCCAAGCTGCGTATTCAGAAACTGGTTGAGTTCTTCTACTTTCTTTGTCCACTGGTACGTTCCTGTGCCCAAATCTACTGAGTAAGCATTGGCAAAGTCTGTTCCTGCCTCAGCCAGTTCCAGCGTATAAGAGATGCGGTTACCGCTTCCGTAATTCGTTCCGGTAGTCCACGAAAGGGCAAGCGCTTCCTGACTATGGTTCTTCTCGTTCAACACCAGCTCCTGCTGATTTACCGAAAGGGTAAGGGTATCATGTCCTTTATCTGTCTCCATATAATCCTCGGCACAGGCAACCATGGTTCCGCCGATGAAAAGAGAGCATAACAACTGATATATATATTTCTTCATCATATTATTGATCTAAATGAATGATTATAAAACGGATTAATAACCGGGATTCTGAGTCATCAGATGATTGGAGTCCATCTCTGTCTGCGGAATAGGCAGCAGGAGGCGTTCTTTGGTCACATTATTCTTACCGATGGATTTCAGGAATGTCAGCGCATAGTTTCCATTATCAATACGGATCATATCAAACCAGCGGTGTCCTTCAAAAGCTAGCTCCATCCGGCGCTCGTGAATAATCTTCTCCCTCATTTCGGTCTGGGTCAGGGTAGTCGGCACATCTGCCAGCCCGGCACGCTGACGAACGATGTTCAGAGGTCCGGCAGCCTGTTCGGGATGTCCCTGTTCGTTCAATGCTTCCGCTTTCTTCAGCAGGACATCCGCATAGCGGTATACTACGAAGTTGTTGGGGTTGGTATTATACTCCGGAGAGACGGTCTTCGACACAAGGAACTTGCGCACATTATAACCTGTATTCGACCAGGAACGTCTGTACTCCATGCCGTCAAAAGCGGGACAGCCCTGATACAATACAGTTATGTCTTTCCGTAAATCACCGTCTTCGTATTGCTTGAAGAATTCTTCTGTAGGCAGGTTCCATCCATAGGCACCGGCTACCAGACTTGAATTACGAGGTCCCATGAAAGTCGACAGCCAGGATGACTGGTTATCACCACCCCAGAAGTCATATTCCGTGCTTCCGGAGTATTGTACTTCGAAAAGGGATTCCGCACCATTATTGACGGTAGCATCAAAGTTATCGGCATAATTGCATTGAGCCAAATTGTATCCCATCGCAGCAATGTCGTTGCACAGAGTCACTACTTCATTATAGTATTCGCGATGGTTGGGAGCCAGTGTCAGGTAGATATCCGCCAGCATAGCCATGGCAGCTTCTTTGCAGGCACGTCCCCTGTCGTTGTCTCCGTAGCTGCTTTTCGGAGGAAGCATCGTCACCGCATCCTTGCAGTCAGAGAGAATCTGAGCATATACCTCATCGACCGTATTACGGGCAATATCCGTAGATTCCCCCGGTTCAAACGGTTCCAGGCGCAAAGGTACACCTCCATACAGACGCACCAGAATATAATAATAATGTGCACGCAGGAAATACGCTTCACCCATGCAACGGGTCTTTATCTCATCGGAGATGGCAGCCGAAGGCAAGTTGGAAAGTACGATGTTGCAACGTCCGATACCTACCCACGGAGAACGCCATACGTATAAGGCAAAGCCGTTGTCGCTCTGAGCTATGAAGTTGGAAGCCTGAACAGTTTCCAGTCCGTCGGTTCCCCCTCCGGCACCTACCTCACTGTTGCCCGCAATGATATCGAGGCTCCATATACGCTGGTTGTACATATTGGACGACTGGAGAGTCTTATAGCAGGCAGTGGTCAGTGCCACAGCAATCTCGTTCGTTACTTCCGATTCGGGATCGACTCCATATTTAGGATATTTATCTAAGAAATCGTTGCATGATGTCAATGCCAGCATGGCAAACATCATCACCAAAGTTGTTATCTTTTTCATATTCTTCCTCCTGATTTAAAAGTTAAAGTTCAAACCCATGCTGAACGTACGTGAAATCGGGTAGCGGCTGCTGTCGATACCATTGACGTCAACTTCCGGATCGAAGCCGGAATATCCGGTAATAGTGGCTACATTCTCGCAAGAGAAGGAGATGCGGGCATTTTCCAGCTGAATCTTTTGCATCCACTTTTTGGGCAGTGTATACGAAAGTGTAATGTTCTTCAGACGGAGGTATGAACCGTTTTCTACAAATCTGTCGGATACACGGCAGTTCTGATTCGGGTCTCCCCAGATAGCGCGGGGCATGGAGTTGCTAGTTCCTTCGCCTGTCCAGCGGTTCAATACGGCTGTGGTCTGGTTGTAAGCGGCTGCCATTCCTTCGTTGTCTACATTGTTGGCATTATAAATTTTATTACCCGATACACCTTGCAGGAAAACAGAGAGTTCCCATCCCTTATAAGAGAAATTGTTGGTCAGAGAGAAGAACCAGTTCGGGTTCGGATTGCCGATTACGGTACGGTCTTCATCGTTGATGACTCCGTCGTTATTCAAGTCCCTGAAACGGATATCACCCGGAGCGGCTCCCGGCTGGGTAGCGTGGCGGTTTACCTCATCCCAGTTCTGGAAAAGCCCGTCAGTCACATATCCATAGAATACATTAATCGGATAACCGGCTCTGAGCATAGTCACGTAGGAGTTGCCCATCTGGTTGATAAACATCGGGGTTTCACTGTTCAAGTCCAGAATTTCGTTCTTGTTATAGGTAGCCGTCAAAGCAGATTCCCAAGAGAAAAGACCTTTCATATTGATGGTACGCAGGGTCATTTCCACTCCCTTATTGCGCATCTTGCCGGCATTAGTGAAGGTTTCGGTAGTATCTTCAAAGCCGGAAGTGATAGGAATGGAAGCTTTCACCAACATATCGGTTGTCTTCTTGATATATGCATCCAGCGAAAGGTTGACACGTGAATTGAACAGGCTCATATCTACACCGAAGTTGGTCTGGCGCACTTCTTCCCAATGAATATTCGGATTGGAAAGGGTGGTCGATACCAAAGCGGTAGAATTATTGTTGCCGAAAGGATAGACTCCCGTATTATAGGAAGCAACAAAACCGTAGTTACCGATTTCCTGATTACCGGTCACACCGTATCCGATGCGTAGTTTGAGATCGTTCATCAGGAAGTTGTTGTCTTTCGGAAACCAGTCTTCCTGAGAAATGCGCCATGCCAGAGAGACGGAAGGGAAAGTTCCCCAACGGTTGTTCTTGCCGAAACGGGAAGAACCGTCACGACGTACAGTGGCTGTGAGCAGGTATTTATCTTCATAAGAATAGTTGAGACGTGCCATCAGAGAAAGCAGTGCCCAGTCACTCTGGCTACCGCCGAGACTGTACATCTTCTCGCCGTTGTCCATCTCGTGGATATTATCAAACATGAAGATATTCTTTTGAGCATTCAGATAGTCGTAGTTGTTCCATTGAGCAGAAGAACCAGCCATGACACCCACACGATGTTTCCGGGCGAAAGTATGATCGAATACAAAATAATTGTCCCACAAATAGGTGAACGACTTGTTATCGCTTTTATAGCGGGAGGATTCTTCTACCGGGTTCGGTTTCCAGTTATAAGCCGGAGTAAAGTTGTCGGCAAACCAGAATTTAGCATCATAACCGAAAGTACTTTTCAGCTTCAGCCATTTGGTAAAGGTGATCTCTCCGGTAATATTTGCCAGAAAGTTATATCCTTTGGTCTCATTGGTCATCATGTGCAGTGTACCGATCGGGTTGCGAATACTTCCGTACCATTGCGCCTCCTGCCCGGGACCGCTCCAACTGCCGTCTTCATTCTTCACCGGCTGGGTGGGAAGTGCTTTCATTGCATCTCCGATACTGTAAGATCCACCTTCTTTCACATCGGTACTGAACGTCAGGTTAGTCGTGAACTTCAGCCACTTATTGACCTGAGCATCGCTGTTTGCCTGGAAATTGAAACGACGGTAATTAACGCTTTCTACGATACCGGACTGATCGAGGAAACCACCGGATACATAGTAATGAGCCTTCTCCGTACCGCCGGAGTAGCTCACAGAGTAGCTTTGTTTCACTCCCGTGCGCAGCATCTCATCCAGCCAGTTCGTTCCTGCTCCCAATAAAGAAGGGTCTGCCCAGTAAGAGTTTGTATTATCATCATTATTAGACAGCATATCATTGCTCAGGGCAGCATATTGAGCGGCATTCAGCATATCGGGCACCTTGGTTGCATTCTGAACCGCCCAGTTTGCATTTACCGTTACCTTTCCCGCACCTTCTGCACCACGTTTGCTGGTAATCATCACTACACCATTTGCACCACGCGAACCGTAGATAGCCGTTGCCGAAGCATCTTTCAATACGTCTACCCGCTCTACATCAGCCATGTTCAGAGAAGACAATCCCAAGTCGGTAGGGATTCCGTCGATGACAATCAAAGGGTTACTGTTATTGATCGTTCCCAAGCCACGGATTTTAATGGTAACATTGTCACCCGGCTTACCGGCATCGATAATCTGTACGCCGGATACCTTACCTTGCATCGCCTGACCGATATTGGCTACCGGAGAGTCTTTGATATCTTTCACCCCGACAGAAGACACGGCACCGGTCAAATCGCTCTTTTTCATTGTTCCGTAACCTATTACAACTACTTCATCCAATACTTCCGTATCTTCCTGCAAAGTTACTTTCAACGAGGTTTTCCCGTTCACCGAAATGGTTTGCGTCTTATAGCCGACAAAAGAGATAGTCAGTGTGCTGTTGGCTGAAACACTTAATGAGAAGTTACCGTCTATATCGGTAATCGTACCATTCGTGGATTTCCCTTCTATCACGCTGGCACCGATAACCGGCTCACCTGCGGCGTCTGCCACATGTCCTTTTACTGTAATCTGTTGTGCAAATGCACTGAGAGATAGGAACAAGCCCCACATTATTAATAAGAGGCGGCGTTCAAAGCCTTTCGACTTCATGCTCTGTTTCATGTACAATAATTTAAAGTTAATATTAGGATTACTATTTGTTCTCGCTGAAACAAAAGTATCCACAATTAAACCCGCTTCTTTTGAGAGATAGCAAAAATATAGTGATTTATACAGTAGCATACAGTATAAACCATTAATAATAAGATTATTATAAAATAACAATTATGCTAAAAAAGTAGTGGTTTTCTTACTTTTTCACCTTACCGGTTTTCACTTTTTCCCTTCATTTTCTCTATTCCGGGCGGGCGGCTTTCTCTTCCGTCTCCGCAACCTTCTCTTCTACCTTACCTATTTTCATCACTTTAGCCTCAAACTCATCTCGTTCGCCAAGTGCTTTATTACGGACACGCGTCCGGTAATTGTAGATGGTAGTAACAGAATAACGCAGGAATTGGGCAATCTTCGTACTATCCGTAATCCCCAGCCGGATAAGAGCAAAGATACGAAGCTCGGTATTTAATAGTTCTCCCGCCTTAGGCTGCATCGGCTCAACGAGCAGAGCATTGAATTCTTCCACAAAGTTGGGGAAGAGCAGCAGGAAGGTCATATCGAAATTAGCATAGAACTCTTTCAATTCTTCTTCGAGGAATTGGGAGGATTTGATTGCTTTATAGAGTTCTTCAACCTTACCAGCAGCCGCAATCTTATTCAGAGAGCGACGGTACAGGTCCATTTTGTCGAGGTATGTAGAACATTGGTCCATATATCGCCCGATATACTCTTCTTTGATATAGTTCGTTTCTGAAAGCGTATGGTTCATCTCTTTCAGTTGTGAATTGGAGTGATGAAGTTCTTCATTCAGCTCTTGCAACAGTGTATTGGTGTCAAGCACTTCACGACGGGCTGCCGCCACTTTCTTCATTTGTTTATAAACAAAGAAGACAGCTACCAGCAAGAAGATAGAAAGCAAGCTAATACAGATCAGCGATATCTTCATTTCCTGTTGCTGCCGCTTCGCTTTCAGCTGGTAGGCCTGATCGATGATAGGGAACACCTGAGAGATTTCTAATGTACGCAGACGGGCATTGCAAAGAGTAGCATCTTCTAACGAGCACTTCAGATAATTATAAGCGCGGTCTATATCTCCGTCTTCGTAGACAAGAGAGGCCAGTTTCCGAAGAGATACATATTCTTTCACTGCCGATTTCAAATCGGCAATAGCCGAAAGAGCCAGATAGTGCTTTTGCCCTTTTTTATCTCCCTTCAGGCGATATCCTTCTGAAAGGGTGTAAGTAATCATAGCTTTGGAGTGTTCATCCATCGAAGGTCTTCCGTAATAATCCATCAGCATACGAATTGCTTCATCATATTGGGCATGGACTATACATTTATCAGCCATGACTAATACGTGCCCCAAAGAATCGGAAGCATTTATCTGCAAAAGAGAGTCCCGATACAGGTCTGTCATCCGGTAATATGCCTTCTTTTCTTTTTCCGTGACGGCATAGTCTCCCATCAGTCCATAGATGGTACGATATAAATGATAGTAATAGGAATACAGATAATCAGGCAACGTCTTCTTGTCTATCTGCCCCAGCTGCTCCAGAGCTTCTTTATACATTCCGGTTGTTCCCATTACCTCTGCCATATTCATCGCGGAATCATCCAGATAATCTTGTTTTCCCATATGAGAAGCCAGATTCTGCTTTCTTTGTGCATATACATAAGAAGAATCCAAATTATAGGCCCGATATTCATCGAAGAGCCTGCCACAAAACCCATAACATTGTTCATCGGAAGTTGCTTCCGAAAGTAGTTTCTTCAGGTCAGCAATACGAGCTTCTTTCTCTGCTCCGTAAGTCTGACGGTTCTTAATGATACCATCAATCTGACGAAGCAACGCGTCGGTACTCTTATCATCATTTCTTGCACAAAGCAAACAAGGAAGGACAACTGTCACGAAAATCAAAACAATCTTTCTCATAGCGCCGTATATTAGACTTTATATTCCATAGAACAAAGATACGCGCATACAAGATATATAGCAAATCTAATTTACATTAACTCTATTATATTATTGTTTATTCATACCATTCTTTTTCTTAATCAGTAAGCCCTCAAACCAAAATCGAAGTTCATCTTTTTATTTTCCTGCACTTCAATTCTCAGCTCATTTCTTCCTTCTCGCAAATAGTGGCAATAATCACTTATATTATACTGATTATAGTGTCTGGTTTGCTTCACTTCTTGTGAAAAGACTTCCACCCCATTCAACCAGACCTTCACATCTCCGGTAGCACGTATCCATAAAGACAAATGATTGAATTCTTTATTTACTTCAAATGAAGTTTCCGAAATGATTCCCGAACGAGGAGGACAATCGAAAGGCAGAGAAACCATTTTCGGTTCTTCGCCATTGAAACTGACTGCCCGGGTGATCTTGCCTCCATCCTGAGCATCGGCAACCAAAGTAACCGCTTTCACCGGACTGATATGATATAAACGATCGTGCATGAGATGCAGCAAACCTTCAGGTATCTTGATTACTTTCCGGTCGTATGTAATTAAACCGTTTACTTCACCCTCCACATCAGTGGTCTGTGTGTAGATAGCGGCACTTAATCCCTGCGCTATCAGAGTCTCCAAATCATAAACCAGCCTGCCGTAGTTATCCATCAAAGCCATTGCTCCGTCAATATTCTTATATCCCCAATTTCTCATATCGGGATTCCATAAATGCTCCTTGATAGCCCAACCATATCCTCCGAACTCTCCCAATGCAGAAATCCGGTTACCATTGCAAACAGGCAGAATCATGGAAGTCGCCGGGTAGTTGTGTACATCATACATATGCCCCACCCCTCTGTCTGTCCAACCGGTTACTCCGTCAATGATACGGCTCTTATCGTAATCCATCACCTTTTTTACAATTTCTACAGTGTTATGCTGCCCCCAGCCTTCGTTAAAGACTACCCATGTAGTAATACAAGAATAAAAGCGCAGACGGTCGATCATTTCAAACATCTCCTGTTGCCACTGGTTAGTATGTGCTACGGGTGCATTCCAGTCAGTCTGTGCATTAGGCTTTATGTGCTCTTTATCTTTTCTTTCGGTAGAGAAGCCTGACACCATATCCTGCCACATCATCAAACCCAATGAATCGGCATAATAATAATATTGTTCCGGTTCTATCTTGATGTGTTTACGTATAGTATTGAATCCCATCTTTTTGAGTTGAACCATATCCCAAAGCATTGCTTCTTCAGAAGGAGGAGTCAGCAAACCATCCGGCCACCAACCCTGATCCAATGTACCATACTGGAATATCGGTTCGCCATTCAGACAAATACGCCGATAGCCACATTCGTCTTCTTTGATGCTGACCTCACGCAGTGCGAAGTAGCTTTTCACTTTATCTACAACCTTTCCGTTACTTACCAACTCAATATTCAGATGATAGAGTTTTGGAGAAGAAGGACTCCAGAGAACGGCTTCCGGAATTTCCATCTCTATCTTTGACGTTAACTTCTGCTCTATCGCGTTCACTATCTTACTTCCATCCAGCAGCTCTACTTTTACTTTTTCCCCTCCCTTAGCTTTAGCTACACCAATGTCCAGACTCACCGTTTTTTTATGAACATCAGCTGTAGGAAGCACCTGAAGAATATGAGTGGAACTGACAGCTTCTAGCCATACAGTCTGCCAAATGCCGGATACCGGGGAGTACCAAATGCCCTTCGGATCTAACTGTTGCTTACCACGAGAAATTGATTCTGTATCTGTAGGATCGATAACGGCAACCTCAACAAGTTGTGAACCTCCTTTCTTCAAGAATTTAGTTACATCAAAAGAAAAGGGATTGTTCCCTCCTTTATGGGTGCCTGCCAACTTATTGTTTACCCATACCTGACATTCATAATCCACAGCACCGAAATGCAAAATCACGTTTTTTCCTTTCCATGCGTCATCAAGGGTAAAGTGACGCTGATACCACAATTTCTCAGTAGGTAAAAAAGGACGTTGCACTCCCGAAAGCGAAGATTCAATAGCGAATGGAACAAGAATCTGTTCCTCAAACTTCACTAGTTTTTTAGGAGTATCCTGACTGGTAACTGCAAACTGCCACAACCCGTTCAGATTCATCCATTGCGAACGTTGTAACTGAGGGCGCGGATAGCTCTGCCATACATTTTCCGACGTAACTTTATCAGCCCAAACTGTTTTCATTCTATTTTCTTTCGAGCTTGCTGCGTAAGCAAACATATGTGCCATAGCACTTATAAATACTGCAATTAGTAGTTTCTTATTCATATAATTAAAAAACAATGGTTATAAGCATAAATTCTTGGCTGTTCAGTCGCAATCCAGCTATTTCCTTAAGAGCAGAACCCGATGTTGCTGGTATAATTCGTATAAGATTCGATTCTGTTCCTTTCTCAACAGTCAGATTTGTTGAGGTATTAACCCCGCTTGTAGTATCTAAGTTAAAAGTATAATGTTCGCTACCGGGATTCCAAAGTACAATGGAAATCTTATTCTCATCTGCCGAAGCGATATATTTTAAGCCTTCCGGAATACCGGATAGTCTTTTACGCGCTTGAGGCATACTATTCAGAAAAGTAAGGACGGAGTTCATCATACTGTAGTTCTGTGCTCCAGCGAAAAAGCAATATCCATACACCATATCCGCATAATCGCAGAGTATAAGTTCTGATTCCAAGAATGCGATAATGCCTGGTGCCGTAGCAAAGCGTTCCTCGTTGGTCTTCAGCTTATTTGTTGCACCGTAATCATAACGATTGAACAATACTTTTTTGTGCAATGGAACATCATATTTCACAAGAGCATTTTTCACATCAGCAAGAATCTTTGAGTTACGCTGAGCCATATAATTCTGAATGGAATAATAATCAAAAGGTACACCTTTCTCAATAATTGACTGTAGTGAAGCATCGTAATATCCGGATACCTCGTTGAGTTGCGATACAGCGCTGAGCATTCCTGCATTCTTTAGCTTATTGGCAGTGGGTCTCCATATTGCCGGATAAACAGTCAAATTTTGAATAGTGGCAGTTTCTGTCTGCGTACCATTGAAATAGCCGGTAGTATGCGATGGTTCCTGATTACCTGCATAAATGGTATTTGAAACTCCCAATTTATCATGCAGGAGTTTCATCCATTCGAAGATTGTTGTCCCATTGACATCATAATTATTAGTGGCAGGTAGTGGATAATAACGTGCACTACCATGAAACGAACGTCTGCTGTCAAGTGGAAAAAGGTGTTCGACACGACCATTATTCTTGCCTTCAACAGGTACGCCGGAACACTGTACAATCAACTGAAATCCAAGATCCCGTGCCATCTGGCATAATTCCAGATATTGTGAATTGATATGTACATCTATTCCTCCATCTTGGTTTCTGCTAAATTCTTCTTTTTCTCCGTTACCCCCGAAATATTGAGATCCTATGGAACGATAACTGCGAAAATAATCGCCTTGTGGGTTACTGGTCCAATTTGCATCAAATTGATTTAAATCCTTCGGTAGAGCTACAAGTTGCATTCCCATATCAGCATAAGCTTGCAAATCACTCTTTATTTTGCTATTGGAACTGCTAATCGCATCCCGAAGAATATATCCGCGCTTAATATCCAAAACAGGTAGGCCGGAATCAGAAAAGTCCACTTTTATTGTCGTCCCGGAAGTTGTTTCAGGGACAGACGGATTCGCCAATATCCGACCGTCATCATTGCATGCTGACAGCAATGCTACAAGCACTAGACATACATATGTTCTTTTTCTCATTTCTGATATGTTTTTCAATTGCATTATCTTTTTTATGATGCCTGATGAGGGTAATCTACTTATCCTTATATTCTTTAAAATCCTTTCGGCGTCCTTTATTATAGGTATTCCAAACTTTTGGGAAATAGAGCACGTCACTGCGGTCCGCCCACTCAAAATAAGCATTTTCTAATTCCCTCGCCATTTCAGGATACTCTTTTATCAGATTATGTTGCTCGGTACGGTCTTCTTTGATATTATAGAGTTCCCATTCGTCACCTCGGAAGTTTGCGGAAACCAATTTCCAGTCTCCCTTGCGTACCATGCGGTTACCTTCATGTTCTGCATAAATAAAACGGTCCGGCATCTCTTCGCCGCGTACAATGGGAAGGATTGATACACCCGGTGTGGGAATGATCTTTCTACCTTCGTACTCTTTAGGATATTTAGTTCCTGCCAGTTCAATGCAAGTTGCCATAATATCCGAAAATTGCGCCGGTTGGTGATCAATACTACCCTTGTGTTTGATCTGTTTACCCCATTGAATGATACAAGGAGTGGATATTCCCCCTTCATGCGCATAATGTTTGTAAAGAGTAAATGGGGTACAACACACATTTGCCCAGCCTGTTCCGTAGTGATGGTAAGTGCCCGGAAGTCCCATCTGATCTAACTCAGCTCCAACATGAGTATGATATTCTGTTCCTGTTTGCTTGTCAAAACCGAATTCATGCCATTCGGCACAAGCTCCATTGTCCGACATAAACATGATGAATGTATTATCCAGTTCACCATTCTTCTGTAATGTATCTAATACCCGACCGATGTTGGCATCCATAATATCTATCATAGCGGCATAGATAGCCATGCGGCGAGCCAGGTCAGTCTGCTGTTCCTTTGTTAAAGAATCCCAGGCTGGAAGCGGGTGTGTCTCATCCTCAAACAAACTTTCAGGAACCACACCGCGCGGGCTTAATTCCGATTTTCCTTGCAGAAGCCCCATCTTTACTATTCGTTTCCAACGTTGGTCGCGAATCTTATCCCAGCCCTGCAGATAAGTTTTCATATATTTATCCGTTACTTCTTTCGGAGCATGCAACGGGAAGTGAGCGGCATTGTATGCCAAATATAAAAACAAAGGTTTTTCTTCCTGATGTGCCTGATTAATAAAATCTATGGCATAATCGGTTATTACGTTGGTTGCATAAAACTCTCCCTCTTTATATTGGCGTGGGGCACGATCTTTAGGCAAACGGGTATATACGTCCGGATTCCAAAAAGAGTTGAATCCGCCTAGTAAACCATAATATTCCTGAAAACCACGTTGTATCGGGTTCGCAGTTTTACCTAGATGCCATTTACCGGACATGGCTGTGAAATATCCGGCACCTTTCAGTACCTCGGCAATAGTGACATTGTCAGAGTTGGAGCGGAAACCGGCATATCCTTTCGGCCATGCCGGACGAGTTGCGTCCATGTGCCCGAGCCCTGTCTGATGCGGATAAAGTCCGGTTAACAAATTAGCACGCGACGGACAACTCCGTGCACTGTTATACATTTGTGTCATGCGAACGCCTTGTCTGGCCATCTTATCTAATACCGGTGTTCGTACTTCTCCTCCATAACAACCTAAATCTGAGAAACCCAAATCGTCTGCTAATATAACAATGATATTAGGCTTTTCCTGTGCGAAGGCCATAGCTCCGAAAGCCAGACCTCCGGTTATCAATAGTGATGATTTCATTTTGCCTGATAATTGTGATTAGGTTTAAACTTTCCATTTTCATAAAGCATCGGGATCAATCCCGGACGGCATGTTTCTTTATACTCGGCTGCTTGCGCACCACGGGGATTGAAAAACATGGTTGCCCACCAGTTTCCATCTTTGTCTTGAAACAAATTATTGTGTCCGCCGCCAGTGATTGCGTTATATCGTTTACTATAAGGACCATATACATTATCGGCAGTGGCAATAATGCAATCATAGCTATAACGTGTTTTCTTATTAGTTAGTCCTTCCTTCTCAACATAAGTATCTCCCTTCGCCGTGCGGTGCGCCCAGATAGCTTGCACCAAATGGTATTTTCCGTCATACTTAAAGATAAAAGCTCCTTCAACGTATGGTTCCGGAGAATATTTGCTTTCTTTTAAAGTCTTTATTTCTTCTGCCAAACCGCTCATATCCGGCTTCATGCGTGCTATATAATGGTTGTGGCCAACAAAATATACAGTGCCGTCCGTGTCTTCAAATAGACTTCCGTCAATGTTAGGAAAGATAGCCTTGTCTTTGTTGCCTTCGATATTTTCATAAGGACCTTCCGGCTTTCCGGTAGTACTCCGTAGGATAAAAGAGCCTCTTCCACCTGCCGATTGGTTCATGCAAGCTACGATAAACCAGTTCTTCACACTCTTGATGTAGTGCATTTCCGGTGCCCATACAGCATGGAAACGGTTATCCATCGGATCATTGTTAATAGACCTTTTCGCATATTTCTCTCCTTCTTTATATACTTTCGGTTCTTTCTGCCAGGTACCGTCTTTTTCCATTGACCAGATCCGTCCCATAGCCTCCCAGACCTTCAGATCTTTGGAGCGCCACAGATACAAACCGTCATTCCAGTCCCAGCAATGCCTTTGTCCCGGGAAGTGGCGATCGGGGGTAGAAGTGGTTCCGGTGATATAGTAGTAGCCATCGGGCCCCAGTGTTGCCCATGTGTCACGCATCCAGTAATCAAATGCCGGTTGAACAGATTTTGGAACACGCAGTTCCGGAGCGTTGGTGTCCGCTGTTCCATATGCCTGTGCCGATGCAGTGCAGACAGAAACAAATCCTGTCAGTAAAGCCAATCCTAATCGCAAAATAAATTTCATATATTACAGTTTAATTGTTTACGGATACAAAAGTAAATTGTTACCGAATTGATCTCATGGAACAATGTCTTTAATATCCGTCAAAATGTACATTCTTTTGATTTATTACTGTCCCGGTTGAAGATAATTATAAGGATTCTGTTTGAAATGATAACGCTTCCGGGGAAGAGGCAACGGATCTTGCAGACGTAATTCCCATGCGACTAATTTCGTCAGAAGTTCTGTCTGGACAGCACTGTATTTCTTTTCACCAAACAGATTCTGTACTTCCGAAGGGTCTTTTTTGAGATTATACAATTCCCCGTTTCCATAGTTATCCATCACCAGTTTCCAGTCATCTTTTCTGACCATGCGTGAAGTACCGCTTTGAGTCCAGGTATTAAGTTCATCAAAGTGTGCAATCTTACCCGGCGTCAATGCTCCTTCCTGTTCGAAAGTCAGAGAAGAATCCAGTTCGACATGCGCTCCTCCGAAACCTTGCTGTACGACAATGCTGGAAAACTCTTCTTTTGGGTATTCTTTTCCGGTCAACATCGGCCATAAGCTACGACCTTGAACACCTGCCGGGATTTTGGCATCAATAGCAGAACAAAGGGTAGGAAAGATATCAGCAATGGATACATGGCTATCCATAGGAGCAGACTGATTCTTAATATGATATCCTGCCCATACCATCGGAATACGTGTGAGGCTTTCGGAAAGTCCGGCTCCTTTGCGGATCAACCCATACTCGCCCCAATAATCACCATGATCTGAAAGGACAACAAAGATCGTATTTTCAAACTGCCCGCTGGCTTTCAGCGATTCGATCAATCTCTTTATCTGGTCATCTATTAAGCGGACCATACCGATGTAATTGGCACGGATTCTGGGTAAATCTTGTTCCAGATTGGGACATGAAGCATCTTCCAGTTCTGCTAAAATGCGATATTTCTCTCCTTTCTTTTCCAAGTCTTTGCGAGATGTTCTCAATACAGGAAGTTTATCGGGTGAAAACATAGAATAATAAGGTTCGCAAACCTGATAAGGATTGTGAGGTTCCGGGAAAGATACCCACACAAAGAAAGGATTCTCTTTTTGTTTTTCTATCCATGACAATGTCTCATTGACAATTTTAGTCGGATGTTGCTCCTCTACAGGGATTGGTGAAGGTTCCAGCCATTGTCCTCTAGCCTTCTGGTTTAAGAAACGGGCAGTTTCTTTTTCTTCGGGAGTCGTTTTCTTATTCTTGCCCCAATGCCCGTATTCCGACCAGAAATCCAAGTCGGCAGGCTTCAGATAAGCATGGTTTTTACCTACAAGTGCCGTCTTATATCCGTTCTCTTTTAATACGCCTACTAAATCCTGTTCAAAGAAAATGTCAGGAATGTTATGGTTAGTACGTACATGAGTTGCCGAAGGAAAACGTCCGGTGAACATGGAACAACGGGCAGGAGAACTGGCCGGTGCTACGGTATATGCTTTGTTGAACCATACATTCTCCTGAGCTAATTGATCTACATAAGGAGTTACATCCAAAGGAAAACCCTCTCTTCCACATAGATCAGCACGTTGCTGATCGGTCATAATGATTACAATATTCGGTTTGTCGGTTTGTGCCATCAATGACATTGACAAACCCTGTAATGCCAATCCTGTAATACAAAACGCTGCATTTTTCATATTTATCTTATTTAAAACGGTATACAATCATTGAAGAAGCTTCGAGCTTCAAATCTTTGTTTAAATTCAGTGTTACAGCCGACTGAACAGGTTTTACTGCTTCCGGTGTTTCCGGAGTGTTATTCCTACCGGGTTCCAGACTCAATCTAATTTTTTGTGCCTGTACATTTTTTCCGAATCCATTCACAGCTGTTTGAAGCGTCACCTCCTGTTTTCTCAAATTAATCAGTTTCAGAATGTATTCTTTACTTTCACTGTCATATCCCACAGTGACGAATACATTCTGCAGTCCCTTCATTCCTTGAATACTAGCATCCAGACACACATCGAAAGTGTGATCTCTGAACATCTTTGATAGATAATAAAAAGATGTCTTAATGCTGCAATCTACTCCGTTTAATAGCATGGACTGCAACTGCCGGTGTTCCATAAAATCCCAATGACGCATCACAGGCCGTTCTGCCAGCAATGGATTCATATCTCCGTTACGTTCAATCGACATTCGTACTGCCCCGCTGGCTAACAAGTTATAGGGATATTTCCCGTCAATACCCAATTCTCCGATAAACAAATCCGCTACTCCTCGTTTGTAATTGTCAAAACGGTAATGCTGTTTACAAGCCCATTCGATAGGTTGATAATGGTGTTCATCGAATACTTTCACATTTTCCTGATTTATAAACTTAGCTATGTCAATACGTTTATCATCATTTTCTTTACCTATGATACTATTGGCTATATAGATCAGGTCAGGATATTGTTTGTGTAATGCCTGATAAATCTTTTCGTAGCGTTCCCAATAAACAGGGCCAAAATCTTCGTTTCCAATTTCAATGTACTTCAGCGGGAAAGGTGCCGGATGTCCGTTCTTTGCACGCAAAGCTCCCCATTTGCTGGCTACCGGACCAATTGCGTATTCGATGGCATCCAGTGCATCTTGAATATAAGCGTCCAAATCAACGTCCGGTTGAATAAAATTCCAGGGAGACTTCTGTCTTACCCATCCCGTACAAATCATTCCTGTAGGAATGACATACATAGCATCTGCTCCCAAATATTCGCACAACTCGTAAAACTCATGATAGCCGATTCCGTCTGTGCGGTAATAAGGCGCCCATTTACTCCATTGCCCCGGTCGGTTTTCAATAGGGCCTATTGTTTTTTTCCAGTGATACATAGTGGCTTCATTCACTCCGTGTACGATACAACCACCAGGAAAGCGAATAAAATCCGGTGCATATTCTTTCAGATTTTGCATAATATCGGCCCGGAAAACAGATTTCCCATTGTCCCATGTATCTGAAGGGAATAAAGAAACAACGTCCAGTTGGAATTGTCCTTTTCCAAGCGGCTGAATAGCGAGCATACCCCGTTTCACATCTTGATCGGATTTTAATATTCCAGTGAGTTTGGTCCACTCTTTACCTTTTACATCCAAAATAAGTGGAGTACTAACCGGTTTACCCTGTTCGTCTACCAGCATGACTTGAAGTGGATCTGTATAGTTTTTACTCTTTATGTACATGGAAAGATGATAGGATACCTCTTTCCGCAGATTCATACCGTAATATCCCCGATTCAGAATCATTGCTCCCGGGCTGTTTGTAATATCGTCAGTCACATTAACCAACATTGAATACCGGTTCTCTTTATTCAGAGGATTTTCTTCTGTACGACTAATGAAAATGGGAGCATATGATAAGGGATAAGTGCTCCATCCGATCAGAGGGTCCACATGAAAGACATCTTTGTTCTTTCCTCGCGGATTAGGCACGTCCTGATAAAGTCCGTTCTTTACTGCCAGGTCTGCAGGCGGAGTTGCTTCTTCGAATGAGCGGTTCCGTATCAATTCGGCATGTAAGGCACCTTCGCCTATCATACCAATCTCTTCATAATGGAACCCATATTTGACACGGCTTACTTTGTGTGTTTTCTGTTTATTGATATGCAAAACACCCTCATGAGTATCATTTGCCTGATTCCCTGCTATCGGCTGGATAAGAATAAAACAGCACAAGCAATACAATGTCGTTCTGCAAAGTTTTGTTTTCATGGTCTTTTCATTTGGTTTACGATACAAATGTAGGGAATTCAAAGAATAAACATTCGTCACATCATGTTCAATATAAGGAAGCATGTATTGTTTGAGGTCATATACCCCCGCTTGTGCACATAATTTCTAATGGAATACACATTTGTACTAGAAGAACCGAACAAAAAAACACTATCTTTGAGCATCAAACAAGGAGTACAATCATATATGAAAAGCAGTATACACAAAAATCTTACGTTGGTGGCAGCTTGTTTATTATTTCTGCTTCATCCGACATATACGGAAGGGAAAATCCAATATCATAATGTCCGCTTCAAACAGTTGAGCATTACGGAAGGACTCTCTCATAATACTGTCAATGCCATATCTCAGGACAGTAAGGGATTTATGTGGTTTGGTACCCGGAATGGTTTATGCAGGTACGATGGATATAACATTACCCGGTACTTTCATGAGGAAGAAGATTCCACTACAATCAGTCATGATTTTATCACCAAATTATATAATGACTCTTGCCGGAATGTCCTTTGGATTTCTACAGAGCAGGGAGTCTGTAAATACAATCCTCAGAATGAACAATTTACACGTTATCACATCGAAGAAAATAATAAAAACAATGTTTGCTTTTTAAATACTTCCGACAATAGGTTCCTGGCTGGATGCAGTAATGGTATCTATCAATACGATGAATCAAAAGATTGTTTCATTCCATTCATATTATGTGAAGGTAAAGGAGAAAATATCCGTGGATTGGTAGAAGACTCGAATGGAAGTTTATGGATCAGCAATAACAAAGGCTTAAAGCGTTATAATCTTAAAAACAGGCAATTTGAGCCATTGCCTCTGCCCATGCGCCCATTTCTGAAAAAGAACATTCGTTTATCTTTGCTGTCGGATAATCAATTATTATTCAATACACCTCAAGAGGTATTTGTGTATAATATCAACAATGATTCATTGTATCCATTAACGACTATAAAAGAGATCCGACAACTAAGGTGTGCAACAACCGATAGCCAGAATAATATTTGGTTGGGAACCGAGAATGGCATTTTTATTTATGATCAGACTTTTCGGTTGATAACCCGCTATCAACAGTCAGAAAGCGATTTGAGCAACTTGAATGACTCTCCTATTTACAGCCTTTTTGAAGATTATAATCATAATATGTGGGTGGGAACCTATTTCGGCGGTGTGAATTATTTCATATATGCTTCAGATCAGTTCCGGATTTATCCTTATGGTAACTCGCCCAACCACCTTAGCGGTAAAGCGGTACGTCAGATTATCAACGCCCCAGATAACAGTCTTTATATTGCTACTGAAGATGGGGGACTTAATTATCTGAACAGCAACCGGGAAATAACGCGCTCCGAACGTCTCCATAAGCAAATGAATATAAAAGCCCGGAATATACATTCCTTATTGATTGATAGCAAACAGAACCTGTGGCTTGGTTTATTTCTCAGAGGAATGAGCTATTATATGCCCAGAGAAAACAAGACACTCTCTTTTGATGAAGGAATTGGAAAAAGCTCGTCCGGTTTTTGTATTATAGAAGATGAAATGGGGAAAATATGGTATGGAGGACCTTCCGGATTATTTACTTTAGACAGGCAAAACGGAAATTTTCAGTTGAAGAAAGTATCTTCTCTTCCTGTTTTCTGTATGCTTAACCTGAATGATAGTATTATCTGGACAGGAAATCGCCAGAATGGAGTGTATCAAATCAACAAACGAACAGAAGAACAGACGCCCATTCCACAGTTTTCATTTAACAAGCTATATGTAACCTATCTCTATATGGACTCGGAAGAAAATGTTTGGGTAGGAACTAATAATGATGGGCTTTTCGTTCTGAATAAGCAAGGTGATAAACTGAAAAGTTACTCTAAAAAAGAATTAGGATCAAATGCTATAAAAGGTATTATAGAAGATGACCAGAACAGTATATGGGTAGGAACAGATAACGGTTTATGCAATATCCAGCCGAAGTCCGGATTAATCAACCGATATACTATAGCTGATGGATTACCGACCAATCAGTTCAACTACTATTCGGCTTGCAAAAAGCCTGACGGTGAACTGTTCTTTGGGACGATCAATGGAATGATTTCTTTCTATCCGGAACAGGTGCGCCCTGTAGAACCGCATTTCAATATTGCCCTGACAGGAGTATGGAGCAATAATGATGTGGTATCTTCCAGTAACCCGGACGCATTGTTACCCGCTTCTATCTCCGAAAGTGATGTGATGACCCTTACCCATGAACAGGCGCAATCCATACGCATAGAATATTCGGGGCTTAATTATCAATATAAAGATAAAACACAGTATGCCATGAAGCTGGAAGGAATCGATAAAGAATGGCAATTTGTAGGCAACCAACATCAGGTACGTTTCTCCAATCTCCCGACCGGAGACTATACGTTGAAGATCAAAGCAAGCAGTGACGGGGTGAACTGGGATGAAAAAGGGCAAAAGGCACTGACAATCCATGTACTACCTCCGTGGTGGCTTTCTATATGGGCTTATCTGATCTACGCATGTATGGTTCTTTGCATCATCTATCTGGCATACAAATATACTAAAGCCCGGTTAATTCTTCTGATGAGACTAAAAACAGAGCATGAGCAACGGGTTAATATGGAAAAGATGAATCAATCAAAAATCAATTTCTTTACGTATGTTTCTCACGATCTGAAGACACCGTTAACTTTGATTTTATCTCCGCTTCAGCGGCTCATCAAACAGAAACAAATCGATAATAGTGATCGTGAGAAACTGGAAGTCATTTACCGCAATGCTAACAGAATGCATTATCTTATTGATGAACTGTTGACCTTCAGTAAAATTGAAATGCAGCAAATGGAGATTAATGTCAGAAAAGGAAACATTATGCATTTCCTGGAAGAGATGTCCCATATCTTCGATATTGTATCTAAGGAAAAGGAGATTGACTTCATTGTCAGTCTGGAAGAGACGGATGAAGAAGTCTGGTTCTCTCCATCCAAACTGGAACGCATCATGTACAATCTGTTGTCGAATGCTTTTAAATACACTCAGACGGGAGATTATGTGAAGCTCAGTGCCAAACTGATAAAAAAAGAATCGGAAAGTTTCATTGAAATCTCGGTGAAAGATAGTGGCAGAGGAATCCCCAAAGAGATGAAAGATAAAATCTTTGACAGCTACTTCCAGGTAGAGAAAAAGGACCATAGAGAAGGCTTCGGATTGGGTTTATCTCTCACAAAGTCACTGATTCATATGCATAAGGGAGAAATTAAGGTTGAAAGCGAAGTCGGAAAGGGTTCGGAGTTTATCGTCAGCCTGAATGTTTCGGAATCTGCCTATAGCTCTTCGGAGAAATCTTTGGAAAGTATCACCTCCGAAGAAATCCAAAAGTACAACCTGCGGATGAAAGAAACGATTGAATTGATTCCTGACCAGTTGATGTCTACCGAACAGGACGATACCGAAGTCAAGGAAAGCATTCTTATTGTAGAAGATAATAAAGAGATGAATGATTATCTGGCAGAGATATTCAGCAAAGATTATCAGGTATTTCGTGCTTATAACGGCGCTGAAGCTTGTAAGTTGCTGAAAAAACAACTGCCCGATCTGATAGTGAGTGATGTAATGATGCCTGTGATGGATGGTCTGGAATTAACAGCCTACGTTAAACAGGATCTGAACAGCAGTCATATCCCGGTAATTCTGCTCACTGCTAAAACAGATGAACTGGATCATACCCAAGGGTATTTGAAAGGGGCAGACGCATATATAACCAAACCTTTTAACGCGCAGAATCTGGAACTATTGGTTCAAAACATGCGTACTAACAGAAAACAGAACATTGAGTATTTTAAACGGATCGAAAAGCTGAATATTACACAAATTACGAATAATCCACGCGATGAAGTGTTTATGAAGGAGTTAGTCGACTTGATTATGGCTAATATCAAAGATGAAGAGTTTGGAGTTACTGAAATCATCACTCATATGAAAGTGAGCCGAAGCCTGTTGCATACTAAGCTAAAGTCACTGACCGGATGTTCCATCACCCAATTTATGAGGACTATAAAGATGAAAGAAGCGAAGATTCATTTGCAGAATGGCATGAATGTATCAGAGGCATCTTATGAAGTCGGCATGTCCGATCCCAACTATTTTACAAAATGTTTTAAAAAAGAGTTTAACGTTACTCCTACTGAATTTATAAAGCAACTGAAATAGTGGTAAGCGTTCTTAAATGCTAATTATCTTTTGAAATCAGCCTCGATACAGTTGTCTGTATCGAGGCTAATTTTGCTAAAAAGAAAGTTTTGACACTTCTCATTCAATGTTTTATATCCGTTATTACAGAACCTATAAATTACTTTTGCCTGGAAGGCATATGCTCAAAGGCCCGCATTTCAGTAGCTTGCCCTTCATCTCCACATGCTTTCATCCACTTTTTTAGTTCTGTATCTAACCGAGTGACAATGCTGGAGTACTTCGCATCTCCGGCCAAATCATTCATGCAAAACGGATCGTTCCGGACATCATATAATTCGACGGCAGGACGATACTGGTACTTGGATGTTATCGTCTTTGCATGAGCATCTGTCTCTGCAAGTTGTTCCCATTCTTTAAATAAAGACGAAGCAGTCATCGCATTCCGAAAGATTGCTTCCGGAGTAAGATTGACAATATAGCGATATCTTCCATCATAAACTGAGCGTATTCCGTAGAATTCGGGACCTTTATTTATTCCCCTGCTAGTCTGAAGAGAGAAAGAATATTTTTTATGCTCCTTTTTCTTTCCTGTCAAAACAGATTTGAAACTTTCACCATCTACTTTTGCCTGCGGCTTTCCTCCTGCTATGTCTACAAAAGTGGGAACCATATCCACATATTCTATTAACGCATCACTGACACTCCCCGGTTTAACTACTCCCGGCCAACGGATAATGCACGCAGAATGTACTCCCGCGTCATAACAAGTCCATTTGGCAAAAGGCAGACTGTTTCCCTGTTCACTCAAATATACGACAACAGATTGACCGGCAACTTTTTCCTGATCCAGAATAGAAAGTACATTTCCAAACTCCTGATCCATGAAATTGACCTCTGCAAGATACCGGGTAAACTCCTGACGCGTTTGCGGAATATCTACATACATAGGTGCCAAAGTTAATTTATCCGGATCGAACTGCGAAACATCGCCTTTATTCCAGGGAGTATGCGGTTGATTGGAAGCCACAAACAGGCAAAAAGGCTGACCTTTTTCTTTACAATCAGCGATAAATTTCTGAATGGCTTCAAAATTGAATTCTCCTTTTTCATTAGGCACATAAAGATCAAAAGGGAATACTGACTTCGGAGCGACATGCTTCTTTCCAATCAAAGCAACTTTATACCCCAATGGATGCAAATGATGTATAATACTTAAAGTCCCGTTATCGGCACAGGTATGATTGGGATAAGCCCCGCTACACACCGGCCATAAACCTGTATACAGGTTATGGCGAGTGGGCGATGACATGGGAGCAGCTTGATAGGCTTGAGTGAAACGTACTCCCTGTGTGGCAAAATTATCTATATTCGGTGTTTTCGAATCCACGCTTCCATAGCAACCTAAATCATAATAGGAACAATCATCGGCAATGAACAATACCAGATTCGGCTGTATTGTTTGTTGTGCCAAAGAGAAAGTAGTTGCACTTAATACTACGGATGCACTCAAAAATAACTTATTCATAATTTATTTCTCCTTTCATTGAGGTTCCTGATCTAAACCTCGCACCGATATAATATTATACTCATCTCAAACACTTTTCATCTAAACATAAATTTGAAAAGATACATCCTTAGTATCCGGGATTTTGCTGTACTCCGTCATTGCGGGAAACTTCTGCAAATGGTATCGGGAAATATTTCTTTCTTGCAGCCATAACTCCTTGCTTCTGTACATCCGCAGCAGGTCGTGATGGGATAAATGTATCTTTCATATAATCATACATCTGTGTATTTTCATCATACTTCATGCGGATAAGGTCGAACCAGCGCTTCTGTTCACCGGCAAATTCCAATCCCCGTTCCATGAACACCAGCCAGCGGAATTCCTGTTTGGTCAAAGTACGTCCGATATTGTCGGGTCTGTCCGAACCTATATACTTAGGATAAGCACGTTCGGTTCCGTTCGCTTTACGCGCACGCTCACGAACCATATCTATAGCTTGACAGGCTTCTGTGTACTTTCCAAGTTCGTTTAGTGCTTCTGCTTTTATCAGATACATATCAGAAAGGCGCAGACGTGGCATATCATTTTCATTAGTACGGTTGTTAATACCTTGCGGGTCGATAAATTTGCGGATGTATCCCCAGTTCTCCTGTGAGTTTCCTCCGGCGGCAGGGTATACGGTTACGATATTTCCCAATACACCTGTGTTGTTGTTCTTTTGCTGGAAACGTCTCCAGAATGTAACTTCAATCCGGTAATCTTTAGAAATGAGTTTAGCTTCATCAATGGATGCGTCAACGGACGGATCACTATACCCCAGACTACCTTGGTCGTCCTGGAAATATTTGATAAACCATTTTTGTACTCTATGAACGCCGGCTCCTTTGCCATAAGGATTTCCGGAAACCAACTTACCACCCACCTGTACACCCGCTGGGTTGAATAAATGAGCAATATTAGAACCTAATGACTGGTCTGCTAAAGCATCTTTGTCTCGAAAGAAAGGTACTACGAATATATGTTCGGTTTGAGCAACTGACTCCTGCTCAATGTCCCACAGATTCTGATAGTCATTGACAAGCGTATATTGTTCGGAAGAAATTACCTCTTGTGCTTCTCTGACTGCATCTTCCCATCTTCCGAGAGTCAAATAGACTTCGGCCAAAAATGCATGCGCTGCTCCGTTAGTTACACGCCCGCTTGTGTACGTGGGGTCTAAACGTTTGGGCAAACGGGGGCTATCATCGTCATTCAATCCGGCTGCATATTCAAAATCACTTATTATCTGTTCGTAAACTTTTGATGCGGGAGATTGTGGTACATACGCATTCTCAATACCGCTAACAGGCTCAATAACAATAGGAATACCATTGACACCGCCATATAAACGCATCAAGTCATAATGATAAAGTGCTCTTAGAAAATAAGCTTCTGCAATGATTCTATTCTTATCATTTTCGCTTTTGAAAGGAATAGAAGGAACACGTGCTATTACTTCATTAGCATTTTTAATACCATTGTACAATTCTCCCCAAAAATTGACAACCGGAGCAGAACCCGCACTATGTGTATTGTTGGAAACAGTGGCAGGCACAGCGTTTCCTGTAGAAAACATAGCATCTTCATAGGTCGGAAGTATGATAGGCCAGTTCGTCTTATGATAAGCGAAAGCATATAAGGTAGAGTATACTCCATTAATAGCTGCCAAAGCATGATCTTCTGTTTTGAAGAATCCGTCCTCTTTTTCTATACGGTCTACAATGTCCACATCCAGACAGCTTGAAAGCAATGCTGTTCCTACCAGCAAGGATAATATATATTTCTTCATATTTTCAGTGTTTTGATATTAAAAAGCTAAATTTATACCCATAGAATACGTACGGCTCGAAGGATAAGCAGCATAGTCAACATTAGGTGACATAGCACCCGATGTGATGCTGACTTCCGGATCATAACCGCTATATTTAGTGATTGTAAAGACATTGGTAACAGTACCGAATACACGTACACTGCGTAACCATTGTAGCTTTTTCAGATTAAACTGGTAGGCGAGCGTCAGATTCTTCAGACGGAAGAAGGAGCCATCTTCAAGCAAGAAGGTAGAGAAACGCTTATTGAAATAAGAGCTGCCTTGCGAACCGTTCACTGCCGGATAGAAGTTGCTGGTACCCTCACCTTGCCATCTGCCTTCCCAAGCCTCAACACGGATATTGTCATTAGTATCTGTGAATGAATCCAGGAAATAACGATTCAGGTTCGCAATATCACCACCCACACGACCTGTAAATATCATAGATAAGCTCAAACCTTTCCAGGAAAGTTCGGAGTTGATACCATAATTAAATTTAGGTTCTGCCGTACCGATGATAGTCATATCATCAGAGGTTATCTTCCCATCCGGCAATCCGTCAGGACCACTGATATCTTTGAATCTCAGAGAACCCGGAGTAGCTTGGGGAGTATCAAACGGAGCCAGCTTCGCTTCTGCCTCATTCTGGTAAACACCATCCACTACATAACCGTAGAAGCTACCTACCGGATAACCGGCTTTGGTAATATGTATACTTTGGCTGAATACACCGCCACCTGCCAAATAAGATGTTCCCAACAATTCATTGCCGCTGATATCATCTACCTTATTACGATTCAGGTATATATTTCCTCCAAGAGTCCATTTAACAGGGCCTGTCAAAATATCTGCGCTAGCTTCCAATTCAAATCCTTTATTGGTCATTTGTCCCATATTGTAAGGAATAGAGCCGTATCCGGAAGATAAAGGTAGTCCGAAGTTCATCAGCATATCTTTGGTAGTACGTTTATACACATTCATAGTTACCCTGAACCGATTATCTATAAAACCCAAATCCAATCCGGCATTGTAGGTAGCAGTACTTTCCCAGCCTAAGTTGGGATTAGCCAGTTTACCATTGACCATACCGTGAGTCACTGCACCTCCAGAATAAGAGCGAACGTGGTTCATAATGGCAAGAGGAGCAGCAAAGGCAATACTCTGGTTACCGGTAACACCGTAACTCAGACGAAGTTTGACATTTGAAATAGCATGTATGTCTTTCATGAACTTCTCCTGATTTATACGCCATGCTACTGCAAATGAAGGGAAGAAACTCCATCTGTTTCCACTTGCCAAAAGAGAAGAACCATCATAACGCCCGGTTGCTGTGAAAATGTAGCGGTCGTATAAAGTGTAATTCAGACGTCCCAAGAAAGAGGAAAGTTTGGTCTGAATGACAGAACTGGATTTATCCATCGTATTTGTCCCTTCTCCAATTGCATAGTACAACAGGTCATTACCAGCAAAATCACCTACCTGAATTGCCAGCGTTTTTCTTTGGCGGTCTTCGTGCGTATATCCTAAGACTGCATTGATATGGTGGCGTTTCTTGAATTTACGATCATAGTTTACCGTTGTTTCCAGTACTATGTTCTGGCGATTGTCTTCTCCGCGGAATGCCATACCATGTGCACTGTTTCCGGCATTGGTACCTATCGGATAAAAAGTAGAACGTGAACCGTCTGTACGATTAAAACTACCGGCACCTTTCCAGGAAAGTCCTTTACCGAAGTTATATGTTAGTGATGCATTCAGAATGAAGAATCGTTGTTGAAGAATGTCCTTCAGTTCGGTAGCCATCACATAAGGATTATCTGCGGGAACGTATTCCACATTTTCATCTTCATAAATTTTATCTCCGGGCATTAACGTCGGCTTGGTAGTCAAGATACGGCGTACCATCTGATTCATACTTGAAGATTGTGAATGCGACGTTTGCTTTTGCTCAGTCTGCGAGTAACTTGTATTCAGTTGCAAAACCAGACGTTTGGCAAGTTCGGACTTAAGATTCAGACGGAAAGAATAGCGTTCGAGTCCGGTATTCATAATAATACCTTCCTGATCGGTATAACCCGCTGTGATGTTATATTGAGTCATCTTGTTGCCACCGTTGATTGCTAGCTGATGATCTTGAGACACAGCTGTCTGATACATTAAATCCTGCCAATCGGTTGAGTAAGTTTTATATCTTTCCAGAGCATCATCTGTGTGTCTGGGAACTTTTGTACCCGGAATCACGTTTCCCTGCATATCATATCCTTCTAAAGTCCTGTCCAGTTCATTCTCAAAAAGAGCGTAATCATGAGCATTCAGTAAATTATAACGTTTGGCTACGTTAGAAATATCCACACGAGCGTTATAGTTAACATTGACCTTTCCTTCTTTTCCCTGTTTGGTCGTGATCAAAATAACTCCATTCGTGGCACGGGAACCGTAAATAGCCGTTGCAGAAGCATCTTTCAGAACCTGGATAGATTCAATATCATTGGGATTAATAGAAGCTAGCGGATTCATTGACGGTTGTTGACTCAACTCACTGGTTCCCCCATTTACACTTGCAGTAGCGGCTTCTATCGGAAAACCATCAACTACATACAGAGGATCTGTATTGCCTGATAAGGTGGAAACACCACGAATTTGAATATTCATGCCGGCTCCGGGAGCACCATTATTAGCTGAAATACTAACACCGGCTATACGTCCCTGCAAGAACTGGTCGGCACTTGTAATAGGCATAATCTCCGCCTCATTTTTCATGTTAACAGCACTTACTGAACCGGAAAGGTCGGATTTACGAACTGTTCCATAACCGATAACAACAACTTCATCCAAATTGCGTGATGCTTCCTGCATTGTAATCGTCATTTTCCCATTCAGCTGTACCGGGACAGTGATAGTGGTAAATCCGATATATGATATCTGTAGCTGAGCTTTAGGATTTTTTACTTCCAGCGAGAAATTACCGTTAATATCCGTAATGGTTCCGTTATTAGCTCCTTTCACCTGAATCGTAGCTCCAATGATAGGAGACTTCCCTTCATCAACTACCACACCGGTAATTTTATGAGACTGTGCTGATATGGTTGATATGCATCCTAGCAGACATATTAGTAGGATTAAGTATCTATCCGTCAACTTAAATCGAATCTTCTGTTTCATAATATTATATTCGTTATTCATTGATTGTTAAACCTTATTTTAATAATCCCCGTAATGTCGGATATTCACTTCCCATTTCCCAAATCGTACTGAAATCCCAGCCTGTAAACGAAGATGTACTCTTCATTTCGCTTGCGGACAAGTTTTTATAGCTAGAGGAACCACCTGATATAAATGAATCACTTCCGCTACCCTGCAACTTACCGTCTTCATTCAAGGAGAAACAGTTTTTCATTGTTATTTGAGAAAGCTTCCCGTCAGTGCGATGGAATAGTCCGTTTCCGAAAGAGGCGCCATTTGAGGTTGTCATCCCTCCTGTGTTATGACAGTTTTCAATTGCCATGCTTCCTCCTGCTGCTACAGTGCATGTTGCTACAATTCCTGCAGCATTACTGTTACCATTGGTAGCTGTACCTGCGCTTTTTATTGCACCTGTATTGTAGCAATCTCTAACTATAGCACTTGTTCCGCCCATGCGTGCAATAATACCGCTTGCCGAACCCATTGCGGTGATAGAACCTGTATTGTAAGATTGTGATATTTCCGTATCAATCGTTGCACGACCGACAATTCCGCCTACCTGATTGTTAGCCTGAGTTCCGGAAATTTCTCCTGTATTCGCACAACCAATTACCTTAATTAGATCGCTTCCTGCTGCACCTGCTATTGAACCAACCACACCTCCAACCGGCGATTTGCTATTGCAAATGACATTTGCTTTATTGGTACAATATGTAACAGCAGGAGCATTATTAGCATCACGCATAATAATTCCTACGATTCCGCCAACACATCCAGCTGTTCCTTCAATCGCAGCTGTATTAGAACAATAAGAAACTTCGCCTTTCTCAGTGAGGTAACCGACGATTCCTCCAAGATGAACTTCGGCATCTGTAGTTGTAGCCGTACTGATAGTTCCGTCGCTACCTGTTGTATGGCAAGAAATAATCTGACCGGAACAATAACCTGCAATAGCACCAACCTTAGCTTTCGCTTTAATAACGGGATTCTCAATGCACACATTGCGTACGATACCTTCCGAACCGATAGAAGCAAACAAACCGCAGTTGGTATTGGAGGCCTTGTTCAATGTCCAGTTCTTTATCTTATATTGTTCGGAAGAACGTCCTGTAGCCACGTCAATAATATCTCCCTTAGTTGCCTCATACACTCCCGTAAAACTACCATTATAGATGTTGTTTACGAGTTCGGTACTGATAGGTGCCATATCGATATTGGCAAGATCGATGTCTACTGTTTGCTTGTAATTCTTATCAAGATACTTGCTGACGTTTCTCAAATGACGAGGCTTCGTGATAATATATTCCGATCCTTCTTCCCCGTCTCCGCTGGTTTCGTCAAACAGGTTGTGCGCTTCTATAATTTCACTTCCCATTTGAGCAACAGTTCCTCCGCCTATGTTTGCATAAGAGAATAATTGCACAGAGATCATTCCAACATATCCTTTCCAGTCGATAACATCCAGATTATAAGATATTGTTCCCGAAGGTATGTCAATTATCGTTTCATTTTGGTCGGCAATGACTTTTAGCTTATAGCCGTCTACACCGGTAATTTCACTCCACGAAAGCAAGAAATCGTTATAATCGTCCAACGTAATGACAGGTGCTTCCAGTTTATCTGCTTGAACAACAGGAATACTTAGGTTCTTACCGGCAGCAGTGAAAACCAAGCTGGCTTTACGTATCACTTCTGTCGTATTACTTTCGGCAGTAACTTTTAATGCAGTTGTTCCTTTCCCTGTAGCAGGAGTCACAGAGCACCATGTAATCGGTGTATGGGTTGTTTCATCTATGACTTCAACACTCCATTCTACTGCGTTAGTTTGTAGAGTAATGTCCTTTTCGCCTCCTCCGATGTTATATTGCAGTTCTTTAGAATCTGCTGCCAGAGAAGTTTCACTGGCTTCTTGTTCTACGGTTACGACCTTCATCTCCTGTGATTCATTAATAAGGAAAGTCAGCTCTGCTGTACGGGGCTCGTTCCATGGATTCTCAGAATATGAAATAGGCACCTGGGAATATTTGAATCCCTCTGTCTCTGATACACTACACCAAGCTTGTGAACTGCTTAATGTCCACTTTTCATCCGATATTACTTTCAATATATAAGTTCCCTCTGCTCCCTGTACTACTACAGGAGACTGGGTGAGTTCGTTTAAGGTCAAATAAGTTTCAGCGACCTTTGCATCCGGTGCGGGATATACAATATCTTCTTGTTGACACCCCGCGAAACATACAGCAGTCAGCATGATGACGGCTAGTTTACGATACTTATTTTTCATATGTTATAAATTAAAGATTATAATTGCAATACTTCTTATTTGAGATATTCTTCTACAGGAGTATACCATTTACCGATCTTGAATTCGATTTCATTTTCAACTCCGATATGATCTGCCATTTTTTGGTAATCATTAATCATCCGCTTCAGAGTTTCAGGTTCCTTATCTGCCAGATTCGTCATTTCGGTAGGATCATTTTTCAGGTTGTATAGTCTCCATTTCGGTTCTTTATACTCCTGCACTATTTTCCATTCTCCGTCACGCATCATTTTGTTGCCTTCGTGCTCCACAATGGTCGGTTTGGGTTGTTTTACCATTTTCCCTTTTAATAGAGGGAGTAATGATATGCCTTCCATTGGAGGTACTTTATGTCCGTCACGTGAAGAAGGATAAGTGGCTCCGGTAATCTTTACCAAAGTAGGCATAATATCTACTATATGTCCATAATTGTCTTTTTGAATAGTACCATTCAAACTTTTATCAATCCCATTCGGATAGGAAACGATAAATGGTGTGTTGCAACCTCCTTCATGCCCATGGTGCTTGTATAAGAAGAACGGTGTGTTGGCAACATCTGCCCAGGCTGCACCCAAAAAGACGGTACTTCCTGCCGAACCGGGATTTTTTCCGACAAAGCGTCCTTCTATACCGGGTTCTCCATTGCCACCATTATCCGAAAGGAGAATAATCAGCGTATTATCCAACACTCCTTTTTCTTTTAAGTGTTCTACTACACGTCCGATACTTCGGTCCACTTCTTCGATAACGGCTGCGTAAATAGCCATCTGCATATCATAGCGCTCCTTTTCTTCCTGGGTCAGTGAGTCCCATTCCGGCACTTTCGGGTTACGGGGTGTTAACTGTTCAGGACGTTCGAATAAGCCCAATTTTAATTGCTTTTCGAATCGGGTATTACGTACCTTTTCCCACCCTTTCATGTATTTTCCCTTGTACTTATTAATCGTTTCTACAGGAGCTTGCAAAGGGAAATGAGCCGCATTATGGGCCAAATACCAAAAGAAAGGCTGGTCTTTATCAATTGCTTCATCGATGAACTTCAGTCCGAAATCCGTCCATAAATGAGTAGAATACCAGTTCTTAGGCAAACGATTATCATCGAATCCAATTTCTTCATCATTCAAATAAAGATTTCGTTGGTTAGTCCTTTCTTTTTTATTCTTCTTTAGTGATCTGTCGGAAGAAAAATAATAACCGCCAAATGGAGCGTTCAGCGAACGGTCAAATCCTCTGCTTATTGGAGTACCCCCCTGAAAATATCCTAAATGCCATTTCCCGGTCATGACATTAAAATATCCGGCTGTTTTCAATACCTCAGGCAAGAAAACATTATTCTCATTCGGATATCCTTGATAAGCCGGATAACCCGGAACTTTCCCTAAAGCCCCATTTCCTACCTGGTGAGGATACAGACCTGTAATCATGGAAGCTCTGGTTGGTGCACTGCGAGCTTGATTATAGAAATGGCGTAATCTAATGCCATTTTCGGCAAGCCGATCTATGTTGGGAGTATTTATTTCCGAACCATAACATCCGAAATCGGAATATCCAACATCATCCAATAATATAAGAACAATATTGGGTTTTGACATATCTTGTTGGGCTAATACAGGACAAGCACCGACTGACGCACCAAGTGTCAACATAAAAGTATAATCTATCCTTTTCATTGCTATCTATTATTTTTTATCATTAGGAAATGGAATTAAAACTTTCGTCTCAGCTGCCCATACACTCCATTTGTCCGACAGCTGCTTAAGAATATCCGGATGAGAGACCGACACATCAAAAGCCTCTACACGATCTTTCTCGATATCATATAGTTCCCAGGCTTTTCCTTCCTGGTCCCATACCGCTTTCCAGTTTTTCCAGCGAACAGCTCTATTACCCTGATGTTCCCAATACATATATTCATGAATAGAAGAAACTTCTCCTTTTATAGCCGGCATGAGATCATTACCCACTAAGGGATGTATCTTATTCCCATTGTGAAACGTCGAAGGATACGTAGCACCGGACACGTTCAATATAGTCGACATTATATCCGGAAGATACCCAGGAACACGGCACCATGTGTTTTCAAAACCTTTCAAATAATCTTTCCATGTGATTATCAGAGGAGTAGATATTCCCCCTTCGTATGCACGCTGTTTATATTTTCTGAATGGAGTATTTGAAGTCTGAGCCCAAGCCTTACCATACGAAGGATGGCCACTTACAGCCGGATTATTTATATCCTTTTGCTTGCCACCGCCAAGCTCATTATGCGGTTCAGCACATGCTCCATTATCAGACATGAAAAAAATCAAAGTATGATCTAATTTTCCACTTTTCTTTAAGTTCTCAATCAGTCTTCCTATGTTGTAGTCCATACAATACACTTGTGCAGCGTAAACAGCCATTCTATAAGCTGTACGATCTTTTTCTTCTTCAGAGAGTTCTTCCCACTGACGATTTTCCCATTCGGCAAAACCGGTCTTTGAATCTATTATCCCTAAATCGACCATTCGCTCATGACGTTCTTTACGAATTTGATCCCAGCCCTTCGACCGATACATCTTATAATATCTATTTATATCCACTTCTTTTGCTTGTAAAGGCCAATGAGGAGCATTATATGCCAAATATAAGAAAAAAGGTGCGTTGTCTTTTTGCTCATTTATAAAGTCAATCGCATAATCTGTAAATGCGTCAGTTGTATAATAAGGCGCCTCAGGTGCAGGTAACTTTTCGTTGTCCAGGACTAATCCTCTTCCCCCTTCCGGTCTCAAATAACTGCAAGCCCCTGCCAATATTCCATAGAATCGTTCAAAGCCACGTTGCAAAGGCCATTTTTCCATGCCATGCATCCCTAGATGCCATTTCCCCGTCATATAGGTATGATATCCTGAACTTTTAAGAACTTCGGCAATAGTTACACAATTACGGTTCAACGCTCCTCTATATTCAGCAATACCCCAATCTTTCGGATCTTTATCGGTATTTTTGAAAGGATCTTCTGACATCCATCCTATTCCGGCCTGATGTTGGTACAAGCCAGTCATAAGACTCGCCCGGGTTGGACAGGAACGAGAAGTATTATAAAATTGAGTCATCCGGACTCCCTGTGACGCCAGATTATCGATATGCGGAGTTTCTATCTCGCTTCCATAACATCCGATATCGGAATAACCCATATCGTCTGCCAATATCATGATTATATTTGGGCGCTCTTGTGCCGAGAGATTTCCAAACTGCAGAAAGGATAAAGCAATGATCGCTCCTGTTCTTTTTCGAAAAATAAAATCACCATTTATCATAATATTCATTGTTTTGGATGCTTCTATTATTTATACATTGGCTTGATAACGTTTTCTTTATCAATCGTAACGTTATATACGCCATTCTCTTTCTTTAAAATTAGAGGGACAATACGTGTCTTGCGCGGTTGCACGGTTGAATCTGAATGGTGGACATGAAAAACATAGTAATACTTTCCGTCTAAGCCTTCAAATATATCCCCATGCCCTGAGCCGTTTTCTCCTACCAGGCTACGATGTATAATCGGATTATTCGGATGTTTCTTCCAAGGTCCAAAGGGAGAAGTCGAAGTTGCATACCCTACTGAATAATCTATATTCATAAAATGATTGGCCGAATAAAACAGATAATACAAGCCATCCCATTTCATGACTGTCGGACCTTCCATAATGGGAGCTGATTTATAATTAGGTGTCCTTTCCCACGCTTCTGTATTGTCGAAGCACTTCTTCAATGTTTCAGGCTTGATACATCCTTTCTGCAGATCAAATTCGGCTACCCACAGATAGTTGCCCTTATTGAAGCGTACATGATATAGATAATACTTCCCATCCGAGTCTTTGAATAGAAATGAATCGATGTTTTTGGCTGTATCGTCGATAGGACGTATTGAATCTTGCCTGAATGGTCCATATATAGAGCTGGAAGACGCCAATGCGGTATGTTCGTTAGCTGTATATGTCATATAATACTTATCGCCTTCTTTGAATAATTGCGGTGCCCAGAATCCTCTTTCACCGTAGGCGGAATCTCCCTTACGGAGTATCAACTGGAGGGTATCCCCGTTCACTGTATTCCATTCTTTCAGGTCTGTAGATTCAAATATGGCGAATCCGTTAGGTTCTCTGTTACGCGTACCGGTAAGGTAGTATTTACCATTCTCCACAAATATGGTCGGGTCAGCAAACGTTATTTCATTTACGTTATCGTCTGTCTTTTCTCCTTTGGCAGTCTTGCAACTTACACAGGCTAAAATAGTGAATGTTGCAAACAGGAATTGGATGAGTGTTTTCATATGATTCTAAAAAGTTAAACGTTATTTATGCATGATTGTGATGCAGCAAAAGTAGAAGAAAAAAGGTGTAGACGATAGAAAATATGTTTTATTATGAGCACACATGTTCAGAAACTATCCTTCTACACCATTTCCTGAAAAAACAATCTGATACCTGGTCTGTAAAGTGTCTGCCTGAATAGATTATCCGGCCTATTTTAACGGTTCTTCTTCCACGTCACTACGGTAAAAACCATCTGTCTGCGTGAAAAACTCCTGTTTTAATTGCTCAAGCAATTCCGGGTGCATAGCGGCTACGTTAGCTGTTTGTTCTCTGTCTGATTTTACATTAAACAGGCTGAACTCATCTAAGTTTCCCAATTCATTTCCGGTCAGGTTTCTTTGTGAACCTTTATAAGGTGGCATCATAATCCAGTCACCGCTACGGTATGCCAGCCTGCCTTGAGCTTCAATAACTAAATTCTCACGGGCTACCGGTGTTGTTCCCATGAAAGCACTCAGGTAATTACGGCTGTCCAGCCCCTCCGGAAGAGTGGCTCCCAACATATCTCCTAAAGATGCAACCAAGTCCATCTGGCAGACCAGTGCATCAGATTTTATCGGTTGAACCTTACCTTTCCAATATACAAACAAAGGAATATGTGTACCTCCATCAAACAAGCTGTACTTACCACCGCGCAATCCACCACTTGGAGAATGTGAACCGGCCATTTCTGCTGCTCCGTCTTTATATCCGTCATTCAGAACCGGCCCATTATCACTTGAGAAGATAATAATAGTATTTTCCATGATTCCTTCTTTCTCCAGATAGGTCAGCAGTTCACCTACACACCAGTCTGCTTCTATAATGGCATCTCCTCTGGGGCCCATGGAAGTCTTTCCGACAAAACGTTCGTGAGGTGCACGGGGTACATGGGGCTGATGTAAACCATAATATAAGAAGAAAGGAGATTCTTTGTGTTCTGCAATAAAGCCTTTGACCTTTTCGATGAAGTAATCTGCCATATCTTCGTCTTTCCAGCGTGCTTTCTTTCCACCTTTCATATAGCCGATACGTGGTATGCCATTAACAATGGAATTGTGATGTCCATGTGCCCAGTTCATTTTCAGCATTTCGGGATTGGATATAGCGGTTGGCTCTCCTTCAAAGTTCTTGTCATAGTTAACTTCTATCGGATCAGATGGGTCTAAACCGATCACATCTCCGTTTTCCACATAAACGGTAGGCACACGGTCATTGGTTGCTGCAATCAGACATGAATAGTCGAATCCTATCTCTTTTGCACCAGGTTTTATGGTGGTATTCCAGTTTACATTGCCCGCTCCCATACCTAAATGCCATTTGCCGATAGCACCGGTTACATAGCCACAACTTTGCATCATTTTAGGTAATGTGAACTGATTCTCATTAATAATAAGCGGAGCATCACCGGGAAGAATCTTGGCATCTTTATTTTTCCACGGATACATTCCTGTCATTAAAGCGTATCTGCTGGGAGTAGAAGTAGCGGAAGTAGCATAACCATTGGTGAAACAAGCACCTTCATGAGCTAGTCTGTCAATGTTAGGTGTATGAATGGTAGTGGAGCCATAAGCACTGACATCACCGAAGCCCAGGTCATCCGCAAGGATGACAATCACATTCGGTTTTTCTTCTACCTGCTGTGAGGTGCAACCTACTAAAGATAACGTAGGAAGAAGATAGATTATTTTCTTCATAATATTATATAGTTAATGATGATGCAAATTTAGCCTGTGCTTATCTATTTATATAGAACATATGTTTTATAATGGGGAGAAATGTCCATCTATATCTATAAATACACGATCAAGGTATGCCGGATTGAGCTATTAGTGGATAACTCCATATATCCGTCCTACCTCTAAACTGTATAAATTGATTTAAATCAAAATCTTTCATGGTGAACTCACCCTGAGATATTTTGTTTTACCTTTGCGCTCCGATAAAAGTCACTTTAAATAAAGTAAGGTAAAAAAAGTAACAGGTATTAGGTTAAGTTTCGTATGAAGAAGAGTCTTATTGCATTGGCATTCGGTACCCTCGGATTGGGTATCGCAGAGTTTGTGATGATGGGTATACTGCCCGATGTAGCGAGAGATTTAAAGATAAGTATCCCTACTGCCGGACATTTTATTTCCGCCTATGCATTGGGGGTTTGTGTAGGTGCCCCCGTATTAACATTGGCCCGGAAGTATCCATTAAAACATATATTGCTGGTATTAGTCACCCTGATTATGATAGGTAATATCTGTGCAGCCTTATCACCTAGTTACTGGATGCTGCTTATTTCCCGATTCATCTCCGGGCTTCCTCATGGAGCCTATTTCGGAGTAGGTTCTATTGTGGCAGAAAGACTTGCCGATAAAGGTAAAAGCTCGGAAGCTGTCTCCATCATGATTGCCGGAATGACCATTGCCAACCTATTCGGTGTACCATTGGGAACTTCTTTAAGCACCATGCTTTCGTGGCGTGCTACCTTCCTGCTAGTAGGTCTTTGGGGAATCGTCATTCTGTATTATATCTGGCGATGGGTTCCTCATGTAGAAAGACTGAAAGATACAGGCTTCAAAGGACAGTTCCGCTTTCTCAAAACTCCGGCTCCTTGGCTGATTCTCGGTGCTACGGCATTGGGAAATGGCGGTGTATTCTGCTGGTACAGCTATATTAATCCCATGTTGACAAATGTTTCCGGTTTCTCTGCCGAAAGCATCACCCCTCTGATGATTCTTGCCGGATTCGGTATGGTCATGGGCAATCTGATCAGTGGACGACTCTCTGACCGTTACTCTCCCGGAAAGGTAGGTACTGCTGCACAAGCACTTATCTGTCTGATGCTGTTGCTTATCTTCTTCCTCTCTCCTTACAAATGGGCAGCTGCTCTACTAATGTGCCTCTGTACAGCAGGACTGTTTGCTGTCTCCAGCCCGGAGCAACTATTGATTATCCGGGTAGCTAAAGGTGGAGAGATGTTGGGAGCTGCCTGCGTACAAGTTGCGTTCAATTTGGGAAATGCTATCGGTGCTTATGCAGGGGGACTTGCAGTTAGTAGTGGCTATCGCTATCCTGCCTTGACAGGCGTTCCGTTTGCGCTGATCGGATTTACCTTGTTTTTGATTTTCTATAAAAAGTATCAGGCAAAATACTAAAAAGTTACATCCCCTCCTTTCATTCAATATAAAATTCACATTAAAGACTTGTAGAATTACATTTTTACCCATACTTTTGTAGATTCTATTGTGTGAGAAAACTATATTCTTCAAAAAAGAAAAGAATGAAAAGAAACACGTTTATCATAATACTCATAGAAATAATTATTATTGTTACTTCCTGTAACTCGCACCCTAATTTATCTAAAGCAGTTCAATTAATCGACTCGCATCCGGATAGCTCCTTAGCATATTTAAGAAATATACAAGATCCAGAAAATATGTCTCCCAAAGACTATGCCAGATGGTGTTTATTAATGGCTCAGGCCAAATACAAAAATAATCAGAGTCTGGTCCCGGACTCTTTTGTATTTAAAGCTTTTGATTATTTCTCTAAAGATACATCCGATCCTTCACTGACAGCAAAGACTTACTTTTATACAGCACTTATCAGCAAAGAGATAAAGAATACTGAGGAGGCTGCCCAACATTTACTGAAGGCCAGAGACTTTGCTGAAAAAGGAGATGACTACCATTTAGCATTTGAGGTATCACATGACCTTTGCGATATCTACTCCAAACAAGGATTATTTGATTATAAATTAGCCGAAGCATGGAAATCATATGGTTATGCAAAAGCTTCTAAAGATAGCCTATCCCTTTATTATGCATTAACTGATCTCGGGCATGCCTATTCCACAAAAGAAAAATATGATAGCGCACTTTTTTTCTTCAAAAAATCATTGCCTATTGTAAAACAAATAAATCCAAGAGCCACATCTTCCGCTTTAAACGACATATGCTATGCCTACATTAACAAAAGAGATTATGAATCTGCTCTCAAAATATGTAATGAAGCTATCGCATGCGAGAAAGATTCAGTCGACCGTTATAACAACTATATTATCAAGGGAGTGATTTTCCAAGATATACAGCAATATGACTCTGCAATCTACTACTTTAGCAAAAGCAGTAAAAACCAGTATATATATGCAAAAGCTCTTAGTTACAGCTACCTGGGGGAAATCTATGAAAAAAAAGGAAATATACTGAAAGCATTAGAATTTATAAAAGAATATGAAATACTCAGGGACTCGATAGAAGAACAAAACCAAAGCGTAGCCATTATAAAGATGCAAAATCTGTTTCAACATGAGAAACTACAAAAAGACAATAAAGAGCTATCTGAGAAAATGAAAGAAGTTAGTTCACTTGTTTATAAAATAAGTGCTATTGCTGCTTTCATTCTATTAATCACAGGCATCTGCTATTTTATAACTTACAAAAAGAAAAGCGAACGAATACACAAACAAGAAAGAGAAATAGCTCAAGCTAAAAACAAACTTCAGCAACAAGAAATAGAAAACCTTCAAAAAGAAGAAAAATTATCTTCGCTGAAAGCCGATTTCCTACGTAGGTTAGTATCTATCAATATTCCTTCTTTAAATAACCAAAAGGATGACCTTATCATCAAACTGTCTGATGAAGATTTTGCAAATCTAGAAAAGGATATTAATGCTACTTTTGACAATTTCACTATAAGATTAGCAAAACAATATCCGTCACTCGATAAAAATGAGATACAGTTCTGCAGCCTAATAAAAATCCAACTAGACTTAAACACTCTAGCCAACATCTATTGCAGAAGCAAAGCCGCAATTAGTAAAAGAAAACTGAGAATTAAGCAAGAAAAACTAAATATCACAGATAAAACCGTCTCATTGGATGACTTTATTCAGAGATTCTAGAAACACTCCTCCTTACATTAACATCTATTCATATTATAACAGTAAAATAGCTATTTGTCCAATAGCTATTTTACTATTTATATAATATAATACTGGTTATCAATACAATATACAATCTTCATTGTCCAACGCTTTTTTTGTATCTGAAAGACATACTTCATAAATTTGCGATATCAAACATTAACTAAAACAGTCTTTAAAATAACAACTTGACTCCACTATATATACAATATAAAAAATTATGATATAACAAAAAACTCAATATTAATTAATAAAAACTAGAATTATGAAGAACGTATTTTGGCTTAGCGCATTTTTCATCATAAGCGCAATCTTTAGTTCTTGCTCAAAAGATGACGAAGAACAAACCACCCTTCCAGAGGGGGAAAAAACAAGTGTAAATGTATCTTTGAACATTGCCCCTATAAATGCAGTGGGTACCACTATGAATGACAATAGAACTTCTATTGAGAATTTCTGGCTATTGGAATTTGACCAACAAGGTAGAAACGTTGCAATAGTGAAGGAATTGCGATTCAACATCAACTCTCCGGAAGCGGTTGAATTAGCAGCCGGTGCTAACATGAAAATCGTTGTACTTGCCAATGTAGATAAAAGTATTGTCTTCCAGTTAGGAAAACAAACATACGAAGAACTGAAGAATGCAATCTATACCATTCCCATAAATTCATCTAATTCAGTTCCTCTGGTAGGAGAACAAACAGTCTCTATCACAAAAGAAAATCAGACTTTGGACGCTATCACATTGACACGAATCGCCGCTGAGTTGAAATTCACTGTTACCAATAATTCTTCAGACTTTAAGATTACCTCCATGTCATTGAAGAATATATATAAAATGTACTACTTAAGTAAAGGAGAAATATCACAAGGAAATATTGCTGATTATAGTGAAATCCTATGCTCCATCGATGAAGAAAGTTACAGCTATTATATAGCTGAGAATCTAATGGGAACAAACTCAGCCATTACATCAGATAAAGAAAAAGTAACAGATAAACTAGCTACATTCATCGAAATTGTGGGAGAAAGAATGAGTGAAGGAAACAAGGAAGTAGCAACATTCAAGATGTTTATCGGAGAAAATGCAAAAGATTTTAATGTGAAAAGAAACTACTCATATAATTATGAAATAGCTCTTAATCTGGCTGATAAGACAGATAAACGGATAACAACCGAAACACTTCCTCTAGAAGGCCTTGCCAGCGAAGCCAATTGCTACATGTTAAGTCCGACATCACAGCATGATCTACTTATCCCTGTAAAAAGAGCCAATGCCTTTTGGGGTACAAGCGAGGGTGGACCAAACATAGACTATATGCTGAACGATGGTAACAACCAAGGAAAGGTCACTAAATGGCAAGCACGTATTATTAAGCAAGATACTCCAAAAGACTTAATTAACCTTACTATCGGAGAAGGAACTTCTGCCAACGATTATATCGGTATTAGAGCAGTAGGAAATGAAGGAAATGTCATAATAGGCATTTACGATGCAACTAATGGCGAACCCTCTGCAGATGCAAGACCATTATGGAGTTGGCATATCTGGATAACCGAATATAATCCGGGAGGAGACATTAATGGTACGATTCCTACAATAGCTGAGAACCCAGGGAAGGCAACCGTAACTGGTGGATTTATCTATCGTTTTGGTGGTATTGATGGCAATGTGACTAAAGACGGATCGCTGCAAGCTATGATGGACCGTAATCTGGGAGCATTAGGAGCTACCCCTGAAGCCGGTGCAAAAGCCAATGGGGCATACTATCAGTTCGGACGCAAAGATCCATTCCTTGCAAACTGGGACGATATAGAGGAAATAGGCCTCAGCCCTTCTAAAGACCCTGTATATAGTATTAAAATTAAAACACAATCAGGCCCTGTAGCTTTGCCTGAAGCCGTACAACATCCTGACGTATTTTATATCAGCAAAGATTTATGGTCCAGAAACTGGCTGGATAGCAACAAGCCCGAACTGTGGTATCAAAAAAGCGAAGAAAAAACTAAAACATTGTATGATCCATGTCCGGCTGGATGGCGTGTTCCACGTCTAAGCACAACCTTCAAAGATTGCGATGGAGAGGACGTGACAGGAAAAGGAATCTACCTGTATCCGACTTCACTAAGAATGTATTTTAACTTTAGCGGATATTTGAATCCACTAACCGGTACATATCCCGGAGGAAATTTATTCGAGTACCAGCAAGCACAAATGAACTGGATGGGTAGTTGTCCTGACAATCCCAACAATGCGTACAGATGCCGTATTTTCCCTGTTGCAAATGTGGATTATGACTACATATTCTATCCCATCCTGATAAGTGTTGAAGGAAGAGATTTAGGTTACACAATACGTTGCGTAAAAGAATAACCCCTCAAGAGAAGTAAATTCATGAACAAACGCATTTTCATATTACTCACCATGTTGTGTGTTGGCCTCATGGCCAATGCACAACATAGTATTACCGGTAAAGTACTGGACGCAAACAATCAGGAGCCTGTACCATTTGCCAGTGTTGCTATCAAAAATGCCCAAAGCGGAACTACATCCGACAGTAACGGTAATTTCACTTTGAAAGTGAAGAACGATGATATCCTGATCGTCAGTTTCATCGGTTATGAAACAAAAGAAGTAAAAGTCGGAAACCAAAAGAAAATAACCATCTTATTATCAGAGTCCTCTGTCTTACTAGATGCAGTGGTAGTTACAGGTTTTCAGAACCTTAAAAAGACCACCTTCACAGGTTCTTCTGTCAAGATTAAAGCTGATGACATCAATCTACCGGGTGAAACAGACATAAGCCGTATGCTGGAGGGTAAAGCAGCCGGAGTATCTATCCAGAATGTATCAAGCACATTCGGCAGTGCTCCCAAAATACGTGTACGCGGAGCTACTTCTATCAATGGAGAAAACAAACCATTATGGGTAGTAGACGGTATTGTACTAGAAGATGTGGTCAACGTATCTAATGACCAACTGGCCAGCGGTGACCCTACCACCCTGCTAGGTTCCTCTGTTGCCGGTATTAATACTAACGACATAGAAACGATTGACGTACTGAAAGATGCTGCGGCAACGGCTTTATACGGTGCCAGAGCAATGAACGGCGTAGTTGTCATTACTACCAAGAGAGGTAAAGAAGGCAAACCCAATATCCATTACACTGGAAACTATACAATACGTACTAAACCTCGCTATGGTGAATTCAATATCATGAACTCAGCTGACCAAATGTCCGTTTATGCAGAAATGGAACGAAAAGGTTTATTAACCTCAGATATAGTAAACAACCAATCTTCCGGTATTTATGGAATCATGTACAATCAAATCAATACGTGGGACGAATCAAAACAACAATATCTTCTGGAGAACACGTATGCAGCCCGTCACAACTTCTTAATGCAACACGCAGCAGCCAATACTGACTGGTTTGACCTACTATTCACTAATTCAATAATGAATGAGCACTCCTTAAGTGTATCAAGCGGCTCGCAAAAATCTAAATCATATATTTCTCTAGGTTTTTTAAATGATCCGGGATGGACTGTCGCCGATAAGGTAAATCGATTCACAATAAATTTCCGAAACGATTATCAACTAAATGACAAAATCGGATTTGGCTTTCAAACGGTCGGTTCTGTCAGAATGCAGAATGCACCCGGTTCATTAAGTCGTTCCAGTGATGCAGTCAGTGGCATTTCTTCACGCAGTTTTGATATTAACCCTTTCAATTATGCTTTGAACACAAGCCGTGCATTAAGACCTTATGATTCCGACGGAAACCGGGAATATTACACACTCAACTTTGCTCCATTTAATATTCTGGAAGAACTGGACAACAACTATATTAAATTGAATGTAATAGACCTGAAAGCACAAGCTGAATTTAATTGGCAAATTATCAAAGGATTAAAATACAATTTTACCGGTGCTATCCGCTATGTACGTTCAAAACAAGAACATGAAATACATGAGAACTCTAATATGGCAAACGCATATCGGGCAGCCGGCAATTCAACTATCCGGGAAAATAATCCTTATCTTTACAAAGACCCGAACGACCCTTCGGCTGAACCAATCGTAGTTCTTCCCAAAGGAGGTTTCTACAATACAGCCGAAAACCTGCTTTTGAACTATGACATCAGGAATTCACTAAGTTTCAATAAACTCTGGAACGAGAAACATGAATTCAATGCGCTGATCGGTCAACAAGTCAAGTATTCCGACAGGCAGACAAACAGCAATACTGGTTATGGCTTCCAATATGATATGGGAGGTACAGTCAGCATGAACTATCTCATCATGAAACAAATGATTGAGCAGAACTTCGATTATTATTCAAGAGGCCTGACATATGACCGTTTTGCCGCCTTCTATGCAAACGTCGACTATACCTATGACAGACGTTATTCTGTTTCCGGCACAGTACGTTATGATGGCTCTAACACAATGTCCAATTCTGCTTCAGCACGCTGGCTGCCCACCTGGAATATCAGTGGCAAATGGAATATCGGCAATGAGAAATTCATGAAAGATTTCACTTGGCTGGATGCATTGGCGCTTCGCGCAGGTGTCGGTTTAACAGCCAGTATGCCCCCGTTGTCAAACGCAACACCTATTTTCATCAACTCCAATACGACCCGTCCCAGCGCAGATATTGAATCCGGAATCGAGATTTATACTTTAGGAAATTCAGAATTGACTTGGGAAAAGAGTTATCAGTCTAATTTCGGTTTTGATGCTACTTTCTTCAAAGGAAGGCTTGATTTCTCTTTTGATTATTTTATCCGCAATAGTTTCGACCTGTTGAGTGTCATTAAAGTATCAGGTATCGGGGGAGAAAGATATAAATGGGCAAATAGTGCCGACTTAAAAGCTTCCGGCTTTGATCTTACCTTATCTGGAAAACCGATTGTGACGAAAGATTTCATGTGGTCCACTTCCTTCACTATGGGGTATTCAAAAAATGAAATAAAAAATTCAATGCAACAACCCCAGGTCAATAGTCTTGTAGGAATCACAGGAGGAAACAAGAACGGATATCCGGTCAATGGACTTTTTTCTATACCTTTTGCCGGATTGAACCCTGAAAATGGTGTACCTACCTTCTACGACGAAAATGGCAACATCACAAGCGATATCAACTTTCAGAGTACTTCAACAGAATATTTAAAATACGAAGGACCGACAGACCCTAAATACACTGGAGGATTCAACAACTCGTTTACATGGAAAGGAATTTCACTGGATGTCTTCTTCACTTTCCAGGCAGGAAATGTCATCCGGCTAAATCCTGTATTCAGCAGTAGCTACAGCGATTCTCAAGCTACTCCAAAAGAGTTCTTCAACAGATGGGAGTTCAGCGGAGATGAAAAACATACTAATATTCCCTCAATTGCTGACAAAAATCTGGTTTCCGATCTGAATGGCACATATCCTTATTCCGCTTACAACTATTCGGATGTACGCGTTGCTAAAGGTGACTTTATCCGTCTTAAATCTCTTTCACTCGGATATAGCATTCCTCAAAAGCTATTTAAATCCTGGAAAGTCTTTTCGGATATTCGTTTACGCGTAACAGGTAAAAACTTATGGTTACTGTACTCTGATAAGAAATTAAACGGACAGGACCCGGAATTCGTAAATACAGGTGGTGTGGCCCAACCCATACAAAAGCAAATTATTTTCTCATTAGATGTTAGTTTCTAAATCATCCATATACATGAAAAGAATTAAAACATACGTATATATAGGAATCACCTCTCTTTGTTGCAGCTGCTCCGACTTTCTGGACAAAGTGCCCGATGAACGTACCCAAATAGATTCCCCGGACAAAATATCTGCATTACTGGTCAATGCTTACCCAAAAGTCTCGTATGCGGCCATCGTCAATAGCAGATGTGACAATATAACCGACTTTGGAAGTACATATTACGGATCTCAGCCTTCATCACTGTTCAACTTCATGGGTGAGAATTTCTTATGGAAAGATGTTATTGAAAACAGTAATGACTCCTTTGAAAGCTTCTGGACAGGATGTTATGCGGCCATTGCAGTGTCCAACCAGGCACTGGAATCTATTGAAGAATTGGGAGAACCCGCTACAACTATCACCCCAAAAGGGGAGGCACTCATGACCAGGGCTTTCTCACATTTTTGTCTGGCCTCTCTCTTTGCCCAACAGTATGATGAGTCGACCGCATCCTTATATCCGGGCATTCCTTATGTAGAAAAACCCGAAACTAAGCCAGTAGAACGATATGACAGAGAAACGGTTGCCGATACATACAGAAAGATCACACAAGACTTTGAAGAAGGCTATCCACTAATGACGGACGGAAGTATTTATACTGCCCCCAAATATCATTTCAACAAGAAATCGGCTGCTGCTTTCGGTACGCGTTTGTACCTATTAATGAAAAAGTATGATAAAGTGCTCGAATATGCAAACTCACTTATTCCCGTTCCGGCACAATTCGAGACATTGACAGATGATGATGGAGAACCCCTCAAAAACCAGGATGGGACCTTACAGCAGAATGTATCAAAAAATGATCCAGCTCTGTCGTTCGTAAACAACAACTTTCATCCGTTTGCGACTACCTATATGAATGCAAGCGGATACATTGAAATGAGATCATACTTTTGCAGTTCTTCTACCAATGCCAATCTCCTGATTACAGAAGCATTATCTTCTATTGCGTGGGGAGAGCTACCTTTTTATTCAAGATATGGATTGTCTTCTACTGACATCAGTAAAACAGTCAATGCTGACAATGTAGCAAACGGCATGTGGGCTATCCCTTATTATGGGACATCAAATTTCTATTTCATTCCTAAATTTACGCAAATAACCAAACAGGAATCTTTGGATGCATCTAACTTTCTACCATATGCCAATATTCCTGTTCTAAGAATGGAAGAAGTATTGCTCAATCGGGCAGAAGCCTATTTGATGCTTGATCAGTATGACAAAGCTATAGCCGATTTAAATCTATATGCCAGCCAGCGTCTTGTCATGGGAAGGAGCCCGGCCTCAAACAGATACTATGATTCTAAAGAGTTATGTATCACACATGATAAAATACTGAACTTCTATAGAAGCAAAATCAAAAACAATGATTATTTCATTAATAAGTATAATCAGACAGGAGCTTGGAATGACCTAAAGAAAGGTATTCTGCTCGCAATACTTGATTTCAGAGCTATAGAATTCCATAACGAAGGACTCCGATGGTATGATATCGTACGTTGGAATATTCCTGTCACTCATACTCAAGTCAACGGAAGCAAATCGACGCTAATGCCGGATGATGACCGCAGAGTTCTACAAATTCCGGAGATGGCAACTATATCGGGAATCAAACTTAATCCAAGAGATAATGTAAACAATTCATGGGAATAAAAATGAGAACAAAGAACCACATAATAAAATGGATACAAGCAGGGCTCTTGTTACTATCGGGTATAAGTATGTTCCTTTTTACCGCTTGTAATGAAGACGACCTTAACCTCGAACAAGAAATTTATGGTTTAGGCGGAAATGACGAACAGCAAAATGAGCTGGACAAATGGTTATATGATAATTATACCAAACTGTATAACATTGAGGTGAAATATAAATGGAACAGTTATGAGTTGAATACCACTGCCCAGCTCGTTCCTATCATGGAACGTTTTGTAAAACCGTCCATGGATATGATACAACGAGTTTGGTTTGAACCGTATAAACAATTGGCAGGTGAAAGATTTCTTAAGGAGATGACCCCTAAGAAGATTATACTAGTAGGCAGCCCTGAATATAATCCGGATGGCAGTCAGGTATTGGGACAAGCAGAAGGCGCCCGCAAAATCACCTTATTCGATGGCAATAGTTATAATCCGGGAGATGCAGAATGGATACGTTCTATCATGCATACCATAGAGCATGAGTTTGCACACATTCTGCACCAGACAAAAATGTATAACGCCAGCTTTAAAGAGATATCAGCCGGAGATTACAACCCTACCGGATGGACTTCCGAAACTGAAGTCAGTGCATTACTCGCTGGATTCTATTCTGCATATGCCATGTCCGGAGCAGATGAAGACTTCGTAGAAGTAGCTTCACTAATCATGGTATATGGAAAAGAATGGCGCGATTACCGGATTGAGTTGCTTGAAAGCCTGACTAACTCCAAACCTACGGATAACGAAACTCCAGAGCAAGCAGCCCAACGCATAGCCCTTGCCGCCCAAGCACAAACGGCTTTAACCAGACTATTGGCAAAAGAGGAAATAGTTATCAATTATTTTAAAAATGTCTGGAATGTACAGTTCTATGACGATGCCATGGGAAATAAAGGACTAGTTTCTTTAGTTCAAGATGCTATTAACCAAATTGTAAAAGAAAACACTCAAGAATAAATAATCATGAAGATAACATATACATATTATTTGTTAGTCTGTGTAGCATTGTGCGGCATACTTTCATCCTGCAATAACGAAACCGACATTTATATGGAGAATCCGGATAAGCGAATACAGGATAAAATGCAGGAATATACAGACATACTTACAGATGCTCCGGACGGATGGGTAGCAGAAATCAACACTCAGTTAGGGGGTATCCACACGTTATGGATGCAATTTACGGCGGATAAGCGAGTGATTATGATGTTTGACTACGTAGAATATTACCGTGAATTAAAATCAAGTTCTTTTGAAAGCAGCTATGTTTTAAAAGCCTTGCAAGCGCCAACACTTTCATTTGACACTTATTCTTTTTTATCCATTTTTGCAGATCCTAACCAGCTGATGAATGGTGCCGGACAAGCAGGAACAGGCTTGGGAGCAGACTATGAATACGAAATCATATCTTACAAAAATGATCAGTTTGTTCTAAAAGGGAGAAAAAATAAAATGGCTGCAACCCTTACTAAAGCAACTCATGAAGAAAAAGAAGCCATAATGAAAGGAGCCTTAATGGAAAATCAAGACCAAGCTCCCATATATCAGAATAAATATTATACCTTCTCGTACAAAGGAAAAGCGTATGATTTTGTATCCAATGGCCGTAAAACCGGTTTTTTATCTGCCAATAACGGAAACCCCGATTTGCAAGTGGAAGGGTCGAAAATAGACTTGAATGGAAACATCATAATGATGAAACCATTAATCCTTGACGGATATGAAATTTACCAGTTTAATAAAACATCTAACGGATACAGCACACAAATAGGGAATGATGTACTTGAAATCAAAGGGGGAACGACTCCCATTGTTCCTTTGTTCAATGCACCTCCAGGAGTTTTACATCAAACAATGGTAGTATACAATAATATGCAAAACCAATGGTCATCCGAATATTTCGACAAGCATAAAGCAGCAGTTTCAAATATGTTTGCATTTACTCAAACGCAATATTACATTGTATATGTCGCTATACACATGTATATAGACGGAAGCATAATAGAAGTCGGTTACCGGATGTATCAAAACGGTTCACTCGGCTCGGATACATATGGCTTCTACTACAGTTTTGATTATGAGAAAAACACAGATGGCTCCATTACTTTTGGAGATTATACCCCATTCGATACAAGCAATCCGAACCATGAGAAATTCGATGAATGCTTATCTCCCATTCTGGATAATTATTTTAAAGGGCATAGGTTCTTTATCAAAAGCTGGCCAGTCTTATACAACAATAACAGCGAATATGTAATGTCTGCACTTATACCTGCAGAAGATAAAACGCTTGGCGTCATGGTAGGTGTACCAATGACTTCTTAAAGTTCACTTTACAATGATAATAAAAGATGCCCTGCGAAGGTCATCTTTTATTTTATCCTGTTCGGCCATTCTAAATATGCATCCGTCCTGTTATGTTCACTCCTGTCCAACGGGATATACGTAAACTGCATCAGAAATTTATTTTACTTATTTCCATTATCTGCAAAAATCAGCTTATTATGGACAAACATCCGGAAACATTCAAACCATCCGACATCAACTACATAGCAGTGAAAAATATCAAAGTAGAGAGAAAAACCGAAGAATAAGAAAACTAATGGCACCATATTGACGATTCTGCTGACAGATGCATTTTTAAAAACGAGCAAACCGGCCTCCGGGGAAATAAGGCAATGCATGAATATACAGATGATCTGTATATCTGTCCCGTTTGAATGGAAGATTATGCAAAAGTGTTGTTACCTGACATGCAGAATATATATATCCAACTTGCAGCACATTAATGACTGACACGTTGAGTAAGGCTACCTGACATGTCAGCCATTAATGTTCTGCATGTCAGCTAACGGTATCCAACAAGTCAAGCTACCCTATTTGACAAGAAAGGTATGAATACCGAATTATGAGAGTTGTAAAGATTCATATACCATCCTATTTATGAACGAAATACAGATTTTCATTCCTTTATTTCCATCCGTTCCTGCCGTCAGGCAGAAAAAGAACCTTCTAAAGAGATTAAAAATTCATTTTGTCAATTTGCTCCAGACCTTTTTCCAAGCCTGCACAATTATCAGAAAAAGACAGAAAGTATACCAAGTTTCCCTCATTAGCTCAAAAAATGATTATCTTTGCAAACTAAAATGAGCAAGTTGGCAATCAGGACTGTTTTTATCGGAAGATTAGTGCCAACCCATTGCTCACATGTATGGATCATAATAAAAGAAATAATAGATTAATATGGCATTGCAATGTGGTATTGTCGGACTTCCGAATGTAGGTAAATCGACACTTTTCAACTGTTTGTCAAACGCAAAAGCGCAAGCGGCAAACTTCCCCTTCTGTACAATCGAACCGAATGTAGGTGTTATCACCGTTCCCGATGAACGTCTGAACGCACTGGCAGAGCTGGTACACCCCCAACGAATTGTTCCTACGACAGTAGAAATCGTAGACATCGCCGGACTGGTGAAAGGTGCAAGCAAAGGCGAAGGACTGGGAAACAAGTTCCTTGCCAATATCCGCGAAACAGACGCAATCATCCATGTACTTCGTTGCTTCGACGATGATAACGTGACACACGTAGACGGAAGCGTAAACCCCGTCCGCGATAAGGAAATTATCGACTATGAACTTCAGCTGAAAGACCTGGAAACAATCGAAAGCCGTATACAGAAAGTACAAAAACAGGCTCAGACAGGTGGAGACAAAGCTGCCAAACAAGCTTATGACGTACTCGTGCAATACAAGGATGCTCTGGAACAAGGAAAATCCGCACGTACCGTGACCTTTGAAACAAAAGACGAGCAGAAAATCGCTCACGAACTTTTCCTGTTGACCAGCAAACCGGTAATGTACGTCTGCAACGTAGACGAAGCAAGTGCCGTAAACGGCAACAAATACGTAGACATGGTTCGTGAAGCCGTAAAGGATGAAAACGCAGAAATCCTCGTTGTCGCTGCAAAAACCGAAGCAGACATCGCAGAACTGGAAACATACGAAGACCGCCAGATGTTCCTTGCCGAAGTAGGCCTGGAAGAATCGGGTGTTGCACGTCTTATCAAATCAGCTTACAAGCTGCTGAACCTCGAAACCTACTTCACAGCGGGCGTACAGGAAGTACGTGCATGGACTTATGAGAAAGGATGGAAAGCTCCGCAATGTGCAGGTGTAATCCATACTGACTTTGAAAAAGGATTTATCCGTGCAGAAGTAATCAAATACGATGATTATATCCAATACGGTTCGGAAGCAGCCGTCAAGGAAGCCGGGAAACTGGGTGTGGAAGGAAAAGAATATGTAGTACAGGATGGCGACATCATGCACTTCCGCTTCAACGTATAATAATAAATGAAGAATGAAGAACTAAAAATGATGAATTTAGTATCAGGCAGAAACTCCACCCGTCACTTTTCTTCATTCATAATTCTTCATTCTTAATTCTTCATTAAATTATGAAATATCTCATTGCAGGAACCGGAGGCGTCGGTGGCAGTATCGCAGGATTCTTGTCACTTGCCGGAAAAGATGTTACTTGTATTGCCCGCGGAGCTCATCTGCAGGCCATACAGACAAACGGTCTGAAACTGAAATCAGATTTAAAGGGAGAGCATGCGCTGGCTATCCCTGCTATGAATGCAGAAGAATTCAATGGAAAAGCAGACGTGATCTTTGTCTGCGTGAAAGGATATTCCGTCGATTCGATTACCGAACTCATCAAAAGAGCATCACACGACAAGACGGTCGTTATCCCTATCCTGAATGTTTACGGAACCGGTCCGCGCATTCAGCGCCTGGTTCCGGAGGTAACCGTACTGGATGGATGTATCTACATTGTAGGCTTTGTTTCCGGTGCGGGAGAAATAACCCAGATGGGAAAAATCTTCCGGCTGGTGTATGGTGCCCACAAAGGGACACAGGTAGCTCCGGGCGTTCTGGAAGCTATTCAGAAAGATCTTCAGGAAAGTGGAATCAAGGCTGAAATCTCTCCGGACATCAATCGGGATACATTTGTCAAGTGGTCGTTTATCTCGGCAATGGCTGTCACCGGAGCCTACTACGACGTACCGATGGGCGAAGTGCAGAAACAGGGAAAAGTACGGGATACATTCATCGGGCTTTCTACCGAGAGTGCTGCACTGGGACGTAAACTAGGAGTCGAATTTCCCGAAGATCCGGTCAGCTACAATTTGAAAGTCATTGATAAACTCGATCCCGACAGTACCGCTTCCATGCAAAAGGATCTGGCACGGGGACATGAATCGGAAATACAAGGTTTGCTGTTTGACATGATTGCAGCAGCCGAGGAGCAAGGTATCGACATACCAACTTACCGGATGGTTGCCGAAAAATTCACAAAACACTAATTATCAAACCGTAAACCGTTATCCAACATGAATAGCCTCTTATTATCTATCAATTGGAATCCGAACCCCGAACTATTCAACCTGTTCGGCATTTCTATCCGTTACTACGGATTATTGTGGGCAGTAGGAATCTTCTTTGCCTACATCATCGTCCACTACCAATATCGTGACAAAAAAATAGACGAGAAGAAATTTGATCCCCTCTTCTTTTATTGTTTCTTCGGAATTCTGATTGGCGCGCGTCTGGGACACTGCCTGTTCTACGACCCGGGACAGTATCTGACAAGCGGAAAAGGATTTGTGGAAATGCTTCTGCCAATCAAGTTCCTGCCCGGCGGAGGATGGAAATTCACCGGTTACGAAGGACTTGCCAGCCACGGAGGTACACTTGGATTGATGATCGCTCTCTGGCTGTATTGCCGCAAGACGAAGCTTCATTATATGGATGTAGTGGACATGATTGCTGTCGCTACGCCTGTCACTGCCTGCTTCATCCGTCTGGCAAACTTGATGAACTCCGAAATTATCGGTAAACCGACCGACGTGCCCTGGGCATTCGTGTTCGAACGGGTAGACATGTTGCCCCGCCATCCGGGACAGCTTTACGAAGCGATTGCCTACCTGATTCTGTTCTTCATCATGTTCTATCTTTACAAGAATTATAGCAAGAAACTACACCGTGGATTCTTCTTCGGTCTCTGCCTGGCTTATATCTTCACCTTCCGTTTCTTCATCGAATTTGTAAAGGAGAATCAGGAAGCCTTCGAAGATCACATGATGTTCAACATGGGACAATGGCTAAGCGTTCCATTCATCATCATAGGTATCTACTTCATGTTCTTCTATGACCGGAAGAAAGTGGCTAAGAAATGAAACGGATTATAGATATAGAAAACTGGGAGCGGAAGGAGAATTTCAACTTCTTCCGCCATTTCCAGAATCCCCAATTATCCATTACCTCGGAAGTAGAATGCGGAGGCGCCAAACAGCGAGCCAAAGCGGCGGGACAGTCTTTCTTTCTCCACTATCTGTACGCAGTGCTGCGTGCAGCCAACGAGATTCCGGAGTTTCGTTACCGCATCGATACGGAGGGGCGTGTGGTGCTCTATGACGCCATAGATATGCTTTCTCCCATCAAGATAAAAGAGAACGGCAAATTCTTCACCACTCGTTTTCCTTACCACAACGATTTCGACACTTTCTATCGGGAAGCCAAAATGATTATTGAAGCCATCCCCGAAGACGGTGATCCGTATGCAGCAGAAAACGGAGAAGTAGCCGACGGAGATTACGGGCTGATTCTGCTTAGCGCAACTCCCGACTTATATTTTACTTCCATCACCGGCACACAGGAAAAGAAAAGCGGTAACAACTATCCGCTGCTGAATGCCGGAAAAGCCGTCGTAAGGGAAGGCAAGCTGGTGATGCCTATCGCCATGACTATTCATCACGGGTTTATTGACGGTCATCATCTTTCTTTATTTTACAAAAAGGTGGAAGAGTTTCTGAAATAATACTGTATTCAAATATTATTTTCTCACTTCTTTTACCTATCTTTAGCGCAACTAAACGATAAGGAAATGAACACAAAAAAACTATTCAACCTATTATTAGTGTCTTTCGGCACATTGCTATTTATAAGCTGCAGTGACAAAGAAGATTTACCCGATACTCCTCCGGCCAACGATACATACATAAATCCTCCTGCACCGCAAGGCTATATTAAAGTGGAAGCCTTAAAGTCGTGTACCGAACCTTTTTTAGGCTCCGGATATGACATTATGGGTGACTATCTAAGCAACTATTCAGTAAAAAGTCCGATTCTCGATCTGAGCAAAATAGATAATGACAGAATCAGCTATATAAAAGGTGCCAGCGGAGAAGGAGACTCTTTCATCGGGCGTAATATGAAAGAGTTTCTCCTGTCAATGAATCAGTTTAAAAAATTCACTGTACCGACAGAGAACAGGGAGGACCTGTTGTTTACCGCTACCATTACCAACCATGAATATTTCAAAGAAACTTATGATTACTCCTCTCAATACACGTTTGCATTCAACAGTTCCGGAGCGAAGATAGCTATTCAAAGGCTACTCACACTAAATCCGGAATGGGACTCTTGGCTGACTGACGAATTCCGGCAAATGCTGGATCAAAGTTCACCTGAAGAGGTTGTTCAAGAATTCGGTACGCATGTATTGGTAAACGTACATTTGGGCTATATAATCAGGACCCTTTATCGCAGTGTAGTAGCGGACAATGAGAATGATTTATTAAAAACAGCAGATACAGGGAGGGGGGCGCTACAAAACACGATTTTCAAATATCCGAATGTCTCAATAGCCTACCCCGAAGAGGTTGCAAAGAAAAACTATGGAGGAACAATCGTAATATCCTTTCAGGGGGCAGATTACAAAAGCCTTCCACATATTCAGCTTACTCCTAATGCCGTGATAGGCGATCCTATGAATATCACTCCTTGGGTGAAGACCTGCAATGAAGAGAATTATGCTTTAACAACTCTGTCCGGTGATGATCTTATTCCCATTTACGATGTAATAACCGATCCCGTAAAGAAACAGCAGATAAAAGAAGCAGTAATAGCCCATATCAAAACTCACCAACTGTCTTTACAACAGACAACTCCTATTTTTCAAGCAACGAACGGAGAATATTACCGATATTATACTTCTTACAAGCAACTGTCTGAAAATACCGACAACTGCCAGGGAGTGATAGCAAGTATCTTTACCAGACACGAACCGGGTACAATCCCCCTTTATCAGTCTTCGGACAGAGGAAATGACCGTTTGTCACTGACTCCTCTTGAAGGTGGAGCGATCATAGGATATATCTATGAGAGCAAAAACGATAAGTCGGACATCATTCATGAAATATCAAACGGAAAGAGCTTTGCTTATACCAGAGAAGTAAAAGACTCTTATAGTGAAGAAGGCACTTGGAAGCCTACAGGAAAGATATTCTATACCCCCAAAGTATAGATAAAACTAAAATAAAGGAACGCATTTACATATATAAAGATGAAAACACTCTATAAGCAACTACTAGCATTGACATACTTTATATCCCTGCCAGTCTCTGTATTATATGCTCAACAGGAAACCAACCAATACATTCCTGTCAGCCAACACCAAACCATAGAAAGCGGAACTTACTGGCCGGCAGGTCAGATGCTGCCTCATTTTGCCACTCCTGCATCACAGCTGGACGGAATAGATATGAAACAGGGTAAACTATCTTCGGAAGAAAAGACGATGCTGCTGGCTGTACAGGGTATAATCAACAAGCGGCAACCACGCATCTTCTTGTACGAACATTTCAGCGAAGGCAAACATAAATGGCCCCGCTTGCTGAATTTATCCGTCAACGAACTCGAAGCTACCCAATACATGCAGTTAGTAAGCAAATACAAGAATGAACTGAAAGGAGTGATTCTATACGATCCGGAAAAGAGCGTCCATTACCTGAACCTAGCCTCAACAGTTGCCGGACTGAAAGATGCAATTCCCGTAACTTCCCAACTATACGAGCTTTTAAAGCAACAAAATATCCAGCTTCCCGTATTGGCAGACCTCAGAAAGCTGCCTTACACCAAAGCCACGGAAATCTACGAATACATGTACGACCATTACTGGAAAAAGTGCACGCACCGTCTGCTCATCAGCCTTCCGCCCCAACGCGGCTTTGTACGCGACCTGGCAGTTGCATCAGGAGCAGCTATCGTGTGGCTGGATGCACGTGACTGGAAGGAAAATACAGTATTACGCAAGTTTATGAAAACCATGCAGCCGGGAGAAAGCATCATTACCGGTTGGTATGCCGAAGAACGCTCCGGCATAGGTCTTGCCACAGAATATGGGCTCTCAACCATCCCTTCCGATTTCTATGAAAATACAACAGTGTATGCAGGCATGCAACAGCAGATTCAGTATCCGGAAATACCCAAAATGCCCGCACTGGAAAACAAAATTTATCTGGCACTATATATGAGCGACGGCGACAACGTGCAATACTGCCAGCATGCCATGTCCGAACTATGGGACAAGAAAGGAAGAGGCGTGATACCTATCAACTGGACGATCAGCCCGGGATTAGTGGACTTCGGACCGGGACTGCTTAATCATTATTACACGACAGCCACCCCCAACGACTTCTTTGCATCCGGCCCCTCCGGTATGGGATATTCGTTGATTTACGACGCTCACAATTATCTTTGGAATGCAACCTCCGGAACAGACTTCACCCCTTATGCAAAACTGACCCAGCAATATCTGGAGAAAAGCGGACTGCGTGTCATCACCATCTGGGACGAAGTAAATCAGGAGCAAATGGGAGCTTATGCCCGTAACTGCCGTTACCTGTACGGCCTGACACAACAAGACTGGGAACGACGCCCGTATAAAGTGCCGACTTACATACAGGACCATAAACTCGCCTTCGTTCCGAATCTTCCTTGTTATGCCAACGGAGTGGATGTAATCTACTCTTTCTGGAGAGACACCATAGCCAAATTTGACGGTTCGCATCCCATATTCCTTTCCGCACAAGGTGAATCATGGAAAATGGGACCGGACAATATCGTTGCCTTGAAGAAGCGTCTGGAAGAACTATCACCGGGCAATATTGTAATCTGCCGGGGCGACCATTTCTTCAATCTTCACAATCAGGCCAATTACCTGCCTTTCAATCTGACACTCTTACCCAAAATGAAGATAACTTCCAGTCCGGCTTCCACAGAAACGAAATTTGCAGCAGACGGCACACCCTGCGAAGGACACCTGTGGATATCTAAGAAAGAAGGGAATCGCGCTTGGATACAATTCGATTTTAAAAATGAATACCTGATCAGTCGTTATGTAGTACGTCATGCCGGAAACGCAGGACTGCCGGAACGACTAAATACACGGTCTTTTTCAATAGAAGTCAGTCAGGACGGTAAGAAATGGACTCGTGTAGATATCCAAAAAGGAAATACAGTATCCGTGACGGACGTAGATATCACTCCGGCAAGCGGAAGATATGTACGCCTGCTGATACAGGATGCAGGGGAAGATGGTATAGCCCGCATTGGGGATGTGGAAATCTACGGGTGCAGGAAATAACTGAACTGCACCCCAAAAGTTGGACACAGAACTTTAGGAGTGCAGTTCATCATTATTTGCCCCTGACTATCTTCTTAATATCATTCAGCTTATTCAACGCCTCAATCGGAGTAAGATTATTCACATCCAGATTGAGTATCTCATCGCGAATCTGGCAAAGTATCGGGTCATCCAACTGGAAGAAGCTGAGTTGCATACCGCTTCTGTTCTCACTGACTTCCGCCAATGGTTTGCCGGAGATACCTTGCTGACGGTTATCCGATTCCAATTGTTTCAAAATGGCATTGGCACGCTTCACAATACTCTTCGGCATACCCGCCATTTTTGCTACATGGATACCGAAGGAGTGTTCGCTTCCTCCACGTTCCAGCTTACGGAGGAAAATCACTTTATTGTCCACTTCCTTCACAGACACATTGTAGTTCTTGATACGCTTGAAGGATTTCTCCATCTCGTTCAGTTCATGATAATGGGTGGCAAACAAGGTGCGTGCTTTCGCTTTCGGATGTTCGTGGATATACTCTACGATGGCCCAGGCAATAGAAATACCGTCATAAGTAGACGTACCGCGCCCCAACTCATCGAATAGCACCAGACTCCGGGAAGAGACATTATTTAAAATATCCGCAGCCTCATTCATTTCCACCATAAAAGTAGACTCGCCTACCGAAATATTATCACTGGCACCCACACGGGTGAAAATCTTATCCACCAAGCCGATATGAGCACGTTCCGCAGGTACAAACGAACCGATTTGCGCCAACAGCGTAATCAGTGCAGTCTGGCGCAAGAGCGCAGACTTACCTGCCATGTTCGGACCTGTGATAATGATGATCTGCTGTGTGGTACTATCCAGCATTACGTCATTGGCAATGTACTTCTCACCAATCGGAAGCTGCTTTTCAATCACAGGGTGACGTCCCTGACGGATATCCAGCACATCATTATCCTCAATAATCGGGCGAATATAATTATTCTCACGCGCCACATTAGCGAAAGACAACAGGCAGTCCAGACGGGCTATCTGATTCGCATTAACCTGTATCTGCGGGATGAACTCCGTCAATGCCTGCACCAAGTCAGTATAAAGCTGGGTTTCCAAGACGAGAATCTTATCTTCCGCTCCCAGAATCTTTTCTTCGTATACCTTCAGTTCCTGTGTGATATAGCGTTCTGCATTGACCAGCGTCTGCTTACGAATCCATTCCTGCGGAACCTTATCCTTATGTATGTTGCGGACTTCTATATAATAACCGAATACATTATTGTAAGCTACCTTCAAGCTCGGAATACCCGTCTGCTCACTCTCACGCTGCTGTATCTGCAGCAAATAATCTTTCCCGGAGTAGGAGATACGGCGCAAATCATCCAGTTCCTCATTCACACCGTCTTTAATCACTCCACCTTTGTTGATCAGCAAAGGAGGATCATTATTGATCTCTTTAGCAATCCGGTCACGAATAGAAATGCAAAGATTCAGTTTTTCGCCTATCCGGTTCAGACTGGCATTATCCGCTTCGAGACAAGCCTGCTTAATGGGCTCAATAGCCTGCAGAGCAACTTTCAGCTGAACTACCTCACGTGGCGACACCCGTCCTACGGCTACTTTGGAGATAATACGTTCCAGGTCTCCTATCAGGTGCAACTGCTCTTCAATCAGCTCCTTAAAGTCCGGCTGACGGAAAAAGTATTCCACCACATTCAGACGGTCGTTGATGGGCTTCTCATCTTTCAACGGGAAAACCATCCAGCGTTTCAGCAGACGGGCCCCCATCGGGCTGATTGTCCGGTCGATCACATTGAGCAAACTACTGCCGCCATCATTCATACTGCCGATCAACTCGAGGCTGCGGACAGTAAACTTATCCAGACGCACATACTTATCTTCCTCGATACGGGCCAGCGAAGTGATATGCCCGATCTGTGTATGCTGTGTCATCGTCAGATATTGCAGGATAGCGCCGGAAGCGATAATACCATTCTTCAGATGTTCCACCCCGAAGCCTTTCAGGTTTTTGGTCTCAAAGTGTTTCAGCAGTTTCTCGCGGGCGGTAGTTTCAGTAAAGACCCAGTCATCCAGTTCGAAAGTGAAGAACTTGCTGCCGAAGTTACCTTCGAACATCAGGCGTTTGCCCCGTTCAAAAAGAATCTCTTTCGGTCCGAAGTTATTCAGCAATTTGTCTACATAGTCGAAGGGACCTTCCGCAGTGAGAAACTCACCGGTAGATATATCCAGAAAAGCAACTCCACAGGAAGCCTTTCCGAAGTGAACGGCAGCCAGGAAGTTATTTTCTTTATAATTCAGTACATTGTCATTGATAGAGACACCGGGAGTAACCAGTTCGGTGATACCTCTTTTCACCAGTTTCTTCGTCAGTTTCGGGTCTTCCAACTGGTCGCAGATAGCTACACGCTTTCCGGCACGAATCAACTTCGGAAGATATGTATCGAGCGCATGATGGGGAAATCCTGCCATTTCAACGGTCTTTCCTTTCCCATTAGCGCGTTTTGTCAGTGTAATTCCTAAAATCTCAGATGCAACAATGGCGTCTGTAGAATATGTTTCGTAAAAGTCACCGCAACGAAACAGCATCACTGCATCCGGATGTTTGGCTTTCAAGTCCAGAAACTGTTTCATCATGGGGGTAAGCACGATTTCTTCTTCGTTCACGGTTCGCTCCTTTTCTTTTTGTTGAGTGAATAATGAGATTATCGGAGCAAAGATAACAGTTTTTCGTCAGAGAATCAACGGAATTTCCTGTTTCAATTTTCACAATTAGTGTTGCATCCTTTTAAAAAAGCAGGTCCAATTTCTTAACAAGCAGGAAGAAAATCTTAAAACGTGTTATAAAACATGCTATTTTACTTGGATTATTTGCTAATTTCCCAAGAGTCCGTATCTTTGCAATGTGTTTTTCATAGTATTAGATTTAAGGTTAACAAAGGTTGGGTCAAGGCGTTGACCCTTTTTTTATGTCCATACGTCTCGTCCGCCTCTTTTTCTTATTCAGCCAGCATCATCTTTTTATAGTAAGACGGACTGAATCCGGTATGCTTCTTAAATGACTTATTAAAATGGGAAATAGTATCAAATCCGCACTCCACACTAATCTGCGAGATGTTCATATCGCCCATAAGCAGCAGTTTACATGCATATCCTATCCGCATCTCCAATATATAATTCTTAAACGATTTGCCCGTTTTACTCTTAAAGAAGCGGCAGAATGCAGCAGGATTCATGGCAGCCAGAGAGGATATTTCATTCAGATCGATCTGTCGCGTATAGTTTTTATTCAGGTAAGCTATGATTTTATCGATTCTCGATCCATCATATATAATATCATTCTCGAAGTCAGAAGTCGATATTACAGACCGGGAAGTAACGTTTGCCATCTCTTTCAAAAGTTGGAGGAAAGAAGTGATCTGGTCAACCCCTGTCTCCAACGGAATGGATTCGAGCAGCTCAACCAGTCTTGAAGAACAGCCTGCGGGAAAGTAAATTCCCCGTTGTGCCTCTTCAAGCAGATTTTTGATCTTAATGAAATGGGGATAATAATTAAAGGCATGGTGCATGAAGTCTTTTTCAAACTGGATGATAGTACCCGTTGTCCGGAGTGTACTGCCTTCTTTTTGATATACATCATCACTTTTCATATAATGGGGCAGATCAGAGCCTAGCAGAATGATATCACCATCCGCATATTTCTCCGCATTATTTCCGACAAACCGCATCCCCGTACCTTCTTTTACATAGATAACTTCATACTCCGTATGGAAATGCCACGGATAAGTGAAGTAAGGGTAGTCATAAAAACGAGCCTTCAAAGGGGATGACTTCGATATAGGAAGCTGCTCGTTCATTATCTTTCTCATAACCGGCTCTGTTAATGGCAAATTTGAAATAACTATATGCAAATATAGGAAAAAGCATAGATAAAATCAATTCTTCCCAGACGGAAAGGCGCAGCATGTAGTTCCAATCTCAGTTTCAACCGTTGAAACAAAGTGTTTCATGCCTTGGAACAGAGTGTTTCAAGCAATGAAACAAAGTGTTTCGTACGGTGAAACAAATTGTTTCAAGCGCTTGAAACAATCTGAAACACCTATCGATTGAGTTGTTTTAACCGTATGAGTTTGAATTCAAGTTATCAATGTGGTCCAAGCAGGTATACTCTCATTTCTTTTCCGCCCAATACACTCCGCAGACAATACAGGCAGCACCGCCTAAAGCTACCAGAGTAATCTTCTCATCCAGAATAAGGGACGATGCAATCATTGTCACCAAAGGGTTGAGATAAATATAATTGGATGCCCGAACAGTTCCCAGCTGTTTCAACACTACATTCCAGAGTACATAGCAAACCAGGGAAGCCAATATTGCCAGAAACAGAAGATTGAACAACACAGCAGGTTGTAGAAGTATGCCGGCATCGGGTTGCAACGGATGCAGGAGAAAAGCAGGCAAAATAGTCAGCACTCCATAGAAGAAAATCTTACGGGTGATAAAGACAGTAGGATAGCGTCCTGCCATCTTTTTAATAATCAAGCTATAGAATGCCCACGACAATGCAGCAAGCAAAGTCAACAAATCGCCTATCGGAGATATTTTAAGTACGAAACTACCGTTAAAAACAATCAATCCCACCCCCATCAATGCAAGTAAAGAACCATATATCAGTCCTTTCGAGGCCTTTTCGCTCTTATAAAAAAGCAGAGACAGGATAGTAGTCAGCAAGGGAGCCGTACAAATGATAAACGATACATTCGAAGCCTGTGTAATCCCTAAAGCGGTATTCTCCGTAAAGAAATAAAGCGAGCCGCCGAATATACCTCCCGCTACCAGCCATAATTCATCTTTCCAGTTACCGGTAAACAAACGTTTGGGAGAAATAACCCAAATGCCTATATAAGCAATCAGAAAGCGGTAAAAGAATATTTCCTGAGGGGTCAACCCGTGATTTATCAGTACTTTAGTCGAAATGAATGTCAGTCCCCAGATAGCTACTGTTAGTATGGCAATCAGATGATAGTATCCATGCTTTAGTTCCATAATGATGGTTTTAATGAGGACACAAAGATACAGGGAATCATGGATATACGCACTGACTTTCACGGATATATTTCATACGGAATTACCAGTTATCAGTCCGGAAAGGCGCCGCAGGGATACCATGAATGCTGAAAATGCTTGCTTCTACATAATTCTTATACGCATACCGCACGGCCACAGGATGAGGAACTTTGTCACTCGAAACAGCCAGCCGGGCAGTCTTGGTTTCTATTTCGGCAAAAGCCGGATGGAACACTTTATCTTCACCTGCTATCTCAAATCCTTTGAGCGATGTCCACATTGGGCTCAGTCCGCGTTGGGCATGATCGAAATTGATATAGATTTTATTCTCCTGAATCTCCATTGATTTATAAACAGGGGGAGCATATCCAAATCCTTTCATACCGTAGGTCTGTGCCAATGCCCAATAGGCCAGCCTGTTTCCTACCGTCTCCTTGTCTACGGGATGAATGAAAACCGGATGGCCGACATCCATTGTCGTCACCATGCCACTATTCGGTATATCCTTCATATTCTGCAACTGCACTTCACGCAGGCGGGCAGCCGAAGTACCGTCGGCCCCTTCATAGTTGAAAGGAGCTATCTGCACAAAGTAGAAAGGAAGCTCTCCTCTGCCCCATTTCGCACGCAGGTCAGTAACAAAGGCAGGCATAAGGCTCTGATAAAGACCGGCATTGTCACGGTTGCTTTCTCCCTGGTACCACAAGAATCCTTTCACAGCAAAATGAGTCAAGGGAGCTATCTTCGCATTATAAAGCACACACGGAGTAGCGGTGGGATTCTTCACTTCAGCATCGTTGTCGAGTATGGAAAGGTCGATACTGTCAAAAGACTTTATGGATTCCCTGCTCATCCATGCCTCTACTTTCGATCCTCCCCAGGTAGATACAACAATGCCTACGGGTACTTCCAGCACTTCCTGTATATAACGTGCAAAATAATAAGACACGGCACTGATGTGGGAAACATTCACCGGGGTATTTTCGAGCCATTCGCCCTGGCAGTCTTCCTGAGGCGTTTTACTAAACTGGCGTACCCATCTCCCATCTTTTGAATCTGTAGTGTACATTCGGATAGGTGTGGATGGCTTGGCTTTGGCGATGAGATCGTTCGTCCCTCTGACCGGTTGCCGGTCGAAGCCGCCCATAGGCATCTCCATGTTCGACTGGCCCGAACAGAACCAAACTTCACCAATCAGTATATTCTGCAATGTGAGCAATTCGCCGTCATTGAAAGTAATCTTGTAAGGCCCTCCCGCAACAGGGGTAGATACCTTCAAAGACCAGTTTCCTTTTCCATCCGACGACGATTTATATACCCGGTTGTTCCACGAAGTTTTCACCGTCACAACAGCATTGGGACGGGCCTTTCCCCATAGTTCGACTTCCGTTTGCTGCTGTAATACCATATTATCTCCAAGTATGGAAGGTAATGTCACTTTTGCCTCACTCTTCATTGAAAAAGATAGGACTAAAAACAAAAAGCTTATCAGAAATTTCATATATATTTAATTATAAAGATAAATATTCGACATCAGAAAATATCCCATTGTGCCCTTACAGTCATATTTTTGTCTTTCACACGGATCATCAACGGGTAACAGGTTTCTACAGGACGTCGTTCAGTCCCGTTTTTTGTTACAATATCCGGATTGGTAGGCGGTATGCCGGAAGCTTCGCCCACAAACAATTCAAAGGACGGCACGCCATCTACCCGAAAAGTAATCTTTCCGGTTGGCGTACTGACTGTAAACGGATGATTCATCACACTCCTTTTCACATTTCGGATCTGTTTATAAGCAACCGCCTCATCAAGCTTTGCACCTGTAAACTCTCCTTCTATCTGTGGCTGCTCTGTCAGTAACAGCACATAGTCATACTGATGAATCGTGTCTGAGATGCAATCGAACTCGTCGCAAAGGGTGTCTCCTTTCAACAGAAGTTTTCTCTTCATTTCGACTCCCGGATAAGCCTTGTCACAAAAGGCTTCTATGGAATGACCATCAAAATACACCATCTGCCCCGTCGCAGGACGCTGGTCTTTACAATCGACAGTTACCGTGTTGTGAGAAAGCGTCCGTTTATACCAGTTCAGGTAATCGGGGATTCCGTAGGCGCAGGTGCCCAAATCAGGCAATATCTCCTTTTCACCATTATGGATGGAGATAGAAAGTTTATCCGGATGCCCATGACCACCACCGGACGGACCGTACTTCAGTACTACCGACTTCTTACCGCTCCGCAATACCCCATAGCCCGTCTGACCAAACAGGTAGCTTTCCGATTCCTTCAGTTCCTTGTCGGGATGGATAGTAGTATTGGTCAGAAGCGCTTCCGGCGAAAGTCTGTCTTCCAGCCGATAGCAATCCTGTAGAGTATTCAGCAATAGGGGATTCTTATAGCGGGCATAGGCCACTTCATACAGTCTGATCTGTGTCGGCAGTGAAACTCCATACCATCCGTCGTTGTGGGAAGGAAAAGTCAAGTCACTATAAATGCTCTTTATAGGAGCCACGAACATCATCTCCAGTTGTTTGTCCCACAAATCATATCCCATCGAACGGACTGCATCAGCCGTCAGCAGCATCGCCCTCAACGGAAAGAAATGATAATTGGCAGAACCCTCGTTCCACCAGCCGTCTCTGTTGACGTGTGTTTTCATCATCTGCCGGTAACCCACTTTCGTGTGTTCAACAGCGACTTTCACAATACTGTCATTATTGAGGGCAACTCCTATAGCGGCCAGTCCGCTATTATTCCAGACCTGCCAGTTGCCTCCACCACCTCTTTTCAAAAGCAGACCGGCACCTTCTTTCAGCAATCCTTTCTCTATTTTTTCCACCTCTCCCTTTTTGAGCAGAGGCTTAACAACAGAGTAGACACGGCATACATCACTGAACCATCCCGCCTCATCCAGACTTTGCGCATATATCTTTGCACTATAATTGGCAGGTTCGGGAGTGTTACGCCCTTTATCATGAATTTTATAATGCGGGTATTTATCGGCGTAATCCAGCAACATGTCTTTCATATAGCGGGCATACTTTTTATCTCCGGTAGCCAGATACACATACATGCAATCAGTAAGAAACTGCTTGTTCCTGTCTTGGGCAATCGTTATCCATGCCCAGTTGATACGGTCGGAACTCCACGTTTTCTTGCAGAAGGAACAATACTGCTTGTCAGGACTATTCCAGTCGAACTCAAAGAACACATTATGTACCGGACAGAAATAGTCGTGCAAATGCCCGGCTTCTTCTTTAGGGACAGCCAGCGGATATTTCAACCGTTCGTTGATATGCGATTTTAGTGTATCTACAATGGTCTTTCCCCAAGGGGTTTGAGCAGATGACCGGATATTAGCCATGTCCTCTGCCGAGAAGAAATAAGTTTCGCGCTTCTGCCCGTAGGCAACAGAAAGCAGGCATAGAAGTCCGCAAGCAATCAGAATATATTTTTTAGTCGTCATAATCTCTATTTCTTTAGCTAGTTATAACAGGATTGACCAATCGCCTGTATAGTAGGCTTTATTTAGTTTCTCCAATGAACGGACATCTTGGTTGCGGGTAAAAAGATATTCCAGATCCTTGTACAAGTACAATTGCAACCAGTATCCTTTATCATACTTCTCACGGATGGATAATGCCTGTTTCAACTTGGCATACCAACCTGTATTTACCCGAAAATGCTCGGCTACCTTGCATGCCTGCATAGCATTGTTCCACATACCGTCTGCCATCTTATCCATCAAATTTGTGAAGTCTTTATACTTAAAAGATGAAACATCAATGAGTTCGCAACGGTCGTCTACTCCCATTTCCTTTAAATCCACGATTGTTTCAAAAGTCTGGTCACCATCGAGGTCATACTCCAGATAATCAAAGAAGCCGTTGCCATCTTTGTCAGTGTACTTCACCGTTGCAAAACGGGAAGGATTCTTGTCCAGCCCAAACCACATCCTGTCCCATCCCTGATAGTAGTCTGTGTTCTGATCGATTCGCCAGCATCCCCATTCCGCACCATACAGATGAAGTCTGCCGTCAAACTTGCCAATATAAAGTTGGCCGTTTCCTGAATTATCCAGGTCCCATTCTCCACGGTCACCCGCTGCATCCGATTGTTTGTTATGATCAATTCCACCTTTGTTCCATCCCACCTTGAAAGGGTCGCGCGGGTCGTATAGCTCTACACGTTCCCAACGATGGCAATCATCATCTTCATCGTATACAAAATAAACCTGATCCCATTTTCCTCTGTTGAATATAAGGTCCCATGCACTGTCATGGTCCGGATAAATCAACTCAGTCATCCTCCTGAAACGGGGATCTACAAAGAAAGAATCCGTCTCAGCCAATCGGGGATTCCGGAACTTATGAACCTGATCTCTGTAATCAAACCCTTTTCCTCTGAAAGAAAGCGTGAAGTCAAAGTCAAATTCATCACCCGGACGATTATCATTATCCATATCGACGGCAATAGAAACCCAGTCGATGTTTCCGGTCAGCTGCTTGTTAACGAAGCTGTTGGCGGGTGCACTGGCATCTACTTTCTTTGGAGAATCTACCAGTCTGATTGCCATTTCACTCAGTCCGTCACCATCTTCATCGTAGAAAAGAAATGGATTTTCCCAGTTCAGCCTTACATCCTGCATATTGTAAGTAGTGGCATGAATCTTAAGAAAAGCTGACTGCCCGCTATAATCCATATAGAAATCGCAGATACCTGTCTTGTCCCAGCTTTTAATCTGCATGGTGTTCCAATCAATATAGTTGAAGATATTATCCTTGTCAGTATCCAGCACGATCATATAGTGTCCGTTTGGCCATACTTCGTTCGCTTTCCGGGGAGGATACTCGGCGACAATCTGCATATCGGCTTTTCCGTCATTATCGGTATCTATCCAGTCGATAATAAGATCACCATGTCCACCGTAAATGCCATCACGGTTTCTGTCTATCAAAAGACAGTCATTTTTTGTATCTCCTTCCAGATCATCCCATCTCATATCTCCGTCATCGTCCAGCCACAATATCGGAATACTGTCACGGGTAATCGAATAGATAGCGTCCGGCTTTCCATCGCCATTCAAATCTACGATTTTGGGTGTATATCCTGCCGGAGGAGGAGGTAAGCGGAATGACATAATCTTGAGCTTGTTATTCCAGTAGTTTTTGTTTTCCTGTGCCTTGGCAGAGAAGAATGCGAGAACCAATGTTAATAGTACCAGTAGCTTTTTCATTTCTTAGAATTTTATGATAACTGGCACAAATGTATGTCCCGCTAGTTAATTTAGTAATTAATTTGC
>OGDN01000510.1_pt1 | contig 79745 bp, 71 predicted proteins | sample 1570271 | NCBI WGS metagenome assembly OGDN01 (sample SAMEA4384481, study PRJEB24528) | human gut metagenome | reverse complement strand
AAAGCTCACCTGCGATAAACTTAGTGTTTTCAAGGACTTGAGAGATATTTGATAATAAAATATAACAATTATTAAATCCCTTGGAATATATGAAATCAAATCTCAATTCAAGTTTGCAAAACTGACTATCATTATGGTATAATAGAAATATACAAATCGGAATTTACAGCTGTAATAAAAATTTGATAGGAGACCTTAGATATGAATGCTTTAAATGATTTGCTTAAAAGATTTGTCACACAAAGTCAAAAAATATTAGGAGATAATCTGATTGGGATTTATCTTCATGGCTCTGCTGTTATGGGATGCTATAATGAGAAAAAAAGTGATATTGATTTGTTGGTTGTAGTAGAGCAAGATATTCCAAGCAACATAAAACACCGCTTCATGGATATGGTTGTAGGATTAAATACATATGCCCCTTCAAAAGGAATTGAAATTAGCATTGTTAAAAGAGAGGTATGCAATCCGTTTGTTTATCCGACACCTTTTGAACTACACTTTTCTATTGCACATTTAGAATGGTATAAAACCAATCCTTCAGATTATATTGATAAAATGAAAGGAACAGATAAAGATCTGGCGGCTCATTTTACTATTATTTATCACAGGGGAAAATGTCTATATGGGAAGGATATCAAAGATGTCTTTGGAGCAGTCAGCAAAGAATACTACTTTGATAGTATTTGGAGTGATATTGAGGAGGCTGAAACGGAAATAATGGATAATCCTACTTACATTATTCTAAACTTATGCAGAGTATTAGCATACAAAAAAGAAGAACTTATCCTGTCAAAGCAGGAGGGGGGCAAATGGGGAATATGCAATGTCCCTGAAAAGTATCAAGCTTTAATAGTACAGGCACTGGATGAGTATTCATTTAATAAATCAACAGAGTGGGATGAAAATAATGCCCATGAATATGCTGCATATATGATAACACAGATAAGTAATTAGACAAATTCTAGTTTATGGAGAGTCACCGTTATGATTAGAGAATTTCAAAGGGATGATATAAATAAAGTTGCAGATATATGGTTGGATACAAATATAAAGGCACATAATTTTATCCCCGCCGAATACTGGAAAAGCAATTTCAAATCAGTAAAAGAAGCGTTGTTACTAGCAGAGGTTTATGTGTATGAGTATGATACAGAAATACAGGGTTTTATAGGGTTAAATGATGAATATGTTGAGGGCATTTTTGTTTCTGGTGAAATGCAATCGCAGGGTATAGGTAAAATTCTGCTGAATTATGCAAAGGATAAAAGGAATAAGTTGTACTTGAACGTATACCAAAAGAACGCACGGGCAATATCTTTTTATAAGAGAGAAGGATTTGAGATTCAGCATAGTGGCTTAGATGAGGCTACCGGAGAAAAAGATTATGTAATGACATGGCAACACAAATAGAAATTCCAGTTTGTTGTCCTCGCCCATAATATAGGCTGGCAGGTAATGACCAGCGTGTAAAATCCGTCGAAAACAAGTCGCAGAAGCAGACACTTTCGATTCGGATTTGGTTTCATCTACCGTATCAAATGAGAACTTCTGTGAGAACGGAAGTTTTTATTTTACTCCAAAAAATACCAAAGCAAAAACAGGACTTGAAGAAGCCGTGGTGAATCAGACCACAGTGTGGCCTGAGAGCGGCGGCGAGCCGTGAGAATCCAGTCCTGTTTCCCGCACCAAACCAATATAATCCGAACCAGATTTTCCAAATCGGAAATGGGTTCGATTTTTTTCTTAATTCCCATTACGATGATTTTGAAAACGGCAGACGGAGGAGGTGTTCTTCCAAGCGCCGAACGAGATAATCGCCTGTAAGCAAAACCCCGACAGAACCATTTGTAGATGACTCTGCCGGGGGGTTCGTTGGTACGTATGTACGCAGCTTTTTAGCCCAATTCCCATATATACGTTTTTGAAAGGCAGATAAAGAACGGGTATCCCTTTGCTGCGGGGATAGGCAAGCAGGAAAGCAGCGCGGCGAGAGGATGCGGACGCTGCGGTCGGAGCCATCCCCTTCACAAAGGTATAATACACTAGACCTTGCAAGCAAGGTCAGTGTGCCAAGGAGCTGCGGCCCCTTTGGAAACCCCAGAATGAGCGGCGTTATCCGTCACTTCTAAATTGCTTGCAATATCTTGCCGATGTCGTCGTTGACTACAATCGCGCGACTTGCAATTTCTTCCGGGGCAAATGCCTGTTCCTGATTGATGCAGGCGTAGGTCGCGTTGAGGTTCTTGGCTGTCATCTGCCAGAACGGATATTTGATGATGACCGGCGTGTTGTAGCCCACGCCCAGCTCCAGAAAGAGGATTTTTTGTCCTTTGCGGGTGCGCAGGAAATCCGCATATCGTTCGGCTGCTCTGTGCCAGCCCTCGTCCTCCACGAACGCATCGTCCGAGCGGAGATTCATGATCATGGGTTTGCCGCAATGCGGGCAGACGGGGAGAAGTTCAGACGGTATTTTCATATTTTCCTGCCGCGCCACCATTTCCCGAACGACAGCTTCGTTATTGAAGGTTTCCTGACAGCACGGCTCGCTGCACTGGAACAGACCATAATCACCCTGCGTATAGAACAGCCGCTTCTTTTCAAAGCCCGCCTTCTGAAAACAGTGATCCACGTTCGTGGTGATGACGAAATAGTCCTTGTCAGCCACCAGCTTCAAAAGGTCGTCGTAGATTGGCTTGGGCGCATCCATATAGCGGTTGATGTAGATATATCGGCTCCAATATGCCCAATGCTCCTCCGGCGTTGCAAACGGATAGAACCCGCCGGAATACATATCCTGAAAGCCATACTTTGCCGCAAAATCGGAGAAGTTCTTTTCAAACCGTTCGCCGGTGTAGACGAATCCGGCAGAAGTGGAAAGCCCTGCGCCCGCGCCGACAACCACGGCGTCGCAATCCCGCAAGGCGGTTTTGAGCTGCTCAATCTGCTCGGAGCAGCTTTTCGTAGATGCGTTTGTCCAAATCCTTGAAAACATTGAAGATCACCTTTTTCACGCTGGTTTGCTTTTTCATAAATTCCCTGACCGTCCGCACGGCGATTTCTGCCGCCAGCTCGTTGGGAAAGCGGAATTCTCCCGTAGAGATGCAGCAAAACGCCACGCTTTCCAGCCCGTTCTCCGCTGCCAGCTCCAAGCAGGAACGGTAACAGGATTCCAGCCGGTTTTTATCTTTCTCCGTCACGCACCCGTTAATGATAGGCCCGACCGTGTGCAGCACAAACCGGCAGGGCAGATTGAACGCCGGCGTGATTTTTGCCTGTCCGGTGGGTTCGGGATAGCCCTGCCTTTCCATCAGCTCCGCGCAGGCAAGGCGAAGCTCCACGCCCGCGAAGGTGTGGATGGCGTTGTCGATGCAGCGATGGTTCGGAACGTAACAGCCCGTCATGCCGCTGTTGGCGGCGTTCACAATAGCATCGCATTTGAGCGTCGTGATGTCGCCCTGCCAGAGATACAGCCCCGGCTGAACGGGGGTTAAATTCGCAAGATCCATAATGCCTTTGGCGGCGGTTTCGGCTTTCAGATAATCGTCCTGCACTTGAAGGAAATCCGCGCCGATGCGCCGGGGCGCACGAACGTTCATCAGTCCCCGCAGGAGCTGACGCTGCTCGTCTTCATCCGCCGGAATCCCCATTTTTCGGTATTCCGGTCTTTCCCGCAAAAGCGACTGAATCAGAAACTGCTGCCGCTCAGACTGGTTCATGTTCAAAACCTCTTTTCAATAGCCTGCTTGGGGCAGATTTCCGCGCATCGCCCGCAATGAAGGCAATGGTGCTGAACGATGACCACCGGCTTTTGGGTTATGTCAATGCACTTCTGCGGACAGACAGCGTAGCAAAGCTTGCAGCCGATGCAGCCTTTGCCCACATAGTAGCCCGCTGTTTCACGCTCTGTTTTGCCAATGGCAAAGCTGTCTCGGACAATGTGCGCCGGATCGCTGATGTCAAAAAACTCACCATCCGCTTCATACAAACAGAACACCTCTAACGCGCTGCGGGTATTGCCGGGATAGATGGACTGCATATACGCGTTCTTTTCAAAAATCTCGTCCAGCTTTTTACTGCCAATGTTTTTGACTTTACCTCGCAGGGAAATCGATACGTTGTTCTTGGTGGCAGACAGAGCGATATAGCCCTGCTCCATGAGCTGGGCATAAAACGCTTTGCCCTTAGCGGTGAGAAAATACACGCATTGCTCGTCATAGAGCATCATATCGATCACGCGGGTCTGCGGATGCCCGTCCGCTCCGATCGTAGCCATCGTGGCGGAATGAATATCCTCTACCAACAGCTTCAGGTAATCCTCTTTCTGCATGACTCCATCCATCCTTTCTATCAAAATGGCAGCAGTCTCACATGCAAGAAGACTGCTGCGCTGTTTTGCGATTAGAACACGTAGGGCGGATTGCCGGAGAAGTCGGCGATAACGCCGTGAGCGTCTTCCAAATAGAACACCTCAAAGATGGGATTGGTCGCCTCGCCGTATTGCCCCTTCACGATGGGGTTGGCGATGCACATCTCCTTGGCGGACATGTTGTTTTCAAACACCGCCTTGCCGTGCAGGCGAATCCACGCATAGGCCGGGCTGGAAACGGAGAGCTCCACCTGCGGGTTTGCCTGCATATCCTTGTAAACGTCCTTCTGATTGTTGGTACAGAACCAGAGCTTGCCGTCCAGCTCGCCCGCGAACATGAACGGGCGGCACTTGGCCTTGCCATCGCGACCGACGGTGGCCAGATACTGCACAGGGTTGGCTTTCAGAAATTCAACGACCTTATTCATGGTGAAATCCTCCGAATTGTCTTATTCTTGAATGGTTTTATTATGGTTTTCCGGTAACGATCAGAACTTGCCGTTCTGGTTCTGCCAGGTGGACGGGTCGGCGATGGTCTCCATAACGTCCCAGTGCTCGGCAATCTTGCTGTTTTCATCGATGCGGAAGATGTCGAAAGCGAACTGCTCGCCCGCCCCTGCAAAATTGTAGACCGTCTGCAAGAACACCTTGTCGCCATCTTCAAAGGCACGGATGTTGTTTACGGTGGTCTTCACCTCCGCGGAAGCGAGGTATTCCACGGAACCGACAAACGCATCCGCGCCGGTGCCGTAAGCCAGATTATGCTGAATGTAATCCTCCGCCAGCAGGCTGAGAGCCATATCCGCATCGCCGGTGGCGAAGGTGTTGATGAGTGCCAGCGCCTTTTCCGTGCTGCTCAGGGTCTGCGCGTTTGCCGCAGTGCCAAAGCCGATCACGGCGACGGCAATCATGGAGAGAGCCAGTACGAGAGAGACAGTCTTTTTCATTTTGAGTAACCTCCTTGGTTTTCAGGCTTGCTTTCGCTTGCCTCTGGCACTATAATAATGCCATAATCTTCTTTCGTAAAGTAAGCACAATATTGTGCCGTAGTTACCAAACGGAAACCAATGGACGATTGCCAAGAAGAAGCGGTTGTGCCATTGCTGTTTTTTCGCCGTTTCGGCAGACTGAGCCTGTCTTCACTTCCGGCGAAGTCTGCAAGGTGCCCGCCCCTTGCTCACGTGAGCCGTTTTACGCAATTTTTTCTGCCATAAAAGAATCTTTGGAGGGATTGAAATGAATGATGTCAAAGCAAAGAACGAGCTTCCCGCCTGTCCCGTGGAAACCACGCTGACCCTCATCGGGGATAAGTGGAAGGTGCTGATTCTGCGGGATCTGATGCCCGGAACCAAACGTTTCGGCGAACTGAAAAAATCCATCGGCGCGGTGTCTCAAAAAGTGCTGACCGCACAGCTTCGCGCCATGGAGGAAAGCGGTCTTGTTCATCGCGAGGTCTACGCCGAGGTTCCGCCGAGAGTGGAATATTCGCTGACCGAACTTGGCAAGAGCCTGAAGCCCATTCTGGATTCCCTGTGGGCGTGGGGCGAGGCGTATAAGTCCAAACAGTAAAAATGGAGCATACATGTTTTTGACGATCAGTAGGTGAAGCAAATGAAAGCGGTTATCTATGCTCTGCCGTCCGCTTGCGCTGGAGGCATACAAGCCCGCCTGAATGATTTGCTGAACTGGAAGGAAAAAACTGTTTCATGTGTTCCTCCTTGTTATGATGGGACGTATTTCCGAGACCATAACGGCCGTTGCCCTCTCGGAAATACGCCCTAAGGTTTTTCTTGGGGCGCATCTCGTCATCACAGGCTCCATATCATACGGTTTCGCTGTGATGCATCCTCCCACACAATCTTGCGATTTTGCGGGGACCCTGTCTTACTGCTTGTCACCAGCGCCGCAAGCAGTGCCGCAGGCGGCGGGCTTCTCGGCGGGCTTATCACCGGTGCCGCAAGCGGCGGCAGGAGCGGCGTCCGCCTTCTTGTTCCAGCCAAAGAGATTGGAAAGAGACATATTGATTGACCTCCATCTTTTTCGTCAAACAGCTTTTCCTGTTTGCAATGCTATTGTAACCTTTTGTTCTTCTGAAAAAAAGTACGCACAAATGGATGACTGAGTCAGTTTTTTGTAACCCGTCCATTTGCTGGCAAAGCGATTATTGGTACAGATAACCGGCGGACATTTTCAGTGACCGATTGAATTTCAGCACATACTGACCAAAGGAGAACTCCCCGCCTGTCCGGTAGCCACAACCGTCCAGATGATCGGCAACAAATGGAAGCTGCTTATCATGCGGAATCTGCTGTCTCGTCCCTGGCGATTCAATGAGCTGAAAAAGGACTTGGAGGGCATCAGCCAGAAGGTGCTGACGGACAGCTTGCGCTCGATGGAGGCTGACGGTATCATCATTCGCACAGTTTACCCCGAAGTGCCGCCGAGGGTGGAATATGCTCTCTCTGACTTGGGCGAGTCCATGCACCCCATTCTCAAAGCCATGGAAATCTGGGGAACGGATTATAAGAAGTCCATACCCGATTGAACGGGCAAGGCACTTTCCTCATTGCGTCCTGATTATTGCTGCCGCTCTATAAAATTGCCCGAAGCCGTTTCCGTGCTGATTTCAGCAAAGAAACGGCTTCGGGTTTTGTATGTCGTTTTTCCGCGATGTTCTGAAAAAGAGAATAACGGCGGGATTTCAGATGAATCTTCCCGTAACGCTCTCCTTGCAGCCGCGAATATCGTCCTGTGAGCCGCAGGCTACGATTCTGCCGCCGTCCTCGCCGCCCTCCGGACCCATGTCGATGAGATAGTCGGCGCTGCGGATGACGTCCAGATCATGCTCGATGACAACGACCGTCGCGCCGTTGCCGATGAGGGTGTCGAATACCTTCAGCAGCGTTTCCACGTCCTTCGGGTGCAGACCGATGGTCGGCTCGTCGAATACGAATACCGAGTCCGTCTGCTTTCTGCCCATCTCGCTTGCCAGCTTCAGCCGCTGCGCCTCGCCGCCGGATAGGGAAGGCGTTTCCTCGCCCAGTGTCAAATAGCCCAGTCCCAAATCGCGAAGAATTTCCAGCTTCGGTCTGACCGAACCCATGTGGCGGCAGTAATGCAGCGCCGCGTTCACGTCCATGTTCATCAGTTCCGGCAGGGAGCGTTCCTCACCGTCTTTGTTGGTGTAACGGATCAGCTTCGCCTGCTTTCCATAGCGCGCCCCGCGGCACTCCGGACAGGGAATATCCACATCGGGAAGGAACTGAACGTCAAGGGAGATCGTGCCCGTTCCGTCGCAGACCGGGCAGCGCAGACTTCCCGTGTTATAGGAAAAGTCACCGGCCTTGCAGCCCAGCCGCTTTGCTTCTGCCGTTCTGCCGTAGATTTTGCGCAGCTCGTCGTGCACATTCGCATAGGTGGCGACCGTCGAGCGGACATTCACGCCGATGGGGGTTGCGTCGATCAGCTTGACCTGATGAATCCCCTCCGCTTCGATTTTTTGAATGTGATCGGGCATTCGTTTGTCATAGCAGAGGGCTTCCAGCGCGGGAACAAGGCTTTCCAGCACCATCGTTGTCTTTCCTGAACCGGACACGCCGGTGATGACGGTCAGCCGGTGCTTGGGAATGTTCACCGTCAGCGGCTTGACCGTATGGATGGAATCGGTCTCCATGTGAATGACGCCGTCCGAAAAATCGGGCTTTCGCTCCGATCGGCTTTTGTTTATGGCCGCGCCGGACAGATATGGCCCGATTACGGAGGCTTCGTTTTCCGCAATGTCCTGTATCGTGCCCTCGGCAATGACCGTTCCGCCGTCCGCACCCGCGCCGCGCCCCATTTCAACGAGCCAGTCGGATTCTTTCAGAATCTGCGTGTCGTGGTCAACCAGCAGGACAGAGTTGCCATCCCGGATGAGATCGTGCATCACGCCGTTCAGACCGACGATGTTCGCCGGATGCAGACCGATGGAAGGCTCGTCCAGAACATACAAAACGCCCGTCGTCCGGTTGCGCACCGCCCTTGCGAGCTGCATCCGCTGCCGCTCTCCGGTGGAGAGCGTGGAGGACGCTCTGTCCAGCGTCAGATAGCCTAGCCCAAGGTCCATCAGCCTTGCGGCAATCTCCAGATAGGACTCGCAGATGTTTGCCGCCATGTTTCGCATTTCTTCCGGCAGGGACTCCGGCACGCGTTTCACCCATGCGACGGAGTCCTTCAGCGTCATCTGACAGGCGTCCGCCAGCGAAATGCCCATCAGTCTCGGCGCTCTGGCTTCTTCCGAAAGCCTTGTGCCGCGGCACTCCGGGCAGATATCTTCCTTGAGGAATTTCTCGACCCGCTTCATGCCTTTTTCGTCCTTCACCTTGTTCAGCGCGTTGAGGACGGTCGCCGTGGCGCTGTAATAGGTCATGTCCAGATCGCCGACCGCCGCGCTGTTCTTGTTCTTGGGAACATAGAAGATATGCTTTTTCTCCATCGGACCGTCGTAGACGATCTCCTTTTCCTTGTCCGTCAGGTCTTTGAAGGGAATATCCGTGCGAACGCCCATCTCCCGGCAGACATCGGTCATCAGCGACCACATCAGGGAGTTCCACGGCGCGACCGCACCCTCGTCGATGGTCTTGTTCTCATCCGGAATGAGCGTCGCCCGGTCAACCGTTCGAACCATTCCCGTGCCGCCGCAGCATTTGCACGCTCCGGTGGAGTTGAAGGCAAGATCCTCCGCGCCCGGCGCGTAGAAATGCTCGCCGCACGTCGGACAGACCAATTCGCCGTTCATCGCCGCCACGTTGATGCTGGGCTTCACATAGTGACCGTTGGGACAGCGGTGGCTGGAAAGGCGGGAGAACATCAGCCGCAGGCTGTTCAGCAGCTCCGTCCCCGTTCCAAAGGTGGAGCGGATGCCGGGAACGGCGGGTCTTTGATGCAAGGCAAGGGCGGCGGGAACGTACAGCACCTCGTCCACATCGGCGCGAGCTGCCTGAGTCATGCGCCGCCTTGTGTAGGTGGACAGCGATTCAAGATATCGGCGCGAGCCCTCGGCATATAATACGCCCAGCGCCAGTGAGCTTTTTCCGGAGCCGGATACGCCCGCAATGCCGACGATCCCGTTTAAGGGAATGTCCACATTGATGTTTTTCAAATTGTGGACTCTAGCTCCTCTGACTTCGATTTTTGTCGGTTTGTCTCCCGCGTTCATACCATGACCTCCGTTGGTGCGTTATTCAGTCGCTTCTTCAAAAGATATTTGTGTAAAAACAATGTTTTCATCGTACCTCGCGCCTATATGTAACCATTATAGTTGCGATTTGTAAAAAAACAATACTTCTCTGCCAAATGTGATTGAAAAACAAGCGTTGTCTCTTTTCGGCGGCAGGCAAATGGACAGAGGTTTTCATTTGACTGCGGATGGACTCGGAAAAATAAGAAAATGCTTACAGCGTGGAACGATGAACGTCAATCTTCCGCTGTACAAAAAGCAGCTGCCAGGGCTTGAAGAAGCCGGAGTGAATCCAGGCTACGCCGTGGCCTGAGAGCGGCGCTGACCGAGCGGCGTCGAGCCGCGAAAAGCAAGTTCCGTTTTTTGCTCAGGGGAAAGGCTTTCGAGAGAATCAAAAGTCTTTTTTGTTATTCGTAAAGGACAGTCAAGAGCACAGCGGATATGCCGATAAAATGCTTGACGCTTTTCAACGCTTTCGTATACAATTACAGGGTAACATTTATATTTGCATGTTGGTTTTTTGAATGCGCTGAAAGCGTGGGGCTCCGATTATCAAAAAATGGCGCGCGACGCGTAAGGGCAGTCTGCGGACAAAAAAGACGACGGGACGGTGAAAAGCGTGAAACTGCTGCATATATCCGACCTGCATATCGGGAAACGACTGATGGAGGTTTCCCTGCTGGAGGATCAGAAATATATTGTTGATCAAATCTTATCGATAATTGACGATGAACGGCCGGATGCGGTGCTTATCGCGGGCGATGTTTATGATCGCGCAAATCCGAATGCGGAAGCGATGGAGCTACTGGATGAGCTGCTTGTTCAGCTGGCGCAGCGCAAGGCTTCCGTGATGATCATCAGTGGCAATCACGACTCGCCTGAACGGTTGTCTTATGCAAGGCGTTTTTTTGAGCACAGCAGAATTTATATTTCGCCGGTATATGACGGCCATATTGAGCCGATTACGCTTTCGGACGAGTACGGCGAGGTGGATTTCTGGCTGATGCCTTATGTCCATCCGGACAGCGTGGGCGGTTTTTTTGCGAAAAAAACGATACGCAACGCGCAGGAAGCGGCGGAGGCGGTGATCGGCGAAATGCAGGTTAATACGGCCAGGCGCAACGTGATCGTATCTCATCAGTTCATCGTCGGCGGAACGAGCTGCGATTCGGAACGCAGGAACATCGGCACGCTTGAAAACGTTGACGCTTCGCTCTACGACGCGTTCGATTATGTCGCGCTGGGGCATCTGCATCGTCCGCAGGATGTAGGCAGGGCGAACGGTACCATGCGCTATTGCGGCACGCCGCTGGTCTATTCCCGATCCGAATTGGACACGGAAAAATCCGTCACGATGGTAAAATTGGGAGAAAAGGGGGAAATTTCCACCTATACCGTTCCACTTACGCCCAAACGAAAAGTGCGCCTGATTCGGGGGGCATTTGATGAATTGATGCGCGTCGGCCCGGAGAAAGATGCCGAGGACGATTATTATTTTATCGAATTGACCGACGAAGAGGATGTGCCCAATGCGGCGGCGCGCCTGCGGGAGCGCTTTGCCAACCTGCTGACCATGAACTACGATAACAAGCGCACCCGGAGTTTTTGCGCGGTGGATTCGCCGGAAGACGCGGCGGAAAAACAGCCGATCGAGCTGATGACGGAATTGTACGAGCTGATGCACAAAGAGCCGATGAGCGAAGACGCCGTCCGCTTCGTGCAGGAAACCATGAAGAAAGTGGGGGGCATGCAGGCATGAGACCAATCAGGCTGACCATGAGCGCGTTTGGGCCGTATGCAGGCAGGCAGACGCTGGATTTGACGCAGCTGGGCGAAACGGGACTGTATGCAATCACGGGCGAAACAGGCGCGGGCAAGACGACGATTTTTGACGCGATTATGTACGCGTTGTACGATACCGGAAGCGGACGGGACAGAAACGGAAAAAACCTGCGCTCGGATTACGCGGACGAACAGACGGAAACCTACGTGGAAATGGTGTTCCGAAGCGCGGGTAAGGAATACAGCATCCGACGCAGCCCGGCCCAGCGCCTGCGCGGCAACAAGACGGATACGCCTGCCAAGGTGACCTTGAAAATGCCGGATGGAAAGGTTGTCACCAGAGCGGGCGAGGTTGCGGCGATGATGGAAAAGGACGTCATCGGCGTGAATGCGGAACAGTTTTCCCAGATTGTGATGATTGCGCAGGGGGAATTCCGCAAGCTGATTCAAGCTAAGACGAGCGACAGGAAGGCGATTCTCCGGCAGATTTTCAAAACTGCGCCGTATGAGCGGCTGACTGCCCTGCTCGGCGAAGCCTGTAAGGCAAAATTCGAGGCCTATAACGATGCGCGCAAAGAGATTCTGATTGCGATGAAAAATCTGCGCACGGAAGAGGACGCCGCGTGGGCCGAACAGCTGGAAAGCATTCAGAATACGAAAGCGGAAGATCTGCATATCGAGGCGGCGCTGGAACTGGCTGACCGAATCATAACGGATGACGAAGACCGATACGGCGCCGCCGTTCAAAGGGAGAAGGCCGGCGAAGAGGCGCGGAACGGGGCGCAGAGAGCCTATGAAAGGGCCGACGAGATTCAAAAAAAGCGCGTCGAACTTCAAACGCGCAGCGCATATGCGATGGAGTTGGAGCAGAAGAAGGCGCGGCAGATCCGGCTGAAAGAGCAGGCCGAGGCCAGACAGCCGGAGTTGGAACGGCTGAAAACAGAAATTGCGCTCATTCACAGCCGAATGGATGAATATCACAGGCTGGATGAACTGGAAAGCAGAAGAAAGGCGGCGGAAACCGAAGCTGGGCAGGCGTCTGAGGCTGCGCGGCAGGCGGAGGACGCGCTGACCCGGATCGAGCAGGAAAAACAGGCGTTGACCCAGGAAACGGAAAGCCTGAAAGACGCGGGAGAGAGACATCACGCGGCCGAGCTGACGCTTCAAAATTTGCAGGAAGAGGGAAAACGGCTCGGCATGCTGAGCGCGCGCGTGGCGCAGCAGCGCGAAGCGGATGCGGTGCTGAAACGGGCCGCTGACGCGAGACGAGAGGCAGAAAGCTGCGAACAGGCCGCAAGAGAGAAATTGGATGCGCTCAGAAAAGAACTGGAAGCGCTGGGTAATGTGGAACTGGCTGTGACACAGAAACAGAATCTGGTGAATGAAACGCGGACGGAGGCTAAAGCGCTGGAAGAACAGCGGAAACTGCTTGACCGCCTGCTGGCGGCGCGCGAGGATTACAGAGCGGCGCAAAAGGTTTTTCGACAGAGCAGCATGGATGCGGAAAGCGCGTTGAAAAAAGCGGCGCAACTGCGCAGACAATACAACGACAACATCGCCGGTATTCTGGCAAAAAGCATAGAGGAAGGACAGCCGTGCCCCGTTTGCGGCAGCGTGCATCATCCGCATCTCGCGGCGATGACTGCGGAAATCAGTCTGGCTGTCGTGGAACAGGCGGAAGACGAGGAAAGGGCGGCGCGGGAAAAGGCAAACGGGAACGCGGCTATCTGCGAAAGAAAGCGGACGGAGGGAACCGCGCTGCGCGAACAGGTTGCCGCGCTGATTCCGAACGTGCCGGATACACAATGGGCGGAACATGTCCGCTCCGCCGTTTTAAAAAACGCCGAGCAGGCAAAGAAGCAGGCCGAAGATTTAAAACAGGCTGAAGGAAACCGCATGCGGGCCGAGACGCTGAGCGCGGCCATTTCATTGGCCGAGAAGGCATGGCAAAGCGCGCAGAATCTCAAACAGCAGCGGGATGTGGACAAGCAGACCGCGATTCAGCGCGCGGAAAGCGCGAAAGCGGAGACGAAAAAAGCCGCGGAGGGCTTGATGCCGGAGGGCTGGACGGAAAACGCGCTGGCGGAGAGGGCAGACGAGAATCGGCGAAAGCAGAGCAGACAGAGAGAAAAGATGGAAAAGGCCGAGGCCGATCGGAATCGGATGAAGGCCATCCAAACGCGTCTGGATGCGCTGGAAGCCCAAAAAGAAGAACAGCTTGCCGCGAAAAACCGCCATGCGGAGAAAGCGGTTGAGGCGCAGGCAAGCCGAAAGGAAAAGCAGGAACAGATCGAGACAATCAGACGCAGGCTCGCCTTTAAAACGGCAGCGGAAGCCGCAAAGGCGATGGAGCAAAAGAAAAACGACGGGGATGCGATCCGGAAGGCAATGGATGACGCCTCGATTCAGCTTCAGGAGACGGAGCGGGAATGGGCCGGGCTTCGGGCTGTCATCGCTCGGCTGAACGACGAACTTTGCGACGCGCCCCAGAGCGATCTTGCGCAGCTTGAGCAGGAAAAAAACAACGCGAACGCAGCGCTTCAACAGGCGGCGAAGGAGCGGGAAAACATCTACGCCCGTATGAAGAGCAACCAGCGTCAGCAGGAAAATCTGCATCGAAGGGCAGCGGATGCGGTTCGGCTTGAACGGGAATACCGCATGATGCAGGATGTGGCCGCCACAGCGGCGGGCAAAATGACCGGACAGGCCCGAATTTCGCTTGAAGCTTATGTGCAGACGGCTTATTTCGACCGGATCATCCGGCATGCCAATCTGAGGCTGCTGCATATGTCTCGCGGGCAATACGAGTTAAAGCGCCGTCAGGTGAAGGAGGGCGGCACACAGGGCGAGGTGGGGCTTGATCTGGATGTGATGGATCATTACAACGGAAGCGTCCGCGACGTCGGAACGCTTTCCGGCGGCGAAGGTTTTCTGGCCGCGCTCTCTCTGGCGCTGGGCATGTCGGATACGATTCAGGCCAGCGCCGCTTCCGCCGTTCGGCTGGATACCATGTTTGTGGACGAGGGATTTGGTTCGCTGAGCGGCAGTTTTCTGGAATTGGCGATGGGCGAATTGATGGATACGGCGGAGAACGGCCATCGCCTGATTGGCATCATTTCTCATGTGGAGGATGTGAAAGGGAGGCTTCCGCGCCGTATTGAGGTGACCAAGCAGCCCGCCGGCGGAAGCGCTGCGGTGATTCGATAAATTGCCGCATAGGTTTTTGCGCAGCGCGGCTCGCTGCACTGAAACAGGCCGTAGTCGCCTTGCATATAAAACAGGCGGCGCTCGCTTTGACTCATGTCCATGGTTTCACATTCCTGACGTCCATTCACAGGCATTCTTCGGCGTTTCCAGAAGAATGCTTTCGATATATCGGGGCAGAAAACCGGTCTGCTGCCGCCAGCGCGCCGCCATCTGCGCGTCAATTGGGCAGGCATCCATACGCCCGGCGAAATACGCCGCGTTGATCTCTGCGAAGAAATCGGCCAGCTGTTCGGGCGCGTCGTCTTTCCGAATCGATTGGAGCGCCTGGCGGATGCAGGTGGTTCGGAAAAATTGGGAGGCATAATCCGAAAAATGGAGGAGCTGCGGATCGTCTAATCCCTGCGCCGCAGCCCATGACGAAACATCGACGGGTTCTGTGCGGTAAGCAGCTTTGTCAGATGAGAGCGTCAGCACGCCGTATTGATTGGGCGAAACGGCGAGCGACGAGGTAGCGATATCGCACAGGCCGGAAGCGCTTTTCGCCATATGCTGCATATGGATATGTCCGCTCAAATGGCACAAAACCGGCCATTCTGTTTCCAGAGCGAGCAGCGCTCCGGCGTTGTCGATGGTGAAACCCGTTGAAATCAGGCTGCTGTGATCGAGCAGATTCTGATGACTGACGGCGATGACCCGGCAGCCGCTCCGCTTGGCCTGCTCAAGCTGGTCGGCGATCCACGCAAGGGTTTCCGAAGGCACGGAGCCGGGCTGCGTGACGGCATTGACGTCAATCATCAGAAGCCAAAGACGATCGGAAAGCGCGGCGACATAGCTCAGAGAACGTTCGTCTTTGGCGAGTGCACGGTCATAGCCGTGCGCATGATAGAGCGCCGCAAATTCCTCGCCGGTCACGCTGCTGACGTGTTCATAAGCGTCACCCTCAAAGCGGACGGCGCTTCGGTTGTTCAAATCGTGATTGCCCGGCAGGACGAATACAGGAATATCCGCCGCGTTGATCCGATTCAGCTTTTGAACCAGCGCTTCGTGGCTTTCGTATTCGCCATTGAAAGTGAGATCGCCGGAGAGAATCAAAGCGTCCGGCTTTCGGGAGATCACCTGATCGACAAAAGCATCCATCAATTCGTCGCTGTAAGCCATGGTTTTGCCGTCGCTGTTCTCAATCAGTTGATTGAAAAACGCGCCGTGGTCGGTCAGCGAAGGCGCGAGATAGTGCAAATCCGTGGCCGTTATCAGGGTTTCGCCGAGCGCCGCAAACGACATGCTGCAAAGAAGCGCGAGAGAAAGAAAAAATTTTTTCATGCCGATTCCTCCTGTCTGCTGAATCGGATTATAACACGGAAACGGAGGCTGGGGAAGTAGGCACATAAAGATAACCGATACGGCTTTACGCAATTTCCTGTGAATAAAAAAAGTCCCGCGCCGAAAGGCGCGGGACTTATTTCATCAATCAATAGCGGGAAGCACGGCGGGAAGCATAGCACTCGCTGCAATAGATGGGTCGGTCGTTCTTCGGGATGAAAGGCACGCGGGTCGGAGCGCCACACTGCGCGCAGGTGGTCTCGTACATTTCGCGCTGCTGAGCCTCACCGTTAGCCGGGCGGCTGTTCTTGCGGGCGATGCGGCAGGCCTTGCAGCGGGTCGGCTCATTCTGGAAGCCCTTCTCCGCGTAGAACTCCTGCTCACCAGCGGTGAACACAAATTCCTGGCCACAGTCTTTGCAGGTCAAAGTCTTGTCCTGATACATGGGATATTCCCCTCCGAAAAAAATAAAAAAATAGAAATCGGTATGAAACTTCCGGCTGACCTGGTCTTTGACCCCACACTCGCCGCCCGGAGCGTTCGCTCATACACCTCAGTGCCCCACTACTAACCCTCTCAGAATGGTCTTCTGGACGGACTTACTTCTAAGCCGCACCATGCTCCCCGGCGCTTTGGCCGGATTACGTGGATCGCTTTGCCTGCGACTGGCATCGACTTTCAACCACAGACCCGAATGAATCATCCATCAAGCATTATAAGCGAAAATGCAAAAAAAAGCAAGCGATTTTACGAACTTTCTTGACGAATAGAAAATTGAGGGCGTTAAGCGGACATTAAGGACGCCTGTTTTTGACGCGGATGGGACGAAAAATCACGGCGCGTCGTCCTGCACGAAAGAGGGAATATCCCGCGCCGGGACAAAGAGCGGATCGCCGGATTCCGGAAGGGTTTTTGCGGCCGTAACCAGACTGACGCGGCATGCGCCGGCAGCCAGCAGCGCCCGCGCGGCTTCCGACGCGGTGGAACCGGTGGTCAGCACGTCGTCCACAAGCAGGATGCGTTTTCCGCTGACGGAGGCGTCGGAACGCATGCAGTCGGCCAGATTGCTGCGACGGCTTTCGGCGCTGAGCTTCATCTGTGCCGTGTGTTCATCTTTGCGGGACAGCGCGGGAAGGACGGGCATGCCCCAGATTTCGCCGAGATGCTCAGCCAGCAGCCTGGCCTGGTTGAACCCCCGCTGCTGAAGACGGCGGCGGGTGGTCGGCACGGGAACGAGCGCGTCGCTTTCGCCCAGCGGAAGGGCGGACATGGCCTGTGCCAAGGGGAGCGCCGCCGCGCGAACGCTTTCAAATTTCAGCATCAGAATCAGTTTACGCGGCTGGTCGGCATAGGGAAAAGCGGCAAAGGCCGAATGGATGCCGGCGGGCGGCGGAGCGGTTTGAAAAACGCCGCCGAGTCTGGCGAGCGCCTGTGTGCAGCCGGGGCACAGGCCGTCCTGCTCGTCGTCGCCCAGGGCGGAATCGCAGCAAAGACAGGTGATCTTTTCGGGGAAAAGCCAGCTGTCAACGATGTTCAGCAGGCGGAAGAGCCGTTCAGCCATTGAGGGTACCTCTTTGTTTGGGTTGTGTATAAAAAGAAGTTTAGCGAAAGCAAGACCGTTTCAATCGTAAAATGCTTCGCATTCGGCTCTGAAACTGCTTTTTTGAATGCTGTCTGGGCTGCATGGGGCTGCCGCCCAACCCCCTTCTTCGCTTCGCGGCAGTTTTAAAAGCGGCTCAGTCATAAATTCATCACCTGTTGAAGCCGCCAGCACAGCGCGCTGTAACGGCGGCGGGTGTTGACGTTGGCGATCATCTGGTCGATGGCAGATTCGCGGCCGACGATCATCACCATGCGGCGCGCGCGGGTGACGGCAGTATAAAACAGATTGCGCGTCAGCAGCATCGGCGGACCGCCGACGGCAGGCATGACCACGACGGGAAATTCGCTGCCCTGGCTTTTGTGAACGGAGATGCAGTACGCCAATTCGAGATCGTCCACGTCTGCGCCCTCGTATTCGGCCAGGCGTTCGTCGTCAAACTGCACCTGCATCACATGTTCCTGCGGATCGATGGAGACGATGAAGCCGATGTCGCCGTTGAAAACGCCCTGACCTTCCTCTGCACCGAAAACGCCCTCTTTCTGCCACTTGAGCTGGTAATTGTTGCGGGTCTGCATCACTTTGTCGCCTTCGCGGAAGGTCGTGTCGCCGCGCACACGTTCGTGCTTTCCGGGCGTGGGCGGGTTGAACTCGGCCTGCAAAAGCTGGTTGAGCATCCATACGCCGCATTCGCCCTTTTTCGTCGGGCTGAGCACCTGCATCTGCTTCACGGGATCGAGACCCAGAAAACCGGGCAGGCGGGTGGAACAGAGGGCGACGATGCGCTTGGCCGCGTCGGTGGGCGAAGAGGCGCGCTCAAAGAAGAAGTCGCTGCCCTTGGCGTTCAGCCGGGGCGACTCGCCGCGGTTGATGCGATGCGCATTATAGACGATCATGCTTTTTTCATCCTGCCGGAAGATCTCGGTCAGGCGAACGGAAGGAATCACTTCGCTGTCCAGAATGTCGCGGAGCACGTTGCCCGCGCCGACGCTGGGCAGCTGATCCGCGTCGCCGACCATGATGAGCCGCGTGCCGGGAACGAGCGCGCGCAGCAGCGAACGCATCAGAAAAATATCCACCATGGACATTTCATCGATGATGAGCGTGTCAAATTCCAACGGGTTATCCTGTGTGCGGGCGAAATCGCCCTCTTCGCCGCCGTATTCCAGCAGCCGATGGAGCGTCTTAGCCTCCATGCCGCAGGCCTCGCTCATGCGCTTGGCGGCGCGCCCGGTGGGGGCGGCCAGCGCGATATCGCCATGGACGCTGAGCAGTTTGATAATACATTTAATAATCGTTGTTTTTCCTGTGCCGGGACCGCCGGTGATGACGGTCATGCCGCTGGTGACGGCGGTTTCGATGGCCTGACGCTGCTGCGCATGGAAAGCGATGCCTTCCACGCGTTCCAACTCGTCGATCTGCGCGGAAAGGTCGGTCGCCATCGTGTCCGGCATGGCGTCGATCATTTCCCGCAGGCGGCGCGCAACTTCGCTCTCGGCACGGTAGGTTGAAGGCTGATAGAGCGCAACCACATCCTCGCCGTCGTCGCCGGGGAGAATCTGCGCGGAGATTTCATGTGAGAGAATCAGACTGTCGATGGTTCGATCGATCAAATCCGGATCGTTGCCGAGCATGCACCGCGCGGATAAGGCGAGTTCAGGCCGGGGAAGATAGCAGTGCCCAGCAACGGCGGTCGCGTCGGCCAGCGCAAATTTCACGCCTGCATTGAGGCGGTATTCGCTGTCCGGCTCAATGCCCAGCGTGGCGGCGATGCGATCTGCGGTTTTAAAGCCGATGCCATCTACGTCCTCCACAAGCCGGTAGGGATTGCGGGTGATGATCTGCCGCACGTTTTCGCCATACCGCTTATAGATTTTGACGGCAAGGGCGGGGGTGACGCCGTAACTCTGCAAAAAGACCATCGCTTCGCGCTGCTGAGCCTGCTCGGCATAGCTTTCCTGAATCATGCGGGCGCGTTTTTCGCCGATGCCCGGCACGTCCAGCAGCTTATCCGGCTCGGAATAGAGCACGTCGAGCGTTTTTTCGCCGAAGGCTCGAATGAGCAGTTTGGCCGTCGCCGGGCCGACGCCGCGGATCATGCCGCTGGAGAGATATTTTTCAATTCCGGAAAGCGTTGTCGGTTTTTCGATCTCAAGGCTTTGCACTTTGATCTGGCGGCCGTAAACCGGGTGCTCCGTCCATTCGCCGGTGATGCGCAGTTTTTCCCCGATGGAAATCGGCGGCATGATGCCCACGGCACTGACGCGCGATCTGCCCGCCTTGATCACCAGAACGGTATAGCCGTTTTCGTCGTTTCGGAATACCGTTTCATCGGCAAAGGCTTCGATTGTTTCCATAGGCTGCGCGTCCTCCCTCTCGCATGCGGCGAGTCGATCGTTAAATTTCATTATACACGGATTTGCGCCAAAAGAAAAGAGAAAGACGAAACGAATAAAACCATGCGAAATAATACAGATGTATCCAACAAAGACGGAATTGTTACAGACTTGTTACACAGTTTTTGACGATTTAGCAAATTCTTCATTCCCTAAAGCTTGAAAAGTGGAGGGAAATGGTGTAAAGTAGTGGAGAAAGGATGCAAAGTGGCAGATTTGGGGAAGGAGGGATGTGCAGCATGGCTTATTTGGCGTTTTCCGGTTCGTTTGAACACTCGCTGGATGGAAAAGGCCGCGTCATCATTCCCGCCTCCTTCAGAGAAGCACTGGGCGAAAATTTCACGATCACCATCAATCCGACCAGGACGGCCGTTGCCATTTACCCCAAGGAAATGTGGGACGGACAGCTTGAGCGGCTTTCACATATCAACCCGATGGATAAAATCGGACTGCAATACGAGCGCTATCTGATGAGCGTCTCTTTTTCCGGAAACAGTATGGACGCGCAGGGACGCGTGCTCATTCCGGCCAAGCTGCGCGCTAAGATCGGCCTGACAAGGGATATCGTCTTTGTCGGACTGAACCATTATATTGAAATCTGGGACGCCGAGGTCTATGCCAGGATGGAGGCGCAGACGGAGGAGGATTTCAGTTCGCTGGTGGACTACGTTTACGAGAAATATCCTTCTTGAGAGCCGACGCACGGCATACATACCCTTTAGGCACAGCGCGCTGCGGCGCGGTTCTTGAAGGAAGGGTGGGGGAATACAATCATGACAGGCACAAAGACAATGCGCGCAAGCCGCGGGCGATATGTCAGCGCGGGATATGCCCGCAGGCAGGGGCAGCCTGAGACGCGCGGACGGGAGCTGTATATTGCCGACGACCCCGCCGGTTCCGCGCGGGAGAATCTGCGCGATTTGAACAGGCCGGGTTATCGCGGAGACCGTGCGCGGCAGGATACGCCTTCCCCGGCGCTCCAAACGCCCGAAGCTGAAAGACCGCGCGCCGCCGCGACGAAAAGGGCCGCGGCCAAGCGCCCGATGGGGCTGATTGATCGCCTGATTGTTGAGGTTCGGCGGGATCACGCGGGCGTGGCGGCCTGCGTGCTGCTGGCGGCGACGATGCTGGTGATGGCCGTCGCGTGGGGACGCAACATGGTTGACGGCGTGACGACGCAGCGGTCGATTGAAAGCTATCAGACACAGACAGCGACGTTGGTGAAAGAAAACGAAATGATGCAGCAGCAGCTGACGGCGGCTGAGAGCGGCGATCGAATCCGCAATCGGGCGCAAAACGAGCTGGGCATGCTGCGGCGCGAACGCGCGCAAACCGAAACGATCTACATTCAGGCGCCGGAAAAAAAGGCGCAGGATGAGGCACAGGCACTCAGCGAGAACCATATGGAAATCCTCGATTTCCTGCTGGGTCTGCTCAACGTGTTTCATATTGGAGAGTGAGAGGGCTTGCGTTCACCGGGAGCCACCGTACGAAAGCGGCTGGTTTTGCTGATGGGCGGATTCTTTCTCCTCTTTCTTTGCGTTTGCGTGCGGCTTGTCGATCTGCAAATCGTGCGGCAGAAAGAGCTGACTGCCCGCGGCGTGAAGCAATGGACGCGCAGCGGCGTGGTTTCCGCGCGGCGCGGAGACATTGTGGATACCAACGGCAAGCTGCTGGCGCAGTCTGTGACCAGCTTTATTTTGACCGCGAGGCCGCGGGACGTGAAGAATGTGAACGCGCTGGCGGGCGTGCTTGCGCGGGAACTGGGACTCAGCGAAGAAACGATCATCAAAAAACTGTCGGGCAGCAAGGCGGCTTCCGTGACGCTGGCCAGGCAGATCTCACGGGAGGACGCCGATCGGCTTCGCGCCATCCGGCAGAGCGCCGAAAACCCGGATTCCGACGCTTTAATCGGAATAACATTTGACGAAGACGTCAGTAGATGGTATCCTATGGGTACGCTGCTCGCCCAGGCGCTGGGGTTGTGCAATGTGGACGGCGAAGGGCAGAGCGGCCTTGAACTCAAATACAACGATGAATTATCCGGTAAACCGGGCAGAATTGTGACCGAGGTGGACGCAAGGGCGCGGACGCTGCCCGACGGCGTGACGCTTTATGTGCCCGCCGAACAGGGACACACCCTTCGGCTGACCATCGACCGGGATGTTCAGGCGGCGGTGGAGCGCGCCGTGCGCGAATGCGCGCAGGTCAACGACGCGGTGAGCGTGCAGGCAATCGCCATGGATGTGAACACCGGCGCTGTGCTTGCCATGGCGATGTATCCGACGTATGATCCGGCGAACCCGCCGCGAGACGATCTCGATAAGCTGAATGAGCTGATGCGGCTGACCGTGCTCGGCGACGTATACGAGCCGGGTTCGACGTTTAAAATGCTGACGGCTTCGGCGGCCATCGACTGCGGGGCGACAAGCCCGCAGGAGGGGTTTTACTGTTCGGGCAAAATCACCGTGGACGGAAGCACGGTTCGCTGCTGGGGTGCGCCGCACGGCGCGGAAACGATGGCGCGGGCGCTGGAAAACTCCTGCAACCCGGTTTTCACCCAGCTGGCGCTTCGACTGGGAAGCGAACGGTTTTACCAATATCTGCACGCGTTCGGGCTGGGCAGCCGAACGGGCATTGACCTATATGGCGAGGCCAGCGGCATTCTCATCGGACAAAATCGGGTGAAGAACGTTGATCTGGCACGCATCGGTTTCGGACAGAGCGTTGCGGTGACGCCCATTCAGATGATTACGGCGGCATGCGCGGTGGTCAACGGCGGGCGGCTGATGAAGCCATATCTGGTGGAGGCCATTGAAGACAGCGACGGCAATGTGTTGAAACAGACCAGTCCCAAGGTCGTCTCTACGCCGATTTCAGCTGAAACCAGCGCGACAATGCGCAAACTGCTCTACGGCGTGGTGGAAAACGGCGGCGGCAAAAACGCGAAGGTAAACGGCTATGCCATCGGCGGCAAGACGGGTACGGCACAGATTTACAGGAACGGAAAAATTGAATCGAATCTGCATATCGGCTCGTTTGTCGGCTTTGCCCCGGCGGACAACCCCAGGGTTGCGCTGCTGGTGACGGTCAACGAGGCGAAGGTCAAGCCGGATTACGGCGGAACGACGGCCGCGCCGTTCGCCGCACAGATTTTTGAAGAGATTCTGCCGCTGCTGGGCGTGGCCAAGACAGAGGGAGGCGCCGAAGCCAAACAGACGACCATGCCGGATGTGACGGGCATGAACGTGCGCGACGCGAAGGCCATCCTACGGGAAGCGGGCATTGACGCGGTGACGGACGGAGAGAATCCGATTGTCACCGGGCAGCTGCCTCCGGCGGGCACGACGGTGCAGGAAGGTTTCTGCGCGATGCTCTATGTCACGGGCGAGAGCGCGCCGCAGGCACAGGATTACGCCCGCGTGCCGGACGTGATCGGGCTGGATATGCGGCGGTGCGCACAGGAAATTCGGCTCAGCGGATTTGAAATGAACGCGCAGGGCGAAGGCCTTGCGGCCGGACAAAGCCCCGCGGGCGGCAGCTACGCGCCGACGGGGACACAGGTCCGGGTGACGTTTGAAATGCCATAAAGATACGGGAACACAACAAATGGAGGAATGACGATGAACCTTGAACAACTGACGGCAGGCATGCCCGAACTGGTCAAAATCACGGGGAACGCGCAGACGGAGATCAAAACCCTGACGGCGGATTCGCGTGCCAAGTGTGAAAGCGGCCTGTTTTTCTGCATTCGCGGCGGCCGTGTAGACGCGCATGACTTTGCGCCGCAGGCCGTCGAGGGCGGCTGCGTGGCGCTGGTGGTGGAGCGCGAGCTGGCCATAGACTGTCCGCAGGTGGTTGTGACCGACGTGCGCGCCGCGATGACCCGCATTGCCAGCGCCTTTAACGGCCATCCCGAACGGCGGATGAAGCTGGTGGGTGTCACCGGCACGAAGGGCAAGACGACCACGACCTATCTGTTCAAGAGCATCATCGAGAGCGCGGGCATGCGCTGCGGCATCATCGGCACGACGGGCTGTATTGCGGGCAAGACCAAACTGCCCAGCCACCTGACCACGCCCGACCCGATCGAGATGTTTGAAATCCTGCGCATCATGGCTGACGCGGGCGTGGAGGTCGTGTGCATGGAGGTTTCCGCGCATGCGCTGTATCTGCGCAAGCTGGTCGGCGTGGTCTTTGAGGCGGCGGCCTATACGAATCTTTCACAGGATCACCTCGACTTCTTCGGCACGATGGAGAATTACTTTGCGGCCAAGAAACTGCTGTTTTCAACGGGCATGACGCGCAACGCAGCCGTCAATGTGGACGAGGAAACGGCGCAGAACGTCTGCGAGAGCCTTGATTGCCCACTGCTGACCTACGGCATCAGCAGCAAGGCGGATCTGTTTGCCCGCGACATTGAAATCACGGAAACCGGCGTATCCTTTACGCTCAATCTGCGCAACCTGCATGCCGAACGCGTGCATCTGTTGCTGACGGGCATGTTCAACGTGTACAACGCGCTGGCGGCGGCGGCGTGCGCGCTGATTCTGGGCGTGGAACTGGACGCCATCAAGAAAGGGCTTGAAGCGGTGGTCAGCGTGCCGGGCCGCGTGGAAATGCTGCCGACGCAGACTCCATATCGGATGATTCTGGATTACAGCCACTCGCCGGACGCACTGGAAAACATTCTGAAAACGGTGCGCGAATTCTGCCGCGGGCGCATTATTCTGGTGTTCGGCTGCGGCGGCGACCGCGACAAAGGCAAGCGTCCGATGATGGGCGAAATCGCGGGAAAGTTGGCCGATTACGCGATTTTGACCAGCGATAATCCGCGCTTTGAAGACCCGATGGCGATTCTTGCCGCGATCGAGGCAGGAATTAAGCCCACCGGCGCGAAATATGAAGTGATCGAAAACCGCCGCGAGGCCATTCGGCAGGCGATGGAGATGGCTGTCAGCGGCGATATCGTGGTGCTGGCGGGCAAGGGACACGAAACCTATCAGGATATCGCGGGCGTGAAGCATCCGTTTGATGAAAAGGTGATTGTTTCCGAACTGCTGGAGGAAATCGCGCGCGAAAACCGTCTGGGCGACGCGGCTCAGACCCGTCGGAAATAAACGGGGGAAGCACCCCGCGCTTCGGAGGAATGAGGATCATGCAAAGGATGATGATTACCCTGCTGATCGCGTTTGCGGTTGGCATTGTGCTGGGCAAAGCGATGCTGCCCGTGCTGCACAAGCTCAAATTCGGCCAGAATATCTATGAGCTTGCGCCGGAAGCCCACAAGAAAAAGCAGGGTACGCCGACGATGGGCGGCCTCGTGATTGCGGGCGCGGCGATTGTCGCGGCGCTTATCATGAACGATTACAGCCAGCCGCTGTGGCAGAACATGCTGCTGGCAATGCTGGTGATGGCGCTGGGCAATCTGTGCATCGGCTTTGTGGACGACATGACCAAGATCCGCCGGGGCAAAAACGGCGGCCTGACCCCCAAGCAGAAGATGTTTTTCCAGACGCTGTTGGCACTGGCGTTCTCCTGCTACTGCTATTTCCACCCGCAGGTCGGCCACGTCATCCAGGTGCCGTTTTTCCGCGTGGAATGGGACTTGGGCATCTGGTATATCCCGATTATGATGTTTATCATCGTCGGCACGACGAACAGCGCGAACCTGCTGGACGGCCTTGACGGTCTGCTGACCAGCGTTTCGATGGTGGATTTTGCGACGCTGGCGGTGCTCTGCGGCGCGGCTTCGCTGGGCAGTCTCGGTGTGGGTTGCGCGGCCATGTGCGGCGCGTGCATGGCGTTCCTTTCCCGCAACGCATACCCGGCACAGATGTTCATGGGCGACACCGGCTCGATGTTCATCGGCGGCGCGGTGGTTGCCGCGGCAATGCTGCTGCGCCAGCCGCTGATTCTGGTGCTGATCGCGTTCTGGATGCTGATGAGCAGCCTGTCGGATATCATCCAGATTACGTATTTCAAAAAGACGCACGGCAAGCGTATTTTCAAGATGGCGCCGATTCATCATCACTTTGAGCTTTGCGGCATTCACGAGACGAAGATCGTGACCATGTATATGGTGACAACCGCAATCCTCTGCGTCATTACGCTGCTCGGCGTTTTGTAAAAAAGCTGTCATTGCAAAGCAAAGAGGGAAATCCAAGAACCTCAGGTTCTTGGCAGGGTTTGGGGCAGCACCCCAACGTTTCCTCTGCTATAAACGGAGGCGTTAGGCCATGAACATGAATGTTGAAGGAAAGCGCGTGCTGGTCTGCGGCATGGCGCGCAGCGGCATTGCAGCGGCCAAGCTGCTGATCAGCCTTGGCGCGCGTGTGACCATCACGGATACCAAGCCGGAAGGCGAATTCGGCGGCGCGCTGGATGAACTGCGCACGCCGGAATGCACGTTTGCGCTCGGCCAGTCGGCGGACGGCCTGATTGCAGGGCAGGACATCATGGTCATCAGCCCCGGCATTGCGTGGGCCAAGCCGTTTGTGCAAAACGCGATTGCGCAGGGCGTGGAGGTCATGGGCGAATTGGAGCTGGGCGCGCGGCTGACAAAGGGCGCGCTTGTCGCCATCACCGGTACGAACGGCAAGACGACGACCACGACGCTGGTCGGCGAGCTGTTCCGCGCGACGGGACGCACGACGCACGTCGTTGGAAACATTGGCTATCCGATTACCGCGACGGCGGGCATATCCAAACAGGATGACGTGACTGTCGCCGAGGTGAGCAGCTATCAGTGCGAGGGCATCAGCCAATTCCACCCGCATGTGGGCGCGGTACTCAATATCACCGAGGATCATATCGTCCGCCATGGCTCGATGGAAGTCTATATCGCGATGAAGCGGCGTATCTTTGACCGCCAGACCGCGCATGACGTGGCCGTGTTCAATTACGACGATCCGACCTGCCGCGAGATGGCGAAGGGGTTGAAGGCACAGGTGGCATGGTTCTCCCGCAAGGAGAAGGTGCCTTACGGTGCGTATGTCGCGGATAATCACATCATTCTGAAACTTGGCGAGGGCGAGCAGATGGTGTGTCGCTGCGACGAGGTGTATATCCCCGGCCCGCACAACCTTGAAAACGCGCTGGCCGCTGTGGTCATCACCGGCGTGATGGGCGTTCCCTGCGAAACGATGCGCGAAGTGCTCAAAACCTTCAAGGGCGTGGAGCACCGCATCGAGACGGTGCGGGAGCTGGACGGCGTGACATGGATCAACGATTCCAAGGGAACGAACGTCGATTCCACACAGAAGGCCATCGCGACGATGAAAAAGCCGACGGTGCTCATTCTCGGCGGCAGCGACAAGAAAGTGTCGTTTGACCCGCTGGCCCGGAGCATCGCGGAAGCGCCGCTGATCGAGCACTGCGTGCTCATCGGCGACACGGCGAACCAGATTAAAGAGGCGTTGGATCGTGTGGGCTACACGGCCTATACGATGACGGGCTACGACTTTGATCTCTGCCTGGCGACGTGCAGAAAGCTGGCGAAAGAGGGGGGCAACGTGTTGCTTTCCCCGGCATGTGCGAGCTTTGACATGTTCACCGATTATGAGAACCGAGGCAAAATCTTCAAGGAAAAGGTCATGGCGATGCAATAAGCTGCCCGACCGGCTGCAAAAGATGCGTGAGACAGCAGAAGCGTGCAGTCGGAAGGGAGCGAGCCATGCCGAACCGAGTTCAACGAACCTGCGACAAGACGGTGGTCGTGCTGATGGTGCTGCTGCTCCTGATGGGGCTGGTCACCCTGTTCAGCGCCACCTATTATCAGAAAGCGGCGACAGGCGACGCGCTTGCCGCCGTCAAAAAGCAGCTGATCGGCGTGGCGCTCGGCGCTGCGGCCTGCGTGACGCTTTCACGCGTGCCGTATCGCGTTTTTCGGCGTCCCAAAGTGACGCTGCTTTTGTTGGCAACGAGCGCTTTGCTGCTGATTCTGGTGATTATTCCGGGCGTTGGCGTGAGCATCAACGGTTCGCGAAGATGGCTGAATTTTTTCGGGCTGAGCATGCAGCCGTCTGAATTTGCCAAGTACGCGATGGTCATTTTCATGGCCGGGGCGTTGGATCGCCGCGGCGAGGCGATCCGTCATCTGTTCACGGGCATTGTGCCGCTGCTGGTTGTGCCGGGCGTGATGTTTCTGCTGATTCTGGAACAGCCGAATCTCTCCACAGGCGGCAGCATTTTGATCTGCGCGCTGGTGATGCTTTTCGCGGCGGGCATTCAGAAGCGGCACATGGCGCTGCTGGGTGCGGGCGGCCTTGCCGTCGGCGCGTTTTACGCATGGAGCGCGCCGTATCGAAGGGAGCGCCTGCTTTCTTTCCGCGATCCTTTCGCCAAGATGAGCGACGAGGGATACCAGCTTTCGCAATCGCTGATTGCGCTCGGTTCGGGCGGGCTGTTCGGTATGGGGCTGGGGCAGGGACGGCAGAAATTCGCCTACCTGCCGTATCCGGAATCGGATTTCATTTTTGCGATTGTCGGCGAGGACTTCGGGATGGTCGGCTGCGTGACCGTGATCGCGCTGTTTGTTTTGTTTGTGCTGGCGGGTCTGCGTGTATCGCTGGCCTGCCGTGATCGGTTTGGCTGCCTGCTTGGAACGGGCATTACGTCGATGATCGGCTTGCAGGCGTTTATTAACATGGGCGTAGTGACGGGCATTCTGCCGACGACAGGCCTTCCGCTTCCGTTTTTCAGCGCGGGCGGCACATCCGTGAGCATGATTATGGCGGCTGTCGGCATTCTGCTGAGCATCTCCAGAGAAAACGGCGTAAGAGTGATAGAAACCGACGATCGACGGAGTGGAGGAAGAACATGAGATACAGAAAGCGCAAAAAGGCCGCCGCTCAGGTGATGGTGATGACGGTTGTGGTGCTGGCTGTATTGGCCACACTGATGGTGCTCACGTGCAGCCAGGTGTTCAAGGTGCGCAGCGTGCTGGTCGTCGGCAATCGCAACATTTCCAAAGAGGATATTATCGCGCTCAGCGGCGTGCGCGAGGGCGACAACCTGTTTTCGCTGAGCGACGCAGAGTTGAAAAAGAGGCTGGAACAGAACTGGTACATCGAGTATATCGGCCATGAATTCGACTACCGCGGCACGTTAACGTTGCATATCAACGAGCGGATGGGCATGGGGGTCGTCAATGCTTTCGGCCTGTATTTTGTCGTGGACGCGTCGGGCATGGTGCTCGAATGCGCGGGCAGCGTTTATCCGGACACGGTTGCCGGGCCGCAGATCACCAATCTGGTTTGGATCGATAACGCCCGTGCGACAGTCGGAAGCAGACTGCCTGTGCGCGACAGCGCGCAGCTGCAAGCCATGCAGCGCGTGCTGGGCGCGCTGGACACAACCAATCTGCTCGGACGCGTGGCCAGCTTGGATTTGAAGAGCCTTGAAAACATAAAGCTGTTGACGACGGACGGCGCGAGCATTGTGCTCGGCGATGACGGAAGCCTTGAAACCAAGCTGCTGATTGCGCGCGAGGTGCTTGTGGTGCGAGAACCGCTGGGCACGGTGATGGGCGCGACCATCGACGTTTCAAGCGGAAGGGAAGCCCATTATATTCCGCGCGTGCTGCCGACTGTAACCCCTGTTCCGACCGCAACGCCGACGCTTGAGCCTTCGCCCACGCCAGAACCGTGAAAAAATGGGTAAAGGGGGATGCGCAGTTTCCAGCAAAGGGCGAACCTTTTTGCCTGGATGGACGGCTTGTTTTTTCGCTGAAATGAAAAAAATGGGGCGATTTGGAACAAAATTTGCTCAAGTGGCTTGAAAGAAAGGGCATAATCGGTTACAATAAACTCGCATAATAATAGCAAATCAGATGATATCTTGCGCCCTTTGAGGGCGAATTTACATGCGGGCAGACAGGAGCATGAGATCGTATGATGAAAAAAGCGACGGCGGTTCTGGACTTTGGCACGTCCAAGGTTCTGGTATTGCTTGCGGAGGAAAGCGCGTATCAGAAGGTGACCATCACATCGGCGGGCATGGCGCAGTACGACGGCTTCATGAACGGCGAATGGAACGCGCCCTCTGAGGTTTCCGACGCGATCGCCAGCGCCATCGAGGCAGCGGAAAAAAAGGTTGGAACCCATATTAAGGAAGTTTACGTCGGCGTGCCGGGTGAGTTCGTTCGGGTTTATGTGATTGAATCGAGCGTCGCGCTTCAGGGCGCGGATCCGAAGGTCACCAGCGCGGATGTGGAAAAGCTCCAGCGGCAGGCCACGGAGATGCTGGACCGCCCGACGGGCGTGATTATCCATCGTTCCCCGGCGTGGTTTAAGGTGGACGGCGGACAGAAGACGCTCGAACCTGTCGATCAGAAAGGCTCGACGTTGGAAGGCATGATCGGCTTTGTGCTGGCGGATCAGTTCTTCATCAACGACGTGACCGAACGACTCAAGGAACTGGGCGTCGAGGTGCGTGGGTTCTTCTCCACGTCGGTCGGCGAAGCGATGCAGATGATTCCGTTTGAAGAGCGCGATCATACGGCGATTCTGGTGGACGTGGGTTACCTTTCCACCGAGGTCATGGCGGTCGAGGGCGACGCGCTGATCTGGCAAAAGGTGCTTCCGGTCGGCGGCGCGCATATCACGCTGGATTTGACTTACGGATTGGAAAAGCCGTTCGATATGTGCGAAAAGATCAAACGAGCCTACACCTTCAACGCGCCGAAGAACACGCAGATCGAAGTGCAGGGAGAGAACGGCCAGATGGAAAGCTTCTCCGGCGAACAGGTCAGCATGATCATCGACGCACGCGTGGATGAGATGCTTGAAATGATCGACGACGCGGTGAAGAAGAGCGGCATTCGACTGGGCAACTGGTCAAACGTTTATTTCACGGGCGGCGGCCTGATGCCGATGAACGGCGCGAGGGTTTACGCGGCCGGAAAGCTCGCCCGGAATGTGCGCGAGGCGGCGGCCAAGACCGTGAAACTCAAGCCCGCGCAGATTTACGCCAGCGGAAGCGGCCTGCTCGAACTGGTTTATAATACCATCGAACAGGAAGAACAGGACGAAGGCCTGTTCGACCGCATCAAGCGCGTATTCAAAAAGAGATAAGAACGCAAAGCAAGCTTTTTTCCATTGTGATTCGCATCGCGAATCACGTAGCGGGAGGGCTGGAAACCTCAGGTTTCCGGTGGGGTTTGGGGCAAAGCCCCGACGTTCTCCCCAGCTTCCCGCTTAACCCGAAATTTAAGCGAAACAAAAGGGGGATTTCCTGTGTTTGAAATTGAAATGGACGAACGCCCGGCAGCTTCCATCAAGGTCGTCGGATGCGGCGGCGGCGGCGGAAACGCGCTGAATCGCATGGTGGACTGCGGCGTGACCGGGGTTGACTTCATCGCGGTGAACACCGATGTGCAGGCGCTTCGCACCAGCCGCGCGGCGACCATGATCCAGATCGGCGAGAAGCTGACCAAGGGTCTCGGCGCGGGCGCAACGCCTGAAATTGGCAAAAAGGCCGCGGAGGAAAGCCGAGAGGAGATCGCCAGCGCGCTCAAGGGCGCGGATCTCGTGTTCGTCACCGCCGGTATGGGCGGCGGCACGGGCACGGGCGCGGCGCCTGTTGTGGCCGAAATTGCGCGCGACATGGGAATCCTGACGATCGCAGTCGTGACGAAACCGTTTGCCTTCGAAGGTAAGACGCGCATGCGCAAGGCCGAATCCGGCATCGATGAACTCAAGCAGCGCGTGGATACGCTGGTCGTCATTCCGAATGAGCGCCTGCTTCAGGTCTGCCCGAAGGGAACGAGCTTCAAGGGCGCGTTTAACTTTGCCGACGATGTGCTCCGTCAGGGCATTCAGGGCATTTCCGATCTGATCAGTCAGACGGGCATCATCAATCTGGATTTTGCGGACGTGAAGGCCGTTATGGAGTCCGGCGGCATGGCGCACCTCGGCATCGGCATCGGCAAGGGCGAAAAGGCCATGGCCGACGCGGCTCAGAACGCGATTTCCTCCCCGATGCTGGAAACCAGCATCGACGGCGCGCGCGCCGTGCTCATCAACGTGACCTGCAACTCGAATTGCAGCATCGTGGATATCAATGACGCGGTTGAGATGATTACCGCCGCGGCGGACAGCGAAGCGAATATCATCTTCGGCGCGAGCATCGACGACGCGCTGGAAGACGAGGTGCATATCACCGTCATCGCCACAGGCTTTGAAAAGGTGCCTTTCCCGCCGCGCGCGAGTAGCATTGACCGTCCGGCCACCCTGCCGTCTCAGGCTCCCTACGTGCCGCAGAGCTACACGCCGAGCTATCAGCCGCAGACCATGCAGGGCGGTATGCCGAGAAACGGCTATACCCGCTACGATCCGGCCTATCAGCCGGTGACGGGCGGATATGCGGCGCCGCAGCAGGGCGTTGTGCCGGGTGAGCCGGAAGTGCCTGCTTTCGTCAACGAGGGCGTATCCGGCCAGCGCGTTTCCCCCTACGCGGCTATGCCCGATATGCCCGCTCAGAACCAGCAGGTTCCCGCACAGGAACAGCGCGAGGATCGCAGCACGCCGCGCTCCTTTATGGATGGCATTCCGGCGTATATGCGTCGCAAGTAAGTGTTCAGGCCGACCTTCGGGTCGGCTTTTTTCTTACGCTGTTATTTTATGTGAGGAGAAGCGGAAAGATGAGCTGAAAACATAAAAAGACAGACCGAGTCCGCCTACATTTCCGCCGTATTCCTTAAAGCTTCAAAGTCTTATACACGAGGGAACCCCTTAACAAATTCCTATTGGTTAAAAAACACGCCCCATGCACATTGCACAGGACGTGTTTGGCATCAAATGACCATCTTACAGGAACTTAAACGACTGCCGCAGCTGGCGATAAACGTGATTATAATAAGAGAACCACGCGCTGGGGGTCGTCAGGCGGATCTGAAACAGTTCCTTGTCATGCGCGACAACGACCAGACGGCCGCGCATGCTGTAATCCTTTGTGCCGTCGTTATAGGTGGCGGTATAATAGCAATAATAGCCTTTCGCGCTGCTGATGCTCGCCGAGGCGATGTCTCCGGCCTTGAAGGTCGTGAACATGCCGCTCAGTTCGGTCAGCACGGCTTCAAGCCGTGTTTTTGCGTCGGACGCGGTCTGCGTCAGGCCGGCGGAAAAGCGCTCCACCGTCAGGCGGGTTTGATAGCCGTCCACATCCATGCGTTCGCTCTTCGGTTCGACGAACTGAATGGTCGTCTCCTGATTGGTGGCCGGGTTGAGCAGCCACGTGTAGGGAATATCAAACGAGATGGCCATCATGTCGTTGGTATACGTCTCATAAGCGTAATTCGGTGTGGGCGCAGGCGTCGGCGTCGGCTTGTCGATGGGATCGATCGCAACCGGCGTGGCCAGCGGATTATCTACCTGAGAAAAGTCAAAAGAGGAATCGCCGTTGTCTTCCAGCAGCGGAATCGGCGTGGGGGAAGGCGTGACCTCTGGCGCGGCGGTTTCGGTATCGGCCGGGCCGAACACAAAGGTTGAGTCGGTATCGGATTCGGCCTGTGCGACAGAAAACGCCGTCAGCGCAGCGGCGAGGAAAACAAGAATACGCTTCATTTCGGATGCCTCCGTTCGCGGAATCGACAAATGATGATAGTGTCAGTATAACAGGGAAGTCGGAAAAAGTCAATCTTCGCGCGGGGTTGAAAGACTGGCAGAAGCGGGGTATAATGGAAAATCATTGGGCAAGGAGAAAAAGCCATGGAAAATTCAAAAAAGATTGTCGTTCTGGACGGGTATACCCTCTGCGCGGGAGAGCTGAATTTTGACGCGTTGCGTGCGTTTGGCGATGTGACGGTTTACGATCGCGCGGCGCAGGCAGACGTGGCGCGGCTTATCGGCGATGCGCAGATCGTTTTGACCAACAAGGCGCAGATTACGGCGGACGTGATGGCGGCATGCCCGCAAATGGAATATGTCGGCGTGACGGCGACGGGCTACAACATTGTCGATGTGGCGGAAGCGAAGCGGCGCGGCATAGTGGTGACGAACGCCCCGGCGTATTCCACGCAGGCCGTGGCACAGCACACTTTTGCGCTACTACTGGAAAGCCTGAACCGCGTCGGCGCATACAGCGGGCAGGTGCGCGGCGGCGCGTGGCAGGCCAGCGCGGACTTCTGCTTTTTCAGCGAGCCGATGGAGGAGATTGCCGGGAAGACGATCGGCCTGATCGGCTTTGGCCACATCGGGCAGAGCGTTGCGAAAATCGCGCTGGCGTTCGGCATGAACGTGCTGGTCTGCGTGCCGCATCCCAAAGCGGGCTGGGACGACGTGCGCTTTGTGACGCTAGACGAATTGATGAAAGAAAGCGATGTCGTGTCGCTGCACTGCCCGCTGACGGAAGAAAACCGCCGCATGATCGATGAAAAGGCGATTGCACGGATGAAACCGGGGGTGCGGATCATCAACACGGCGCGCGGAGGGCTGGTGGATGAAAGCGCGATGGCGGCGGCGCTGGAAAGCGGCAGGGTGGCCTGCTATATGGCGGACGTGCTGAGCGAAGAACCGCCCGTACACGGCAGTCCGCTGCTGGAAGCAAAACACGCGATTCTGACCCCGCATGTCGCGTGGGCGCCGCTGCAAACGCGTCGGTGGCTGATGAAAATCGTGGTCGGCAATGTGGAGGCGTTTGTGAAGGGCGACCCGATCAACGTGGTGAGCCGATGATCCGGGGCGTGGTTTTTGACCTGGACGGGACGCTGCTGGACACAGAGAAGCTCTACCGGCGCTTCTGGGTGGAGGCGGCCCGTCGGATGGGCTATCCGATGGAGGACAGGCACGCGCTGATGATTCGCTCGATGGCGGCGGATATGGCCGAACCGCTGCTTAAACGCGAAGTCTGTCCGGCGTTTGACTATCACGCGGTACGGGCGCTTCGGCGGCAGATCATGGAGGATTATATCGACGAAAACGGTGTGGAGCCTAAGCCGGGCCTTTTGCCGATGATCCGTGATTTGCAGCGGATGCGCATGCGCGTTGCGCTTGCGACGGCTACGCCCGAAGTGCGAGCCCGCAAATACCTGCGCATGGTCGGCGTGGAAGACGCGTTTGACGCGGTAGGCTGCGCGGAGATGGTGGCGCACGGAAAGCCCGCGCCGGACGTCTACCTGCTGGCGGCGCAAAAGCTGAATCTGCCGCCGGAGGAGTTGCTTGGCGTGGAGGATTCGCCCAGCGGCGTGAGGTCTGCGCATGCGGCGGGCATGACCGTGGCCATGATTCCCGATCAGGATGAGCCGAGCGCGGAAATCGCGGCGCTCTGTGCGCTCGTTGCGCCGACGCTGGAGGGGATCATGCCGTTCATTGAGAAATTAAATGCCAATAAATTCGGCTGAAACCTGTTGATTTTGCCTGAAAATTTGCTATAATAAGGGTGGAAGAAAATTCCGCTTTTACAAATCAGTCAGGAGGGAATCGTATGGAAAATCGCGTCATCACCATCGCCCGCAGTTATGGAAGCGGCGGCAGGAAAATGGGCAGACTGCTGGCCAAAGAGCTTGGCTATGAGTATTATGATCGTGAGATCCTGCGGATCGCTTCGGACGAGAGCGGCATCAGCGAAGAGTTATTCAATCAGGTGGATGAGAGACAGCATCTCCCGCTGTTCCGCATTGCGCGCGAGGCTTATACCGGAGAGGTGATCCCGCCGGACAGCGACGATTTTATCTCCAACGAAAATCTGTTCCGCTATCAGGCGAAGATCATCCGTGAGCTGGCGTCCACACGCAACTGCGTGATTGTCGGGCGCTGTGCAAATTTCATTCTGCGCGGGCGGGATAACGTGCTTAACGTGTTTGTCACCGCGCCGGTGGTGGACTGCGTCCGCCGCGTGATGGAAACCGATGGGCTGAATCTGGAAGAAGCCGAAAAGAAAATCAAAAAGATCGATAAGCGGCGTGCGGATTATTTCAAATATTTCACGGGCCGTCAGTGGCACGACGCGGCGCTGTATGACCTGTGCCTGAACACGGGACACATGAGCGAGCAGAAGTGCGTGGATATCGTGCGGGCCTATATGGAAGCGCGGTTTGATTAACCCCTTGTCAGAAACAGACGGGAAAGGTATAATAGAGAGGATGTGAATAAACAGGGGGAACGAACAGATGGCGAAGCTCTATTTCCGATATGGCGCGATGGGGTCGAGCAAGACGGCTAACGCGGTCATGGTGCAATATAATTACAGAGAGCGCGGGCAGAATGTGCTCATGCTCAAGCCGAAGCTCGAAAATCGGGATGGAGCGAACATTGTGCGTTCCCGCTGCGGGCTGGTGGCGCAATGCCGCTTTGTGGAAGAACTGGGCGAAATTGACCTGAGCGGGTATAACTGCGTGATTGTCGATGAATGCCACTTCATGACTGCCGCTCAGGTGCGCCAGTTGGTGGATATCGTCGATGAGCAGGATATTCCCGTCATCTGCTATGGCCTGCGTACAGATTTCCGCGGCGAACTGTTCGAGGGCAGCCGCGAATTGCTGCGTTGGGCGGACACGATTGAAGAAATCAAGACGGTTTGCTGGTGCGGGCGCAAGGCGACGTTCAATGCGCGCGTGCAGAACGGCCATATCGTCCGCGAGGGCGAACAGATCATGATGGGCGGTAATTCCACCTATGTGAGTCTGTGCCGCCGCCACTGGAAGGAAGGAAACCTCGGTTCGTTTCGCAACCTGAATCTGGAAGATTGATTTTTAAAAGATAGCATTCGCTGCAAAATGATAAAGAAAAATCCCCTGCCTGTCTGAGACAAGCGGGGGATTGCTCATGTTCGGGAAAATGCTGTCAAAAAGCTTACAGTCGTTCTGCCAGCGCGGTTTCAATATTGGCCAGCACTTTCTGGCTCAGCAGCACAAACGCCTGTTTGGTGCGGCCGGCCGAAACGCCGGGGCAATGAACGTTTTCGCGGGCGAAGAACCCCTCCTCGACAGGGCCTGCTGCGGCGAAGGTGTCGCAGAAGAAATGCGTTCCGGGCAGATTGAGCCAGTTCTCCAGCGCTTTGCTGTCAAAGCCGGGGCCAATGGAGGTGTTGAAAAGCGCCTTGCCTGCGCCGAGCTTCTCAAACTCATGTGCGCCAAGCAGCAGCACGTTCTTGTTCAGGCAGGTGAAAACGACCTCGCTTTCGGCAAGCAGTTGGTCAAGCGGCTTATAGGTCATGCCTGCCTGTTCGGCCTCCGGCTTGCGGGAGCGGCTGTAATACGAAATCTCTGCGCCCATAAAGGCCAGCGCGTCCGCGATCATTCTGCCGGAAACGCCTAGACCGACAATACCCACGCGCATCCCGGTGATTTCAATCGGTTCGTCGCGGAGCATCGGCAGGCCGAAGCCGTGAAGCAGGCCCGTCAGCTCGTGCAGCACGTATTCCACCACACCGCGGTCGCCGTAATCGCGGATGCCCAGCACGCGGATGTTTTTCTCGCGGGCATAAGCGATATCCACGTTGGCGCTCTCTTCGGAGTACAGGCTGCAACACATACCGATGTAACGGATGTTCGGACATGCGTCGATGACTGACCGGCCGATGCGCGAGGTGTAGCTGAGCAGCACCGCGTCTGCGTTGCCGATGCGGCGGATGATTTCATGGTCGTCTTTCGGCACGTCGGCGAACAGAACAACCTCGTGGGCATAACGATGCAGCGCCTCTTCCGCAGAGGGAATCAGGCTGACCGGCTCGATGGCAACCAGTTTGTTAAACATGCGCCTGTCCTCCCATCAATAGAAAACGACCGGAGAGGCGAGGTTGCGCAGCAGCGCCACAACGCTCCAGCCTGCAATCGCGCTTGTGCTTGAGCAGATATCCACGATTGCTTTTACGCCGTCGATTTCTGCCGTAATGCGGTGGTCGTCTCCGACCCAGTTGGGCACGGAGTGCATCGTCACGCCTGTGACATCCGGCCCGGTGGTCGCCAGCGACGTGGCGACGGCGACGTTTACGCGGCGGGGGAAGGTGGCGATGGCCTCCTTAGCGCTTCCGGTGAAAACGGTGGTCTTTTCCGTGTCGGTCAGCAGATGTTCCGCCCAAACCGGGGTATTGCGGAAGCCACGCGCGCCCGTGTGCGTTTCGATGCCTGCCGTTTCCGGCAGGTTCTGTGCCTGCGCCATCAGGCTGACGGTTTGCAGCACGTCAAAGCCGCCGATTGCGCCGCTGGCCAGATGCACCTTTGCGCCGCCCTCGCGCGCGGCCTGCCTGACCTGCTCATAGAACGCCAAATCGGCAAACGCGCCGATGGAAATAACAACCAGATTCACGCCGCGCTTCAAAACCGGAATGGCCATTTCGCGAACGGCCTCGACCGACGCGGTTTCTACGATGTATTCCGGATCAAGCGCCAGCAGCGCGTCCACATCCGCGCAGACCGTGCAGCCGACTGCTTCTGCCGCCTTCTGCGCGGATTCGGGGGAACGGCTGGTTACGCCGACCAGCTCGTAATCCTCAAGCAGACCGTTTTTCCATGCGTTTGCCACGATGTTGCCCAGAAAACCGCAGCCGACAATGCCGAATTTCGTCTTCATATGCGTATCTCCTTTGCGTTGCTTCTTTGCAACCGTATTGCTTTCATTATATCATGGATGAATAAAAAAAGCACCCCGTTTTTGAGAATAAACGGAATGCTTTGGATATTCGGATTATAAACCCACCTGTCCGGCGACGGCACGCGCGGCGTCCGCCATCAGCGGGTTTTCGACGGCCTCGATGTTGCCCTCGTCGCACAGCTGCGCGGCTTTCGGGTCAAACGGAAGCTGCGCCAGCACCGGCAGATGCAGCGCGGCGGCTTCCTGCGCAATCTTGGATTTACCGAACAGCTCGATGCGTTTGCCGCAGTCCGGGCAGAGCGCGTAGGACATGTTCTCCACCAGACCGAGCACCGGGATATTCATCATGTTCGCCATGTTGACGGCCTTTCGGACGATCATGCCGACCAGATCCTGCGGGGTGGAGACGACCACCACGCCGTCCAGCGGAATGCTCTGGAAAACCGTCAGCGGGACGTCGCCCGTTCCCGGCGGCATATCGATGACCATCACATCCAGCTCACCCCAGGCCACGTCCTCCCAGAACTGCTTAACCGCCCCGGCGATGACCGGGCCGCGCCAGATAACGGGCGCGTCGTCGCTGTCGAGCATCAGGTTGATGCTCATGACCTCGATACCCTTTTCGGTTTCGGCGGGGAAAATACGCTCGCCGTCGCCAAAGGCCTTGTCGTGAATGCCAAACATGCGCGGGATGGACGGGCCGGTGATGTCCGCGTCAAGCACGCCGACGCGGTAGCCCATGCGGCTGAGCATGACGGCCAGCTCGCCGGAGACGAGGGACTTGCCCACGCCGCCTTTGCCGCTGACCACGCCGATGACCTTGCGAACCTTCGGCGGCTCTTTTTTGACTTCCTCGGCGGCCTGATTATGATTGTGGCTGCATCCGGCGCACGCGGGTTTGGTGCCGCATTCGCTGGGCGCGCAGCCCTGCTGAAGATCAGACACGGAAAAAACTCCTTTCGGTCGGGCACAAATTCTGATATAATACCCTTATCCGGATTGTGCCTTTGAGATACAGACTCTATGATACCATGTTTTTGAAAAAAAGCAAGTCAATATGAAAAACAAGAGCGGAGGAATCAAACCCCATGAAGTTTCTGAAAAGAATGGCGGCGTTTTGTGCGGCGGCCATGCTGACGGGGAGCGCGGCGTTGGCGCAGGAATACGACGCGCAGCAGGCGAAAAGCTGGATGGAGCAGTTTGCCCAGGCGCTCAGCCAGCTTGCGCCCGTCAACGATCCGGCGCAGACGCTCGATCCCGCGCGGCCGGGAGAGTATTTGCAGGAATATGAATTCGGCACAGTGCAGGCCGCGACGAGCGGAAAGCCGACGGCGGCGCAGATCGAGGAAATCGACGTGAGCACGGCACAGGTGACCGATGCACGCGGCATTCGCGTGGGCATGACGCTGAATGAAGCACTGAACGGATTGAGCATTCCGCAGACGGAAGCCAATCTTGCCGTGTTGAACACGCAGGAAGCGGGCGTGGGCTGGTGCTGGGCGTATCTGGGCGAAGGCGGCGTATACGGCGTGGAGTGGCTGACGTATGACCTGACCGAACCCGTGACCGAATATACGCTGACCTATGTGATCGACGGCGATACCGTCAGCGGGATTCGGATGAAGGCGGCGGCATCCACACGGGCGCAGGCCGAAGCGGGGCTGGCGACAGCGCAGGAGATCGCGGACAAGCAGCGGAGCACGGCGGTGCTGACGGCCAGCGATGCGGCCATGTTCGGCGAAGAGGATTTAACAGTGAACGAAAGCCGGGTGCTTGGCGCGGAAGCCTATGCGCTGGTGCAGGCGCTTGGCGAGCCGAACGAGGTGCAGACGCTTCCGGCGGGCGGCGGACGCATTCTGCTGTATGACGGCGCGGCGGTGCAGCTGGGGCTGGATGAAGCGACGGGCGCGGAGGTCGTGCTCGGCGTGACGGCGACGGGCGGCGGATTGACCGGGCCGCGCGGTCTGGCGGTCGGCATGACGGCGGCGGATGCGGCGGGGCGTTTCCGCTGCGACGCGGATGTGTATGCGTCCGGCGGCGTGGTCTATATGGAAGGAGAAGCCTACAGCGAACCGCCGTTTGCGGAAATGACCGCGGTGCAGAAGGATGAGGCGGCCATTCGCTATCTCTGCCGAACGGCGGGCGGCGAGGATGTGCGGCTGGATGTGGGCATTCAGAACGGATACGTGAACTATTGGCATTTATATATCGGCAGGGAGGCGGCAGACAGTGAGTGACGAGCGATTCATCCTCAAAAACGCGCGGCATCTGGCGGCGCGATACATGGAGGATATCCTGCGCGAAGGCGACGTCGCCGTGGACGCGACGATGGGCAACGGCGGGGATACGGCCTTTCTCTGCAAACTGGTGGGCAAAACAGGGCATGTCTATGCCTTTGACGTGCAGCAGGAAGCGCTTGACCGCACGGCGGCGCGGCTGGAGGAAGCGGGCATGCGCAGCCGCGCAACGCTGATTCTCGCCGGACACGAGACGATGCGCGACCATGTGCCCGTTTCGCCGCGCGTGGTGATGTTCAACCTCGGCTGGCTGCCCGGCGCAGAGCATGTTGTGACCACAAAGACGGAGACGACCATGCAGGCGGCGGAGGCGGCGCTTGATCTGGTGCTGCCCGACGGATTTGTAAGCATCTGCATCTATCCCGGCCACGAGGAAGGAGCGCGGGAGCTGCACGCGCTGCTGAACTGGGCGGCGGGACTCGACGTGCGCGCCTACAACGTGCTGCACCACGATTTTATCGCGGCCAAAGCGGGCACGCCGCATTTGATTCTGATTCAGAAAAACGGCTGACGTTCAGAAAACTTTGCGATAAAACTTTAACAAATTCGAATTTGGATGCTTTTTTACAGGTCAGACGTTCAAATTCAGTTAAATTTGTTTCTTTTTCTTCTTTTTGCAAAAAAGAGGGAGGAAATAGGAAGAATTTGTGGAATGAGAGAAAAAGGGATAAATTGTATCTGAGTGCGCGCCGCTTTCGGGCGGCGCGCCCCGGACCCTATACGATTACGGAGGCGATAGTGGAATGAGCACCCTTCAGGATCTCAACAAGGTGCTCTCGCGCAAGCAGGCCATTCTCGATGAGAATGCCGCTGGCGTTGAGCAACAGAAAAAGAGCGGCAAGCAGACTGCGCGCGAGCGCATCGCGATGCTGCTGGACGGCGGCAGCTTCGTCGAGCAGAGCATGCTCGCACAGGATGCCGGCGTCGTGGCCGGAAGCGGCACGGTGGACGGCCGCCCGGTGTATGTCTTTGCGCAGGATTTTGCCGTGATGGACGGCGCGATGGGCGCGAAGCAGGCGAAGAAGATCGTCAAGATTCTTGAGCAGGCCCGTAAGACCGGCACCCCGGTTGTCGCCATGTGCGACAGCAACGGCGCGCGCGTGGGCGAGGGCGCGGCGGCGCTGGAAGCATATGCCGACGTGTTTGCGCACATGGCCCGCCTGAGCGGCGTTGTGCCGATGATCGCGATGGTGCTCGGCCCGTGCGTCGGCGCTGCCGCGATGATGGCCAAGCTCTCCGACGTGGTGATCGTGTCCAAGCCGGCCGGCGCGCTGATGATGGCCGGTCCGCAGGTTCTGGCTTCTGCGATGAAGAAGGATATCAAGGCTGAGGAACTCGGCGGCGCGGACGTGGCGGTGAAGACCGGCGCGGCGCACTTTGCCTGCGAGACTGAGGCGGACGCGATGGCGAAAGCCAGAGCCGTGCTGGGCATGCTCCCGGCCAACAACATCGAGGATGCGCCGTTCTCCGTGGAGGAGGACATGAACCGCCGCCTGGAAGGCTTTGAGGCGGGCTGTGACGGCGCCGAGCTGATCGCCGCGCTGGCCGATACCGGCTCCGTGCTGGAGTTTGGCAAGGGTCACACGCAGGCCGTCACCGCGCTGGGCAAGATGGCGGGCCGCACGGTCGCGTTTGTCTACACCGGCAAGGGCGATACCTGCGACAATCGCATGAAGAAGATCGCGCGCTTTGTCCGCTTTGCGGATTGCTACAACATCCCGGTGGTGTCCCTGGTGGATTCCACGGGTCTCAAGCTGTTTGACACCGTCGAGCGTCAGATGGCCGTGCTGAACGCGGCTTCCACGCTGGTGTATGCGTACAGCGAGGCGACGACCGTGAAGGTGACGCTGGTGATCGGCAACGCCATCGGTTCCGCTTATGTCGCGATGGGCGGCAGTGCGAACGCCGATATGACTTACGCGTGGCCGGGCAGCGTCATCAGCCCGATGACCGGCGAGGCCGCCATCCAGATCATGTGGAAGGATAAGATCATGGCCAGCAAGGGCGATGCCGTTAAGGCGCGCGAGGAGCTGGCGGCGCAGTACGAGGCCGAGGTGGCCGACGGCGTGAACGCTGCGGTCGAAGGCCTGGTGGACGATGTGATCGATCCGGCGGACAGCCGCAAGATGGTGATTGCCGCGCTGGAAATCCTCTCCAGCAAGCGCGATTCCAACCCGCCCAAGAAGCACGGCAACATGCCGCTGTAATCAGGGGAGGAAGTTTGAATGGGTGCAATTCTTCAATATGGCTTGTCCGTTGCGCTGGTCGGTATGTCCACGGTTTTTGTCGGCCTGATCATCCTGATCGGCCTGATTAAGCTGATGGAAATGATTATGACTGGCGGAAAGGGCAAGAAGAAGGCCGAAGCGCCCGCTCCCGCCGCTGCTCCCGCCCCTGTGGCGGAAGAAGCCGTCGAGGAGACGGACGACGACGAGCTGATTGCCGTCATCGCCGCTGCCGTTGCAGCCGCGATGGAACAGGCGGGCGAGGAAAACACGACGGGGTTTGTCGTGCGCTCCATCCGCCGCATCAACAACGCGCCCGCGTGGAACCGCGCCGGACGCGAGGAGCAGGTTTACAGCCGCATGTAATCGGCGCTGCTTCACTGAACATTCAATTTTGCGAGGAGGATCTCCATTATGCGTAATTTTGTTATCACCGTGAACGGCACGAGCTATGAGGTTGCCGTTGAGGAAGTTGAAGCTGGCGCTGCTCCTGTGGCCGCCGCTCCCGTCGCTGCTCCGAAGGCCGCCCCGAAGGCTGCCGCTCCCAAGGCCGCTGCGCCGAAGGCCGTCGCCGGTGAAAAGGTGACCGCGCCGATGCCGGGCAACCTGGTCGATGTGAAGGTTAAGGCTGGCGACAGCGTGAAGAAGGGCGACGTGCTGGTTGTGCTGGAAGCTATGAAGATGGAAAACGAGATCATGGCGCCGCATGACGCGAAGGTGGCTCAGGTTCTGGCCAACAAGGGCGCTACGGTCAACACCGGCGACGTGCTGGTCGTGCTCGAATAATCTGCAAAGGGGTTAAGCGCTGTGAAAAAAATTCTGAGTGTGATCCTCGGATTGGCGCTGTGCTGCATGCTTGCGGCGCTGCCCGTTTGCGCCGAGGAGACCGCTGCCCCCGTGCAGGCGGAAACCGCCGAAATCGGCGACGGCTATGTGACGCTGGTCAGCGATTCCAATCAGCTCATCCCCGTGTATGTGGATGAGGAAGCGGAGGGCGCTGTCGGTACGGTGGAGCAGGCGATGTCCGACTTCAGCGTCGGCGGCACCATCATGGGCCTGATCAACGATTCCGGTATTTATGACATTATCAAGGGCAACTGGAAGAGCGCGGTCATGATTCTGATCTCGTTCGTGCTGCTCTATCTGGCGATTGTCAAGCAGTTTGAGCCGCTGCTGCTGATGCCGATTGCGTTCGGCATGCTGCTGACGAACCTGCCGCTGGCGGGCATTATGGATGAGCCGATCTATGAGATCATCTCCAACCCGACGTACCACGGCAAGGCCGGTATCCCGATTTACAACGGCGATATGCTGGTCGGTTATCAGTACATCAAGCAGAACGGCGGTCTGCTTTACTACCTCTATCAGGGCGTCAAGCTGGGTATTTTCCCGCCGCTCATCTTCATGGGTGTCGGCGCGATGACCGACTTTGGTCCGCTGATCGCCAACCCGATGAGCCTGCTGCTCGGCGCTGCCGCTCAGCTGGGCATCTTCCTGGCGTTCATCATCGCCCTGCTGCTGGGTTTCACGCCTGCTGAGGCCGGTTCCATCGGCATCATCGGCGGCGCGGACGGCCCGACCGCGATTTACGTTACCACGAAACTGGCTCCCGGCCTGCTCGGCCCGATCGCCATCGCCGCGTATTCGTACATGGCGTTGGTGCCGGTCATTCAGCCGCCGATCATGAAGGCGCTGACCAGCAAGAAGGATCGCCAGATCGTCATGGGTCAGCTGCGCACCGTCTCCAAGACCGAGAAGATCGTCTTCCCGATCGTGGTTACCGTGTTGGTCTCCCTGATGCTGCCGAGCGCTGCGCCGCTGATCGGTTCGCTGATGCTGGGCAACCTGTTCAAGGAGTCCGGCGTAACGGAGCGTCTTTCCAAGACCGCGCAGAACGAGCTGATGAACATCGTTACCATCTTCCTGGGCGTGACGGTCGGCGCGACTGCGAAGGCTGAGACCTTCTTGCAGCCGCAGACCCTCAAGATCATCGCGATGGGCGTGTTTGCCTTTGGCGGCGGCACGGCCGGCGGCGTTCTGCTGGGCGACCTGATGTGCAAGCTCTCCGGCGGCAAGATCAACCCGCTCATCGGCTCTGCCGGCGTTTCCGCCGTGCCGATGGCCGCGCGTGTTTCCCAGAAGGTCGGCCAGGCGGAGAACCCGAGCAACTTCCTGCTGATGCACGCGATGGGCCCGAACGTGGCCGGCGTTATCGGCTCTGCGGTTGCGGCGGGCGTGTTCATTTCCATGTTCGGTTGATCCGGGCGATGGCTTGAACCGTTTAAACGTTTGAAAAACAAAACGGCATTCCTTCCGGCGTGAGGGAATGCCGCCTTCCCGAAAAATCGGGACAGACAATAAGGAGGAATAAGCAATGGGAAAGGTGCTTATCACCGATACCATTCTGCGCGACGCGCATCAGTCTCAGGCCGCAACCCGTATGCGCCTGGAGGAGATGCTGCCCGTCGCGGACAAGCTGGATAAGATCGGCTACTATTCTCTGGAGTGCTGGGGCGGCGCGACGTTTGACTCCTGCATGCGTTTCCTGAACGAAGACCCGTGGGAGCGTCTGCGCGCGCTGCGCAAGGCGATGCCCAACACCAAGCTGCAAATGCTGTTCCGTGGCCAGAACATTCTTGGCTACAAGCATTATGCGGACGACGTGGTCGATGAGTTCGTCAAGAAGTCCATCGAGAACGGCATTGACATCATCCGTATCTTCGACGCGCTGAACGATCTGCGCAATCTGGAGCAGGCCGTTAAGTCCACCAAGAAGTACGGCGGTAACTGCGAAATCGCCATCAGCTACACGATCAGCCCGGTGCACACCGAGGAATACTTCCTCAAGCTGGCCAAGGAGATCGAGCAGATGGGCGCGGACGCGATCTGCATCAAGGATATGGCCAATCTGCTGCTGCCGTATGAAGCGTACAGCCTCGTGAAGAAGCTCAAGGCGACCACCAAGCTGCCGATTCACCTGCACACCCACAACACCGCCGGTACCGGCGCGATGACCATCCTCAAGGCGATTGAGGCGGGCTGCGATATCGTGGATACCGCGCTCAGCCCGATGGCCGAGGGCACCAGCCAGCCGGCGACCGAGTCCCTGTGTGCGACGCTCAAGGGCACCGAGTATGATCCGTGCCTGGATATGGAGCTGATGAACGAGTGCGCGACGCACTTCCGCGGCGTGGCCGCCCGTCTGGAGAAGGACGGCTGGCTCGTGCCGAGCAAGGTGCTGCGCGTGGACGCCAACACCCTGAAGTATCAGGTGCCGGGCGGCATGCTCTCCAACATGATCGGTCAGCTCAAGCAGTTCAACGCGATGGACAAGTACTACGACGTGTTGGCTGAGATTCCGCAGGTTCGTAAGGACTTCGGCTATCCGCCGCTCGTTACCCCGACTTCTCAGATCGTCGGCACGCAGGCGGTCATGAATGTGCTGTTCGGCCGCTACAAGACCTTCCCGAACGAGTCCAAGGGTCTGCTGCGCGGCGAGTACGGCAAGCTCCCGGCTCCGGTGAACGAGGAAGTCCGCAAGATGGCGATTGGCAACGACAAGGTTATCACCTGCCGTCCGGCCGATCTGCTCAAGCCGGAAATGGACAAGTATCGCGAGGAAATCCGCGATCAGGCCACCTGCGAAGAGGACGTGCTCAGCTACGCCCTGTTCCCGAAGGTTGCGCCGAAGTTCTTTGAGTATCGTTCTGCGCATCAGACGAAGATCGATTCCACGATGCTCAATAAGGACAACAAGACCATGCCGGTCTAATTGAATGAAGGAAAGACATGCCTGACGGGGACATTCCGTTTGGCATGTCTTTTTCTATAAGGAGGTTTTACATGATTTGCAAACGAGTCGAAATCGATACGATTCCCGCCTGTGTCTGGGGCATGGCAAGCACCCATGTGATTGTCGCCGTCCATGGCAATATGGCGAGCAAAACGGATACGGCCACGGCACATCTGGCGGAATTTGCCGTTCAGGCAGGATGGCAGGTGCTCAGTTTTGACTTGCCGGAACATGGAGACCGCAAGGGACGCGAACTGCCCTGTACCATGCCGCAATGCGTGGAAGACACGCGGAAAATATGGGCGTATGCGCACGAACATTGGCAGACCGTCGGTTTGTTTGGTGTGAGCATGGGCGCGTATATCGCGCTTGCCGCGACGGCAAACGAGCCACCTGCCTTTGCATGGCTGCTGTCGCCCACCGTCGCGATGGGCAGGATGATTGAGGGGATGATGCGCCGCGACGGGATTACGCCCGAAGCGCTGAAGAAGGCTGGCAGAATACAGACTGCGGTCGGTCAGGTCTACTGGTGGGCGGATTATACGTTTGTTGCGCTGCATCCGGCGAGAACGACATGCAAGACGGCGATTTTGTACGGCGCAAAGGACGATTTGACGGGCCTTTCGGATATGCAGGCGTTTGTCAAAGAAAATGACTGCGAATTGACCGTCAGCGGTGTTTCGGCGCACTGGTTCCATACGAACGACGATCTCGCCGTGTTTGACGCATGGCTGAAAAATCAGACGGCGCGGGTTGCAGGCTGATTGAGCGCAAAACAGCAAGCAAAGTCAAACGAACGGCGCGTAATCGGCGTATCATAAGGCCATGCAAAGGGGGGAGCATAGCGATGAACGAATGGGCGAGAAGCATACAGACGTTGGTGGATGAAATCGACCGCTGCATCAAACAGCAGGACGACGATGCGTTGACGGTGGCACGGCTTTCCGAGCGGATGGGCTATTCCAGGTTTTATGTTTCGCGGCAGTTTCGGGCAATATCCGGCATGCAGCTGGGCGAATACCTGCGCAATCGGCGGCTGGCGTTTGCGCTTTGCGAGGTGCGCGACAGCGAAAGCAAACTGCTTGATATTGCGGTGAAATATGGCTTTTCGTCCCACGAGGCTTTCACACGCGCGTTCAAAGCGGCCTACGGCGTAACGCCCGCCGCATATCGGGCGAATCCCGTTCCGGTTGTGCTGCAAACCGTGCTCCGCCCCTTTGACTGTTATCTGTTAGGTGTAGGAGGAACAGGCATGGTCAAACAGGGTGAGATCAAGACGTATTTCGTGACGATTCCGGCGCACAAATTTCTGCATATCCGGAATTATGAAAGCATTGGCTATTATGATTTCTGGCAGAGGCAGAGCCAAATTCCGGGACAGGATTGCGCGACAATCTGCGGCCTGCTGGCGAGCATCCAAGGGAAGCTCGACGACATGGGCGACGGCGGGGAGGACAGCGGCGCTGGGCAGGTGATGGGCTTCATCAATGCGCCCACCGGACGCATTTGCAGCTGGGGGATTCCGCTGGCGGAAGCCTACGGCGTGCGCCTGCCGATGGACTATGACGGCGGGATTCCGCCGCAGATGCAAATGATGGACGTGCCGGAAGGCGAATACATCGTCTTTGAGCATGGGCCGTTCGACTTTGAAACGGAAAACGCAGCCGTTGAAGCGCAGATCGAACAGGCAATGAAGGATTTTGATTACGAGAAGAGCGGTTACCGGCTCGATTTGACACCGGAACGCGTGTTCTACTTCTTCCACGACTGTAAGCGGTATTGGAAGTATGTACGGCCGGTGGTGAGAAAGGAAAGTGATACGTCGAAACAGGTTTGAAGCGCATTTGTCGGGTTGAACTGCGGCGGAAAATCTGATAAAATAGAAACCATCTGAAAATGATGGGAATGAAAATGTCTACATGAAGCGTATCCTGTTTGTCTGCCACGGCAATATCTGCCGCAGCCCGATGGCAGAATCTGTTTTTGCGGAAAAAGTCCGCGCGCGTAAGCTTGAATGGGCGTATGATGTGGATTCGGCGGCGGTCAGCTCGGAGGAGATTGGCAATCCTGTGCATCCGGGCACGCAGCGGGAGCTTGCGCGGCATGGCCTGCCCCGAAGCGCCCACCGTGCGCGTCAGCTGAGGGCGGAGGATTATGCGCAATACGATTTGTTTATCGGCATGGACAGAGATAATCTGCGACGCATGGAGCGTATCTTCGGCGGCGATCCGCAGCATAAAACTGCGCTGCTGATGGCGTATACGGGCGAGGCGCGCGAAATAGAAGATCCGTGGTATACAGATCGATATGACGTGGTATACGATGAGATTAACGCGGGCTGCGAGGCGCTGCTGAACGAATTGGAGCAAGAACGCAAAACAGAGGGGAAGCATCATGGATAAACCAAAGGTTGTGGCCGTTGTCGGCACAAATGCCTCCGGCAAGAGCGCGCTGGGCGTGCGGCTGGCAAAGACGTTTGATGGAGAAATCATTTCGGCGGATTCGAGGCAGGTGTTTCGCGGGCTGGATTTGGGCAGCGGCAAAATCACGCCGGATGAAATGCAGGGCGTGCCGCATTACCTGATCGATGTGCGCGAACCGGGCGAGTTCTTTTCGATGGCGGATTTTCAAAAACTAAGCTATGAAAAGATCGATGAAATTCGTGCGCGCGGTCATCTGCCGATGATCGTCGGTGGCACGGGGCTGTATGTCGATTCCGTGCTGGACGGCTATCTGCTTTCGGATAAAGAACCGGATCTGGCCTACCGCGCGGAGCTGGAAAAGCTGACCACGCCCATGCTTTACGCAAAGCTTGTTTCGCTTGTGCCGGATGTGCAGGTGGAACGCAATAACCGCAACCGCGTCATGCGCATGCTTGAACGTATTCACGATGGAGACGATGCCGTGCCCGCGAAAAAGGCGCGCTTTGACAGCCTGCGTTTGGGTGTAAGCTGGCCGCGCGACGTGCTGGCCAAGCGAATTGACGAGCGAATTGACATGCGGCTTGAGCAGGGCATGATCGAGGAAGTGCAGCGCCTGATGGACGAGGGCGCAAGCGTGGATTTTCTGCTGGGACTGGGGCTGGAGTATCGATTCATCACGCAGTATCTCATCGGCGAAATTCCGGATAAGGACGATATGCTTGCGCAGCTTGCCCACGCCATCAAGAAATTCGCCAAGCGCCAGATGACGTGGTTCAGACGCAATCCGGATATCATTTGGCTGGATATGCAAGGGGACGCATATGGGCAGGCGTGCGGCGAAATTGAGAAGTTTTTGAAAAAGTAAGAAAAAAGGCTGCGCTTGATGCACAGTCTTGAGCATGTTATAATGTGAGCAGACGAGGAGCCGTTGTTGCCGGTTGCCCCGCTTGGGATTTAGGCAAAGGCGCACTTTTACTTGCGATTCTTGAGGTCTACTGCGATGAGGAGACTGAAGAACGTGAGAACAAGCATAAGCAGCTCGTAATCACTCATACGCCCCCTCCCTTCTTCTGTAACAGAATCAGGAGGCAACCGTCGGCAGCATTCGTCTGCCCACGGCAACGTTATACCATTTCTTATCTTTTTACACAATCCGCTATCTTCCGTCTCATGCATCGGAAGGTAGCTTTTTCTATACGGAGCCGAAGCCGATGCAGACTTTTTCCCGCGTCGTGCGTCTTAAAGGTGTATCGCGATACGAAGGAAACGGAAGGAAGGATGATTGTGGAGGAGAAACGACGGCGGGACGAGCGCTTCATCGAGGCGATTCGTCAAAACCGCGCGGGCATGTTTCGCGTGGCGCGGATGATGCTCCGCTCGGACAGCGACGCGGAAGAAGCCGTGGCGGACGCGACGGCCTGCGCCTACGCGCACATCCACACGCTGCGCAGCTGGGAAGCCGTTCGGCCATGGCTGATGCGCATCACGGTCAACACGTGCCACAAGGTGCTCAGGCGGCGCAAGCGCGAGCTGCCCAGCGACGACGCGGCGCTGTTTGACAGGCCGATTGCGCCGCGCGAGGCGGAAAACATCTGGGCGCTGGTGGAGCGGCTGGACGCGCTGTACAGCGTGCCGCTGGTGATGGCATACGCAGAGGGCATGAAGCTGGAGGAAATCGCCGCGGCGCTGCATGTGCCGAAGGGGACGGTTTCGGCGCGGATGACGCGCGGACGGCAGAAGCTGAAAACATGGATGGAGGAAGAGCGATGACGGAGCGGGAATTGGAAGCAAGGCTGATCCACGAGCAGATTCCCCTGCCGAACGGATTTGACGCGCGGCAGGAAGCAGCGCTGTGTCGAGCGATGGCGCAGACGCGCGGCGTGGCGCATCGACCCAAACGGACATTGCTGCTGGCGGCGGCGCTGATGCTGCTGACGGGCGCGGCGTTTGCGGCAGGCGGGCGCGGGCTGGCGTTTTTCTGGCGGCAGGCATCGCCGGAGGCGGAGCGGCTTATCGAGCGGGGGATTGCGCAGTCCGGCGGTCGGCTGGATGCGGCGGAGTTTGTCGTTCGCGAAGCGGTGTTCGACGGAAGCACGCTGCAAGCGGTCGTCGTCGTTCGGGCGGAAAACGGCAGGCGCGCCGTGATGCTGGGGCAAAACGGCAACGTGAGCCGCGATGCGGTGCTCGTGGAGATTGGCGAAACGGGCGATGTGGCATGGGCGGAGGATGAGGACGGCGCGCTGCTGGTATACTTCAGCCAAACGGTGCGCGACGCGGGCGAAACGCTGCATGTCGCGTGGCCGTGTTCGGCGGCTGTGGCGGACGCCGACGGCCTGCACTGGGCGAAACCGCAGACAGGCATGCTCGAATTTGATGTGCCGCGCGTGCAGTCGCAATCGTTTGCCATGCAGACGAGCGTCGGCTGGGCGGAGTGGCTGACGGTGACGGGCATTCGGGTGAGCACAACGCCGCTCGGCATGGCGCTGGAAATCGACTATCGGCCGAGCGCGCGGCTGGGCGAGGCCCTGCCGGAATTTGTCGTGGAGGATGACGAACGCGTCATCAATCGGCATGGGGAGCTTTCGCGCACGGGCGATGCGCAGACGGGCTATACCGTTTGCATGCAGACCGATTTGCCGAGCAGCCTGCCGCACGCGCTGACCTTGGGCGTGCGCGGGCTGGATGAAAGCATTCGGTTTGATTTTGACACGCAGACGGCGGCGATGACGAAAGGAGCAGAGCGATGAAACGGGGAACGGTGCTGACGTGCGCGCTTATGATTGTAATGATGAACACGCCCGCCGCGTCGGCGGAGCGGAACATCGTTTCGACGATTCGCGGCGCGGACTATGCGATATCGGTCGATGCGGATGTATACGGCGAAGGGACGAGCGGCTTGCAGGCCTATCGGGTGCAGACGCTCGATTGGGGGCGGAATCCGGAGACGCATTTCGACCTTTCGCTGTGGTTTGATGCAGACGTGCCGACAGAAAAAGCGGACTTCGACTGCACCGTTTTTTATCCGAAGGGCGACGAAACGCGGCTCGGAGAACGCGACGAAGCGAGGTTCAGCCCATACGGCGTATCCTTTATGCGCGCGACGGATGCGCGGCTGACGTTTCCGCTTGATAAGTGGAATTACAGGCGCATGCAGGAAAATCCGAACGCCGTGCAGCTGCCGCAGGGCTTTGCCCTGACGGATGCGGCGGAAAGCATCCTGCCGATTGCGGAAGCGCTGGGCGTGGAAGTGGAGCGCCGACCCGTTTTCGTCTCGGTCATGACGTTGGCGGATTGGCAGGCCGAAACGCGGCAAAAGCTTGACCGCGGCGTTGCGCCGGACGAACGCGTGATTGAGGATTGGACGGCGGACGACGAAAGCGTTCAGCTGAATTTCAGGCAGCTTTTCCACGGCCTGCCCATGCTGGAAACGGACGCGCACATGCCCGGCATTCTCGAGTGGGAAACGTCGCTGACGATGGTCTCCGCCACGGTGAGCCGACGCGGCCTTGAGCGGCTGGATTTTCCGTTCGTCGCGGGTGAGGAAGAAGCCGTCGGTGCGCCGTTTTCCGCGATTTCGCCCGAAGAAGCGCTGGAGGCGTGTGAAAAAGCGGATTTGGGTTTGGACAGCTGGCAGAATCTCCGTGTTTCGCGCCTTGAACTGGGCTATGTCATGTTGGCGCAAAACCTCGCGGGAACCGAAATCGACGCGCGTCCCGCGTGGCTGATTCGCATTTGGGGCGAGATTTTCGGCGAAACAGAGAGCATCGCTGTCGCCGTGGATGCGCAGACGGGCAATATACTGGCGATGTAAATCAGAAAACGCCCCGTTGGCTGCGAGCCAAACGGGGCGTTTCTATGCGGGGAAGATTAACCCATCAACATATCGATGACCTGGAAATACAGCGTATACAGCGCGCCATAGCTGTCGTAATCAAATTCGTCGGCGGCAATCGCACCATAAGTGGTGATGATGAACCCGTCGTAGACCATCACATAGGTGCAATACAGGTTGCCATCCGCGCCCTTTCCGGCGGCAATCAGCGGGCTGAAATCGGCGTATTCGTCTTCCATTTCCATGACGGAAGGCTCATTCGTGCCCGCGTAATTCTGCGCGTAGTAATCGATCATTTCCTGACGAGCGTCATCGGGCAGGGTCAGCATGGTGTAGCCTTCGTATGCTTCTGAATAGCCGATGTTGATGCCGAAGCCGCAGTCTTCGCGGCCATTGAGCGCAAGGGTGACGGAAACATTTTCGTCTGTTTCGGTTTCGTCGGTGACAGTCATGTTTTCAGGAATGTAGATGACCGTATCCAGCGCGGCGATTTCATAGGGAACGACGCCGATTTCCTCGGCGAAAGCGGCGGTCACGCAGCTGAGCAGCAGCGCAAGGGAGAGGAACAGGGCAAAGCATTTTTTCATGTGGATACCTCCTAAATATTCTTTGATTTAATAAACGCTATGCGGGGAAATAAAGTTTGCATCATGCGTATCCAAGCAGGATTACGAAAAGGTGGGAAATCCAAGAACCTCAGGTTCTTGGTGGGGGTTGGGGCAACGACCGAACGCATCTTTACAGATAAAACTCAATCATTTCCGACAGCTCGGTTTCGCCGAAGATATCCGTCAGCTGGAAGCAATAGTAAAACGTGGAATCCGCACCCTCAAGCGAGATATACTCAAACACAGGCAGGGTATCGCCGACGAGAATCGGGTCGCCCTCAAACGTATCCTCAGCAAATTCGTCGGAATCCGAGCCATCGTCATAGAGCATGGGGTAGAGCGGAATCAGCTCGTCGCCCGCTTTCAGCTGGGTCAGACCGCGCACGGCGAGACCGTTTGCGTCATAGCCTTCGGTAAAACCGGCAATCACGCCGTCGGGATTGGCAGAGGTAAACATCATGACGAGATAGCCGCTCGTGCCGTTGAGCATCACGGGGATGATGCTGCGGCGCATATTCTGCGTGCGCACCTGATCATACATCACAACGATCTGATCGTCGAGCATCGGCCACGTGCCGTCAAATCCGCTGACGATGTCGCCTGTTGTCCAGTCAATGCCGGCGTTCTGCATCGCGCCAAGCTCGATGAGAATGGTATCTTCCTCGTCGCTGGCATCTAGATAAAGCAGACCTTCGACGAGCGAGAGGTTGGCCAGTTCATCCTGCGTGAGGGTCATGTAGCAGGCATAGTCGGATTCAAGGTCGAGCAGGAAGCTCTCTTCCTCTTCTTCCGCTTCGTTTTCGTCGGGCGTGATTGCGCCTGAAACGACGCTGCCGAAACCGCCCCATGTGCTTGTCGCGGGGGCCTGGGTGGGCGCGGCGGCGATTACATCGGAGAGGATGGGCACGTTGGACGCGTCTTCGGGCGCCACGTAACTACCGCCGGGCACGAACGCGGTATTCTGCATCGTGGAGAACAGACCGGTTGCGGGTGCGCCGACACTCTGCTCAGGTTTTTGCAGCGTGAAATTATAGTCGCCGCCCGCAAGCAGAGTCGCATAACCGTAGACAAACTGGCTGTAATTGGGGTAGTTTTCGCCGCAGTCGTAATGGGTTTTAAACGTATCGATGAAATCGGACACGGTATCGCCGGGCAGGAAGAGGCTCATGCCTGTCAGATAATCAAACATATCCGTGCCGACACAGTAATAGATGCAGTGACGATAGGTCGATTCCAGCTGGCTGGCCATGTTGGGCGCAAATTGACGCGTCGCATCGAGAAACGCCATGAAATCCACCTGATCGGAGGAAGCGTCCGAGAATTTGCCGAACGCGTACATGCGCTGGCGCAGACGGCTGATGGTTGGCATCTGGCCGTTTTCCAGTGCGTCGGTGAGATAGGCGGCATAAGTTTCCAACTGGTTTTTCAGCGAAGGAACAGCCCGCAGGTTGATGACGCTCTGGCTGAGATAGTCGTTGGGGTTATAAGCCAGACAAGCCTCCATGAACGCGTCGGCAATGGCTACGGCGATGTCGCCGCTGTCCATGTCCGGATCGGCGGCCAGCGCGCCCAGCCAGCCCTCGTAATTCCAGCCCAGTCCGGGCTCAAGCTCTTCGCTGGCGACCATGTAATCGGCATAGCCCGCCATGTGTGCGGCCATCTCATACGTAGCCATCAGGCACGCGTCAAAGCCGATGATATCCAGATGGAAACTCGTATTTCGCCCGGCATATTCATACAGCGCGTCGTTGACCTCGTGGATGGTCAGGCTGTCGTAATCTGCCGTCTCGTCGTAACACACGCCGCCGGATGCGCCGCCGTGATCCCACAGCACGAGGATGTAGCGGTCGGCCGGGTGACGATCGACCGCCCAGTCGATGAAATCGTAGAGCGTCTGCTTGTCGCCCATATTCTGCCACGGGTAGGTTTCCACATCGTTGAACGCGTCGTAACGGATGGTGAAGCGGTTGATGGCTTCGCCCGTCAAGTCGCTGTCGTCCCATTCGTATGCGCCGCCCGCCTGCACGGCGATGGTCACGTCCTCCGGCAGATCGACACTCGCCATTTCATACATATCCTGCACGCAGTAGCTTTGCAAATCTGTGCCGCACATGTACATCATCACCGTTGTGGTCGTTGCCTGCGCCAGCGCGGCAGGCAGAAGCAGCGCGAGCGCTATCAGCAGGCCAAGTGAACGTTTTTTCATGCCCAAGCCCCTCTTTTCTCATGCGTTGATAAATCATTATAACATAATGAGGGATGCTTGCGCCACAGCGTTTTGTGTCGATTCGTGCGGAAAAAATGTCGTTCATGCAGGGGATAGATCCTCCCTCCGTCAGTTTCGCTGACACCTCTTTCGAAGAGAAAAGCATATCTTTGGTTTGCCGTTGCGTAACTGAACGTCTAATCGCTTATTGAAACAGTTGCATTGATGAAGGTAGCATGGCGAAACCGTGACGGAGGACGTTTAACGCGAATCATACCATTGGTAGAAAAATGGATTTCTCATTGGTATGACTCGTCTGTGGAACTTTCGCCCGCGCTCTGCTATAATGCAGTCAAACGAAGGGAGGAAAACGCATGGCATTTGCATTGAGCGAACATATCCGCAGTCTGCGCAAGGCGCGCGGCTTGACGCAGGAACAGCTGGCCGAGGCGCTTGGCGTGACGGCGGGCGCGGTTTATAAGTGGGAATCGCGGCTGTCCCTGCCGGAACTGCCGATGCTGGTTCAGCTGGCGGACTTTTTTGATACGTCGGTGGATGCGCTCATCGGCTACACCATCAAGGATAATCGGCGCGACGCGACGCTTGCGCGGCTGATGGATCTGCGCCACGCCAAGGATCTACGCGGCGTGGATGAAGCGGAAAGGGCGGTGATGCGCTATCCGAACTGCTTTGCCATCGTCTATCAGGCGGCGGTGATGATGCAGGTTTTCGGGCTGGAGCAGAGCGACAAAGCCTTGACGGCGCGCGCACTGGAACTTTACGAGCGGGCGCTGCTGCTGACAGAGCAGAACACCAATTCGGAAATCAGCGAGCTGACGATTCACGTGGCAATGGCTGAGTGCGACCTGATGCTGGGACGAAAGGAAAAGGCGCTGGAAACCCTCAAGGCCAACAACCCGATGGGACTGAATAACACGATGATCGGCATGTGGGCGATCACGCACTGCGACAGGGCGGAGGAAGCCGAAAATTATCTTTCTCGCGCGCTGCTGGAAAACGTGAGCCGCCTGTTCACGATGACGATGGGCTTTTTGACGCTGTATGAGAAGCAGAAGCGCTGGAACGAGGCGCGGGAACTGGCGCGCTGGATGCTTGCCATCTGCGAAGGACTGGTTCGGGCGGATGAACCCAGCTCGATGGTCAAGAGCTGCGCAATGATGGCGGCCTGTGTGGGCGTGACGGAACGCGGCGCGGGGGATGACGCGGCGGCGCGGCGCGCGCTGGAAGCCGCTTGGGCGTGGGCTGACCGCTTTGACGCTGACCCGCGTTACGACGTGACGGGCATACGCTTCGTGAACATGAGCGAACGCGCCACGTTTTACGACGACATGGGCGCGACGGCGACGGAAGCGATTGAAAAGGTGATCGATGAGCAGAAGGACGAACGCCTGTCTGCGCTCTGGAAGGAGGCCAAACAGGCATGATGTCGTTACCAACGCGCTGGAGGAAAAACTGCTCAGACGTTACGACGGCATTGTCGCCCTTAAAGACGGCCGCGCTGCCGGAACGGGCACGTTTGACGAACTGATGGCAAAGAAGGGCTATTTCTACGCGCTTTATACCGTGGCCCACTGAATCACGAACAACCCGAACACGCCTTTTATCAGGCGTGTTTTCGGCGTCTTTTCGCTTAGTTCTGAAAAAATTGTAAAAAAGGGGTTGACAGAATCGTAAAGCGGCGGTATAATCATCTCGTTCTTTGAAAGTGATATTCCTCAGTAGCTCAATGGCAGAGCATTCGGCTGTTAACCGAAGGGTTGTAGGTTCGAGCCCTACCTGGGGAGCCAGAAACATGAAATCCGAATCGGAAAGGTTCGGATTTTTTTGTTGCCTTTTTTTTACACCATAAAATGGTAAGATTTTTGGAAAAACTGTGGCTTGATTTCATATCGTCTGTTGCAAAAGAAGTAAAATCTATGTATAATGATATGGATAAAATTGAGGTGGAAGGGAAATTATCCCTTATATCGTATGGCATACCAAAAAAGGAGAATCCGGCATGGAAACGATACAAAAGACACGGCAGGGAAAGCGTCAGGCTGCGCAGAGGAGCTTTGGTTCTAAATGCGGTATTTTTCTGGCGCTGCTGTTGTTTCTGGGGTGCGTGTGTATTCGATTCTATCCATATGTAGAGGAATACTTTCTCAAAGAAGAGAAAGTCACGCTGACCATTACGAATCTTGGCGTGGATGGCGAAAGCAAAGCCTCTGAAATCTGGATGACGATGAAGAAAGGCAATGCTGTTCTGACCCCTTCGGAAGTCCTGAGCCAAAACCTGATTGAAGATTCCGGCTGGTTTGAAAAGGACGGTTACGTCGTCAGCACGCGAGAGGGGCAGCAGTTGAAGCTGCAATTCAGAGTACCGACAGATGTGTCTGTAACGTTTCAGCGGCATCCTTATACGGGCTTGGTTTCTGTATCCTGGAATGAAAATGAAACGATTCTGCACAACTACGCGGAAAAGGAAAGCTTTATAACAGAGAACGCAGATTGGCCTGTGGAACGTCAGCTTGACAGAAAGCCGCTTGTTTGTGCGGCGGTTTGTCTGTTGGTTTTGCTGGCGTTGGGTACGCGCCTGCTGGTATCGTTTTCACATGCGTGGACTTGCCTGTATATGTGCTTTATGCTGCTGTTTGTGTGGGTGATGGGGGAGACACGGGCATTCAGCGCAACGCTGCTGATTCTTCTGACGGCTTCCGCATGCGCGGTGATCTGGTGGAACGTAACGCCCAGAAGAAAACAACTGACGCTGTTTAAGCATAAGGGATATGGTGTGGCGCTGGCACTTCTAACGGGGTATGCAGCGTTTGCCATCGCGGGCAATCAACTGTTCATGCTGCAAAGCAGGATGGTTTTCTCGGCTTCTAAGATGGTCAGCCTGCTTCTTGTTGCGGTGATAATCTATCCCATCGAGTTGGCCTGTTTGGGTTTTTTTGACTTTATCCGAGAGAGAATGTCAGTCCGAAACGGGAAAATAATTATCCATGCGGGTCGCGTTCGCGTGATATCTTTTCTGTTAATGTATGGTATTCTGACGCTGATTTCAATCGGCTTTTATCCGGCAAACATGTCATGGGACAGCGTAAAGTACTGGTGTGGTGTCTTGGAAGAAGGATTGATACGGGATAATACGACGATAGCATTAATTTTGTTCCAGCGTTTGCTGTCGTATATTGTTCAAACGCCTTATATTTATATTCAGTTTCAATGTATCACTTTCGCACTTGTTATGAGCGGTATACTTGACATGATGTATCGCTTTGGCCTGCCACATGTGGCTGTGTATCTGTTGAGCGTAGCAACGGCTCTTCTGCCATGTAATTATATGACGATGACGTATTTCTCATCGAATCCGTTGTTTTCTATCCTTGTTTTGTGGAATATGTTGTTGCTGCTTCGACTTTTTTATGAACCCCAAAAATACGCTGGAAGCACGCTTTGGATGATCGAGATAGCGATTGCCATGGCTTCCGTTTATCTGGTGCGTAGAAATGGATTTACGGCTTTTGTGCCGGTGATTGCATGTTTGTTGTATTTGGCTTTCAAGTACCGCACAAAGCTAAAGATAAACAGGATTGTGAGCGCGGTATTTGCTTCCTGTGCTTTGATTGCATTGATTACGGGCCCAATTTATAAAGCTTTTGACGATGAGATTGAGCATGTTAAGAAAAAGCCACTTACATCTCTTTTGACGCCGCTTGCCAGTTGCTTGGCTAACGACTTGGAACTTCCTGAGGAAATTCTTGAAATGATGGATGACGTATATCCACTGGAAAAATGGTGCACAGGATATAATCAATATCATTCGGATACATTAGCACATGCAAATCCCGAACCGGAATTCTTTAAAATTACGACATCAAAGGCATTATCTGTGTATTTTCAAGTGTTTAATATGTATCCTGATGTAGTGATTAAAGATCGTTTGGATGGAGCAGAAAGCTTATGGAACGTTTTTTCAAGCAAGGCAATGCGTGCATACAATGAACGATATTATCTTGGTGTGTTAGCTACGTCCGATTATGAGCCGAAAAAATATCAAGGCGTAGAACCAAATGAAAAAGGCTATTGGTATGTACCAAATGCAATCTCAACGGCAGCTGTAGCGTTTAGTGATTGGATTGCAAGCATTCCGCTGCTGGACGCTCTAGTTTGGCGTAGCGGCATATATATCATTCTGGCGCTGCTGTATATGATTGATATGGTTTCAAGACGCCAGGCAAGGCTGATATGGGTCATCATGCCGACGGTGTTTACCGCAGCGGGTCTGATGCTTTCGCTGGGCTGGCAGATTTATGCTTATCGGTATTTTATGGGAATTTCTGTGGTATGCTTCATCATGGTCACACTTTGCAAGCCGCTTGAAACCGCTAAAGCAAGAATAGAGGAATGATACGCATGAAGCTCTTAATTATGATTCCAGCCTATAACGAAGCGCTGAATATTCGACAGGTTGTGCAGCATCTTCAAAGCATCTGCCCGGAATACGATTACCTGATTATCAACGACGGTTCGCGGGACGCGACGGCACGCATTTGCCGTGAGAACCGCTATCCTGTGCTGGATCTGCCGGTGAATGGCGGACTGAGCAACGCCATTCACGCAGGCATGTGCTATGCGAAGGAAAAGGGCTATGATATGGCGCTGCAATTTGACGGCGACGGCCAGCATGATGCGCGCTTTATCCGAGAAATGGTTCGTGTAATGGAAGAGCATCATGACGACATTGTGATCGGCTCACGTTTTGTGACGGAGAAAAAACCGCATAGTCTGCGCATGATGGGTAATAACCTGCTGCAAGCGGTTATTTGTCTCGTAACGGGGGGGCAAAATATCCACGATACGACTTCGGGTATGCGTTTGTATAATCAGAGAATGATTGACGCGTATGCCGACAGCATCAATATGGGACCGGAGCCGGATACAATCGGCTATCTGCTTCGCTGCGGCGCGCGGGTGGAAGAGGTTCAGGTGCAGATGCACGAGCGCATGGCTGGCGTCAGCTATTTGACGCTGGGGCGTTCCGTGAAATACATGCTGGAGATGTGCGTTTCCATGCTTGTTGTGCAATGGTCGCGCAAAAAGATCCAGCTTGAAGAAAGGGAGGCCTAAAGTATGTCGCTTGCACTGAGAATACTGCTGATGATTTTTTCCGTGGGGTTTGTTTATTTTGTTTTGAAGCGCATTCATAAGGATCAGCTGCGCATTCAGGATTCCATTTTCTGGATTCTACTTTCGGTTCTTGTGCTTATCCTGGCGTTTTTTCCGCAGATTGCGATTGGCATGGCGCAGCATCTGGGCATCATCAGCCCGGTGAATTTCGTCTTTCTGGTTTTCATCTTCTGCGCTTTTATAAAGATTTTCTCCATGGCTGCGAAGATCAGCAATTTGGAGGACAAAATCAATAAACTCTCCTATGAAGAAGCGAAGCGCAGAATGCAGGAGCAGGAAGTTGAAGGCGCGCAAAACGAGCCGGGTACTATGGATGAAAGAAAGGCGGTATGAAAAAATGAAGGTCGGCGTTTTGACATACCATTCAGCCAACAACTACGGCACGTGCCTGCAATGTTATGCACTGATGCATCTGGTTGAGCAGGCGGGCTACGATTGCGATGTGATTGATTACCGCGGGGAAAAGCTGAGCAATTCGCCCGTCATGAGAAAGGGACTTGCAGCGCAGGTGACGGATTTTTGCGTGCGCACAGGCAGCCGCCAATTAAAACGCATGTCGGAAAAGGAGTTTCATTCCTTCCGTCAAAAGCATTTTCATCTCAGCCAGCCTGTGACGGAAAACGATTTGCCGACGCTCGCCAAGCAGTATGATCTGTTTATTTCCGGCAGCGATCAGGTGTGGAATCCTTATATCTGCGGCTGTCCGGGTCTGTATTTGCAGGAGTTTGTGCAGGGAAAGACGCGGCGGGGAAGCTATGCTGCGAGCTTTGGCATTACGGAACTGCCGCAGAACGAAAAGGAACGCTTTAAGCGGGATTTTGAGCAATTTGATTTTCTGGCGGTTCGCGAACCGGAAGGCGCAAAGATCATTCGCGACCTGACCGGACGGGAGGCTGCTGTTGTGCTTGATCCGACGCTGCTGCTGACGGCGGAGGAATGGCGCGAAGCGGAAGAGCCGCTCGATTTGAAAAAGCCTTTCATCTTTGTCTATATGTTGGGTGCGTCGTCACGGATGCTGCGCTTTGCAACCACGTTGAAGAAAAAGACGGGGATGCAGCTTGTGTTCTGCCCCTTCCCGGTGGGCAAGCCGCCGATCAGTCGATGGTATCCCTTCATTTCCCCGGCCAAGTGGCTCTGGCTGATGCGCAATGCTTCCTATGTGGTGACAAACAGCTTCCATGGCACGGCGTTCTCCCTGAATTACGAAAAGAAATTCTTTGTCGATATTTCCGACAATCTTTCCACGCTCAGCAGCCGGATTACGCGGCTTCTCAGCCTCACCGGGCAGGAAAACCGTTTGATTGGCCATGGCGCGGAAGAGGCGATAGACACGGAAATCGATTATGCGCCGGTGCGGGCAGCGCTTGGGCGTGAACGCGAGCGGTCGCGGGCATATCTGCTGGATATGCTGGCGAAGAGCGACACGAACGGAGGCGAAGCGTAATGGCATACGTCTTCGAGGATAAGGCGGCTTGCTGCGGCTGCGGATTATGTAAGGCAGCCTGCCCGCATCAGGCGATCACGATGACGCCGGACGAGGAGGGCTTTTGCTATCCGGTGATTGACGCGCAGCGCTGCACGAACTGCGGCGCATGCCGACGTATCTGCGCTTACGGGCAGGGACCGAAGGAGAAGCCGCTGGCCTATTACGCTGCGCGCCATCAAGATGCGGACGAGTTGGCGCGCAGCTCTTCCGGCGGCGTTTTTTCGGCGATTGCGAGCTTTGTGCTGGAACAGGGCGGCATTGTGTTTGGCGCGGTTTTCAATGAAAACTGGTTTGTGATTCATACGCATGCGGAAACATGGGAAGAACTGCGGCACATGCATGGAAGCAAATATATTCCAAGCAATATCGAAGCGGTTTATCCGCAGGTTGAAACGCTGCTTCGGCAGGGGAGAACTGTGCTGTTTACAGGCACGCCCTGTCAGGTGGCGGCGGTGCGCAAATGGATGGATATGCGCCGCGTTCCGCAGGAAAAACTATATTTGATGGATCTTGTATGCCATTCCGTGTCTAGTCCTGTTCTATGGAAGGAGTATCTCCAAGCACTCTATAAACAGTATGGTCAGAAGCCCATGATGATCAATTTCAGGGGTAAAAAATTGGGTTGGAGTAGCCGTATTGTCAGCGTTCAACTGGCAGATGGACGGGATGTAACCGCAGAATGGGCAAAGCAGTTGGACTTTTTTAAATTATGCAGCAGTCAGTGTATCAACCGCCCTGCCTGTTATCGCTGCCCTTATGCGAATGAGAAACGCGCCGGAGATTTCACCGGCGGCGATTTTGTGGGCATTGAAAAGCTGGCCTATCAGGCTCCGGTGGAGGAGGGCGTTTCGGTCTTTACGGTCAACACCGAGAAGGCGCAGAAACTGCTGCCGCGTCTGCCATTGACGCTCATGCCGGTTACGCAGCAGCAATGTCTGCAACAGGGCATGGAATATGCGGCGGCGGCGCCGAAAGGGCGGGATGCGTTCTGGGCGCTCTACCGTGAAAAAGGTTTTGATGCGGTTGTACAGAAATACGGCAAACTGACACTGGAAAAGAAATTGATTTATCATGTGATTGTGCCTGTCTGCAAGAAACTGGGCATTTATCAGCTCGCCGCGAAGATCTACCTCAAAAAGTAAGACGCAAAGGAGCAACGTAGGATTGGAAGCGTATAAGCCGTCAAAAGCGGATTATTTCTGGAATATGTCAGGCTGCCTGGCTAGCGCTATGGCGTCGCTGCTGCTGGTGATCGGCGTGACGCGCATTATGGGCACAGAAGCAGGCGGAATCTTTTCGCTGGCCTTTTCGCTGGGGCAGCTGCTGATGATGCTGGGCAACATGGGCCTGCGCACCTATCAGGTGTCCGATCTGGAAGAACGCTACTCGATGGGAGAATATGTGGTCAACCGCATCATCTCCTGTGCGCTCATGATGTTATGTACATGTGTGTATGGCATAGCGACCCGTTGCAGCGGCGAAAAGTTTGCGGCGCTTTTGCTGATTGTCGGAACGAAGATGATCGACGCGTTTGCGGATGTCTTTGAGGGACAGCTGCAAAAGGAGCATCGGCTGGATCTGGCGGGCATATCCATGACGATCCGCATGGCCGTCACAACGCTGTTGTGTCTTGGGGTGCTGATGGTTACGCGGCAGCTCATGGTTGCCTGCGGCTGCATGTTCCTGGGCGCGGTTTTTTGTTTGGCGGCGTTCAGCGTTGCCCCGGCGCTTCGGGTGCATCGTCAGCGCGGCGTGTTGCACCGTCAGGGGATTTCTTTGCAGAAGAGCATTGCGCTTTTTGTGCCGGCCATACCGCTGTTCTTTTCGTCCTTTGGTTTGATGATGATTGCGGGCATGCCCAAATACGCCATCGATTTTTTAATGACCGAGTCGGCGCAGGCCATTTATGGCATTTTGTATCTGCCCGCACAGGTCGTCAGTCTGCTTTCAAACTTCATTTTCAAACCGCTGATTGCGGAAATGGCGTATGACTGGCAGTATGGCTTGAAGGAACGGTTTGTCCGCCGCATACGCAAACTGCTGGTGTTTATTGCAGCAGGAGACGGCGTTATTTTGCTGGGTACATGGCTGCTGGGCATCCCGGTACTGAATCTCTTTTCGGGGCTTGAATTGGATGCGTATCTTGCGGATCTGTTGATTCTGGTGGCAGGCGGCGCGTTTACGGCCGCGGCAGCCCTGCTTTTTCAGGCGATCACAATTATGCGTCGCCAAACAGTGGCGTTTGGCATCTATATTGTGGTTACGGCGGTCAGCGCGGCGCTGGATTTGCTGCTGATCCGCAGTCTGGGTCTGTTGGGCGCGTCGATCGGCTATATGACACAGACGATGCTGCTTGCGATCAGCCTGTATGTGGTCTATGCGATTGGATACAAAAAAGATAAAAAACCCGCGTAAAGCGAAAAATCCGCCGGTGGACGGAAAACAAATTCCCCAAACAGGGCTGCCTGAAAATGGCGGCCTTTTTCATGTAGCGAACGATAATCCAAAAACGTATACGTCATGGAAAAAAGATAAACCTGACAGTTTTCGCTAGGAAACACTTGGTCGCGCGCAATTGTTGCAAAAAGACAGAACCTCATGTATAATGGTTGCATGCTGTCTTGATCTTTTACGAAAACAAGACGGATAAAGGAGGAAACAAGCATTGGCTAAGCCGAAAAAGAATAAAACAGAGCCGGTCAGCCTGCCGATGCTGCCGCTGCGGGGGCTGATGGTCTTTCCGCATATGGTGCTGCATTTTGATGTCGGCCGCAAAAAATCCGTTGCGGCGCTTGAGCAGGCCATGGAGGAAAATCAGCGCATTTTTTTGGTCGCGCAGCGCGATATGGATGTGGATGATCCCGCGATTGACGATATTTATCATGTGGGTACGATTGCCTGCGTCAAGCAGGTAATCAGACTGCCGGGCGAAAATGTCCGCCTGCTCGTGGAGGGCAAAAGCCGCGCCATTCTGCGCGCGGTGACGCAGGAAGAGCCCTTCTTTGTAGGCGCGCTGGATGAAGTGGAGGAACCCGGAACGCCCGTTTCCATCGAGACGGACGCGCTTCTGCGCACGGCACACCATTATTTTGAAGAATACTGCAAGATGAGCGGGCGCATCGCCGGAGAGACGATGCAGTCCGTTTTGGAAATTGAGGACCCCGGTCAGTTGGCGGATGTGATTGCCGCTAATGTGCTCAGCAAGATCGAAGACCGCCAGCAGGTACTCGAAGAGTTTGACGAGCTGGCGCGGCTGGAATCGGTTTGCGCGCTGCTTGTGCGCGAAACGGAACTGGCCGGCGTGGAGAAAAAAGTTCAGGCCCGCGTCCGTAAACAGATTGAGCAAAACCAGAAGGATTATTTCCTGCGCGAACAGATTAAGGCCATCCAGACCGAGTTGGGCGACAAGGATGCCACGGACGTAGAAGATCTTCGTGAACGGCTGGCGAAAACGCCGATGAACGACGAGGCCCGTGACAAAGCGACCAGTGAATTGGAGCGCCTGAGCCGCATGGCGCCGGGCAGCCCGGAAATCGGGGTCAGCCGCACCTACATCGAGTGGCTGCTGGATCTGCCGTGGGGCAAGACCACGCCGGATAACCTCGATCTCAAGCGCGCGCGCCGGATTCTGGCCGAGGATCACTACGGGCTGGACGAAGTGAAGCAGCGCATCATTGAGTATCTGGCCGTCTGCCGCATTAAAAACAACATGAAGGGGCCCGTTCTCTGCTTTGTCGGCCCGCCGGGCGTGGGCAAAACGTCCATCGCCAAGAGCATCGCCCGCGCGCTGGGACGTAAATTTGTCCAGATGTCGCTGGGCGGCGTGCGCGACGAGGCCGAAATCCGCGGCCACCGCAGAACGTATATCGGCGCGATTCCGGGTCGCATTATCTCTTCCATCAAGCAGGCCGGAACGATGAATCCGGTTTTCCTGTTTGATGAAATCGACAAGATGGCCTCCGACGTGCGCGGCGATCCGGCCAGCGCGATGCTCGAAGTGCTCGACAGCGCGCAGAACGACAATTTCCGCGATCACTATCTTGAAGCGCCGTTTGATTTGTCCGGCGTGATGTTTATCACCACGGCCAACTCGGTGGATACCATTCCGCGTCCGCTGCTCGACCGCATGGAGCTGATCGAGGTCAGCGGTTATACGGAGGACGAAAAGCTGAACATCGCCAAGCGCCATCTGCTGCCCAGGCAAATCGAGGAACACGGGCTCGCGCCCAGGAGCGTCCGTATCGGCGACAAGGTGATGCGCAGCCTGATCCGCGGTTATACGCTGGAAGCTGGCGTGCGCCGCTTGCAGCGCACCATCGGCAAAGTCGTCCGCAAGAGCGCGGTGGAGATGATTGACGAAAACATCGATACCGTCACGGTGACGCCGGAAAAGCTCGAAAAGTTCCTCGGCGCGCCGCGCTTCCACTATGAAAAAGCGGGCAAAAAGCCGGAAGTCGGCGTGGTCAACGGTCTGGCGTATACGGTCGTCGGCGGCGATACGCTGCAAATCGAGACGACGATCATGCCGGGTACGGGCGTGCTCGAATTGACGGGCAGTCTCGGCGACGTGATGAAGGAGAGCGCCCGCGCGGCGAGATCCTACGTGCGCGCGCATGCGGTCGAATTTGGCATCGATCCGGAATTTTATAAAAAACTCGACATTCACATCCACGTGCCGGAGGGCGCGGTGCCCAAGGACGGCCCCAGCGCGGGCGTGACGATGACGACGGCGTTGGTTTCCGCGCTGACGGGCATTCCCGTGAAGCAGAACGTCGCCATGACGGGCGAAATCACGCTACGGGGCCGCGTTCTGCCCATTGGCGGGTTGAAGGAAAAGCTGCTGGCGGCGCATCGCGCGGGCATCGACACCGTGCTCATCCCGAAGGAAAACCTCAAGGATTTGGAAGAAGTGCCCGCCAATGTGCGCGAAGCGCTGACCATTATTCCCGCGGAGGATGTGCATACCGTGCTGGAAACGGCGCTTTGCGAAAAGCCCATCCCCAAGCCGCAGGCATAAGAAAAGGAGCATATGATGATCGTTAAACGCGCTGATTTTATCACATCCATGAAAGACTACGGCGCTTTTGCTACGAAGGGCTGCCCGGAGGTGGCTTTTGCGGGCAAGAGCAACGTGGGCAAATCCTCGATGATTAACCGGCTGACCAACCGCAACAAGCTCGCCAGAACGAGCGCCACGCCGGGAAAAACGCGGCTCATCAACGTCTATCAGATCAACAATGAAATCAATTTCATCGATCTGCCGGGCTACGGCTTCGCGAAGGTCAGCAAGGAGGAAAAACTCTCCTGGGGCAAGATGATGCAGGATTATTTTGCTACGACGGAGGATCTCTGCCACGTCTTTCATCTGGTGGATATCCGCCATGAGCCGAGCGCCGAGGATAAGGAAATGGGCATGTTTCTGCGGCAGGCGGGCATTCCGTTCACCGTCGTGGCGACGAAGGCGGATAAAATCAGCCGTGGCGCGCGCATGAAATATCTTGCGCCCATCTGCCGCGGACTGCTGGTTCAGCCGTGGCAGGTGATTCCATTCTCTTCGGAAGACGGAACGGGCAAGGAAGAGCTGCTTAACAAGATCGAGCAGGTCTGCTATGCCGAAGAGGAGCAGGACGACGCGACGGGCGAACCGACCCCGCCGATCGAGGACTGAAACCAGGTCTTTAGCATATCCAATAATCGGCTTGACAGTCAAAATAAAAAGCGGAGCGCTTCACCCTTGAAAAAAGGGGAAGCGCTCCGCTTTTATAGATCTGTTAATCGTTATGAGCGGGCATTTTTGCCTCTTCACCAACGCATGCGCCCATCAGTTTGTTGATGGAGCGTTCCACCGCATCGCGGCTGTTTCCCCAGGGCTTGTCGGCATTGCGGAAATCATATTTGAGCGTGAACCATTCCAGCTCTTTTGAAAGGCGTTCCAGATTCGGCAGTTCCACGGCGGCGACGGCTTTGGCAAACGCGTCAGCCTGCGCAGCGGGAAGCGTTTTTTGCGCCAGATTGAGCACAAGAGCCAGGTGCGGCAGGCAGAACCCCTTTGAGCTGTCAAACATCCGCTGAAATTCGGCGTTCGTGCCATAAAGCTGGGCGATGGTGTACGCATAGCGGCTGACCGTACTGTCCACCTGCTCGCAGATGACGCAGCCGGAAAGGCGCTTACGGATTTTTGCCGCGCGGGTTTCTTCGCTTTTGCCGCTGCGGAATGCGGCCAGCAGTCCCTTTTGGCTTCCGTCGTCGGATAAAATGGTTTTGAGGTCGCGCGTGACTTGCTGCATATGCGTGTGGGTCATCAGCGCAAGGCCGAGCCGATTGCGGCGCTCAAACATCAGCTCAAAATGCCGCGTGCAGAAGCCGACTTCATTGGTTTTGACCCGGCAGTCCGGCTCCATATACGCCGCGCCGAGCATGCTGTCCACATATTGATCTTCGCAGCTGATGCGCAGACGGCAGAGCGGACATTCGCCATTTTCGCGATACGCGTCTAGAACGGGCAGGGTATCCAGCGTATATTTCATCTTCATTCACCTCATACTGGGTCAAGGGATAATTCGGCGGCGGGCCTCATAGGCTCAAGGGCGAAACGGAGGGGAAGCGGATGGCAAAGCGGCGGCTCACCAGCAGGCAGAAGCGCCAGCGCACAAGGAAAATCCGAAACCGGGTGATTCTGATATTGGCGTTGCTGTCGCTTGCGTCGGCGGCAATGGCGCCGGAACTTCGGGCATACCTGACGGCGAAAATCCACAGCGGCGTGCAGGCGTTCGCCGATTTGCGCACGAGTGAAATCGATCTTGTTCTGCCTGAAAAAAAGATAGCGCTGCTTCAACTCGGCGTGTTTGACAACGGGGAGAGCGCGCAGAGTGAGCGTGCGCGGCTGGCCGGGCTGGGCGTGCCATGCGCCGTCTGGCAGGATGCGCGCATGCGGCTGATTGCGGATGCGGCGTCCAAACGGGAAACGCTTACGGATGCGGCGGCGCAAGGTATGGCCTGTTTTATCGCCGAAGAGACGCTTGCGCGCGTCGATGTCAGCCTGAGTGCCGGAGAAAGCGACGCGCAGACAGCGGCAGAGCTGCTGCATCTGCCGGATGAAACGCTTTCCCGGCTGGAGGAAGACGAAACGCTGAGCGACATCCTTGCCGATGTGCAGACGCGGGCGCGCCGGGAGGTTTCGGCCCATCCGGAAAACACGCTGTATACTCAGCTGGCGCAGAGTCTTGTCAACTGGTGCGCGCTGATGGAGGAAACGCCGACGGGCACGCGTCCCTATGCGCGGGCGACGATGGCGCTGCTCTGCCGGGAATTGCGGCGGGCACTGGTGAATCAGTAAGCTTTAAGTATGGCTTCCGCGCAGCGCACGCCGTCCACTGCGGCGGAAGTAATGCCGCCCGCATAGCCAGCGCCCTCGCCGCAAGGGTACAGCCCCAGCGTGCTGACGCTTTGGAAGGTTTCGTCGCGGGAGATGCGAACGGGCGAGGAAGAGCGCGTTTCCGGCCCGGTGAGTACCGCGTCGGGCAGGTCAAAGCCGCGCAGACGGCGGCCCAACAGCGGAAGCGCTTCGCGCATTGCTCCGATGAGCGGCGCAGGCAGAAGTTCGGCCAGATCACAGGGGACGACGCCCGGCTTGTAGCTCGGCTCGACAACGCCCAGTTTGCCGCTTGCGCGGCCGGAGAGCAGATCGCCGACGGTCTGGCAGGGAGCCTTTCCGCTTCTGCCGCCCAGCACGAAGGCGCGGCGCTCAATTTCTCGCTGAAGGAACATGCCCGCCAGCGGATGCTCGCTGCCAAAATCCTCCGGGCCGACGCCTACGAGCAGCGCGCTGTTGGCGTTTACGCCGTCGCGGGCGTAATAACTCATGCCGTTGGTGACGACGCTGTCCGGTTCGCTGGCCGCCGCGACAACTGTGCCGCCCGGACACATGCAGAACGTATACACACTGCGGCCGCCTGGCAGATGAAGCGCCAGCTTGTAATCTGCCGCGCCCAGCGCCGGATGGCTGGCCGCCGCGCCGTACTGCGAAGCGTTGATGAGGCTTTGCGGATGCTCGATGCGCGCGCCGATGGAGAAGGACTTTTGCACCAGCGTGATGCCGCCTGCCAGCAGCGATTCAAACGTATCGCGGGCGCTGTGGCCGATGGCGAGGATCACGGACTCGGCGGGCAGCTCCTGTTCGCCCTGCGCGTCGATATAGCGGACGGCGGTGACATGGCCGTTTGAATGCAGCACGCTTGTCAGCCGCGTGCCGAAGCGCACTTCGCCGCCCAGTTCGAGAATTCGCATGCGCATGGCTTTGACCACGCCGCAGAGCTTATCTGTGCCGATGTGCGGCTTTGCGTCGATGAGAATGTCATGCGGCGCGCCGAAACGGACGAAAGTGCGCAGAATATGTTCACCGCGCGGGTCTTTTGTGCCGGTGTTGAGCTTGCCGTCGGAGAACGTGCCCGCACCGCCCTCGCCGAACTGCACGTTGGAAGACGGGGAGAAAGCCTCCGCACCGCGCGACCAGTAAGCGTGAACGTCGCGGGTGCGGATATCCACATCCTGACCGCGCTCAAGCACGATGGGGCATGCGCCTGCTTCGGCCAGCGTCAGCGCGGCGAACAGCCCGGCCGGGCCGAAACCGACGACAATCGGGCGGACGTCGGGCGCACGTTCGAGCTTTATAACAGCGGGCGGCGTGTAAGGCGCGGTCAATCCGCCGACGGAGGGCGTCAGCCGCGCGGCAATGCGCTTTTCATCCTGCGGATTTTTGAGCGTCACATCCAGGGCGACGACGAAACAAACGTCGTTTTTTTTGCGCGCATCGACGCTCTTTTTACTGATTTCACAACGCTCGACAGCGCTTTGCGAAACGCCCAGCGCCTTGGCCGCCGCCTGTATCAGTGATTTACTGTGATAGGAAAGAGGCAGTTTGATATTATGAAGCCTAAGCATGATTATCCTCCGATCGCCTTTGCCGCCGTCAGCGCGCTGGCAAAAGCAAAATGCAAATTGTAGCCGCCGCACGGTCCGTCTACGTCCAGGAGTTCGCCGATCATGTGCAGGCCGTCGAACAGGCGGGAAGCCATCGTCAGCGGATCAACGTCCGCAAGCGATACGCCGCCGCGCGTGACCTGCGCGTTTGCAAAGCCCTGGGTGCCCGTAACAACCAGCGGGAAAGCGGAAAGCGCGCGGCAAAGCGCGTTTTTTTCATCGACGGAAAGCATGACTGCGTCCATGTCTGGCGAAAGGCGCGCTTCCCGGATGATCGTCTGGGCCAGCAGGCGCGGCAGAGCGCCTGTCGTCAGTGTCAGCAGGGAAACGGGCGAAAGCTGCTTTATGCGCGCGTCCAGCCACGGGCGGATGGACGCGACCTCCGGCAGAAAATTGATGGAAAGACGAACGTCGCGCTTTTGCGCCAGCGCGGGCGCGACCTCGCGGGAAAGCTGGAAGACGCAGACACCCGATACGCCGTAATCTGTCAGCAGCAGCTCGCCGACTTCCTCTGCGGCAGGCGTTCCGTCGATGAGCAGGGTCAGTCTTGCCTGTGTGCGGATGCCCTTCAACCCTTTGAGCGCGGGATGGCTGCATTTGAGCTGAACCAGCGCGGGATAGAGCGGCGTGATTTCGTGGCCGAGCGACTGCATGAGCCGTGCGCCCGTGCCGTCCGTGCCCATCGACGGCGCGGCGCTTCCACCCATCGCGGCGATGACGTGCGGGGCGAAAAGACCCGAACCGTCTGCCAGCTGCACCGACCAGCCGCCGCGGCGGGAGGGCGTCAGCGCGACAGCTTCCGTATCCGTCAGCAGGGTGACGGATGTGCGCTCGCAGGCCATTCGCAGCACGTCGAGGACAGCGGAAGCGGCCATTGTGCGCGGATAGACGCGGTCATCCTCCACGGCGGTCATCAGGCCGAGCGAGGAAAAGAACGCGGCCACTTCGCTGGGCGGCGTGACGGCGTACATCTGTTCAACAAACGGCGCGGCCTTGCCGTAATGCGCGGCCTGCATATCCAAGTTGGACAGGTTGCAGCGGCCGTTGCCTGTCGCCAGCAGTTTTTTGCCTACGCGCGGCAGACGTTCTACGACCGTGACGTGGAGCCTTCTGCGGCCCAGCGCAGCGGCGGCGCACAGGCCGCCTGCCCCGCCGCCTAAAATCACGCAATCGGTTTGCATGAAACCATCCTCCAAAGCATCAATTCGATTTATTATAACATAGACAAAGGGAAAAACACAATGCGCGGCTTGATGGATGCTTCAAACCGTGCTAGACTGAAAGCGGCAGAACGTTTAAATACGGAAAGGGATGAATGACATGCAGACAACGCTTTGTTATATTGAAAGGGAAGGACGCACCCTGATGCTCCACCGGGTCAAAAAGAAAAACGATATGAACCATGACAAGTGGCTGGGCGTGGGCGGCAAGTTTGAGCTGGGCGAAAGTCCGGAAGAATGTATGCTTCGCGAAGTGAGAGAGGAAACGGGGCTGACGCTGACACGCTGGGCGTATCGGGGCATTGTGACGTTTGTCTCCGGCGGCTACTGCGAATATATGCACCTGTTTACCGCTGACAGATTTGAAGGGGCGCTTCGCGACTGCGATGAGGGCGCTCTGGAATGGGTGGATACGGACAGGCTGACGGAATTGCCGATTTGGGAGGGCGATAAGGTTTTTCTGCGCCTGCTGAGCGAAAAAGAGCCGTTCTTCTCGCTCAAACTGGTTTACGAGGAAGAACGGCTTATTCATGCGGTTTTAAACGGAAAGGCGATTTAACGCGGCTTGCGGTTCACGCCGCCTGTTTTTTGTGCCGAACGGCTCCTCTGTGCGGGGCGGCTGGTTGGCTTTGCATTATTTTTGCCGTAGGCGGACGCAGTTCTGCTTTTCGCGGCGGGATGGGTGTCCGAACGCGCGGATGACTTGGGTGCGCGGCCTTCGCGCATCTCGCGGCGCTCTTCACGTTCTTTGCGTTCGCGGCGAATCTGCGCGTATTCGTGCGCGGTCTTTACGCCTTCCGGCGGAACAAGGCACTCGCGGCCTGTGCCGATCAAATCCTCGCGGTGTGCCTGACGCAGCGCTTTACGCACAAGATCGAAATTCTGCGGGCGGCGGAATTGCAGCAGTGCGCGCTGCATGGCCTTTTCTTCCGGCGAACGCGGAATGTAGACAGGCTTTCCGGTGCGCGGGTCAAAGCCCGTATAGAACATGCAGGTGGACAGCGTGCCCGGCGTGGGATAGAAATCCTGCACCTGTTCGGGCTGGTGGTTGATGTCGCGCAGATATTCGGCCAGCTCGATGGCAGCGGAAAGGTCGCTGCCCGGATGGCTGGAAATCAGATAGGGAACGAGGTACTGTTCCTTGCCGAGTTCCTGATTGATTCGTTTATATTTTTCACAAAACGCGTCGTATACATCGCGTCCCGGCTTGCCCATGACGGCGAGCACCTTCGGGCTGACGTGCTCCGGCGCGACTTTGAGCTGGCCGCTGACGTGATACTGACACAGCTCGCGGAGAAACGCGTCGGATTTGTCGGCCATGATGTAGTCATAACGCAGACCGGAACGCACAAACACTTTTTTAACCTTGGGCAGGGCGCGCACCTCGCGAAGCAGCTTGATGTAATCCGTGTGATCGACGACCATATTCGGGCAGGGCTTGGGGAACAGGCACTGGCGGCCTGCGCACGTGCCGACTTTGAGCTGCTTATCACAGGCGGCGCGGCGGAAATTGGCCGTAGGGCCGCCCACATCATGGATGTAACCTTTGAAATTCGGCATCTGCGTGATGGCCTTCGCTTCATCGATCACGGATTCATGGCTACGCGTGGTGACAATGCGGCCTTGCAGGAACGTGATGGCGCAGAAGGAACACGAGCCGAAGCAGCCGCGCGTGTGCGCAATGGAAAACTGCACTTCTTCAATGGCCGGAACACCGCCCAACGCGTCGTAATCAGGATGCCATGTCCGCTGATACGGCAGGGTATACGAATGATCCAGCTCTTCGCGGGAAAGCGGCATATCCGGCACGGTTTGCACGACATAGCTGTCGCCGTGACGTTGGCTGATGGCATGGCCGCGGATCGGGTCCTGCTCATTATACTGAACGAGAAACGCTTCTCCGTATTTCTTTTTGCTCTTGACGCAGTCTTCATAAGAGGGAATTTCCCTGCTGCCGCGCATGGCCGCCGGGGAGAGAAAGCATACGCCGCGCATCTTGGCGCATTCCCATGCGGGCGCGCCGCGGCTCATCCAGTCCGCCGTGACGAGAATGGTACGTTCGCCCATGCCGAACATCAGCAGATCTGCGCCGGAATCGACCAGAATGCTGGGGCGAACCGCGTCGTCCCAATAATCATAATGGGCAAAGCGTCGCAGAGAGGCTTCCACACCGCCAATGGCAATCGGAATATCGCCATAGGCTTCGCGAATCAGGCGACAGTAGACGTTGACTGCGCGATCCGGGCGTCTGGCCGCCCTGCCGCCGGGCGTATATACGTCGGAGGAACGGCGGCGCTTGGCGGCGGTGTAGTGGTTAACCATGCTGTCAATTACGCCGGAAGAGACGAGAAAGCCGTAATTCGGGCGGCCAAAGCGTTTAAAGTCGTTGGTGTTTTTCCAATTCGGCTGGGCGAGCACCGCGACATGGTACCCCGCGGCTTCCAGCGTGCGGACGATGACGGCCGCGCCGAAGGACGGGTGATCCACATACGCGTCGCCGCTGACATAGACAAAATCCGGCACGTCCCAGCCGCGCTGGCATATATCCGCGAAAGTTGTCGGAGGGAAAAGAAGACGATCAGCCATATGATGAAACTCCTTACAGGCACAAATCAATTTGAAACGATTGAATTATCATACCACAGATCGGCGCAAAAAGAAAGTGACATTCCCCGCGCAGATGCTGTATAATGAAACATATGCGAAGAAAAAGACGAACGGAGGAACATCGGCGTGAAAATCGGGCTTTCGACAGCGGCGTTTTATGGCAAATGGGAAGTGGAAGAGGCGGCGGCGCTGGTTGGCAGATACGGTGCGGACTGCGCCGAAGTCTTTTTACAGACGCGGAGCGAATACGCACGGGAATTTGCGCGGCTGGTTCGGAAGAATCTGAATGGCGTGCCATGCACAAGCGTTCATCCGTTCGGAACGGCGTTTGAAAACGAATTTTTCGCCCGTTCAACCCGGCAGAGGGCGGACGCGCTGGATACGTTTCGACATGCGCTGGATGCGGCGGCGGAACTTGGCGCGCATTTGTATGTATACCATGGCAGGTATTCTCCGGCGCGGATTGAATTGCCGTTTGAACCGCAGAGAAACGCGGAGGTTTTGACTCTCATGCAGGAAGAAGCCACCCGGCGGGATATCCGCGTGGCGTGGGAAAATGTTTGCTGGTGCCAGCTGACCACGCCGAAACGGGTGAGCGAAATGCGAAAGCTGCTGCCGGAGATCCGTTTTACACTGGATATCAAACAGGCGATGCGCGCCGGATGCAATCCGGTGGACTTTGTGGACGCGATGGGGTCGCAGCTGGCCAATGTGCATGTGTGCGACTGGGACGAAAACGGACGGTTGTGTCTGCCGGGCGAAGGCACGTTCGATTTTTATTCGTTTATTCGGGCGCTTCGTCGGATAAACTATCAGGGCGTGATGATTGTTGAGCCATATCTGGCGCTGGTGAAAAGCGACATGGCTTTGAACGAATCCATCGCGTATCTGAAGCGGATGGAAACGTGTGACCGCAAATCTATGGATTGACGAAAGTGCGCCGCGGGAGTACAATAAAGATAACAATTTTCACCGAAGGGATGAGAGAAAATGGAACAGAACATTCGTCTTGATGTCAATCACATGATGGCGGATATGCTTGGCAGCGAATACGGCGTGACCCAGGCGCAGCTTGCGGCGATGCAGGATGCGGCCGTGAAGGCGCAGCACGCTGTGGAAGCAAACCGCGGCACAGGCTGGCTCGGCTGGATGAACCTGCCCTATAATCAGGAGGAGATTGTCTCCGAAATTGAAAAGGTAGCCGACCATGTGCGCAAGACGTTCAAATATTTTGTCGTGCTGGGCATTGGCGGCAGCGCGCTCGGCCCGATTGCCGTGCATCAGGCGCTCAATCACCTGCATTACAACGAACTGCCGGACAGCAAGCGCCCCGGCCCGAAATTCTATGTTGAGGATAATATCGATCCGGAGCGCATGGCCGCGTTGATGGACGTTATCGAACTGGATAAAGCGTGCTTCTGCATCATCAGCAAATCCGGCGGAACGGCGGAGACGATGAGCCAGTATCTGATTGTGACCGAAGCGCTCAAAGCGCAGGTTGGCGCGGATTGGGCGAAGCACATCATCGCCGTCACCGACCACGAGAAGGGCAATCTCATCAAGCTGGCCAAAGAAAACGGCTTTATCACGTTCTATATTCCGGACGGTGTAGGCGGCCGCTTCTCCGAGATGTGCCCGGTCGGCCTCGTGCCTGCGGCTTGCTGCGGCATCGACATTCGCGCGATGCTTAAGGGCGCGGCAGTGATGGATGAGCGCTGCAAGACCGACGATATGATGAAGAACCCCGCCCTGCTGGAGGCTGTGCTTCAGTATATTGCCTGTGAGCAGATGGGCCGCAACGTGCAGGTCATGCTGCCGTATGCCGATTCCCTCAAATATATGGCGGACTGGTTCTGCCAGTTGTGGGCGGAGTCGCTGGGCAAGAACAAGCGCCGTGACGGCAGCGACTGCCATGCCGGACAGACCCCGGCCAAGGCGCTGGGCGTAACGGATCAGCACAGCCAGCTTCAGCTTTATAATGAAGGCCCGTTCGACAAGGTTATCACTTTCATCAAGGTAGAGAATTTCCGTGCCGAGACGAAAATTCCGAAGGGCTGTGAAGAGTTTAAGGATGTGGCGTTCCTTGGCGGCATGACGCATAACACGCTCATTGAGGCAGAGCGTCAGGGCACCGAGTATGCGCTGTATGTCAACCGCCGCATGAACCAGACGATTATCATGCCGGAGGTCAACGCTTACACGCTGGGTCAGCTCATGTTCCTGTTGGAAATGACGACCGCTTACGAAGGAGAGCTGCTGAATATCGACGCTTTCAACCAGCCGGGCGTGGAAACCAGCAAGCGTGCGACGTATGCGATTCTGGGCAATACCGACGCAAAGTATGACGCTGCCCGCAAGGAAATGACGGGTCGCCCCGCGTTTAAGCCGGAGTATATTCTGTAATCAACGGGGGCGGAGCAATCCGCCCCCTGTTTTCAAAGGAGAGAGTCAAATGAGCAAGATCGATACCGTCCGAGCCGCCATGATGCAGGCCATGAAGGACAAAGATAAGGAACGTAAAGATGCGCTGAGCCTCCTGCTTTCCGCGCTCAAGAGCAAGCAGATCGACAAACGCGCCGATTTGACGGAAGAGGAGGAAAACGCTGTCATCTTCCGTGAGATCAAGCAGGCGCAGGAAACAATTGATACAACGCCTGCCGACCGTGTGCAGACCATCGAAGAAGCGAAGCTGCGCATGAAAGTATACGGCGAATTTGTGCCCAAACTGATGGATGAAGATGAAATCCGCGCTATTATCAAGGAAGTGCTGGCCGAACTGCAAATTGATCAGCCGACGGTTAAAGACAAAGGACACATTATGAAGACGTTGATGCCGCGCGTCAAAGGCAAGGCGGACGGCGGTCTGGTGAATCAGGTGCTGGGCAGCTTTTTCGCGTAACGAATTTTGAAATCGAGAAGCCGCGTGTCGAGATTTTGAGCAGAATCGACGCGCGGCTTTTTCACATTCAGGAATAGATTGGAAGCTCTTCGTCAATCGCGGAGAAAGCGAGGGGAGGAAGCAGATGCAGATCCACGGCGTAATCCGGCGCGGATGATTCATCCGGCTGATCGGCCAGAACCCAGTTGGTTAATGTGTTGCGCAGACGACGGGGGCGTTGGCGCAGCATGTAAATCGTCTGTTCGGGAAGCGAATCCGTCAGGAGCGAATCGCATGTGCAGTCCAGCACGTAGCAAAGCGAAATCAGCATTTCCATACTCGGCGAACGTTTGCCGCGCTCCAGCATGCCGATGTGCTGATAACTGACGCCGACAAGCTCGCCGAGTTGTTCCTGCGTCAGATGACGGGCAAGACGATATTCACGAAGCCGTTTGCCAAAGGCTTTATAGTCCACACGCATCATTGAAATCCCTCGCTTTTTCGTAAAGTGTGATGAAGAACAATTCTGTATGGACTGAAAAAATCCTTTTCGGAAGGGGTTGCGTTTGTGAAAAAATCGAAAATATACGAAAAAACTAGAACTTTAGCGCCGAGTGTGGTATACTATATGCAACCTAAGCCAACGTTTCACATCCCAATAGCGGCCTCCTTGGAAATGCCTTCGCGTTCACCAACTGGAAGTCTTACTGTGAGTGCCAACCGGTGAAGGTAAAAATTTTAAGGAGGATACAATTATGTATCAGGACGAAACCCTCACTTGCCGTGACTGTGGCAAGGAATTTGTGTTCACTGCTTCCGAGCAGGCTTTCTATGCGGAGAAAGGCTTCCAGAACAAGCCGCGCCGTTGCCCGGAGTGCCGTGCGGCGTTCCGCGCCCAGAACGGCGGCGCTCGTCCGCAGCGCGAGATGTTCACCGCGATCTGTGCGGATTGCGGCAAGGAGACCCAGGTTCCTTTCCAGCCGCGCGGCGATAAGCCGGTGTACTGCCGCGATTGCTTCGCCAATCATCGTCAGCCGCGCTACTAAGAGCGGATGGCTTGTTGGGCGAAAGCTAACAGCATAAGATGACAATTCCCCCTTTCGGCTTGCGTCGAGAGGGGGATTGTTTTTGCAGAAAAAAGGAAAAATGAAAAAACAAAAGTTTTGTTTAAACGTTCGTATAATTGAATCGTCTGACGTCTGAACAATATTGAAAATGTGCGAAGATGTCCAAAATAGTCGAAAGATGGCAGAGAATCTCACTTTAAATGTTCGGAAAAATGGCGAAAAACAACGCAATAACTCAAAAAAACATGTAAAAAAGATGTTGACAGGATGAAAAGAATGCGGTATACTAACGTCACTCCCGAGCGATACGGAAGCTGATCCTTGAAAACGATACAGAATCAAGAAGAACGCGAACCGTGATTTTCACGAGTCACGGTAGAAAAAAGACAGTCAATTCGAGAATGAGTTTTGAGCTTGGGAGTGAGGAACTTCTAAGATTCAAAAGGATTAAACGCGAGAGTTTGATCCTGGCTCAGGACGAACGCTGGCGGCGTGCCTAACACATGCAA